>FUFK010049760.1_pt1 | contig 45847 bp, 44 predicted proteins | sample 1021851 | NCBI WGS metagenome assembly FUFK01 (sample SAMEA51879418, study PRJEB19060) | metagenome
CCATGCTACACCTTTTATTCTTGGCTCATTTTTAGTAATCAATGCAATTGTCTCAATTGCTAATCTTACAACCTCAAAGTTTTCGTAATTAGGATTCTTTAAGTTTGACAGCATCCAAACCAACCCATCATCAACAGACCTTAATCNTGATTCTGTAATAATGATTTCCTTGTGATAACGCTGCCAAATTGTTTCTACTACATCAGCAAAATTAATCTGTGTATAGTGATTAGTTCCATACCACGCATGAGCTAATTGTTCTGGCGTTTGCTTAGTGTAATCAGGATCTGATGTATACTTTGGGTAAACATTAATTCCTGCGTAATCTAAATATTGAATAAACTTGTAATTTGTATCTGGGCTAAGGATTTCTGTTGTGTTCATCGCATAAGTCAATTTTAAGTTAGGGTATGCTGTATGAAGTGTATCAGCGATATCCTTCCAGTTAGCAGCATACTGGTCACGTGTCTGTAGATACTGTTCACATCCGATACAGAGTAGCTCAATGTTATGTCTGTTACTGATTTCAGCATAATTCATCAAGACGACCTTCCAATTCTTAAAGAACTGTGTATAATCACTTGGGTCATATGAAGCTCTATCAAAGGCATCACCCTGTTTAGGTGTTCCAATGTGTGGCTTCATCATAGACACTTTTCGACCAGTTGCCTCAATACTATTAATGTATTGCTCGACTCTAGAATTGTCTTGCATGGTAATACTGTATGAGTTTTTATCTGGCACATACACCATTGGGTTGAATGAAACGTTTGCATTTGACCTTGATAGATGACTTGCTTGGTGAGGCGTAATCGATGGATTAGTTGTGTCGGCTAATCCCATTGACACCATTTTATACTTTAGTCCTTTTAGTATAGGAGTATCATTGAACGTTATTGAACCTGTAAATGTTATGTCTTCTTCTATTGTTTGGTCTCCTGTTAATTTAACCGCATTGGAAACACCGTCTTCTAAGTTATTAAGACCGTCCGATGAAATAACCATACCTTTTTCCCAATTAGTTTTTTGATAAACCATGTATTTTTTCTCCTTAAGTTAGTCTGTAAAGTATGTAACAAGAACATTATCATCTATGTTTACCACTTATTATACTATTCCTTTTTGATTAGATTGTGTAACTACTGATTCCGCTTCTTTCAATGCGTCATCAGATACAAGAGGCTTAACAGTAGACAAAGTTCCATTTGCTTTGTTGATTGCATAGGCTTGTTTAACATATGCCAATGCTTGCTCTTCTGTGAAATACTTTTCATACCCATTATCTTTCACACGCTTTAAGAAGTTTCCCACGGCGTCTGCTTGTTGTGCTGAACCATTAGCTACCAACTCCTGTGCCTTTAATACTACTTGACTAGCCGTGGTTAATGCAAACTTAACACGTTCATTCTTAGCGGAAGTAGCCAATGTNTGAAACCAATTACTAACCGTATAGCCCAAGCCAACAGCAAATGCGACTCCGACTCCTGTTTGTACTAAGCCAATGATGTTACTGATTGTCATGTTATTAGTCCTCTTCCTCTGCATTATCAAAGTAATACTTGATAGCCTTACGCACTGCCTCGCTCTTGGTTACTCCTAATACTTCGCTGATTGTTTCGAGTCTATCCTTTGTGGCTCGGTCGACTCGTACTGAAATATAAACTGGTTTGTTCATAGTCATATCTTTCCTTTATATAATATCATAAGTCTATTGTATCACGCAAGGAACAATAATACAAGTACTTTAATATACCAAATTAGATGGTAAAATAATTCCCAAAATATTACCCTAAGCCATTTATTTACCAGAAACTTCCCCCAATTATACCCCCCGCCCATCACTACCCAACCTTGACCCCCTTGACCTCGTGCAATAGTAGTGTTTTTAAATTTATGCTCAATTTTTCAAAAGTATCAAATCATGTATCACAATATGACTACTAATTTACAAATGTAGATTTATATGTTAACCGATTGGCATATTTAGAGTGGCTTTTCAACATTCATTATTTGACGACATAAAAAAAAGAACCTGTCCAATTAAGAATGGTTCTAAAGTCGACTATGGCTGTCCTAAACGCTTGCATTTAACCTATCCCGTAGACATAGGCACCGTAAATTGAAAGGAGGAGGTAAGGAAATACCTATATTTAGTATATCACTTGTAATTAGCCATGTCAACAACTAATTTATGTACCAGCCGTTCGGTGTTAACGACCTAAGCCAACCAGTAAGAAAATAATCTATTGGTGTCGATTATTTTTTGACGTCTACCAATTAGCTATGTATATAATATAACACAACTATTTATCGAAGTCAACTAAATTGCCATGTTCTGTTAGCGATACCGAGTACAATTCGCTTTCATCACGTTTAATCTTCTTTGAGCGGGTCATTAACTGGTGGCATTCAACGTGTAACAACATTAGATTGTCCATATCGTAGAAATTAGCCAAAGTGGCAACCTCGATGTGATGAATGTTAAACGTATTCTCGATTGGTTTATGACAAAACTGACACGTGTTATTCTCCCTATTAATTACCAACTGGCTTATCCATCGCCATTTTTTTGTTTTGTAAAGTTTTTTAGTTGGGTCAGGCTTTCTTGTTATCATTCGTCATTTTACCCGAGATTGTTACTAAAACATAGTTTTGGTCATCTTCTATTCTGATATGAGATATTTTATGAATATATCTATCATCAGACCAAAGTTCTAAATCATTAATACTATCAGCAATGAACTTCTCTCCTGCAGCAATATTCCCTAAGTCAAATTTTGTTGATGTATGCCATTCATATGTAACACTAGTTTTATTCTCGCCAAAATAGTTACGAATATTAGCCAATTGGTTCATAATCTCATGCTTAATAAATGTCTGTTGTCGTTTTTTAGTTCGAGAGTATTTAGTGCTGTCTTTGGAATAAGCCATTTGAGCAACCTCATTCCAATTAATAAGCCTAGTCTCGATTTTAAAAGTCAGTTTTTCCATAAGCCAATTATAACACAATAAAGGAAGTAACACAACTAACAAGCCAGTTGATAAGCCAAAATGGTTTTTTTATACTGACTCCCACACATGTATATAGACGTAAGGAGCCACAGTGTATATAGGTATAGTATATATATATAATGTTATATATATTTTATATTATATATTAAACACTAGCTAACCCCTTGGCTCATAAGGGTTTGGGGAAAATTCAAAAACTCTAATTTTCAATATTTAATATAAAATACTAAAAACACCACCTAAACCCTTGGCATATCTACGTTTATCCAATTTGGCAAATATAAACAGCTAAAATGACAAAAAACAAACGTATTGACAAAAAGAAAACCAAGACGTATGATTGTGATACAAACTAAAGGAGAGCTAATATGGTAAATCAAATGACTAATATCGCATTTAAACTAAACGAGGAAGCAGTCAAAAGAGCTTACGATGAATTCGAGAACTCATCTGAATTGGCAATCAAGACAGCAATCATGAGTATTCCAAACTTTGCAGACATTTTGGCATTTAATGTTGACACAGGACGAATTGAAATTACAGATGACTATGAATTAAATGAGAATTTCAAGGTGTTATCTGGCGAATTAGATAAGAGAAACGTTATGGCTGTTCTAATGTTCTTACAACAAAACGGATATAGCACATCAAAGCAAACAATTGTTCGTGACGTATTGGAAGAGACTGCACAAGCCAACACAGTAAGCGAATTTGACAAAATTCTAGCCACGATTAACGAAAATGGACACTATGACCCCTCTATTTATGAAAAGGTTATGTATGAATGGTTACACGCACCTCAAAATGAATACTCTATCTTCTGGTTGAAGTCGTTACTTGGTTCAATTCTTCACAATCAAACATTTAAAGGCCCAAACACCCTTTATAGCCCGGTTCCACAACGATATACGGTATTTGGTGCACAAGGAATTGGTAAGTCAGCATTTTTCAACGGTATATCCTTCTCAAAAATGTTTGACTTCTATGGCGATGTTTCAAACAAGGATACTCAAATTAATTTGGCTAGTACTCTGATTGCCAACGCTGATGATAAGGCGGGATCTCAATTGAAGAGTGTGGTTGATGAGATTAAAAGTGCCATTAGTATTCCATTATTCCAAGTAAGACGACCATATGCTCAATATGCAGACATCTTACGTAATAAAGCCGTATTCGTGGCTACTACTAACCGTCATTACATTTTCACAGATACGACAGGCGACAGACGAGAAATGCCAATCGAATTTGGTGTTGATATGAGCCCTGAATTAGCACGTAAGCACGGTCAAGACTTCTACTTTGATAATCTACAAGGGAGTAATAAGCTATTTGAAGTCTTGTGGTTTACATTCCTCCAAGACAACAAAAATAACCCCTTTAACGCAACCATCAAGGCGGGAACGGATTTAGATAAGCAACGTTCTGAAATTGTAAAGCGCCATAGTAATGTCAGTGATACCCAAATGGCATTAGAAACGATTTTGAATAAGCAAGTACCCGATAACTTCTTAGAATTAGACAAGAACGATATGATTAACTATCTGGCTGATGATGACTATAAATATGGCTCGTACGATACGATTGATAGACTTGTGGATGAAGACAGCCGACCATTACGTGATTATAACCAGATTTTACAAACGGTTATCCATAAGGCNGTNCGNACATTGGCTGGTAGAACAACATCAAGCGCAATTAAAGAGCTTATGATGGGTTACGGATATAAACCAAGCAATAACGGAGGTGCTTTTTATGTCAAGTGATACGCTTACAGTTGGCTTATACTTCTATCGACAAGGATTTCAAGTTTTGCCATACAAAAAAGGAGCCAAACACCCGTTCGGTAAGAGTTGGAGTGACTTTAGATTTAAAAACGAAGAAGAGTTGACAAAATGGGTTGAAAGTGGTAACGATTTAGGACTACTACCCAACAATGATTTTATTTGGGTTGATTTAGATACNGACCANGGCGATTATAATGGGCGGAGAAACTATTTTGACTTTATAACGAACGCAGACCCATCTGTTTTTGCGTTTAAGCCACGTTCAGACAATTTGCATATATTTTATAAGCCCAGCATTAAAATCCAACAGACAGGCGATAAGAGCCTTTTAGAGGGGGTGGATATTGCCAGCCAAGTTATGCCTATCAGAATTAATGGATCATATATCTTCCACGGGCTAGATTTGGCTCGTCCATTTATCGAACAGCTTTGTGATTTACCTGATAAAATTATTAAATTGAACGAGTTAATGAACAGACCTGTTCCAATTAAGAACCATTCTAAAAAGCAAAAGGTTTACAAGAAACATAATATCGTCAATTATCTCAAAAAGGTAGCTCCGTTTAATGATGGTGGACGTTCAACAAGTTATCGCAAGCTTGTTTATACAATGGTTGTCAAAAACGGAATGCCCTATGAATTGGTTAAACCGTTGGTAGATAAATGGGACGAGTCAACTATCGGGTTTTCAAGTGAAGAGCCTTACGAGTATGAACACGCCACACGCGATCCAAGCTAATTGGTTGACAGAAATGTACAAGTGTGATACATTGTAGTTGTTTAAAAGGAGAACAGGAAATGCAGACGATTTACGATATTGAGGCCTATAACAAGATGAATATGGCTGGTTTTATGAACTTTGACGGACAAGCATTTTATNTNNTNAATGCNCCNAATTTACNAGNNGAAAAGATTGATAGTNAGTANGGTACTATTTTTATTAATGCGTATCCTACAAAACCGATTTACGATAANCTTNACGANGGGNTNANTGGTTTTAATAATNNNAATTATGATGANTTCCTNATTGATGACATCTTACAACAACGNCCANCNGAATATATCAAAATGAANTCNGANGTTATTGTTTCAGGNAAGCGNCCAAGACAACAATTTGATTGGTGGTCNTATGATTTNANCGAAACNNTACCNNTTGGNTTTTCAGTTAAGAAGTATGAATCTATGGCNGGTTTNTCNGTTGANGAGAGTTCNATNCCNTTTGATTATGANGGAGANTTTACCAAAGCACAGATTATGGAAGTTGTCNAGTATAACCANCANGACTTNNNNGCCGANNTAGATTTATATAATACACGNNCNACATANTTTGANGGNAANGATATTCTTGTNAATGAATANGGCACAGANCAAATGCACCGATATTCTAATACCACCATTTCGGCTAATTATTTGATGGGTAATGATAAACTTGATAAATTTACACCAAACAAGCCAAAAATATATGGNGTACCTNNNAAAGTNGANGAATTTCTTAANAACGCACTTGANGCAAGCCCNCGAGTNAGTAAAGGAGACACNCCCNCTNTACGNCAAAAATTAAANGCTAATGAATGGGCTAANGAGGTTACTTCTNCATTNGGACAAGTATTNACATGGGGCTGGGGTGGNTTACATTCNGCTANTGGAGAGATTTATTTAACCAAGACGGGNAAACNNCGAGTNNGATATTTTCCAGTNGANGAAACNNATGTACAGCANTGGGANGTGTCTAGTATGTTCCCTAATATNATCATTCGTGANGGNNTNNTNGGTTCTAAAACANANAAGTACNAAAANNTGGTTAANGAACGNTTNGNNAATAAGAAAAANGGTCTTGCCATTGCTGGTGCTCAAAAGATTGTCGTTAATGCNGTNTATGGTGCTTTACGTTTACAAACATCTAAGCTGTATAATCCACACAGTGCGATTTCTGTCAATATTTCTGGTATGGTGGCGGTGTATAGTTTGGTTCGTCGTTTAGCTAGTGTTGGAACTGTGATACAATCGAATACAGATGCTGTTACATTCAAACCTTTTTCCACTACTACTCGAGCTACTCTGGACGAGTTACGTACAAATTGGGAAGATGAGTTTAAATTAGAATTAGAGGTTACACATTTCAAGCGTTTCATTCAACGAGATGTAAATAACTATGTTGCAGTAGATGAAAACGACCATATCAAAACCAAAGGCGGAACGGTTGGTCAATCTATTCATGTCAACAAACTAGCTAAATCTAGTGCCATCATAATTGATAAGATGGTTCTTAATTATCTACTTGATAAAACAGATCCGGCCATTACAGCATTAAAAGGCGAATTAAGCGACTTCACATATACCCTGGTTAGTCAAAAAGGTAAAACTCAAACAGGTCGGACAGTTGATGAGAATGGTAATCCACTTGACAACCGAGTAAACCGTGTATATGCGAGTTTAAATGGTACCTCGCTATTCAAAGAACGTGTTAATGGTGCCCTTGCTAAATTCAGTGACGCCCCCGAAAAGATGACAGTTGTGAATGACGATTTGGCTAATTACAGCGTTGATAATATTGATTATGGTTTTTATATCGACTTGGCAAATAAAAAAATAAAAGACTGGTTCAAAAATGCTTGACAATGTAACACAATGTGATATAATTAAAGCATATTAAAAAAGACAAGGAAGTGTAATAATGACGCAAGCAAACTTCATTTTTCTCAATGCAGATGACAAGAGTATCCAACTATATTTTGAAGTTGAAGGTGAAATCGTGGAGGTAAAGTGGGGAAATCCCGATTATATTGCTGATCACTTGGCACAATTTGGAGTAAAGAACGCTGATGAATTGAGTGACAAGCTAACTAAACTTGGAACAGTTGAAATTTATGAGTTCTCACGTAAGACCAAAGAGGGTAAGCAAATTAGTGGTTGGACGATTGACAAGCCATTCCCAGAAGCAAGTAAACCAGAAAAGGGTATCATCGCTGGTAAAATTGTAGAAGTAGTTACTAACGATTTCAAGGTTGCCGTACTGGTTGAGTTAAAGGATAAGTCGGTATTTACTGTTGTTCGTGGCTTTTCTGTATATGACCCAAAGAATAAGAAGATGTACCCTATGGCAAATAAGCGTCGGTCATTACTTGAATCATTTGGTATTGATGACTTCTCTGAATTGGAAAAGGGTGATGATATTACGTTTATCCGTCAACAAGCTGGCGAAAATTATTACTATGTGCCAGAATTAGGCTAAACGTGTTATACTTAAACTAGCCATAACACGGCTGGTTTTTTTATTAAAATAAGATAAGAGAAAACAATCATGAAATTATACGTACTAGCCACAGGCTCATCTGGTAATGCTTCAATCGTTCAAGGTAAACATGAGAATATCGCCCTTGACTTTGGCTTATCGTATTCCAAATGGCACAACCTATTAGAAAAAAATCATTTAGAATTACCACACGAGTATTTCATCACCCACGAACATGGTGACCACTTAAACCAAAGCGGACTCAATCGACTATTTGGTAAGTATAAGGGATTATATTTTCATACCAACAGAGGAACCTTTGAAACCGAAGACTTTACTATTCAAGCATTCTTAGTGCCACACGATATTGAAAATCACGGATTTGTAATTATTGAAAAAGATACTAACGAAAAGCTGGTCTATATCACTGATTGTTCAAGTATGTATCAGACGGTCAAGCATTATCAAGACCTATTGTCTAACGCAGACATTTACGCACTTGAAGCAAACTATGATGAACAATATATCGAAAACCCTGACATTCTCGATCAAATGAATTACAAATACAACGTTTTTAGAGGTATGATGAGACACACGAGCAAACAAGAAAGCCTAAAGACGTTTGCCATGCTCAAAAAGTCAAGTAGCAAATTCGTACCGCTACACCAATCAAGCAGATTTTATAATTATTAAATTGAGGTAATAATCAACATGGGACAAATTAAAAAAAAGTTATTCGCTGGCGACAGTTTTCAATCTAGCCAAGTACCAAGTGAAATTTTAGACCTATTTCTTGGCTTTTTACAAACCAGTAATGTAACCACAGAACAATATTTTGATGTTGATGATATGACTGGCGAACGAATTTTGAACCGTGAGAAAGTGACGACTAAACAACAAGATTTAAAAGCCAGTTTATCATTCTTCGAGCGGGTTTATCCCCAATACTTCGATCCCATCACACAAGAAAAGTTAGAACAGTTGAAATTGGCTAGTTCAGACAGTACAGCAGATGATATTAAGAAAAAAGCTCGTGAAATCTTTGAAGATACGGAGAATTGAGTATGCACTGGTATTACGAATATTTAAAGTTATATCGAGATGGAAAGCCAATGTCACAATGGGTTATTAAAGCCCTTGATCGAGTACCTTATTATTTATCACATTATAACTACAATGAACGATACCCAAAGCGTTTAATATCTTTCATGGAAAATAGCCTGTATTTGCAAAAAGGCGACACTGGCTCAAAGATGAAACTTGAAATTGAGCAAAAATTCTGGATTGAGTTATTGGGTTTTGAGTATGACGATGGACGACCTGTTATCACTGACTTAGGTTTAATAATTGGTGCTGGTTCAGGTAAGTCAACATTTATGGCTGGTCTATCCCTTGCGGTTATGATTGTAGATAGCCACCGAGGTCAAGATGTGTTGGTTATGAGTAACTCTGTTAACCAATCACAAAACACGTTTAGAACTGCCACTGATATGGTTAGTGATGATAGAAGCCCATTATATGACTTTAAAAAGATGGACTTAATACAACCAATTCAAGGCAAAATCAGATGGACTCCAACAAATAGCCAAATTGAAATCAAGGCAATGGATAACAAGACGGCTGATGGGGTCAATGTTCGCATGGCTATTTTTGATGAATTTCATAGTTACACAACCAACGTTATTGAAAACATCAGAAAGAGTTCAGCACCAAAACGTAAGGGAACAGGTTTTACAACGGTTTATATTTCAACTAATGGGGTAACTCGTGACAGTGTTTTTGATAGTTATTTCAAACGTTGGGAGCGAATACTTGACGGCGAGATTGAAGATTATAGTACGTTCCCAATGATCTATCAATTGGACGATTTACAAGAGAGCACGGATATTACGATGTACGAAAAGGCTATGCCCTTTGTTAAGTCGATTAGTGATCCTAAAATTACGTATGAAAATTTTATGAAAACAAAAGGTAATCCAGTCGCGCAAGCAGAGTTTTTAGCTAAGTCGTTCAATATCCCGCAAAGCCAATATAACTCACTATTCACGACACAAGAGTTAGAACGAGCCATCGCACCACATGACTTTTATTTTGATAATCAGGTTTATGTTGGTTGGGATTTATCGGCTAAAAATGATTTATCATCCGTGGCTATTTTTTGGGAGAGTGATGGTAAAATTAAGGTTAAGTCTCATGCTTGGCTACCTAAAATAACCATGACCGAACACACCAATAAAGAACAACGTTTGCACTATGCCAATTTTATAGCCAATGATGAACTCACACTACAAGACGGCGGAAACATAGACAGTAAAGAAATATTTGAGTGGTTACAAGATTATATTTACAGTAATAGTTTACAAGTTGTGGGTATGGGTGGTGACTCGTATTATGCCAAAGAATTTATTAAACTAATCACAGATGAATTTGGAGCAGATAAGTACAAGCCATATCGACCAATAACGAATGTAGTCAGCGAACCAACTCAACTAATCAAGGGTAAAATTGCAGAAGACAACGCTCAATTACTAGATACTCTCATGCTGTGGTCTCTAAATAATGTTAATGTTAAAGTTGACGGCGCGGGACAGGTATATCCTAACAAACAGAAGTCAGCAGATAAAATAGACCCCGTTTGGGCATTTATTATGGCATATCGAGCACAGTTAGATGATTTGAATGATAATTTATTTGAATGGGGTTGATAACCTCATTTTTTTGTGATATAATTAGCGATAAAGATAATACATTTTGAAAGGGCATACTATGGCTTTTGATTTTAGTGCGTTGGTAAGTAATTTCTTAACCCCTAACGCAGTTACACCGTTGTCAAGCAATGGTACAAATAACTATATTTACTTAGATGCAGACGGTCAGAGCTTTGAGTTAGATATTCACAAAGAAGTTGTCAAGTTTATTGCTCGTGAATTTACAAAAGGCAAGTTTGTCCTAAAAAACGTTAGTAACAATCAACGATTAGACTATTTACTTAACTTAAAACCAAGTAATAACCAAACAGCCAATCAGATGATGTATGAGTTCGCATTTGGATTATTAAAATTTGGCAGAGTTTATTACAAAGTTTATTTTGCTCCTAACGCCAAAGCGCCAACCAGTATTGAAATTTTTTCTACACAACCCGATAAACAAGGGTTTAATGTTTATGAATATCCACAGTTAAAGTTACAACGACCAAGCACCTTGTTAGATAAATACGCCAACTTAATTGATATTTTAAGTACGAAACAGAGTTCAAACGTTCTTGAAATTCAAAGCTCAATCAAAGCCAATGACGTTAGAAAAGAAAATGACAATGTTAACGGCTACGAGAGTCAATCAATGGATTTTCAAAATAAAAGTAATCCACGATTGACGGCGGTAAATAATCAGATTAAACGATTTGGCTCATTCTTAACTAACACGAATGAAAGTACGAAAGACCACGCCAATCTTACTAACCCAGATGGAACCGCTTTGGCTGATTTACGTAATTTAATCTACGAACAGTTACATATCTCATCTAAATTACTTGATGGTTCATATACCGAAGAAGAGTATCGTGCATTCTATGCTAGTCAGTTGAGACCATTGATGGGAGCGTTTGAAGAATTATTAAATTCAGAGCTGTTTGATTATAACGCATATATTGCTGGTTCACGGATTAAGCTCATTCTTGATTTGGTTCAATTTGCCACATTAGAGAGCTTCACGACATTTGCCAAAGAAACGCTTTATACTGGTACAACGGTCAATGATGATTTGCGTGAAAACTTAGGTCTCGAAGCATACCCAGACGGCTTAGGTCAAATTATATTTAGTAACAAAAACGCTGTGGCGCTTAACAATCCAGAAGTTAATGCCTTATTACAAACAGGGAGTACGGCTAATGAAAACACAAGCAACGTTGATAACACAAGCACAGACGGAAACGAATGACGGTACAATTAAAGGGGTAGCTAATTCCCTTACTCGTACTCGTTCAGGTATTACAGTAACCCAAGAGGCAGGTAAAAAAGTTATCGGTCAAAAGGTTCCATTACTATTATCTCATGACTGGTCTAGTATGCCAATTGGTGAAGCAACTATGACAAACGTTGATGATAATGGATTGGCTTATTCCGGTTCTATCTTTGAAAGTGTTGCTAATCGCCAACAAATCTTAGATGGTATCAACGCGGGCGTTCTATCTGTATCAATTGGATTTGGAGTTGGAGAAATTGACGAAGATAACAATATTGATGATATTGATTTGTTAGAGTTATCAGTGACCCCAGTACCAGCAGACCCCAAAGCAACTATTACACAGAGTCTAGAAATTATTAAACAGGAGAATATCAGAATGGCAGACCAACCAGCAACAACCTCATCAGATGATAAGCAACCAACAATCCAAGATGTATTAGACGCAATTGCTGATGTAAAAAAAGATTTAGATGTATTCGTTAAGTCCCAAGAACCAGCCGATAATTCAGACACACCAGACAACTCACAACCAGACACAACAACACAGTCAGTAGATGAGTTGGTTAGCTTTGTTAAAAAGTTGAGCGTATCAGATAACATGCAAGCATTACGACTTGGCAAAATCTTGAAAAAGTTTGACAAAGAATAATTATTGTGATATACTAACACCAAACTAGAAAACCCACGTGAGGAAAATATTATCATGGAATTACAATCATATTTGAAGAGTAATAAAGCCGTCGCCGATTATGCTACTTTGGCTTTTGACGCAGGTAACAACGGAAAAGACTTCCAAAAGTTGTGGCTAGAAAAGATGGACGACGCTGGCGTAATTACACAAGACGTAAACGAAGCCGACCTGGTACCACTTAAAATTATCTCTGCCATTGAAACAGCCGTTGAGGAAGATGTTGTCTTTTCTCAATTCAAGCCTGTATTCAATATTGAAGCTGGCTCAATTGTTATCGAACCTAAAAACGCAGTTGGTGCTCTTGGTCATAAGCGTTTAGCAGATAAGACTATTCAACAAACACAGTTCAAGATTCGTAACTTGGTTCCCATGGCTATTTACAAGTTACAACGTCTCGACCATATGACATTCTTAAAGGGTGGTGCTTTGGTTGATTGGCTAATGCGTGAATTACCAGCCTATGTTATCGAACGTTTGGGACAAGCCATTTTGCGTGGCGGAGTTGTGAACGAAGACGGTACACCATTTACCGCTGTTTATCCTATCTTGGGCGATGAATTGACATTAGAAGGTACAAAATTGCCAGAAAACTATACTGGTGATGAATTGCGCCAAGCCATCATTTCTGACTTTGCTAAGGTTAAGGGTTCTCAAAAGGTTATCTTTATCTCAAACACTGCAAATGCTAAGTTGGCGAGTGGTGATGGAGCTGTGAGCGCTGCTATCTTATTGGGACAAACTACATTTGGTGCTAAGGCATTGGTTCCAACTGACTTGTTAGACGCAGATGGTGATCAGGTTGAAATCCCTTATACAATCGTTGATGTTAACTCATACATGATTGGATTCCAAGGTTCTGGGGTTGAAACACTTGGCTCATTCGTAATCCAACAAAACGCACAATATGTTGAAAGTCGTGCTTATGTGGCTGGTTCATTGTTGGCTGCTAACCGTGCTTTGACGGCGTCTGTTGCGTTCGCTGGTAATGCAAATTAAGGCTAGAAATAGTCTTTTTTTTATGTTATAATTTANNGAAAGGAAACNNAAATCATGGCTATTTTTAATTACAAAAGTTATTTAAATGTTGACGATGACACATACGCTGATTGGTCAGGTACGATTGATGAGTTAGAAAATTCGGCTATCAATAGAGTACATCGACTAAATCCGACCATTGTTGTTGATAACTCTAACAAAAATCTATATGAATATGCCAAAGAGGTTATTTATATTGGTATTTTTGGCGATACTCTAACACCAGCACTTTGGCAATATCATGACTCTAAAATGTCAGACTTAGAAGAATATTTCAGGTGGTGGGAATAATGAGAATTGTAAGTGCTAAGTTATTCAATAAGCTAGGCAATACTGATCTTACTAAAACAGTCAACGGCAGATTAGAACAACCAAGAATTGTCGCTAAAAACTGGTACCAAATTAATACCAATAAACGATTGATGTATAACCTTATTATTCACGGAAATGTTGATACCTTTGGCGAATTTGATGCGGTTACTATTAAAGGCAAAAGTTATATAATTCTCGACAAACAGGAAAGTGGTATCAATAGTATTAGATTGGAAATTGGTTCTGGGGGTAATCGTTAATGGCTGATTTTAAAAGGAAATTAATTAAATATCAAACAGAGCTATCAGATAAATTTACGAGCGTTAGTTGGTATGGTCAAAAGGCAGATTTAAATACGATTGATAATACCTCTGCAATTCTAAATTATCTTAATACTAAGGGGACAGCTGATAGTACCCCTCATTATTGGCGGGTTACGTTGAACGTGTATGCGACAGTTGATAACTCGGAGGAATTGGCGGATTTAGGTTATACACAAGTCTCTGAAATTGCGATTGATGAGAACCTTAATACGCTGGTTCAATATACGAAAGATGTTGTGGTTCTCTAATGGTTAAACGGGTTAAGTCAGTCGTTGATATTGCAAACGGCACCAGGAAATTTGCAATCGCCAAAGTTCTAGAAAAACGAGACAAAACAGCACAACAAGCCACTTCCCAATCTAACTCTGGTTTGGGTGTATGGCGTAGTATGGCACCTAAAGGCAGAACGGGTCAGATGGTTAGTGGCGTATCGGTTAAACATGGTAAATATTACTCGGTTATTTATCCTACTCACGATTATCGAAAAGAGGGGACAGCGTTTATGAAAGTTGTCAACGCTCAAAACAAACGGGGCATCCATGCTGGTTTTTTCAATCAGTATCGAAAACAATTGGGGAAATCATTTTTGACATCTGTTAAATGATATGTTATAATACACATAAGATATAATACTCACGTGAGGAAAATTAAAAAATGGCATACGATACACGACAAATTACACATGGTACGCAAGAAGTCACTTATGGTTTGGGTGGCGATGGTAGTGGAGCGGTTACCTATTCAACTGGTGTACAAAAGTTTAGCCCATCTGTCGACCAAGATAGTAAAAAGATTTTCGCAGACGCTCAAACACACATGACGTTGCTTAATGCTAAGACGCTGACTATCGACCAAGACAACTTACAATATACACCAGACGAAATGACACAAATGGGTTATTTGGCTAGTTCAACAGGATTTACTGATAACGGTACATATCCTAAGTTCGCTGTTCAACGCATTTTGGACGTTCAATTAGGCGAGGGAACAGTTACCAAGAAACTTGAAGTATATTACGGAGTTACCTCTGGCTCATATACTGAAAGTGATGATGAAGATGAGGACGAAATCAATCCAAAGGTCTACTCTCGTACTTTGAACGTTGATGGTTTTGATTTTGGTAATGGTGTTGTTAAGCAATTCATCATCACTCGAACAACTGAAAACGCAACCGTATTTGACACATACAAGACTAAGATTTTGAAGCCATCTGATTTTAATGGTGGTACTGGCAAATAATGGTATTTTAAGCCCTTGACATTTATTTGTTTATGGGCTTTTTATATTGCTTAAAATATGATATAATAAGTAGAATAAAGGAGTGTCTACACGGCATTCTAAGACGTTTTTTTACTCACTAGCTGGGTAATCCATCAAAAGGAGCTTTTAAATGGCGACTAGTTCATCATATTTATTGAAGATTGGTGCTGATGTTGACTCGGTTACTAAATCAATCTCGCAAATCAATGGCGACATTCGTTCATTGGCCACTCAATCACGAAACTTAAATAGTGCATTTAAATTGACTGGAGATACTAGTATTTTAACAAAAAATATTAGTGTGTTAGAGAACCAATTAACTGCCACAAAAAATAAATCTGCGTCATTAAAAAGTCAATTGGCAAGGATGCAAGCGAGTCCGGGGTTTGACGCAAATAGTGTTAAGGCTCAAAAACTTACACGAGACATAGAAACAACAGAAAGTCAAGCCGTTAAATTAAAAGCCGAATTAGCCAATGTCAAAACTGGTGGGTTAGATCAAATTTCATCATCAGCGGATAAGGCGAGTCATTCATTAGGGGTTGGTAAAATAGTACTCGGCTCGTTTTTAGGTTCATTGGCAACTTCCGCTGTTACTGCTTTTGCATCGGTTGTAAGTAAAGCGTTTGATGGTGTTGGTCGTGATATTATAAGCGCGAGTGATGGTATTCAAAAGTTCCAGTCGACGATGAAATTTGCGGGGAAAAGTTCGGGCGAAATTGATAAACTAACGGCTGCTTCAAAGAAATATGCTGATGATACGGTTTATGATTTAACTGACGTACTTAATACAACGGCTCAACTTGGTGCAAACGGGGTTAAAAACTACGGACAATTGGTACAAGCCTCTGGTAATCTGAATGCTGTTGCTGGTGGTAATGCTGACACTTTCAAATCAGTAGCTATGGTATTAACCCAAACAGCTGGAGCGGGTAAGTTAACCACTGAAAACTGGAACCAATTGGCTGACGCTATCCCCGGTGCTTCTGGAAAATTGCAAGAAGCCATGAAAAAGAACGGGGCGTTTACTGGTAACTTCAGAGACGCAATGGCTAATGGGCAAATTACCGCTGATGAGTTTAACAAAGCCATTATGCAGCTTGGAATGACAGACGTGGCTAAGCAAGCTGCTACTTCAACGTCTACGTTCGAGGGTGCGTTTGGTAATTTACAGGCTTCTTTTGTCACAGCAGGTCTTGATTTTGTCAATAAGTTTAAACAACCAATAACAGATGGAATGACTGTAATTGCTAATGCGGTGCCAGGTATATCGAATGCTTTTTCAGGAGTAGTTGGCGTTCTTGGGCAATTTGGTGGCATGATTGGTCAATCATTTAGTGGACTCGCACCCGTTATTACACAAGCCTTTTCTGGAATATCTGGTGCTGTTGGTAGCTTATCTAGTAGTGGAGATCAAATCAAAACGTTGTTCGATACCATTTCAACAACTATCAGCGGCGTATTGGGTACTATGGACTTTAGCGCCTTGACCAATTTAGCACAATCCATACTACCAGCGTTACAAGCAGGTTTCCAAACGTTCTTAGGTTATGTTACTCCAGCAATACAACCATTATTAAATGCCTTCGTTAACTTATGGAATTCTATACAACCAATCGTTAATGTGATTGCTTCAAGCCTTATGCCTATCTTCCAAATATTAGGCGCATTCTTAGGCGGATTCGTGTCTGGCGTGATGAGTGCCTTAACTACCGCATTTAATGTTTTGGCTGGTGTGGCTAGGGTATTGACACCTGTAATTCAATTCGTTGGTTCTGTTATTCAAGCGTTAGCTCCTATATTCGTTAAAGTGGCCGGCTTCATTGGTCAATTGATGGGACAATTTGCTGGGTTTAACGGTGTTTTGGGGGTTGTTGGTAAGGTTGTAAGTAGTGTATTCAGCGGTATCATTGGTTTTGGCTCTCGACTATTTGGCTCATTATCTGGAGTATTCAATGACATTACTAACGGATTTAGGATCATGGGTTCTGGTCTTGGTGATGTCGGTAGTGGAATAGCCAATACATTCAATAACATTATTGGGTTCGCGGGTAGAATGGTATCAGGAATTATNGGTGCTGTGGCTGGTGTAGCTGGTAAAATTGGTAGTCATTTCTCTGGTGTGTTCGATTCAATCAGTAGGGCGATTGGAAATGTTACATCTATTGGTACTAATATTGTCAATGGTATTGCCCAAGGAATTAGAGGGGCGTGGGGAGCGGTTACGTCGGCCATTAGTGCTCTCACTGATATGATTCCTAAGAAAATTCGGGAATTCCTAGGTATTCATTCGCCTAGTCGTGTGATGAGAGATATGGTTGGTAAGTTTATCCCACAAGGTATTGCGGTTGGTATGACGAGCCAAGATGGATTTATCACTAGTCACGCACAGACCTTAAAAAACCAATTAACCGAGTCAATGAGTAGTATCGTATTACCAGGTATCGGATTGGCTGGTGGTTCATTGGCTACTGCTGGCACATCTACCTCAACAACCTCTAACCAAGTTACGATTAATGTGAACGGCGCAAACCCTGACTCGGTTGTACCTCAAATTAAGCGTGAATTACGTAGAGTTGGATTAAGCACTGATTAAAAGGTGCTTTTTTTATTGTCTAAAATGTGATATGATTATAGTATGAAAAAGACTGGAAAAGCTGTTACAATCATGCAACGTTCAACCAACGCTACATGGGAATATTATACAATGAATGTCTTAATAAAAAATGATGTTCTTAAATTAGATGGCACACGTTTTATTGATGTCGTCTTTTTAACAGAGCCAAACCAACTTGGCTACTATCCTAGACAAAACGATATTATCATGGACGCAACTAACATGGAAAATGGTTCTGTTATTACAACAAACTATTCACAACCAGCCAATGAGTCGATTGGGGTCATGTTTTTGAGTAAGATTGACAGCGGAACATATCGATTTGCTCCTATTATGAATTTGAGTGAAAACGTGTATATACCAAAAGGTTCTTATCTACCACAGGTCAACTTGGCGAATTCTATTATGAGTGTATGGAACTTTTTGACTGGTAACAACCCTTATTTAAAAAACAACGGTTCTATGACAATTACTTCGGATATTACTAAGACATCTAACTATTCAGATAATACCGAAAGTACTATTGATACCATATTTAAAAATTTTATTGCTAGGTTACATGGTGCATGGGATATCCAATTTACTTATTACATTGGGGAAACAAGTCCTCGTGTAACAGTTACTGGTTCAGCTAAAAATAACACGGATAACGCGAATTATTTTATTGACTTAAAAACAACAAATGTGTTGGAGTACGTTCAGCGATCACGAAACGCCAGCAGTGATACGTCTATGGTATTGGGATATACAGAAGATGGCTCTCTATATAATTATTATGCAGTACTAGATAAAGACTTCAATGTTGTAACAAGCCAAGTGCCCTCAAACGGGATTATTAATGTAGGTGCGACCCCTCGTGTGGCTTATGCAAGTCTTCAAAATGGTACGTTATCGGAACTAGTTGAGAGTGCGACCAGCCTATTGAAAACAAGTGTCTATTCTATTCGTTCACAAATGGTTATGAGATTAGATGGTTCCCCCCTATTCATTGGTCAGAAAGATAGTCCTTTTGTTGGTCAATATATTAGACTGGCTAATTTAGAGGATAATATTGTTACTAGCCAATTGAGAGAGATAAACTTTACTACAAATCAGGCCATTGTGGGCGATAATGACGACATTACATTTGGAGACTAGAGATGTCAGATACGAGAACAATTTACTTAAAAAATAATGATGGCACTATATATTCTAGTGACCAAAGTAATAGAGGATATGAGTATTTAAATATATCAGATTTTGACAGTTTAAACCCAAGCGAAAACTCTATTTTTACATCAGCCAGCAATACTTCTCTACTTTATTCTTCGTATGATGTTAAATTAGTCTTGACTTTTATGTCTGACTATGATAATGGTAGACAAGCTCGTGCGGACTGGATTGCTCAAAACCAAAATAATATCACTCAAATTTCTGTGGCTAATACGAATAATCCAAACTTGATATTTAGTAAACAAGCCAAAGTTAAAACAATTGACTTTGTAGAAAACCCTTACGTGAACGGTGTACAAGCCGAGTTGACATTAGAGTTAGCTGGTAGGTGGCAATCGTCTGTTAAACGTACAAGCGCCACGGTTCATCCTTATACAGGTGGTACTAAGAAATATAATTATAAATATTATACTCACAGTAATTTGGACAACCAACCTTACGTTGATATGGCTATTGTTGATTTAACTTATATAGAGGATATAAACACGTACAAATATGGTTATCAAGTCATCACAGACGAGGTAAAAACAGACGGTTATAATGGTTTTATAATCAATATACCAGCACAAACAACGCCAGTAAACGTGACTTTAACAGCTCCAAATGGTTTATCGGTTACTCTAACAACAAGCCAGACTAACGTACCACTGCAAATTTCAAGCGATATGATTGGCTACTCACTAGATAACTTTGATACATTTACGCTTCTCAATAAAGGTTTCCCTGCTTCAAAGTATTGGGATAACTTACTCTCTGTATATAGTACTATTCAAACAATATTAAACTTTAATACTGTGGCTGTGTCTGTGGCAAGTGGTACAGGTACGTCTATACCGTTTGAATTTTACTTATACAAATTACAAGACTTGATTTAAGAAAGGTAATAGCATGACATTAGGAAACACAGAATTAGTATACCAAGCCGACTTTATGAACGTATCTCCAAGTGCTGATGGAGCTGTTTTCAGTGGTATTGGCAATAGAATTATCACAGGATTAGTTCCTTCTCTGGTTAATGGAGCAGTTCAAGTTACTGCTGGTAAGGCATTAGTGCAAGGACGATTGTTTGAATTGACTGCCACAAAGACTTACACGCCAACTACTACCACAGGAACACAATATTTGGGACTAATGGTAGATCTTACCAAGTCAAACGTAGATGGTAATACGGTAACAAACAACCAATACACTGTTGGTTTCTTTAATAACCCATCTGGAAATCTACCTATGGGCGATAGTAAGGCAAATATTCCACTGTTTAAAATGACTGGTACGACATCGGTTGTGGTGGCTCCTGAAATGAATGGTAGCACAGTAAGAACCTGGCAACCTAATACCCAATATTCAATTGGCGATTTAGTAACCTTTAACAGCTTAGGAACAGATGCAACAGGTAAACTAACTAATCCTGTATTTAAGGCTATGCAAACACATGTAAGTAATACAACGTTCCCATCAAGTACAAACACACAATGGGTTCTAGTCAACAGTTCTGCTTACTATATTGAACTGAATTATATGTCTTATGCAGTAGATTTTTATTTCAAGCGGTTTGGAAAAGTAGTTGATGTTAGTACCAGCACAGTAAGATACAGTATTAGTGATGCATATTTCATCACTGGAGAAAAAAATAATTTACTTCCTGATGTTTTTAAACCAATCAATAACGTTTTCTTGTCAACTGGACAATCAATTATTCAGTTCGACAAGTATGGTAATATTATCGGTCGTGGTTCAGGTAACACGCCTGGGGCAATGATGGCAGGTACTTATATCTCAATGGGGAATCCAGTTTGGAAGGCTGGTGTACCAAGTTAATAATAAAAAGCCTTATGAAATTAATCATTTGGCTTTTTTTGTTGGCTATAATCAATCTTTGGCAGACCTTTAGGTTTACTTGATTTTGATTTATTAGCTGTTAACTTATTGTACTGGCGGATAATCTCACTTGCTTCACTAATATCGAGGGTTAGTATCTCACTTAGTGGCTGATTAAGGTGCATGAGAAATGCTATAATTCTATAGATTAAGTAATATTTCTCTCCACCGTCATCATTTTTGTGTTTACTTTTGACCTGTGAGCTTAGCAAGAAATTGGTTGAACAACACACCCTCTGGCAAATCTAATTCTTCATATTCTTTACGAGTATCTTCGTTTTGTACTAATACGCCATCAACGGTCTGTGCATACAAGAACTTCAAAACATCATGACGTGTCTCAATAAACTGCAAAGAAGTAATTTCACTGGCTTTTTTAGGGTCTGTTGGATCTTGTTCAAAACTAGCCAATCGACTTACAACCTCGCCTAATTGAGCATTAAATTCATCGCCTGTTTCATCTTTAAAGATTTTCTCGGTATTGATTGTCCGTAAAAACTTGTAATCGTTTGTAATAGCTTGTCCGTTCTCATCAAATCCCAAGTGTTCTGTGTACGTAAATTTCATCTTTGTTCGTCCTTTTAATTAAGTTTATGTATTCATTGTATCACATTAAATAAAAAAAGACAACCTATTTTTTTAGGTCATCTGATTGCTTAAATAATTTTTTCTTCTCGTTGTCTAAATACTTGGCTAATACTTCTGGGAAAGGTAACCCTAGTGCGATCCAATTCTCTGATAAACTAAGGGCTTGTGTAAATAATACAAGTGTTTCGAATACATTCCAGTAATCGCCATAGTCTAATGCAAAAAAGATGGGAATCGTCAGAGGTGGGATTAAAATAAGTAAACAGTGTTTTAACAAGCCATAAGCGCTGATAGTAGAATTTAATGACTTAGATACAACTGCTTTTATAATACCTAAGAATATGTCTACTAAACTGGCATATATAATTGCCACAAAGATACGCGAATTGTGTAGTGTTGTTACGATTATGTCCAGGGACCATACCATTATTATGTTTCCATTCGGTTATTTTGTATACTAGTATTATATCATAAAATAAGTAATAAAAAAAGCCCTTTCACAGAACTTAATTGTTATATCCTAATATAATTCCCAATAATAAGACCATTTCCACAGCGAATACTAAAATTGAGAATATGATACTACCGAAGATTGTAAATAGCCAAATTGGTAGAGCAATAATAGCCACAAGTAAGAAGAATAAAATAATTTTGGCTAGTAGTTGACTAAGCTTTTCTTGTTGTTGATTATCCATTAGTTTTATCTCCTGTTTCTGGTATTGGTGCTTCAATAGGGCTAATTGTCTCTGATTTGCTGTCTGATGTGATTTCAACTGGTTCTGGTTCAACTATAACCGAAGTAGTAAAGGCTGCCTTAAATCGACTACTAGGGACATACATGAATTTATTTTCATCTGTAAACTTAATCAGGTAAAAATCCCCTTTTGGCAATTGATTAGTGATGCTAGTTGCCAGTGTAGGATTAAATTCAATCGAGATAACCCCACCTTGCCCAATTGTAAATCCTTGACCCGCTGTTGTGCTTGTAATTTCTTTAATTGTAACGTTGTAATTGGTCATTAAAATTTACCCCTTTTCTTGTCCGTGATAACCTTGACGGTATAAGTCTTGTAGGTAGTCATCATTGTACTTGATAAACATGTAAATATGATATACCAGTGTAATAATTCCAATACTTACGAATGACCCTAAGATGTCAATGGCTAATGCAATCATAAAGTTACGCATATCGCCGCGGAATAGTGGGACAAAGAAGCCGAAGAATAGGAATGTCCATGATAGACCAATCTTAACCCGCTTTACTTTACCATAGTCATTTTTCACTGTAATTTTCATTAGTTATTCTCCTTTTCAATGTCATCAATAATAATCTGAATATTTTCTTGTGCTTTTTTCAAGTCCTTAACCATATCATCTTTACGACCAGCACGAGCCAAGTATTTAATTGAATTACCAGTTGCCCATGCTCTTACACCCGACATATGAGCCGTTAAACTTGTGATGTGGTCTTTTACTTGTGTACCGTCTTCGAGTTGGTAATGGCTTGGCTTGTAAATGGGATCCAGTTGGTTATCTACGTTCTGTTCTGTCATAATTTCTTATATTCCTCTTCAATTATTAGCTCCAAGCATACTCCAAAGTATCTGTATCAACCCAGTTTCTTGCTTCTTCGGCTTCCCATTCGTCATATGCTTCGCGTGAGTCATCTGGATAGTTATCAACAAGTTGCTTGGCGTCAAATTCGTTATTTTGGTTGTTAGCCATCGTCAACAATCCATCAACGTTGATAACGGTTCCGTCCGCCAACACTGTCATCAATGTACCTTTTTTGCTTTTATATGTAATCATGTTATTTTCCTCTTTCTTAATTAACTTATGAATTAATTGTAACACGTCATATTTTGATTGTCAACCATTTTATTTAAAAAAGTCTTTAATTTCATCAATCGAACATACCATGATTGTTCCGACAAATATTTCATGTGGTTTCCCTCACTCACTCCAATATCTAACGTTCTTATCAGCATCACGACCCATCTTGACTGATTCGCCAAGTTTATTCAAGTAACCAATGGCGTATTTAAAATCTCGTTGGGCGGTACTTTCACTTAATTTATACTTATCTCTGTGTTCCTTAACCAGAACGAATTTGCCCGTCTGTAATTCGGTAATTAGGGATAAAATACGATCCGTTTTACTCATACTAATTTACCTCGTTCAATATCTAAATGTAACCGCTTCATGTCTGCTCGAATAGTTGTGCCTGATACACCGATGTGATCAGCGATAATTTGTAAGTCTTTTTCATTCGTGCGATTTATATATTCGAGTATTCTTGATAAACGCTCATCAATCGTGGCTTTCTGTTTTTGTCGTAATCTGCCAAATGACTCATCAAATCTCTGTTTTTGCTTTACTTGATTTTCATTGTATGGCCGTGTTAATGGCAAGTGTTGTTCATATAACATTAGTCTACCTCCAATGGCATGGCTCTTCCAAATTTAAATAACTTCAACTGTTGTTTTGTTTCTTTACTCAATTCATTCATGGCTGCTTGTGCGTCAATCAAATTACCGTACGACTTACCAGATGTCAGCCACTCGTCATTATCTGTCTTGCGGAAACCAACGATGTATACTTGTTTGTCTATTACTTTCACTGTTCTTCTCCTAAAATTTCTACACCTTTGTTTGGACCGTTGACGATTTTAATAATTTGTCGTCCTAACATCTCGTCAATAGTCAAATCCTCCGCACCACAGCGCTTGCAGTAAGGACGAGTATCGCCAAGACTAAATGTCCATTTATGGTCAAAAAGTTTGCACATTAATTTCATTCATCTACCACCTTAATCTCTCGCATAACTATTCGCTCCATTCCGCAATGTACTTGTCTGCCGGCAACACTCTGATGTGCCCGTCTGAAGAGTGGACGAAATAAGTATCTGGTTGTGCAGGCAATTTATTACCTTGATAGTCGAAACCAAATTCGATTTTAGTAACAGTAATCTTATCGCCACCAATTACACCTTCATAACCGCCTCGTAAATCGTCTACCATTGCACCAACACCAATATAGTATGGTACATATACAGCCTCATTGATAGTACGTTCAACATAGAACGTTCCCAATCCCACGCTCTGTAAACTAACTATTTTCATGACTAACTCCTTTTAATTTTGAATACTTTTCAATAAACTTAACTGCAAAATCGTACTTATTACCAACATTGTCACGCCACTCGTCATTATCTGTCTTGCGGAAACCAACGATGTATACTTGTTTGTCTATTACTTTCATTCGTCTACCACCTTAATTGTTTCTTCTGGGTCTTATTCAAATGCTTTTACACTGTCATTCGCTTCATCAAATGTCATTGTTGTTCCTCCTTTAAATCTACGTGCTTGTAAATACTACTAGTAAAATATTTATTTATGAGAGACATAATCATGCTCTCATGTCCTTTTTCAAATTCTCAACACGTTGGAATAACGCGTTTCTGTAACTGATCATGTTGCGCAGTGTCTCTTTTCTGACCTTTACAGACATCGACAAACTCGTATTCATTCTGAACTGCCGTAGCTCGTCCTCCGCCTGTTCTAAATCATGCTCTGCATGGCGTAACATCATGTCGTAATTAACTTTCATCATCTTCAATTTCTACCATCTCCAATCGACCCCTTTTAGATTTTTCAACTCGATGACGATATGCTGGTGTCGTGTAAAACATCAAACTATCAAATGTCTTACCGGTCTTTTTAGCAATCTCCCGTGGTGTACCTTCCGCTATAAATGCGTCTCCTTTGTATAAGGCGTATTGTCTATCTTCTTTTCTCATTGCTCATTAAAATCCAATTCATATATTTCATCATCAAGTTCATCAATATAGTCGTCAAGTTCATCAATTTTGTCGATATGCTTATCTCGTTCGTCTCGTACAATGTCCCGTTTATATAGCAGCCAATCGAGTCGTCCTACGTGTGGTTCTTCAATCTCGCCAACGTGGATTAGATCTGACCGTGACATGCCATTCGGGTAGTTATCAATCATGCGATCCACCCACTTTCTTGTAGAACTACTAACGTGTCGCCCGATAACAAGTAACGCTTGCCGTTGATAATTTCGTCAGACACGCCATTAAAGAAACGATTTAACTTTCCTTTGTGTAACCAGTATTCTGTTTCTTGTTGTAGTCCTTTTTGTAGTCGTGTGTCCATAATTTGTTTCCTCCTTTAACTTATGAATTAATTGTAACACGTCATATTTTGATTGTCAACACTTTTACAAAATAAAAAAGCCAATTTATTAAATCAGCTTTTAAACTTCTATTTAACTCCACCCAATGCGTTGATGATACTCTCTGTGTTAATCTTAGTCATAGTAGTGAATGGGACACCGTTTGACCGAAGTTCGTTAAATGTTGATTGGCTGTCAATATGAATCACAATGCCGTTATCTGCCAAGTATACATTGTTCTTATTACCGAAGTTTGTGTCGATGTCTGATTTGAATAATAACATGTCTTTTAATACCACCTTTTTATTTGTTGTGTTTGTTGTAGTTGCTGTTGGCTCATCAATACCAGAAACAATATCTTTGTATAACTGATTACGACTGATGCCAAATTTAGCTAGGAACGCAATAGGGTCAGTATGATCTGAACCATGACCTGTGGCGCTTGCATAATTGTGGGTTTTAATACCAGAAATATTTGGCGTGTCAATCGTGATATAAATGCCAGCCTTGTGAGCCAAGTAACGTGCCAACCAGATATATGCCGGATATGCTTTATTAAAGTCTGCTTGTGATTTGATAGAACCCTCGACAAATTCAATCGCTGCCCAAGTTTCCCAATTCCAATCGCCACCAACGTCCCACGCACCACCATTTGTATTCATTACTTGTCGAATATCAACTTGACCATTTGTAATCCCAACTAAGTGTGTATAGTTAGCTGATGTATAGTGACCAGCCAAGTAGTCTCGTTCGTTCTGTACAGATGAGTTTGGATTACCTGTTGAGTGTAAATGAATTTGATGAAAGCCGGGTCGTAGTTGGCTTGCATTGTAAACATATCTATTTGGTACTACTATATCTTGTTTAATTGTATATGCCATGTAATACCTCCTTTAAATATTTTCCTGTATATACAACAAATGTTTTTCAAATTGTTTTCCAAGCCGTCCAGTTGTTGGTGTTGAAACCATTTTCTGTTTGGTGGTATGAGTTTCCGTTGTTGAAATGAATCACGATTGTTCTCTGCGATGCAGTATAGAATATCTCAGCTACAGCCCACTTAGAACCAGTTGCTTCTCCGCTTGGCGCATTTATCAGCGTGGAGTTTCTAATGTCTACAAGACATTTCCCTTCGACAGGAAGTCTTAGAATATCTGTTATTTTGTGTAAATCAAGATTTGTATAACTATCAAGAAGTGTCATACCATTTTGAATAAGAACAGGAATCTTTACATTAGACGTATCAGCTAAAATAACTGACATATCCGCACTTGAGATAATTGGATTATTACTAATCCCTCCAAAAACCCAATCAAACTTATCTTTTGTGTTTGAACGAGGATTTGCAAATGGGTTTGTCGCTGACCATGCTGTTGTTTTAACCCCATTATCAATTTTATCAGAAGTTAGGAAATTAACAGACTTTGGTCTAACTGATACTGAGGCGTAGCGGTGGATTTGGCTATACAACTTAACGTTGTACTTACTAATTCCATCTCCGCCAACATAAGAACTATCTCTTTTTGCCAAGAGTGTTAAGTTTAGTCGTTGGTCAGAATGATTTGGTTGGGCGTAGTTTCCTGTTGACAACCAATTAACCGAAGCGTTCACCAAAAACCTATCACTCAATGAAAAAGTAATGGCGTCATTTGTTCCGTTGTCGTTAATTTGAGCAGAAAGGATAACGTTACCGATAATTGGTGTCGATGCATCATTCAGAATTGTAATTTCAAAATCTAAATCAATTCTTTTGACACCTGTATATCCATAATAATTGTCGCTCAATAATTGTGTAACATCACTAATGAAATCAATGTCTAAAACTTTTACATTCGTATTTAGATTATTACCTGAATACTTAGACGTGTAATATTTTGTAAAATCATACTGTTCGTGTGGCTTACCAGTACTATTATGCCCTATATTGGTTAAATTATATTCTGCCATTATTGACCTCCATACCAGTTATTAATCGACTCCTCCGCAACGGTGAAAGAGTCATCTGTTTCCAAGTGTGGAATAATACCGAATGACCAATCAGAGAATACCCACCATGCTACACCTTTTATTCTTGGCTCATTTTTAGTAATCAATGCAATTGTCTCAATTGCTAATCTTACAACCTCAAAGTTTTCGTAATTAGGATTCTTTAAGTTTGACAGCATCCAAACCAACCCATCATCAACAGACCTTAATCCTGATTCTGTAATAATGATTTCCTTGTGATAACGCTGCCAAATTGTTTCTACTACATCAGCAAAATTAATCTGTGTATAGTGATTAGTTCCATACCACGCATGAGCTAATTGTTCTGGCGTTTGCTTAGTGTAATCAGGATCTGATGTATACTTTGGGTAAACATTAATTCCTGCGTAATCTAAATATTGAATAAACTTGTAATTTGTATCTGGGCTAAGGATTTCTGTTGTGTTCATCGCATAAGTCAATTTTAAGTTAGGGTATGCTGTATGAAGTGTATCAGCGATATCCTTCCAGTTAGCAGCATACTGGTCACGTGTCTGTAGATACTGTTCACATCCGATACAGAGTAGCTCAATGTTATGTCTGTTACTGATTTCAGCATAATTCATCAAGACGACCTTCCAATTCTTAAAGAACTGTGTATAATCACTTGGGTCATATGAAGCTCTATCAAAGGCATCACCCTGTTTAGGTGTTCCAATGTGTGGCTTCATCATAGACACTTTTCGACCAGTTGCCTCAATACTATTAATGTATTGCTCGACTCTAGAATTGTCTTGCATGGTAATACTGTATGAGTTTTTATCTGGCACATACACCATTGGGTTGAATGAAACGTTTGCATTTGACCTTGATAGATGACTTGCTTGGTGAGGCGTAATCGATGGATTAGTTGTGTCGGCTAATCCCATTGACACCATTTTATACTTTAGTCCTTTTAGTATAGGAGTATCATTGAACGTTATTGAACCTGTAAATGTTATGTCTTCTTCTATTGTTTGGTCTCCTGTTAATTTAACCGCATTGGAAACACCGTCTTCTAAGTTATTAAGACCGTCCGATGAAATAACCATACCTTTTTCCCAATTAGTTTTTTGATAAACCATGTATTTTTTCTCCTTAAGTTAGTCTGTAAAGTATGTAACAAGAACATTATCATCTATGTTTACCACTTATTATACTATTCCTTTTTGATTAGATTGTGTAACTACTGATTCCGCTTCTTTCAATGCGTCATCAGATACAAGAGGCTTAACAGTAGACAAAGTTCCATTTGCTTTGTTGATTGCATAGGCTTGTTTAACATATGCCAATGCTTGCTCTTCTGTGAAATACTTTTCATACCCATTATCTTTCACACGCTTTAAGAAGTTTCCCACGGCGTCTGCTTGTTGTGCTGAACCATTAGCTACCAACTCCTGTGCCTTTAATACTACTTGACTAGCCGTGGTTAATGCAAACTTAACACGTTCATTCTTAGCGGAAGTAGCCAATGTATGAAACCAATTACTAACCGTATAGCCCAAGCCAACAGCAAATGCGACTCCGACTCCTGTTTGTACTAAGCCAATGATGTTACTGATTGTCATGTTATTAGTCCTCTTCCTCTGCATTATCAAAGTAATACTTGATAGCCTTACGCACTGCCTCGCTCTTGGTTACTCCTAATACTTCGCTGATTGTTTCGAGTCTATCCTTTGTGGCTCGGTCGACTCGTACTGAAATATAAACTGGTTTGTTCATAGTCATATCTTTCCTTTATATAATATCATAAGTCTATTGTATCACGCAAGGAACAATAATACAAGTACTTTAATATACCAAATTAGATGGTAAAATAATTCCCAAAATATTACCCTAAGCCATTTATTTACCAGAAACTTCCCCCAATTATACCCCCCGCCCATCACTACCCAACCTTGACCCCCTTGACCTCGTGCAATAGTAGTGTTTTTAAATTTATGCTCAATTTTTCAAAAGTATCAAATCATGTATCACAATATGACTACTAATTTACAAATGTAGATTTATATGTTAACCGATTGGCATATTTAGAGTGGCTTTTCAACATTCATTATTTGACGACATAAAAAAAAGAACCTGTCCAATTAAGAATGGTTCTAAAGTCGACTATGGCTGTCCTAAACGCTTGCATTTAACCTATCCCGTAGACATAGGCACCGTAAATTGAAAGGAGGAGGTAAGGAAATACCTATATTTAGTATATCACTTGTAATTAGCCATGTCAACAACTAATTTATGTACCAGCCGTTCGGTGTTAACGACCTAAGCCAACCAGTAAGAAAATAATCTATTGGTGTCGATTATTTTTTGACGTCTACCAATTAGCTATGTATATAATATAACACAACTATTTATCGAAGTCAACTAAATTGCCATGTTCTGTTAGCGATACCGAGTACAATTCGCTTTCATCACGTTTAATCTTCTTTGAGCGGGTCATTAACTGGTGGCATTCAACGTGTAACAACATTAGATTGTCCATATCGTAGAAATTAGCCAAAGTGGCAACCTCGATGTGATGAATGTTAAACGTATTCTCGATTGGTTTATGACAAAACTGACACGTGTTATTCTCCCTATTAATTACCAACTGGCTTATCCATCGCCATTTTTTTGTTTTGTAAAGTTTTTTAGTTGGGTCAGGCTTTCTTGTTATCATTCGTCATTTTACCCGAGATTGTTACTAAAACATAGTTTTGGTCATCTTCTATTCTGATATGAGATATTTTATGAATATATCTATCATCAGACCAAAGTTCTAAATCATTAATACTATCAGCAATGAACTTCTCTCCTGCAGCAATATTCCCTAAGTCAAATTTTGTTGATGTATGCCATTCATATGTAACACTAGTTTTATTCTCGCCAAAATAGTTACGAATATTAGCCAATTGGTTCATAATCTCATGCTTAATAAATGTCTGTTGTCGTTTTTTAGTTCGAGAGTATTTAGTGCTGTCTTTGGAATAAGCCATTTGAGCAACCTCATTCCAATTAATAAGCCTAGTCTCGATTTTAAAAGTCAGTTTTTCCATAAGCCAATTATAACACAATAAAGGAAGTAACACAACTAACAAGCCAGTTGATAAGCCAAAATGGTTTTTTTATACTGACTCCNACACATGTATATAGACGTAAGGAGCCACAGTGTATATAGGTATAGTATATATATATAATGTTATATATATTTTATATTATATATTAAACACTAGCTAACCCCTTGGCTCATAAGGGTTTGGGGAAAATTCAAAAACTCTAATTTTCAATATTTAATATAAAATACTAAAAACACCACCTAAACCCTTGGCATATCTACGTTTATCCAATTTGGCAAATATAAACAGCTAAAATGACAAAAAACAAACGTATTGACAAAAAGAAAACCAAGACGTATGATTGTGATACAAACTAAAGGAGAGCTAATATGGTAAATCAAATGACTAATATCGCATTTAAACTAAACGAGGAAGCAGTCAAAAGAGCTTACGATGAATTCGAGAACTCATCTGAATTGGCAATCAAGACAGCAATCATGAGTATTCCAAACTTTGCAGACATTTTGGCATTTAATGTTGACACAGGACGAATTGAAATTACAGATGACTATGAATTAAATGAGAATTTCAAGGTGTTATCTGGCGAATTAGATAAGAGAAACGTTATGGCTGTTCTAATGTTCTTACAACAAAACGGATATAGCACATCAAAGCAAACAATTGTTCGTGACGTATTGGAAGAGACTGCACAAGCCAACACAGTAAGCGAATTTGACAAAATTCTAGCCACGATTAACGAAAATGGACACTATGACCCCTCTATTTATGAAAAGGTTATGTATGAATGGTTACACGCACCTCAAAATGAATACTCTATCTTCTGGTTGAAGTCGTTACTTGGTTCAATTCTTCACAATCAAACATTTAAAGGCCCAAACACCCTTTATAGCCCGGTTCCACAACGATATACGGTATTTGGTGCACAAGGAATTGGTAAGTCAGCATTTTTCAACGGTATATCCTTCTCAAAAATGTTTGACTTCTATGGCGATGTTTCAAACAAGGATACTCAAATTAATTTGGCTAGTACTCTGATTGCCAACGCTGATGATAAGGCGGGATCTCAATTGAAGAGTGTGGTTGATGAGATTAAAAGTGCCATTAGTATTCCATTATTCCAAGTAAGACGACCATATGCTCAATATGCAGACATCTTACGTAATAAAGCCGTATTCGTGGCTACTACTAACCGTCATTACATTTTCACAGATACGACAGGCGACAGACGAGAAATGCCAATCGAATTTGGTGTTGATATGAGCCCTGAATTAGCACGTAAGCACGGTCAAGACTTCTACTTTGATAATCTACAAGGGAGTAATAAGCTATTTGAAGTCTTGTGGTTTACATTCCTCCAAGACAACAAAAATAACCCCTTTAACGCAACCATCAAGGCGGGAACGGATTTAGATAAGCAACGTTCTGAAATTGTAAAGCGCCATAGTAATGTCAGTGATACCCAAATGGCATTAGAAACGATTTTGAATAAGCAAGTACCCGATAACTTCTTAGAATTAGACAAGAACGATATGATTAACTATCTGGCTGATGATGACTATAAATATGGCTCGTACGATACGATTGATAGACTTGTGGATGAAGACAGCCGACCATTACGTGATTATAACCAGATTTTACAAACGGTTATCCATAAGGCAGTACGCACATTGGCTGGTAGAACAACATCAAGCGCAATTAAAGAGCTTATGATGGGTTACGGATATAAACCAAGCAATAACGGAGGTGCTTTTTATGTCAAGTGATACGCTTACAGTTGGCTTATACTTCTATCGACAAGGATTTCAAGTTTTGCCATACAAAAAAGGAGCCAAACACCCGTTCGGTAAGAGTTGGAGTGACTTTAGATTTAAAAACGAAGAAGAGTTGACAAAATGGGTTGAAAGTGGTAACGATTTAGGACTACTACCCAACAATGATTTTATTTGGGTTGATTTAGATACTGACCACGGCGATTATAATGGGCGGAGAAACTATTTTGACTTTATAACGAACGCAGACCCATCTGTTTTTGCGTTTAAGCCACGTTCAGACAATTTGCATATATTTTATAAGCCCAGCATTAAAATCCAACAGACAGGCGATAAGAGCCTTTTAGAGGGGGTGGATATTGCCAGCCAAGTTATGCCTATCAGAATTAATGGATCATATATCTTCCACGGGCTAGATTTGGCTCGTCCATTTATCGAACAGCTTTGTGATTTACCTGATAAAATTATTAAATTGAACGAGTTAATGAACAGACCTGTTCCAATTAAGAACCATTCTAAAAAGCAAAAGGTTTACAAGAAACATAATATCGTCAATTATCTCAAAAAGGTAGCTCCGTTTAATGATGGTGGACGTTCAACAAGTTATCGCAAGCTTGTTTATACAATGGTTGTCAAAAACGGAATGCCCTATGAATTGGTTAAACCGTTGGTAGATAAATGGGACGAGTCAACTATCGGGTTTTCAAGTGAAGAGCCTTACGAGTATGAACACGCCACACGCGATCCAAGCTAATTGGTTGACAGAAATGTACAAGTGTGATACATTGTAGTTGTTTAAAAGGAGAACAGGAAATGCAGACGATTTACGATATTGAGGCCTATAACAAGATGAATATGGCTGGTTTTATGAACTTTGACGGACAAGCATTTTATATAGTCAATGCGCCAAATTTACAAGCCGAAAAGATTGATAGTAAGTACGGTACTATTTTTATTAATGCGTATCCTACAAAACCGATTTACGATAAGCTTCACGAAGGGGTAACTGGTTTTAATAATAGAAATTATGATGACTTCCTAATTGATGACATCTTACAACAACGACCAACCGAATATATCAAAATGAAGTCTGACGTTATTGTTTCAGGAAAGCGACCAAGACAACAATTTGATTGGTGGTCATATGATTTGAGCGAAACGTTACCTCTTGGATTTTCAGTTAAGAAGTATGAATCTATGGCTGGTTTATCTGTTGAGGAGAGTTCCATCCCATTTGATTATGATGGAGAGTTTACCAAAGCACAGATTATGGAAGTTGTCAAGTATAACCACCAAGACTTGAAAGCCGAACTAGATTTATATAATACACGCGCGACATATTTTGAGGGAAAAGATATTCTTGTTAATGAATATGGCACAGAACAAATGCACCGATATTCTAATACCACCATTTCGGCTAATTATTTGATGGGTAATGATAAACTTGATAAATTTACACCAAACAAGCCAAAAATATATGGCGTACCTCAAAAAGTAGATGAATTTCTTAATAACGCACTTGAGGCAAGCCCACGAGTCAGTAAAGGAGACACCCCCGCTGTACGTCAAAAATTAAAGGCTAATGAATGGGCTAATGAGGTTACTTCTGCATTTGGACAAGTATTTACATGGGGCTGGGGTGGGTTACATTCGGCTACTGGAGAGATTTATTTAACCAAGACGGGAAAACAACGAGTCAGATATTTTCCAGTAGACGAAACTAATGTACAGCAATGGGATGTGTCTAGTATGTTCCCTAATATTATCATTCGTGACGGTCTGTTAGGTTCTAAAACAAACAAGTACGAAAACTTGGTTAAAGAACGCTTGGAGAATAAGAAAAAAGGTCTTGCCATTGCTGGTGCTCAAAAGATTGTCGTTAATGCTGTATATGGTGCTTTACGTTTACAAACATCTAAGCTGTATAATCCACACAGTGCGATTTCTGTCAATATTTCTGGTATGGTGGCGGTGTATAGTTTGGTTCGTCGTTTAGCTAGTGTTGGAACTGTGATACAATCGAATACAGATGCTGTTACATTCAAACCTTTTTCCACTACTACTCGAGCTACTCTGGACGAGTTACGTACAAATTGGGAAGATGAGTTTAAATTAGAATTAGAGGTTACACATTTCAAGCGTTTCATTCAACGAGATGTAAATAACTATGTTGCAGTAGATGAAAACGACCATATCAAAACCAAAGGCGGAACGGTTGGTCAATCTATTCATGTCAACAAACTAGCTAAATCTAGTGCCATCATAATTGATAAGATGGTTCTTAATTATCTACTTGATAAAACAGATCCGGCCATTACAGCATTAAAAGGCGAATTAAGCGACTTCACATATACCCTGGTTAGTCAAAAAGGTAAAACTCAAACAGGTCGGACAGTTGATGAGAATGGTAATCCACTTGACAACCGAGTAAACCGTGTATATGCGAGTTTAAATGGTACCTCGCTATTCAAAGAACGTGTTAATGGTGCCCTTGCTAAATTCAGTGACGCCCCCGAAAAGATGACAGTTGTGAATGACGATTTGGCTAATTACAGCGTTGATAATATTGATTATGGTTTTTATATCGACTTGGCAAATAAAAAAATAAAAGACTGGTTCAAAAATGCTTGACAATGTAACACAATGTGATATAATTAAAGCATATTAAAAAAGACAAGGAAGTGTAATAATGACGCAAGCAAACTTCATTTTTCTCAATGCAGATGACAAGAGTATCCAACTATATTTTGAAGTTGAAGGTGAAATCGTGGAGGTAAAGTGGGGAAATCCCGATTATATTGCTGATCACTTGGCACAATTTGGAGTAAAGAACGCTGATGAATTGAGTGACAAGCTAACTAAACTTGGAACAGTTGAAATTTATGAGTTCTCACGTAAGACCAAAGAGGGTAAGCAAATTAGTGGTTGGACGATTGACAAGCCATTCCCAGAAGCAAGTAAACCAGAAAAGGGTATCATCGCTGGTAAAATTGTAGAAGTAGTTACTAACGATTTCAAGGTTGCCGTACTGGTTGAGTTAAAGGATAAGTCGGTATTTACTGTTGTTCGTGGCTTTTCTGTATATGACCCAAAGAATAAGAAGATGTACCCTATGGCAAATAAGCGTCGGTCATTACTTGAATCATTTGGTATTGATGACTTCTCTGAATTGGAAAAGGGTGATGATATTACGTTTATCCGTCAACAAGCTGGCGAAAATTATTACTATGTGCCAGAATTAGGCTAAACGTGTTATACTTAAACTAGCCATAACACGGCTGGTTTTTTTATTAAAATAAGATAAGAGAAAACAATCATGAAATTATACGTACTAGCCACAGGCTCATCTGGTAATGCTTCAATCGTTCAAGGTAAACATGAGAATATCGCCCTTGACTTTGGCTTATCGTATTCCAAATGGCACAACCTATTAGAAAAAAATCATTTAGAATTACCACACGAGTATTTCATCACCCACGAACATGGTGACCACTTAAACCAAAGCGGACTCAATCGACTATTTGGTAAGTATAAGGGATTATATTTTCATACCAACAGAGGAACCTTTGAAACCGAAGACTTTACTATTCAAGCATTCTTAGTGCCACACGATATTGAAAATCACGGATTTGTAATTATTGAAAAAGATACTAACGAAAAGCTGGTCTATATCACTGATTGTTCAAGTATGTATCAGACGGTCAAGCATTATCAAGACCTATTGTCTAACGCAGACATTTACGCACTTGAAGCAAACTATGATGAACAATATATCGAAAACCCTGACATTCTCGATCAAATGAATTACAAATACAACGTTTTTAGAGGTATGATGAGACACACGAGCAAACAAGAAAGCCTAAAGACGTTTGCCATGCTCAAAAAGTCAAGTAGCAAATTCGTACCGCTACACCAATCAAGCAGATTTTATAATTATTAAATTGAGGTAATAATCAACATGGGACAAATTAAAAAAAAGTTATTCGCTGGCGACAGTTTTCAATCTAGCCAAGTACCAAGTGAAATTTTAGACCTATTTCTTGGCTTTTTACAAACCAGTAATGTAACCACAGAACAATATTTTGATGTTGATGATATGACTGGCGAACGAATTTTGAACCGTGAGAAAGTGACGACTAAACAACAAGATTTAAAAGCCAGTTTATCATTCTTCGAGCGGGTTTATCCCCAATACTTCGATCCCATCACACAAGAAAAGTTAGAACAGTTGAAATTGGCTAGTTCAGACAGTACAGCAGATGATATTAAGAAAAAAGCTCGTGAAATCTTTGAAGATACGGAGAATTGAGTATGCACTGGTATTACGAATATTTAAAGTTATATCGAGATGGAAAGCCAATGTCACAATGGGTTATTAAAGCCCTTGATCGAGTACCTTATTATTTATCACATTATAACTACAATGAACGATACCCAAAGCGTTTAATATCTTTCATGGAAAATAGCCTGTATTTGCAAAAAGGCGACACTGGCTCAAAGATGAAACTTGAAATTGAGCAAAAATTCTGGATTGAGTTATTGGGTTTTGAGTATGACGATGGACGACCTGTTATCACTGACTTAGGTTTAATAATTGGTGCTGGTTCAGGTAAGTCAACATTTATGGCTGGTCTATCCCTTGCGGTTATGATTGTAGATAGCCACCGAGGTCAAGATGTGTTGGTTATGAGTAACTCTGTTAACCAATCACAAAACACGTTTAGAACTGCCACTGATATGGTTAGTGATGATAGAAGCCCATTATATGACTTTAAAAAGATGGACTTAATACAACCAATTCAAGGCAAAATCAGATGGACTCCAACAAATAGCCAAATTGAAATCAAGGCAATGGATAACAAGACGGCTGATGGGGTCAATGTTCGCATGGCTATTTTTGATGAATTTCATAGTTACACAACCAACGTTATTGAAAACATCAGAAAGAGTTCAGCACCAAAACGTAAGGGAACAGGTTTTACAACGGTTTATATTTCAACTAATGGGGTAACTCGTGACAGTGTTTTTGATAGTTATTTCAAACGTTGGGAGCGAATACTTGACGGCGAGATTGAAGATTATAGTACGTTCCCAATGATCTATCAATTGGACGATTTACAAGAGAGCACGGATATTACGATGTACGAAAAGGCTATGCCCTTTGTTAAGTCGATTAGTGATCCTAAAATTACGTATGAAAATTTTATGAAAACAAAAGGTAATCCAGTCGCGCAAGCAGAGTTTTTAGCTAAGTCGTTCAATATCCCGCAAAGCCAATATAACTCACTATTCACGACACAAGAGTTAGAACGAGCCATCGCACCACATGACTTTTATTTTGATAATCAGGTTTATGTTGGTTGGGATTTATCGGCTAAAAATGATTTATCATCCGTGGCTATTTTTTGGGAGAGTGATGGTAAAATTAAGGTTAAGTCTCATGCTTGGCTACCTAAAATAACCATGACCGAACACACCAATAAAGAACAACGTTTGCACTATGCCAATTTTATAGCCAATGATGAACTCACACTACAAGACGGCGGAAACATAGACAGTAAAGAAATATTTGAGTGGTTACAAGATTATATTTACAGTAATAGTTTACAAGTTGTGGGTATGGGTGGTGACTCGTATTATGCCAAAGAATTTATTAAACTAATCACAGATGAATTTGGAGCAGATAAGTACAAGCCATATCGACCAATAACGAATGTAGTCAGCGAACCAACTCAACTAATCAAGGGTAAAATTGCAGAAGACAACGCTCAATTACTAGATACTCTCATGCTGTGGTCTCTAAATAATGTTAATGTTAAAGTTGACGGCGCGGGACAGGTATATCCTAACAAACAGAAGTCAGCAGATAAAATAGACCCCGTTTGGGCATTTATTATGGCATATCGAGCACAGTTAGATGATTTGAATGATAATTTATTTGAATGGGGTTGATAACCTCATTTTTTTGTGATATAATTAGCGATAAAGATAATACATTTTGAAAGGGCATACTATGGCTTTTGATTTTAGTGCGTTGGTAAGTAATTTCTTAACCCCTAACGCAGTTACACCGTTGTCAAGCAATGGTACAAATAACTATATTTACTTAGATGCAGACGGTCAGAGCTTTGAGTTAGATATTCACAAAGAAGTTGTCAAGTTTATTGCTCGTGAATTTACAAAAGGCAAGTTTGTCCTAAAAAACGTTAGTAACAATCAACGATTAGACTATTTACTTAACTTAAAACCAAGTAATAACCAAACAGCCAATCAGATGATGTATGAGTTCGCATTTGGATTATTAAAATTTGGCAGAGTTTATTACAAAGTTTATTTTGCTCCTAACGCCAAAGCGCCAACCAGTATTGAAATTTTTTCTACACAACCCGATAAACAAGGGTTTAATGTTTATGAATATCCACAGTTAAAGTTACAACGACCAAGCACCTTGTTAGATAAATACGCCAACTTAATTGATATTTTAAGTACGAAACAGAGTTCAAACGTTCTTGAAATTCAAAGCTCAATCAAAGCCAATGACGTTAGAAAAGAAAATGACAATGTTAACGGCTACGAGAGTCAATCAATGGATTTTCAAAATAAAAGTAATCCACGATTGACGGCGGTAAATAATCAGATTAAACGATTTGGCTCATTCTTAACTAACACGAATGAAAGTACGAAAGACCACGCCAATCTTACTAACCCAGATGGAACCGCTTTGGCTGATTTACGTAATTTAATCTACGAACAGTTACATATCTCATCTAAATTACTTGATGGTTCATATACCGAAGAAGAGTATCGTGCATTCTATGCTAGTCAGTTGAGACCATTGATGGGAGCGTTTGAAGAATTATTAAATTCAGAGCTGTTTGATTATAACGCATATATTGCTGGTTCACGGATTAAGCTCATTCTTGATTTGGTTCAATTTGCCACATTAGAGAGCTTCACGACATTTGCCAAAGAAACGCTTTATACTGGTACAACGGTCAATGATGATTTGCGTGAAAACTTAGGTCTCGAAGCATACCCAGACGGCTTAGGTCAAATTATATTTAGTAACAAAAACGCTGTGGCGCTTAACAATCCAGAAGTTAATGCCTTATTACANACAGGGAGNACGGCTAATGAAAACACAAGCAACGTTGATAACACAAGCACAGACGGAAACGAATGACGGTACAATTAAAGGGGTAGCTAATTCCCTTACTCGTACTCGTTCAGGTATTACAGTAACCCAAGAGGCAGGTAAAAAAGTTATCGGTCAAAAGGTTCCATTACTATTATCTCATGACTGGTCTAGTATGCCAATTGGTGAAGCAACTATGACAAACGTTGATGATAATGGATTGGCTTATTCCGGTTCTATCTTTGAAAGTGTTGCTAATCGCCAACAAATCTTAGATGGTATCAACGCGGGCGTTCTATCTGTATCAATTGGATTTGGAGTTGGAGAAATTGACGAAGATAACAATATTGATGATATTGATTTGTTAGAGTTATCAGTGACCCCAGTACCAGCAGACCCCAAAGCAACTATTACACAGAGTCTAGAAATTATTAAACAGGAGAATATCAGAATGGCAGACCAACCAGCAACAACCTCATCAGATGATAAGCAACCAACAATCCAAGATGTATTAGACGCAATTGCTGATGTAAAAAAAGATTTAGATGTATTCGTTAAGTCCCAAGAACCAGCCGATAATTCAGACACACCAGACAACTCACAACCAGACACAACAACACAGTCAGTAGATGAGTTGGTTAGCTTTGTTAAAAAGTTGAGCGTATCAGATAACATGCAAGCATTACGACTTGGCAAAATCTTGAAAAAGTTTGACAAAGAATAATTATTGTGATATACTAACACCAAACTAGAAAACCCACGTGAGGAAAATATTATCATGGAATTACAATCATATTTGAAGAGTAATAAAGCCGTCGCCGATTATGCTACTTTGGCTTTTGACGCAGGTAACAACGGAAAAGACTTCCAAAAGTTGTGGCTAGAAAAGATGGACGACGCTGGCGTAATTACACAAGACGTAAACGAAGCCGACCTGGTACCACTTAAAATTATCTCTGCCATTGAAACAGCCGTTGAGGAAGATGTTGTCTTTTCTCAATTCAAGCCTGTATTCAATATTGAAGCTGGCTCAATTGTTATCGAACCTAAAAACGCAGTTGGTGCTCTTGGTCATAAGCGTTTAGCAGATAAGACTATTCAACAAACACAGTTCAAGATTCGTAACTTGGTTCCCATGGCTATTTACAAGTTACAACGTCTCGACCATATGACATTCTTAAAGGGTGGTGCTTTGGTTGATTGGCTAATGCGTGAATTACCAGCCTATGTTATCGAACGTTTGGGACAAGCCATTTTGCGTGGCGGAGTTGTGAACGAAGACGGTACACCATTTACCGCTGTTTATCCTATCTTGGGCGATGAATTGACATTAGAAGGTACAAAATTGCCAGAAAACTATACTGGTGATGAATTGCGCCAAGCCATCATTTCTGACTTTGCTAAGGTTAAGGGTTCTCAAAAGGTTATCTTTATCTCAAACACTGCAAATGCTAAGTTGGCGAGTGGTGATGGAGCTGTGAGCGCTGCTATCTTATTGGGACAAACTACATTTGGTGCTAAGGCATTGGTTCCAACTGACTTGTTAGACGCAGATGGTGATCAGGTTGAAATCCCTTATACAATCGTTGATGTTAACTCATACATGATTGGATTCCAAGGTTCTGGGGTTGAAACACTTGGCTCATTCGTAATCCAACAAAACGCACAATATGTTGAAAGTCGTGCTTATGTGGCTGGTTCATTGTTGGCTGCTAACCGTGCTTTGACGGCGTCTGTTGCGTTCGCTGGTAATGCAAATTAAGGCTAGAAATAGTCTTTTTTTTATGTTATAATTTANNGAAAGGAAACGNAAANCATGGCTATTTTTAATTACAAAAGTTATTTAAATGTTGACGATGACACATACGCTGATTGGTCAGGTACGATTGATGAGTTAGAAAATTCGGCTATCAATAGAGTACATCGACTAAATCCGACCATTGTTGTTGATAACTCTAACAAAAATCTATATGAATATGCCAAAGAGGTTATTTATATTGGTATTTTTGGCGATACTCTAACACCAGCACTTTGGCAATATCATGACTCTAAAATGTCAGACTTAGAAGAATATTTCAGGTGGTGGGAATAATGAGAATTGTAAGTGCTAAGTTATTCAATAAGCTAGGCAATACTGATCTTACTAAAACAGTCAACGGCAGATTAGAACAACCAAGAATTGTCGCTAAAAACTGGTACCAAATTAATACCAATAAACGATTGATGTATAACCTTATTATTCACGGAAATGTTGATACCTTTGGCGAATTTGATGCGGTTACTATTAAAGGCAAAAGTTATATAATTCTCGACAAACAGGAAAGTGGTATCAATAGTATTAGATTGGAAATTGGTTCTGGGGGTAATCGTTAATGGCTGATTTTAAAAGGAAATTAATTAAATATCAAACAGAGCTATCAGATAAATTTACGAGCGTTAGTTGGTATGGTCAAAAGGCAGATTTAAATACGATTGATAATACCTCTGCAATTCTAAATTATCTTAATACTAAGGGGACAGCTGATAGTACCCCTCATTATTGGCGGGTTACGTTGAACGTGTATGCGACAGTTGATAACTCGGAGGAATTGGCGGATTTAGGTTATACACAAGTCTCTGAAATTGCGATTGATGAGAACCTTAATACGCTGGTTCAATATACGAAAGATGTTGTGGTTCTCTAATGGTTAAACGGGTTAAGTCAGTCGTTGATATTGCAAACGGCACCAGGAAATTTGCAATCGCCAAAGTTCTAGAAAAACGAGACAAAACAGCACAACAAGCCACTTCCCAATCTAACTCTGGTTTGGGTGTATGGCGTAGTATGGCACCTAAAGGCAGAACGGGTCAGATGGTTAGTGGCGTATCGGTTAAACATGGTAAATATTACTCGGTTATTTATCCTACTCACGATTATCGAAAAGAGGGGACAGCGTTTATGAAAGTTGTCAACGCTCAAAACAAACGGGGCATCCATGCTGGTTTTTTCAATCAGTATCGAAAACAATTGGGGAAATCATTTTTGACATCTGTTAAATGATATGTTATAATACACATAAGATATAATACTCACGTGAGGAAAATTAAAAAATGGCATACGATACACGACAAATTACACATGGTACGCAAGAAGTCACTTATGGTTTGGGTGGCGATGGTAGTGGAGCGGTTACCTATTCAACTGGTGTACAAAAGTTTAGCCCATCTGTCGACCAAGATAGTAAAAAGATTTTCGCAGACGCTCAAACACACATGACGTTGCTTAATGCTAAGACGCTGACTATCGACCAAGACAACTTACAATATACACCAGACGAAATGACACAAATGGGTTATTTGGCTAGTTCAACAGGATTTACTGATAACGGTACATATCCTAAGTTCGCTGTTCAACGCATTTTGGACGTTCAATTAGGCGAGGGAACAGTTACCAAGAAACTTGAAGTATATTACGGAGTTACCTCTGGCTCATATACTGAAAGTGATGATGAAGATGAGGACGAAATCAATCCAAAGGTCTACTCTCGTACTTTGAACGTTGATGGTTTTGATTTTGGTAATGGTGTTGTTAAGCAATTCATCATCACTCGAACAACTGAAAACGCAACCGTATTTGACACATACAAGACTAAGATTTTGAAGCCATCTGATTTTAATGGTGGTACTGGCAAATAATGGTATTTTAAGCCCTTGACATTTATTTGTTTATGGGCTTTTTATATTGCTTAAAATATGATATAATAAGTAGAATAAAGGAGTGTCTACACGGCATTCTAAGACGTTTTTTTACTCACTAGCTGGGTAATCCATCAAAAGGAGCTTTTAAATGGCGACTAGTTCATCATATTTATTGAAGATTGGTGCTGATGTTGACTCGGTTACTAAATCAATCTCGCAAATCAATGGCGACATTCGTTCATTGGCCACTCAATCACGAAACTTAAATAGTGCATTTAAATTGACTGGAGATACTAGTATTTTAACAAAAAATATTAGTGTGTTAGAGAACCAATTAACTGCCACAAAAAATAAATCTGCGTCATTAAAAAGTCAATTGGCAAGGATGCAAGCGAGTCCGGGGTTTGACGCAAATAGTGTTAAGGCTCAAAAACTTACACGAGACATAGAAACAACAGAAAGTCAAGCCGTTAAATTAAAAGCCGAATTAGCCAATGTCAAAACTGGTGGGTTAGATCAAATTTCATCATCAGCGGATAAGGCGAGTCATTCATTAGGGGTTGGTAAAATAGTACTCGGCTCGTTTTTAGGTTCATTGGCAACTTCCGCTGTTACTGCTTTTGCATCGGTTGTAAGTAAAGCGTTTGATGGTGTTGGTCGTGATATTATAAGCGCGAGTGATGGTATTCAAAAGTTCCAGTCGACGATGAAATTTGCGGGGAAAAGTTCGGGCGAAATTGATAAACTAACGGCTGCTTCAAAGAAATATGCTGATGATACGGTTTATGATTTAACTGACGTACTTAATACAACGGCTCAACTTGGTGCAAACGGGGTTAAAAACTACGGACAATTGGTACAAGCCTCTGGTAATCTGAATGCTGTTGCTGGTGGTAATGCTGACACTTTCAAATCAGTAGCTATGGTATTAACCCAAACAGCTGGAGCGGGTAAGTTAACCACTGAAAACTGGAACCAATTGGCTGACGCTATCCCCGGTGCTTCTGGAAAATTGCAAGAAGCCATGAAAAAGAACGGGGCGTTTACTGGTAACTTCAGAGACGCAATGGCTAATGGGCAAATTACCGCTGATGAGTTTAACAAAGCCATTATGCAGCTTGGAATGACAGACGTGGCTAAGCAAGCTGCTACTTCAACGTCTACGTTCGAGGGTGCGTTTGGTAATTTACAGGCTTCTTTTGTCACAGCAGGTCTTGATTTTGTCAATAAGTTTAAACAACCAATAACAGATGGAATGACTGTAATTGCTAATGCGGTGCCAGGTATATCGAATGCTTTTTCAGGAGTAGTTGGCGTTCTTGGGCAATTTGGTGGCATGATTGGTCAATCATTTAGTGGACTCGCACCCGTTATTACACAAGCCTTTTCTGGAATATCTGGTGCTGTTGGTAGCTTATCTAGTAGTGGAGATCAAATCAAAACGTTGTTCGATACCATTTCAACAACTATCAGCGGCGTATTGGGTACTATGGACTTTAGCGCCTTGACCAATTTAGCACAATCCATACTACCAGCGTTACAAGCAGGTTTCCAAACGTTCTTAGGTTATGTTACTCCAGCAATACAACCATTATTAAATGCCTTCGTTAACTTATGGAATTCTATACAACCAATCGTTAATGTGATTGCTTCAAGCCTTATGCCTATCTTCCAAATATTAGGCGCATTCTTAGGCGGATTCGTGTCTGGCGTGATGAGTGCCTTAACTACCGCATTTAATGTTTTGGCTGGTGTGGCTAGGGTATTGACACCTGTAATTCAATTCGTTGGTTCTGTTATTCAAGCGTTAGCTCCTATATTCGTTAAAGTGGCCGGCTTCATTGGTCAATTGATGGGACAATTTGCTGGGTTTAACGGTGTTTTGGGGGTTGTTGGTAAGGTTGTAAGTAGTGTATTCAGCGGTATCATTGGTTTTGGCTCTCGACTATTTGGCTCATTATCTGGAGTATTCAATGACATTACTAACGGATTTAGGATCATGGGTTCTGGTCTTGGTGATGTCGGTAGTGGAATAGCCAATACATTCAATAACCCATGACGTTTTGTTCAGCAATCAAAATACTTCCGTCAGAGAATAC
>FUFK010041546.1_pt1 | contig 45783 bp, 49 predicted proteins | sample 1021851 | NCBI WGS metagenome assembly FUFK01 (sample SAMEA51879418, study PRJEB19060) | metagenome
ATGCGGTCCATCAGATGTGACTGTAATCTTTGAGCCACTTACTGATATAGAAGAGATATCAACATTGGCCGAGCCGGTTGCGCTAATACGCATACCAACCTCAAAGCCTTCAGTAAGAAAGTTACCGGCACTGTCCTCGATAAAGTCATTATGCGATAACCCTGTGGCACTCGGATCGCCCTCATGAAAGCTTATTGTAGTAGCGGTCATGCTAGGCTCTAATTCTGTTTCAAGATTGCTGTTTTCTTGTACTGTTGCAAATACTTGGTCATGTCGATCAAGATTTGATTGAGCGCCATTTGCAGTGCACGTAGCGCCACCTCCTGCTACAAGCTGTATGGAGTCATTATTAGCCACTGCAGCAATACTACAGCTTTCGACAATAATAAAATCCGACCCTTGCTCAACAATATCGGCGGTACCAGAAGCGCCACTTCCGCCTACCACCCTAACTGTTTCACCTACATTAAAAGTTCCAACAAAGTTGTCTACTGTAATTTTGGCAACTTGCACGTTGGTTATCTTGGCAAACCCATGATGCAACTTAATTAACCTACCTACATCAGTGGAAGCCCAAGGGTCTGACTGACTAGACGTAATAATTACATTCCCTGTTCGGGCTGAAGCCGTAAGTGTAGAGTCGTCAAATACTGGGTCTAAAAAAGGGCCGCGGCGAAAATCTATTTGTGTAATAGTCCATGCCGTATGACCTGTGCGAGTAATCTGCCGAGGCGCATGATTGGGGTGCACGATAAACATAGTATCGGCTGATTGCGTAAATTTTAATCCAGATAAATCTGATGTTTGATAAGGCGTAGTTACTTCAATCGGACTACTACCCCCATCAACAACAATCCCGCCATCTTTATAAATGCGGAATTTAAACTGAGAAAACTCCAAGACATACGTCTGCTCGACGTTAAACTCAAAAGGAATGAGCCTAAGCTCTTGATAAGTACTACCTACTACTCGACCCTCCGCAATGTGCTCTGTGCCTGGACGACGTGTGACGCCACCCTGTGGGAATGTTAGAAAGTTTTGGAGTTTCTTGCAGCCGTTGAAATATTTAGCGAGATCGGTACGACCATCTAGCCTTGGCGATAGCTCACCAGCAGTAAAGTTAGTGAACGGCACACTTGATTTCGCCATGCCTAGAACCTCGATCTAATAAATGTATCTGCCTCGATAGCGCCAGAATCAGAGACGCTCGTAATGCTTGCAGGAGTGCCCTCGGTNGCGCTNACAAATCGCGCTTCCTTGAGCTTGTCTTCGTACATAATCCTCATCTGTTGCGCCAAGGTATTACTNCCNACNANCGGNTATGCAACNTCCGCAGCNATTGCAGCAACCAAGGTTTCNATAAGCAANGAGTCATATTCACTTGTGTCNGTNATACGCGCTAAGTAAATGAGATCTACCGTATCCTCATCACAAAGAATTTTGCGCCCTTCTAATCGGTAAGGAATATCATGAAAACGTAAATTGAGCACGCGCAAGCAAAAAGGATCGGAGGGAAGCGAAAAAGCATTGTCAAACTCAAATGCCGGCTTATCGGTATCAGGCGCTAATGTTGCTCTACGAGTAAGTGCTTTCCAAGGATGTGCTCGGAAAACAGAATCTCTCAAAAATGGATATCGTTGATTACAGATACGAGCGGCTTTGCTGTCCTCAGTAAGACTCAGGATATTGGATGCGCCTATCTGATTGAGTGCGCTATTGCAGATATCAGTAATTGACGCTGCCATAATTTACTCTCAGCAAAAGAAAGGGGCCGTTGCCGACCCCCCGTTAGCCTTAGTCAGTAACGTAATTAACGATCATTACGACATCACCAGCTTGTGCGCCAGACACGGTAGCAGTCTGAGTGATAGCAATGCGTAACGGTACGCCAGGATCAGAGGTCAGACCAGCAGCTTCCCACACCGCTCGAAGCGGTGCGTTTCTGCCAGCAGCAAGTTTAAAAAGAATTTCAACTCCATCCGATTGAGCTGATTGCATAAATGATTGAGCGGCTGCAAAACAATCCTCATCAATGACCGCATCAGCTGCATACAGTGTTGCAGATCCATCGGTATCGGTAAATTTCTCATTGCCGTTGTAGACGCCAATATTTACTGAAGAATCGGTACCGCTATCCAAATCATCGTTCGCAATAACAATGCTAGTTAAACGAGCATTCGATGGAACTTGAGCCAAGACAACTGCATCGCCATCAGCATTTAGATCGCCAGCCGCACAAGCACGCGAATCCATAGCAACTCTTACAGTTCCAGCAAGATTACCGGCGCTGAGGAAGTTAAACGGATCATCTGTGTCAATCGCAGTAGCGTTTACACCTTTAGTAATAGCCATTAGTCATTCCTCCTTAACCGAATGTGAAGCTTTCAGATTCGTCACAGGTGATTTCTACTACTTTATCTTCTTCCATGCGCGTAGCGCCGAAAGTTGCACAGTAGTAAACCTGCGTTGAATATGACTTGTCGGCACGCTCTTCAATGCGAGCCATAACGTCTTTACCTACTGCAAGCTTCAAACCATCTTCCGCAAATGCAAAACAGGTACGATTATTACCTGATTTAGCCAAGCGGTTTGATACGATAAACTTGAAGCCCATAAATGTATCGACTTCGCCACGAACCAAAGCCTTTACGGTGTTGAAGTCAGACGACGTTACCGCAGTCTCGTTCAACAGTCGTTGGATCTGGAAGGGAGAAACGACAATGTAGCGAGGTATACTTGGGTCAACAGAATTGACATCAAGCTTTTGCTTCGCCTCAATCAACTTTTCAATAGTAAGATCAGTTGATCCATGTGCAATCTGCTGTGCAGAAGGCAATGTTGTGCTGGTCGATCCAGACTTGCCAGTTTTTGCAGTGCCAGTGGCAGCTGANATAATGGCGTCATCCATTGCTCGACCGATAGCAGCTGCCGCAGTGCGAGCATACGCTGATGTTGGGTCAATCAATAAACGAACTTTGTCTGCATCATCAACGAGATCAGCCCATTCATAGCTGTCCATCGTGACCATGCGACGTGAGTGTGGCGTATCAACGATAGGTGTATCAGAGTGACGTGAAGTACGCTTCACTGCCGCAGCCTGACCTACCTGATCAAAGAATGCCTTTTCACCTGTCACTGATTCCTCAGAAACAGAACCGCGCAGCAAACTGCCCATCTGCTGTGAAAGCAACTGGACATTGCTGCTAAACTGCTGCACGAATGCAGTTGTGATTTCCGTAGACATAATAGTCTCCTGTTAGCAATGTAAAGTTGTTTCGCTACCCGACGAACGTCGGACGATAGTTTTTGGCGCTTTACGTCTTCGCCAAACGGCAGGGGCTTACGCTTGTCCTGACTTCGCTGCGCTACTCTTACTCCGGGCCATAGGCTTATCGGTCTGTTTTTCGCACCATTCAAGGAATACATCTGCTGTAGCTAGAGGATCTCTGACCATGGCAGGTGTTCCAAATTCGAGTGTACTCTTCAAAATCTCAAGTTTAAACTCTCTATCTGATAATTTTTCACCCTGTGGCATATTCCCTCCACTTCATTGCTTCTTGGATATACCACTGGTGTTCAGGATGACGTGCATCCCAGTAAGGCGTATTAGGAGCAGTAATCTCACCTAGCTTCTGCATAGCATCACTGGGCGTGATACCTCCGCTAGTTTGTACGCCTTCCAGCGTATCCTCACCCACCTTATCTCGCAGATAGACACCCATGTTAGCCAACATGCGNATTATTTCTGGGTTATCGCCTAGCATTGTGCCNTCNGCTAGTTGCACTTCGGTGATCTCAGGNTTGCCAAACTCTGCCAAAACACCATTAGCCAGNGCCATACGATCATCAAATGCTTGACCGTATTCTTTACGCAAATCACTTTCNACTGCNTCNANACGNGCCTGCGCTTCCATACCAATGCTTTCTGCATCAGCAAANTGCATTTCGTTATACGCATCTAACAATAATTGTGCTTGTTGTGTATTCATACCCACTTTGTGCGCGGTATCTTTAAACCAGGACACCATGTCATTGTCCATTTCTGCGCCTTCAGGGATGTTGTTGTATGCCAGCTCATACCCATCAGGTGATTCTGGACGGCCTAATTTGGCATATACCTCGCCCCACTCGTCTGCTGTAGCGCTTTTGCCAGGCAACGCCACCTTATCGGCACCCACCATCTGCTGTGCGTGGACATAGCTTTTGGCCAAAGCGCCGATATCATTTATGTGTTCAAGGCTTGAATGGCCTCTAATCTCTTCGGGAATACTATCTCGCCAGTCTTCAACAGACTGAGCTACCTCTGGCACATCAACTGCTTCAGAGACTTCAGCTACCTGTTCTTCACTCATCGAATTGTTCCTTTATCTGGGGATCCCAGTCTTGCAGCATGGACTTGAGAAACAACACTACCGTGCGCTGCCCTTCACGATAGGCTGTATCCGTCACCTCTGACGAATAAGTTGAGGCGTTTATGTGAAACCGATGCTCCAAATCCTTAAGCACCACTTCGCCATCGTCTGTTTCAAACACACGCTTATATGCGCCTTTAAGCTCTAGTGGAGTCATTATCCCTCCAGTGCTCTATAGGCTGGTGCGGCTGCACCTGCCGCCTCTAAGTACTGAAGTGTTTGCTGATCTGTTGCAGCGGCTTCTTCTGCTTGTTGTCTGTCTTCACGTATTTGACTGACTTGATCAGCACCACGAACTGTCGTTGCCGGCACACCTAACACCTTGAGTAGATACTTAGCCATGCCATCAATGTCGATGTAATCCATCGCAGACTGATCAATTTGTGACAATGGCATAAAGAGTTCAATCATGCGCAGTGCTGATTGGATATCGCCAGCGCGTTGTGCCTTTGCAAGCGGCGATACATATTCGATCTCGATATCAGAGTCACGCATGAAATCCGGCGCTGCGTTGAATGCTTTTTGACGAACCATCAAGTTATACACACGGGTAATCATAGGTTGTAACAATTCTGCCTGTAAGCGTCCAAGAACTGGACCGAGCAAGCGCATCTTCTCTTCAGTACGCTGAACGACCTCGGTTGCTGTCATCTGCGGACCTTGGCTCATAATCAGTTGATCAACGTAAAACGCTGACTCGATAGAGCGACGACGCTGCTCCTCCATGTTAAGACCCAGCGGGTTGTTCGCCCCTATGTTAAGCGGCTCAAGACGATCGCGTGTACCAGATCGGTAGAAGTTGAGACCACCAGGCACGGTACGAATCGGCAACATAAACCCATCATCAGGCACCATCAGAGGTGGATCGACCTGCTTTTGCGCGGCACGAATCGTTACCTCGCACATCTTGTTTAGCATTTTGATATCAGGTAGCGCCGTCATTGCCGGTGATCGGCCATACCCAATCTCAAAACTAGCCTTCAAAAAGCGTGGAGCAACATACGGGAACTCTTCAAAGCCTGACTCACTTAGAACTGTTTTACTTTCAGGATCAATAAACACTGAAGCGAACTGCATGTTTTTGTTGTCAGTGCGGGTAGTGTCTCGCTCGTCGCGTGGATAAACCGCATGAACTAGCGAAACTTGATCGTAAGGATTCTTTTTTGCTCGGTTGATAATCTTGTTATCTAATGTTTCTTCGCCAAATCGCTGCATGACAGCCCGCGCTGGCATATTGAATTTACGAAATATGGTATCGACACGCCCCTTTTCGTCTTCTGATAAAAAAACTTCAGCGCAATGTTTTGTGGAGAATCGGATCTGAGACTCGGGATCTGCCTCAATAAACATGGTCCCCGTACCAAAACAAATGAGATCGTGATACAGCTCATGAATCTGCTCTTGGAAGTTAGAGCGATTGAAGGCTAGATACATATCGTCCTCGACAGACTCCAACCATTCCTTTGCTTGATCGTTCTCATCAAGCGTTCGATCTCTGTATCTCAAAGAAAACCAACGGGTGGCTGCATTGGTCAACATGCCATGCAAACTTGCAGACATCAGTTCAGCAGCATGAATTGCTGTTGAATCAAAGATTAGCTCGGTACGCTTATCACCATCTGTACGTTTTTTGGTGACATCAGCTTTTCTTGGCACGACAAAATCAGCTATCTCTTGCCAGTGACTTTCCCAAACCTGCCGTTGCGAATACAGGCTTTGATAGCGCTGCATCAACTGAACTGCTAATTCATCGGCCATATTATCTCCTATGTTCCATGTGGAACAATTAGCTACCTAGCAGCGTTTTTCGCTGTACGCTCGCTTGCCCTGTCAATCCCATTGGACTGGTTGCTACACCTCGGGCACGTCGGCGACGATACAAATCCCGTGTTGCCTCTTCTTGGTTATCACCTTGAGTTCCTAGCGCAGCGAGTGGTCGTACAGCTTGGCGATCTACTGCGCCGGCTGGCTGTACTGCTTCTTCTTGCACGATTTTTGGTGCGCCAATAATCTGCTTGCCAATACGACCCAGTTCTCTTTTTTGCATCTGTATAACTTCTCGATCGAAAGTACGCAGACCACTGCGAACCTTTTTCTCAACCTTCTTCAATGGCTTGCTCATATCATCCCCATTTATGCGGCAAGTCTAGCGCCGCACCGTCCTCTGTCATATAGCCACCCATCCTGAGCAGCAAGTCTGTTTGCGAGTTTTCCACAATGAGCTTGTTTACACCAGANACCCAAGCCACACTAAATAATGCATTCATCAGTCTCCTACTAAAAAAGCGCCTTTGGTAATCAGGAAGTATCAACGCATGAGCTGTCCATGTCGTCTCTTCATCTTCTACCGCATAGCACCAAAAGAAACCCGCAATCTTGTCTTTTACTTCGCATGTTACGACAAACGCATAGTCGATTATCCGAGAGTGCGCTTCAAGATACGGATAGTTATACCGCTCCATATAATCAAGCAGCACGTCTTGAGACAACTTAGCGTCATGAATCCTTGGACGTATCACCAGCGCCTAGCTTCTTTCGCTTGGTTGCGGAATCGAGCAAGCCCCTCGGACCCGTTAAAATAGTCTGCTGTCTGCCCATACGTCGAGGATCAAATAGCTTTCGCTTGAGCTTTTCCTCTTCTGTCCTGCCAAAAATAGGCGCAGCCGGAATAATAGGTGCGTGCAGGTGGTGGCGGTGGTGTTGCTGGCATTGTAATTTTAGGTCTACCCATAATTACATCCTCGCTGCTAATGGGTTGTATGAAGAATCAGCAAACGCCTGTGGCGGCCTGCCGTCAAAAGTATTTGCATCCCTTATCCCTACTGCGAGGTATCGGAAGGCGTCTGCCGCGTGTGACGACCAGTCGTGGACCGGCGTTGCCCTGAAGCTGCGGCTTTTTTCGTTGTACGCTCGGTGGTACTGCCGGAGGCACTCTAGGCCCGCTTGGCACGCGTCTTTGTCGAACCAGCATTTTTGGATGAGGATTTGCGCCGCGTGGATGCCGTCTTCGAGGGGGAGCTTGGGGACGACTCTGAAGTTGATTCCGAGGTCGAAGGCGATCTCACGCCGACTTTTACCAGAACCCAGTTCACGTACTTCGATATCATGAGGCGCATTGTGCGACCCATAGAGATAACCTTTTGACTGTAAGACTTCAGCATAATGGGGTAATCCTTCATTCCTGTTCTCATAAAAGTCAATGACATGCACCGACCGGCCAACTTGCTGTGTAAACCATATCGCAGTGCTATCCCCTACACCTAGATCCCACCACGTTTCTACTCGGACACCAGGGTCATGTGGAACATCATTGATGCGCCCCTTCTCATGGAGTGCCTGTAGCTCTTTACCATAAATAGCACCTGGCACATTCGCAACCCATGAGCACTCAAACTCCTGCTCGAACTGATCAGGCGACATCATGGCCTTAGCCGCCTCTAACTCTTCCTCATCGAGAATGCCTGTCTCACTCGCCTTATAGACTTGGGTAAACCAATCCTTCTGACCAGAGGCAGCATCATAGAGATCATAGAACGCATTGTGGCCACGGGGTGTACCAATAAACAACGCCCAGCCCTTTCGGTCAGATAGTGCGGGACGAATGATCTCAGGGAAGAGCGACTCAGGCATATCCGCCATCTCATCCAAAACACAGCCGTCAAGATAGATACCCCGCAAGCTATCAGGGTTTTCTGATCCTAATAACTGTATCCTTGAGCCGTTCGGTAGATCAGCCCGCAATTCTGTCTCATGGAAACGCACCATCGGTATAGCGCTGGCGAACTGTTTNAGATAATCCCATGCCACTGCTTTGGCTTGGCGGTAGGTNGGCGCTATGTAAGCAAANCGAGGATTGGTTTGNTCGGACAAGATGGCNTCACGTAACAAATGATTNATCGCCATNACGGTTTTACCAAATCGACGATGACAGACCACCACGCCCCAACGATGGGTTTGTAACTGATGATGTAACTCTGCCTGTAACTTCCTAGGTCGATAAGGAATGTATATCTCTGTCATGACGTAGCGACACTGTCATCCCACTTCAAGGTAATCGTACCACTCACCTTNGTATCGTTATCCTCAGCCTTATTACGCACACCTAACGGCGCTAACTGCCTAACGTACTTATCCTTCTGATCGGTCTCTAGCCTACGACGCTGTACTTCCGCCATGGCGAGCTTAGGATCGCTAGGTAACGGTTGTTCAATAATATCAATAATCTGATCTCTCAAGACTTCAGCTTGTAGTGCGCGAGCCCTGCGATATTCCTGATAAGCCTCATCAGAGTCCTGCACATGCCGTAATACCGTCTTCCAAGAAGGGTACTTAGCATTCTCATTACAGATGCGGGTCAATGACATGCCATCCGCTATCTGCTCACAGATTTCAGAGAACTGGTCTTTTTTAAGCCTTGGCTTTCTAGGCATCGCCGTCACTCCAAAAAAAGCCCTGCGCTATTAAGCAACAGGGCAAATACAAGGAAGCCCCTATGAGAGCACTTGCATTATGTAGCTGACTGTGGCTGAAAGCAAATGTGTGTTTTGTGGTGGGGATATATATACATAACACACGCGCCCACATACGCGGGGGTACGCCCATGCGCACACGCAAACGCGCACACACGCTACGCGCAACGCACATGCACACGCGCACACCTGGCGCATACGCGTCGCGTCAAGAGGCTTGTACGCGCGAGCTGTCCCACAATGCGCTCATGGGTTACGTCCCCACACCCTACACTCATACCCACACATGCCCCTACAACGCCACACAATCCCCTCTGCTACACGTTAGCCACCTGCCCTATGCAACCCTACCGCCTACCCATAAGAACCGCTTAGATAAGCTATTTGCATACTGTATGAATTAACAGTATTGACACTATCTGTCACATATCCTAGGATGTATCACATCAACCAACACAACGCCCACGGAGGGTTACGAAATGAGTAATTTTTTTAATCGCCAAGAAGTAAGTCAGTTTGGCTCTGTGGTTTGGGATGATTGTTTTACGCAATGGAACCCAAGAAAGACTGACGTTTATCATCACTTTGTTGGCGTTATGAAAGCTGAGGGCGACAACACTTACAGAGCAATCAAGCGTCACTCTGACGGTCAGTTTGAGCTTGTCAGTGGCGAGAAAAATCTTGATGACGCAATTAGTGTTCTTACAAAAATGTTCAGTGATAGGGTCGCATAAGCGGCCCCAAAGTTGTGTATTCGCCATCACTACGGACGTTGACTCAGGCGATTACATTCATTTTAACGCGACCAGCTATAAAAACGCTTTAAAGGTAGCTGAGATGGCGATCGAATACGTTGAAGCCCATTCCGTCGCTAATTCATCGCTCCACGCCATCAAATCATTTGCAGAGGCAATCTAATCATGAGAATCAAATTCAACAACGGTAACAGCTGGGAGGCGCATTCCGTGCGCTTCGCGATTGAAGGCCACGACGGTAACAAGGTATTCGACGGTTTTGAAGCGCCAATGCTCGGACGCTGGAACGGATGGTTACAGCCCTACGTCACCCGCGAGACTTACCTTCAGATCATCGCCGAGTTTATAACGCCGATTATTGACAGCGATCCGTCAGACAACTTCATGGCCCAAGAGCGCGAGTCCATGCTGGAATGGTTTGCCGAAGATGGATTGGTCAATGGATACCCAAGTGCCGACGATGAGCCCGACACCGCGTGCGGTCTCTACAACGTAGGCTGGGGATATGTTTGGGACACGGTTTAAAGCCTAGCCAGCTGGCCCCTTGCGAGGGGCTTTCTGGGTGCGCTTTTGCATCGACACACAAGGAAGCTAGACCATGAGAAAGATCGAGCAACAAATGAACCGCGCTATTTATCGCCGCGCCAATTGGGCCAGCGCTAACACGCAAGTGCAGACCTTCGAAGAGGATTGCAACACAATCAGCCGCGTATTTTTGCACGGGCACCACATCGCCGATTTCGTGCATGGCGCAGATGGCAGCGGCTGGATTGAGCCAAACGAACGGACATTACTCAACTGGCCTACCCGCACAACAATGTCTCGACTGCGCGCGCTTGGCGTGAACGTATGCACTCGTAAAGGTGACATCGTACTAGATGGCGAGGTGATCTCATGACATACGAGCAAGCAATGGCGGGTGAGACTATCACTCGCCGACAGGCATTCGCAGAGGTCGAGCAGCACGGCATCGACATCATGGAGTTCATCGAAGAGTGCGGAGACTGCGCGCTCTACAACTCACGGGAGGTACTGGAATGGCTCGGTTACTAGACGATGAACCCGCCGAGGTGCAGCACGACCTCGGCTTTACCCACTGTCACACCTGCGGCTTCGAAATATTTGATTGTGAGTGCCCCGAACAAATCGACTTGGAGGATTTACTGTGAGACTTGAATACGTGTGCACCGTGAGCGGCGAGCGTAAGATTTTAGAGCTTGCCGAGTACGAGCAGGACAAAACCGCTCGATGGTTTACCGCCGAGTGCGTAAGCACCGTCGGGCATTGCTACCAAATCAACCGATACCGCCACCTATGGATGCATAACAAATGCTTAGGCACTGAGGCGAAGCTATTGGAGGGCGAGGCATGAACGGGCAAATCTACCGCGTAGTTTTAACGCCTGCCACCGGCGAGAGCGTTCGCTCGATCCATTACGTGGATGCACACAGCCACACCGAGGCAAAAAACAGCGCCTTATTGCAACAGATAAGCCTCGACATGGAAGACGGCGCATTCCGACGATGGGCTGCTATCATGGTGAAACCACTGGGAAGACACTTGATAGATGACTAATCCAAAACTAACCATCGAACAAGTCGCGTATGCTTTCGAGCTGCGCGGCCTTTCTGTTTCTTACGAGTGGATAGCCCAGGACTTGGGCGTTAGCTACACAACGCTACGCCGATACATGCGTAACGCTGAGCGCTATGGCTTTGCTTTCTGGATCAACTAACATCGAACAGCTAATGCTTAGCAATGCTAACCTTAGCTAGTTATAGCTTAGCAGTGCACTCTATAAGCTATTAGTTTATATAAGTTATTAGCTATTGCTTAGCTTATGCTATAGCTTAGCAATGCTTAGCTTATGCTCTGTAGGGACCGCAAGCGAAGCGTAATGTTATGAACGAGTGGCGTCAAGTCTTTTTATTGCTCTCCCTATTAATTCTGGTATTGGTGGCACTACGGCATTGCCTAATCCTTTAAGTCTGTGTGCCCTAGCGGGAACCCCATTAGCCACTCGACCCACGTCGGGTTCAGTTGCCCAGTAACCGTCTCTGTACCTTTCCCATCTAGCACCGCGTTCGGTAGCGCGTCCATCGCCCTCGATTTCCCATCCCGCCTGATAAGCGATTCCGTCTTGTAACCACCTTTGTAGTCTCGACTCGTTGGGGTAGGAAACATCCGCTTTTCTGGATTGAATACATGCGCTGTCAGATTGTTCTGATGATCCTCTCGCCAGCGCTTCGTTGCTTTGTTGCTGTCTTGAACCGTGGGCGTCGGCCAAAACTGTCGTTTGTTCACTTGAACTCGTAAGCTCTCGCGCGTCCCTGCATGATCTGTCGTCATTTCCCATTCGGTCGGCGCTCCATGTTTTGCTTCTTGCGCTCGCGGCGTCGGCCAATACTTCGCTGCTGTCTGTAAATCCATCCCGCGCTTCTGGCCGCTCTCCCGCCTTTGTACCGTAGATGAATTCACCAACAGATCTTCTGCTCTCGCGCCGCGAGTCGTAGTATCTGGGGTAGGCCACAATCCAGATCCGATCTCTGTGATGGTGCGCGCCAAGTTCGGAAGCTGGTATACAGTGCCACTCCGCATCATACCCGAGCGCGGAAATGTCCCAGAGTACTCGCTTAAACCAAGCTCCCCGTTCTCCATTAAGCAGGTTTGTGACGTTCTCAAAGATTGCGTATCGCGGTCGAAGCTCCCCAATAAGACGGGCGCACTCTGTCCATAATCCACTGCGCTCACCTTCAATACCTGCTTGTCTTCCAGCGGTTGAGATGTCTTGGCAGGGGAATCCTCCTGTGATGACATCAACTCTAATTCCGTCTGCAGCCAATCGCTTTGCTGTAATGTTTCGAACGTCGTCATAAATTGGCACCTCCGGCCAGTTCTTTCGTAATACCTTTTGCGCGTATGGGTCTATTTCGCAAAACGCTACTGTTTCAAAGCCTGCTCTCTCTAATCCAAGAGTAAAGCCCCCTATGCCAGCAAATAAATCGAGCACGTTCACTTCAATGCCTACCTTTCAAAGCCCATTTAGCAATGCGTACCTTCTCGCCGTATCGGTTGCGCACGGTAATCATCTCTGTGTGGATGTGATGACCCTTTGCGCGCAGCTCGCTAATCCTAGCTGGGGCTTCCAAGATGCCAAGCTCTTCCCAGCAATTTAGCCTGGTTAATTCATTGCCCTGCTTCAGGTAGTTAAGGATTCTTTTTTGCTGACTCATTTTTACGTTTCCTTGTGGGTGTAGTTATCGGTTCGAGCAGTGAATCGCTACTCACTGACTCATGAATGGCTATGAGAGGCCGTAGAACGTCCCTCACAGCACGAACGCTATTACAGCAGTACCATCGTATACCTAAGTGGTTAAAATGCCGTGAGAGCTGTTTCTGGCTGTCTGAGACACGACCGCCTTTTGTGCGCTTCAGCTCAATCATGATGGGTGAGGGGCTGAAGCTAGGATAAAACGCCTCATCAGGCACAAAGATTTCTAGGTCAGGCCAACCCGATTGGGTGCCCATCCTTTTCAACTTTGTTTTGAAGTTGATGTGGCGCTTGCCTTCATTGGGGGAGTGATGCAGCAGATACCCATGGGGGAGCACCATGTTCAACCATTTGACCGTGCGCAAATGCACTTGGTCTTCAGTTTCGCTGAAGGTAGAAGTCATTGGGGGTCACCGATCCATCAGATAGTTGCACCACACGTTGCATGTATTTTTTGCTCGGCACCACCCTGTCTTTGTGATTTGTAGGCAAACACCAACGCCTAGCCACCGTCGCATGGGGAGCACCTAACAGTCTGGCAAGTTTCCTATAACTCAATCGTTTCTTTGTGCGCCATTGGTCCAGTGTCATGTGAATTTTCCCGTAAAACAAAACGTCATTCTATGGGTGTTGACAGTACGCGTCAATAGTTATAACGTGACACTCAATGCCGCTACGTGCAGAAATGAGACAGGATAAAAGCAGTGGATGAAATCGAATTGCCAGCCTGGGCGAGGCGCCATAACTACTATTGGCACAGCAACCCTAAGTCAAAGACAAGGAGCAAAACCCTATTTGACAAGTGCGTAATCAGGCCCAAGCTATCGGACGCCTGGCACATTGTGAAGTCAGAACTAACATCGAGCGATCAGATCGACGAGGCATGGAAGACAATTCACAAACTGGATGGGAAGTTTAATGGGGCGAGCAACGCGAATATGGAGTGCGGAAAGCTTGCACAGACAGCAGTAGACATGGCGATTTTTGGGGAAGCCGACCTCAATGAAGCCAAAGAATGGGCGTATCAGCAGTTTCATGAGTACTACGTCCACCGCAGCTGGGATGATGGTACCGACGAGCTAAAGTGTGATCAGTACCTTGATGAGATTGAGCCAGTGGTAGAGAACGCATACCACGGCTTGATGGAAGCGCTTACCGAAGACCCCAATCGAGTGAATGAAAGGGAGCTGATAGGCTATATCGGTAACAACAAACTCCCCTATAAAACCCTACCAGACTACGCTTTTCGCGGTGATCTGAAGACAAAATGGTCCAAGCGCAGCAAGACTACGAAGTCAGGATGGGCGCAGAACAGCTTACCTAAAAACCTTACCGGCGTATGGGAGCAAGCCAACGTGAGCCAAGTTGCGGGATTCCGCGCACTGAATGGCGGGATGCCCTGCTGGTTACTGTACGTGAACAAGTCTGATTACCGATTGTTTCACCAATACAACTGTGACGAGATGAAGCCCGACTATCTTGATGAAGTTATTAGGGAGACCGAGCGACAGAACAGCGTCACTGAAAAGTTCCTACAGCTTGCTGAAGATACCAGCGAGCTGATGGAAATGATCTCGCCAGAATGGAATGAACTGTGCTGGCAAGAACCACCAAGCTACCTTGAAGAGGCTTATAAGATATGGAAGTAGAAGATAAAGGGCTACAGCCTACGCCAGAGCTGCTGAAGAAACTTGCAGAGTTTCATAGCGACCCAATCATTTGTGGCAAGTCAGGCGATGCCAACTACGGCAAGTACATCACTTACGAGGAAATCATCAAGAGAGTGCGAGAGCCAATGAGCAAGCATGGCTTGTTCTTTCAGCATGTATCACATCCTCGACCTGGTGGTGCTGCAATCGAAACAATCATCTTTGGTCATGGTGGCGCACTGTCATCTGGCATAGTTGATGTACCAGCCAGCAAGCAGAACGAGCATGGCTATGGTGGCGCTGTCACCTATGGCAAGCGGTATAGTCTGGTACTTGCGTTGGGCATTGGCGGCGACAAGGATCTCGTAGAGAACTATCAGTTTGACGATGATGGCAAGCTTATCGAAGCAGGTGCGCCAGTAGAACCACCACCAGCCAAACCAGCACGCCAACCGAAGTCACAAAAGACGCCGGAGAACGTGCAGCAGGAAGCCAAGAGCAAGAACATCATGGTCAATGGCAAAGAGTATGGCCCGCTGATAACCTGCTCAGAGATTAACGCTTGTGTTGATGACATTGCGCTGGAGCAGTGGAAAGAAGAAAACATAACTGCTCTTAAACTACTGGCTCAGAACCACGAAGAGCTAAACGGCATCATCAACGCGGCATTCTTATCCCGCAAAAAAGCAATCAACGAAGAAGACATACCTTTCTAGGAGCAAACAATGGCTAACAAACCACACATGGGAAACGCAAAGATCACCTTTAAGCAAAACATTAACGCAAGCACAGACAATGTGCTCGTTGAATACCAAGCTAGCACTTGGCTTACCTTCAACAACGGTTGGGATGATCTTAATAATCGGCCCTACCCGTTGACCGATCAGCAACAAATGGTGGTGGATCAGCTGCATCATCAAATGGCGCAGGCTGGCGTTCAGTTGCAGACAACCATTAAGCAAAAGACTGGACAAGATAGCCGGACATGGCCTGTAGCTGGACGGTTCAATCAGTTCGTTAATAAGATTGATAACCAGACACCGCAACAGCAAGCACCACAGCAGAGTTACGGAGGGAATAATGCATGGTGAACTTCTTTCGATCAGTGACTTGGCGACTTATCTTTTTGGTGAAAGCAGTCAAAGAAACTACAAGCGGGCTTTACGCCTGGTTCAAGCGGGAAACATCCCGAGCATCGACACAGGTTCCCGAATCTTTGTCACACGTACCGAAGTCCAAAAGTTCTTGGAATCGCACCCTACGGGGGACATCGGTTCTGATAACGAGAGCTGATGGATGGTATGAGCTGGAGGCCTACGGGCCTATCCAGCGTGTTGTCGTCATCTGTTCAAACTTACGTGCAGCCTTGGAGAAAATGGTGGATACCCTTGATCGACAGTGCGAGCAGTATCAGCTAGAGCAGAGTGGCCCCGAATGGTGGGATGCAGAGCAGGACTGCTTTGTAAGTGAGTCCGAAAAGACGCGTCACTGATAATGGAGAGAGCATGGACAATTTAAAAGATGTAGATATGTTAAAAGACTTCTACAGGAGTCGGAAGATCGGTGTGAGGGGAGACTGCCCGACATGCAAGCAGACAGCTAGCATCAATGAAGAGCTGATTTTCTTACTGCAAAACATAGCCAGCAGAGACAACGTGGGTGATGCCTCAGACATGGCCAAGCGAGCGCTAGTCATCATTGGCGTAGAGCCAGACGAAGACTAACTACTTACCCTTTGGCTTTTTTTTCTTACCCTTGCCGTACATTATGCTTTCGCCTTGTTGCGTTTGCTGATTGCGGCAGCTTTCCGTTTAGCATCTGCCTTGCTGCTAGCGCCCCACCGCCTAAGAGATAAAAGGAGACGAGTCGGCCTACCTTTACTATCTCGTTCAGGGCCAGGCATACCACCCATGCGAGCAAGGAAGCTGGCACGCCGAGGATTATCACCAGACTTAACAGGACGGCGTAAATTACTACCAGGATTTTCACGCTCGTATGAACGACGGCCTCTTTCATTCAGACCACCTTTTGGATTTTTGCCTTCTTTACGCTGCCATGCCGCTGACCTAGCCACGTCTTATCTTACCGCTGGTCGCCGCTTTATCGGAGCCTTTTGGCCCTGCGATCTTGGTTAGGGTACCGTATACATAGGCATCTTTTTCCTTGCCTTTGAGACCCATTTTGTTGGCGCGAGCCATCAGGCTTTTTTCAAGACGCTCAGGCATATCTCCCCCCTAATCCAAATCATCAAACCGCCCGGTACGCATTTGATCTACAAGCTCAACGCCACGTAAACCCACTTGATCGTACCAGTTCGAGTCCTGCATTTCATCTGCTGCTTTCTCGTACAACCCTTTTTCACACGCAGCCAGCATATTCTTAAAGCCTGATAACCGAGGCCACCCAAGATTGAAGCACAGGTTTATCATGACCGCTTGACGTGCTTCGTTCATTTCATTCCACCAGGGTATCTCACGATTCAGCTCATCAATCACTACATCGATATCGTTAGCTAGTAGCATCTCGATCTCAGCCGTATTGAGTCCACGCGCATCAGTCAGCAGCCTGCCCACGCCGATAGTTGGATGGCCCTTGAGTGTGTCGCCCGCATGAATTGGTTTTCCTGTCGCGTCATCATAAACAGCCAGGCGTACACCTTCATGTCGTTTCAGTTGATCAGCGATCTTAGCGATATTCATTTCCTGTTCCTGCTCAATAAGTCTTTATCAGCCTTGCGAGCACCACCCTTGCCAGTAACAAATGACTTTACACGGCCCATCGCCCACTGGTGCGCTGATACTTTTGGGCGGCTACCGCTTGAGTAGTACGCACCTAAGCCGCGCTTATAAACTTTTTGCAAAGTGCTTGGACTAAAACCACCTGTCGGCACGCCTTTGAATTTAGCCACGCGATCTCTCCCTAGAAATTCGATCCATCTCTGCTTTGGTTAGTAAGCCCTTACGATACCGTTCAGCAGTGCGCTTAATCTCTCTGCGTCTTGCCTCTGGATCGTCAGCACCTTTAGTGTACTTCACCGGAACGCCATCTTTCTTTGCTACTGGCATAAACTTGCGCATTGTGCTCTTTCTCATTTTGACCCCGACTTACTAGCACCAAAATAAAAACTTACTACCGAAGACACGATGCCCCCGAGATAACCCAACACCAGATTGACGATCCCATCATCATTTGCATCTGGGGGCTGAATTGTAACCAGCAAAATATAGCCACCAAACAGGCTAACGGAGATAAGCGCAATAGCTCGCGCCGTCCAATCTTCAGCAAATGATTCTCTAGCATGTTGTGTATCCTTTGCTTCTAGGGCAAATACATCAACTTCAAGCTCTTTCATCCTAACTTCAAAGTCAAGCTCCGCCTTTTTGATCTCAGCCAGTTGCTCGGGTGTAGCTTGGGCAAGTGCCTTCTCTATTTTTTGTGGTGTTGGCTCGCAACCCAGCACATTAGCCAGCATACCCGCTGCAGCACCACCTACCGGACCACCAAGAGCTGCGCCAATCGTAGGAGCTAACTCGCCAATCAAGCCTTTTATCGCGTCAAATTTCATCGCAAATACTCCACTGCACCAAGACACGCAATAATGAAAGGGTACATCGCAAAGAGCATTCGTTCGATCCTATTGAATCGCGCTTGGCCTTGCTCCAGCCGTCTTTCAATCATCTCCCGCATGAGCTTACATTCAGCCTCATGGATTTCAATACGTTTGAGTGCCTCTTCTGCTACATCCATTATTGATCCGCCAACGGGTTGTCGAGCGCTCTTTGCACTAATGCTTCAAGCCGCTCCTCTAGTTCTTTAATGTCCTGATCCTGTGATGTCCTTAGCTGATCCCGCCTAGTTTCAAACCTTTCCTCAGCAGTATCAATGACTTCACGTACCTCCGACTCTACGTTATCCATGGCATCTCGTAACTCTCGCGTAGTGCTGCGAACCAAACTTTCTGTCCGATCCGCCTGTTGCTCAATCCGCAGTATATCATCGCGCAAGCCGTTCTTTATGTCACGCGAGTAGTCCACAGCCTCAGTGACCTTGGCGTCCATGACCTCCATCTGTTGCTGATACGCACCTAAATCGAGACTCGCTATCTCTTCGATTTTCTGATACATGAGAAACCCAGCGTACAATGCACCACACAAACTGCTTACAACACCGAGTGCAGCAATGCGCGCACCCCAGGACATGCGAGAGACATGACCCGTGACCATTTTGATCTGGTCATCGATGTCCTCGCTCAATTTTCAAACTCCTCATCATTCATAGCGATGCGGCGAAGGTTCTCTACCTCACGGCGTAACTTCAACACTTCGAGTTCTTTTTTCTCAAGCTCAAGTTTGTAAAGCGCATTGCAGTTGATTCGCTCTTCTGGACCATCCAGCGGGATCACAATACGTGCGTACACACCGATATCTTTTCTCTGTTGACTGAGCGGGTTGTAGCCCTCAAATGGATCGTCGGCATTGTTAATAATGCCCGTTACACCAAACTCTAAGTTTGTTCCTCCACCAATAGCGTTCGAACAATCAAGATCACCCGCCCGAAACTTATCTGACTGATAACTTGTCGGGCCACTGGGTAGCTGTAAATTTAATGAGTTGTTTTGTGCAAGAGCACTCATACAGAAAAAAGGCAGCGTCCATATCAATCTCTTCATTGCAACGGCTCCTTAAATTTGGAGCAGATGCGCGAGGCGATAATCGTGCCATCCCTCTGTTCGCGCCGAAGTTTAGATTGAGAGCACACATAAGTTGCTCTGTTGGCATCTTGCGCGTTGATGTAGACATCAAACGTAACGTGCGACAGATACTCGACTTTTAATATTCGATAGCCCGTCACAAACGGTACTGGCCTCCAGTCAGCATCAAAAACACCAACTTCGTAATATTCGACATCTTGTCGCTTGTTGAACATGCGCATTTGCACCTGCAACACATCTTCGATGTAAGACGGCTGAAAGCGCGGGTACGCAGGCAGCATTTGATGCGCCTGGGCAACAGACGCCAACAACAACGCGCATGTCGCAAAAAAGGCTTTCATTAGTTTGCGATACACTCGGCCATGACAATTGCTCGGTAAGTGCCAGCAGGATAAGGTTTTCCATAACCATATTCAGCCTTGCTTGTTACCTTGAACCAAGTGGTGCCCGCCGTGTGCATGTCAAACTCTGTAGTGTAGTCATACTCTACTTTGCTCGTTTCATAGTCTGACATGGCGGTATCAGAAACCTCATTGACCTCCACGTCCGCACTCCAGTCGACAACATCACTCAAACTAGGCGCTGTGCTGAAACTGCTAGGGGCTGTAATTCTTGCGGTGTACGCATCACCCAGCGCAATGTCGTAACGTATTATAGGCAACACACCACCATCGCTCGGTGCGGTACTCAGAGTACCTGCAACAGGGTTCCCATACACCCCATTGACATCTATGTTAATCACGCACTTTGATTCAATAGTTCCAGTAATTACTGCCTCCTCCGCGATAGCTGGAAGTGCTAGTATCGTGAGTGTTGTTGCTGCTAATTTTTTCATTACTTAGTCCTTACTTGTACTGTAATTGAATCATTTTTTCGTGCAGCACTTGTTGTGCCAAGTTGTTTCGTAAAGCCCGCTTATTGTCGGGGATGTCTTTGCTCGGCAATGACACCGTTTCAACATACACGCCGCCATCAATTTGTTTTTGGTAGTACGGATTAAAGCGCGCTTGATTTGTAATCGCGGATATCATGAAGTCCTGTGACACGTCGCTTGCAATATCCAAAGCGTTTTCGGATGCGGCCAAGCCTTTTTCTAAACGATCATCGGGCTCTTCCCGATTTTCTCTGCGGTTTTTGCCATCCCGATCAAACAACTCTGGATCTGTTTCTTTCGTAGCCTCTAAAACAGCTTCATCGCTCAACGCGTTGTACGAGTCCAAATTCGGTTCGGGTGGAGAAGGTATGGGCGGCAGGTAGCCGGGACACGACGGACTACTTTGTGGGTCATAGCAGGGGTCGTACTTGTAGGTATAGATGACATTAGGGTCCGCAACAGATCCTGTGCCTTCAATCTCGATGGAGCCTTTTCCCCAAAACCCAATCGGAATATCATTGACCGCCACAATCTTATTTATTCTATTACCTGGCAAACCTGACCAGTCGTCAGTTTCGCGGAATATGTAGCCGTCCCCTTGTGCGTTTTCGTTTTGCACATGCACCAGCATGTCGGCGGCAGGGTCTTTGATGGCTGTATACTGGTAAATGACGTTGTTGACTTGCAGCCCAGCTTGTTGAGGCAAGACGTTAGCCATCGCCCAATTAAAGCCATTGGAGGCCGCGTTGGTCGTTATTCCGTAAATTGTGTCAGAGAAGGAGTAAGAGGCCGAGAACGCTTGCAACAGCACCAGCACCTTGAGCACGTTTCTCATTTAAGCCGTCTCCTTTTTCTTCAGCTTCAAAACTATCTGACGTTCCCACGTCCATCGCCAATTGTTCAGCCTCCCAAGCGCGTTTTGCCTCATCGCCAATCAAACCGTCTTTGGGGCAGGGAGTGCCCGCGTTCATCATGGCATCAAACACTTGTTTTGACCCACTGCACATGGTCGCGACGGCAGCCACCTTCATTCCCATATCGTATAAGGTTTTGGCCCGCTTCAAAGTCAAACAGTTTTCCTCAGTAACGGTGGATCCCATTGAAATGCCTAGAATCTGCGTTTGCACGGCACCAGCGACTCCCACTGTACAAAGGTCTGAGTTACCGTTTGAAAAAATCTGCGGTGAAATAGCGGAAGGTGGTGGAGAGTTGACGGTTGTCTCCATCGTCCCGGTAGTTGTCACTGTGCTCGTTGTTGTTGACTCAGTAACAATCGGCTCCTCTTGGGCTTGAGCAACCAACGGCAGCGTCATGAGAAATATAAACCACCATAAAATCTGCATGGCTACCGAATCGGAGTGGTGGTTCCGTGACCACGACCAACCAAGCCCAGGCGTACCTTACAGGTTCCCGATCCAAATTCACTGCTTTTAACACCAATTTTGTATTGAAGCGCTTCTGGCTCATAGCCATACGTCTCAATATCGGAGGTAAAAGTGTCTACATCTGTAAATGTCGTTCCATCAACGCCTGATATGCGTTGCACAGTCACGATTGTGCCACCAGCAATACCAGTTACAGACACGTTGAAATAGCCTTGTATAGTAATTTCATCGCTGAATGTATTTTGAGCCGTAATGCTCTTAGTTACTTCACCCGTCATCACTGATCCCCTTAACTTGCAAATGCCGCATCGCAAATAGCAACTACATTGGCGTCTTCGCCAGAGTAGTCATCACTTGATTCAATTATACGACGATGATAACCCTCAGATATCAGCGTATCACCATCAAAAACTTTTCTCACTTCTCGAATATGAACAACTGTCTCTTCGTTGAAAGCAGCCTCAACTCGATCAATAGTTTTTTGTTCAGTAAGCATATCAGCCTCACGCTTTATAAATAAGGCCGAACATAATAGTCCCGCCAGAACTTGAAATTAAATCTGAATTTGTGATTGCTGTAGATGATGAGCCTTTTAGCAATTTAGCATTTGCTGTCACTATACGCGCAGACAACGTGATGTCTGTTTCATCAGCAGTCAACCAGTTACAAAAGGTAATTGTAGACATCTGCTCATTGTTTGTTGCTGCCGAAAACGGCAACCCGCCAATCTGAACATCGCCGCTCACAGTGTGACTGCTAAAATCCACCACAATGTAACATCGAGCAATAACCATGTTGCCAATCTTTGTATAATTAGCATGTGCTGTAGTTGTGACGGTGGCAGATCCACTTGTTGCCCCTGTAACAGTAGGCGTCCACGTGCCCTCTTCGTAATCATCTAATTTGTTGCCTGCTGCTGTGCCGCCAATAAAAGCGCCGCCGTCAATAGTCACATTATTAAATGTGGGATTTCGCCCAAAAATACCGCCTGTATGTTTAATAGTCATATCGACCTCAATTAGTTGGCAGATCGAGACACTTCATTCCAAGTAGTGCCATCGTGAGTTACAAGATGAATGTTTGTATCTGTGGTTAGCGTAATTGCAGCAGACAACTTAAAGTTGCCACTATCTGCGATGGTGGTGGCGTTGGTTGCACTACGCCCGCAAATGATTACTTCTTGCCCAGCAACGCCATCATCTAGCTGAGTAATCGCTGTTGCGCCACTGTTTGCTTGAGTAAAGCAAATACGGCTATTGGCTACCGATGGAGTTGCATCATCAGCCGCAAACGTCGTTGCTAATGGAGCAAGCAACCCATCAGTGTCAGAGTCGTTTATCTGCGCGCAACCATTTTGTGGCGTAAAATTGACTAGCTGATAAGCCGCTGTTGTATTATCTACACTTAGGTTGCCCATTGATTTAAACGATTTGACCGTCGCAGCCGCTGCCAATCTAAAACCATAAACATTGTTACGAGCAATATTATTGGTGACGAGCAGATTTGTTCCTCCATCTACTGCATCCGTGTAGATGCCCCAATATCCATTTTTTGCAATATTGCCATCGACGACGACATTTTTTAGGGTCATGTTAGATCCATTGTCTCTTACTTGTATGCACCTATCATTCGCTGCATCTGAATTACTAGTCAGCTCTACTACATTGTTGGAGATGATTAGATCGCTCATGTTGCAGGTAGTAGTGCTACCGTCATCAATGACAGCAATCCCACGACTTATGCTTTTTACCGAGTTCCCATCAATGACTATGCTGTTGTAATTTGATGTTCCAGATGAGCTAGCATCAAACCCTAACGAAATGCCATGTTGCTTTCCGGTAATCGTATTGTTTTGTATTACCCATCGCTCACAAGTAATTCCTGGCCTGATTACAATTTCAATGCCATCTGAGTTATTGGTACTTGTGGTTCCTGGGCCTATCATTACATTGTCACTAATAACAATATCGTTTGTAGTTGCCTCCGTTCCCGTCGTGACGCAAAACGGATCTTGTCGATCTGTAATCAGTGTGTTGCCCACAATTTTTGCGTTGCTTGCGCCTTCAAAAAAACCAATACACTCATTGGCTGTTGTTGAAGTGCAGGTAATTCTGTTATTGACGATTGACCATTCATCAACACCCCAAAACCGAATCCCACTTATAACGTCATTCATGACATTGTTAGACACTTCAATTCGTTTGACCGTGCCTGGTCGCCCAAGATTATTGATGGCAAACGCATTCTCGCCCTGCGTAGACTGATCAAAAAAACAGTCGTGAAGACGTATATTTTCGATTGTATCGCCTGATGTTGTTGTGACACCAATGCATCGATCGGGTGGGTTGATAAAATGAACCGATGCAATCTCAATGTTTTTGGTATTGTTGCCTTGAATTTTGATGACTTCTGGCTTTTGTCCAGACATGCCCGCAAAATTGCCATCAACTTTTCCGCCAAAAAATCGAATATTATCAATGCCATTGATTCTAAAAAGATACTCCGCTGTGAGTGATCCGCTCTTTAGCTTGACGATTGCGCCCTGCTGTAGGTACACGCTTCGGTTAGCCGATAAATCAATATTCTTGGCGATGTAAGTGCCAGGCGGAAAAGTGACATTGTTATGAGCATCGAACGCATCTTGTATCGCTTGCGAATCATCTGTAACCCCATCGCCAACCGCACCAAAATCTTGCACACTAACGATTTCTCGCAACTTTGCTTGTACCGATCTACCAACTGCGTCATCTCCAGAGGGGGTAAACTCAACCGCCGACGCTGTCGCTGAAAACCCAGGCGATATAGCTTCCCCGCTTACAACCTCAATAGCTGCGCTAGCTGCAGGTGCAGAAGCAAATGTAAGTGTCGTTCCACTAACGCTATATGTAGTTTTTTGTTGATAAACGCCATTGACAAAAACCATAGTGTTGTTTTCGCCGCCTGGGTCAATCGTAAGCGTAAAGCTCGTAGTGCTGGCGTTGCCAGTAAAGGTGTTGATTGTGTAGTTTGCATTGATCGCATCAGTCACCCTGTCTATGAGGTCTCTCTCAATTTGCTGAGAAATCATGGTCAGCTTATCAAGCGCGTCCTCATGCGCTTTTGCTGGAAAAGCGTCATTTTCTACATAATCAGTATTTTGTGTGAACGGCAAAACTCTTTTAATAATTACAGTCTTGCCTGATGCAGGCGCAGTAACAAACGTCACATTCCCGCCAGAGTCATCGCCAGCACCCGAAACAGTGTAGTCAGTAGTGATGGTCTGAGTTTCTTCTGCGCTAGTGCTTATGTCTTTCAAAATGACTTGCAAGTCACTGTTTTCAAATACCTTAAACGTATACGCAAAGACGGTAGTGCTACCGTTACCCGAGTAGCTGACAGTACTAATGCTGCTAGATATTGTCATTGCTCAATCCTCAATAATGTTTTCTAACTCAGGAGCGCGCCTTGGTGCCATCTCTCCCGGTCGCCACCAATAGTCTTGATTGTACTCTGTACGACGTTTTTTCATAAGCCTTCGATACTTTTCCTCAGCATCAGGATCAGCAAGAATCTCAAGTTGATCAAACAAAGACTGCTTTAGTAAGTGTACCTGCCAAATACTTGGCGTGTATTTTTCTAAAATATCGACTGATTCGCCCAAGATATGTGTTTCTTCGCCAGCAACAGCCTCTCGTATGTTTCCAAGCGTAAATCTTGCACCTGTATCAAGCAAATCTCCAGCAGGACCAACGATTGTTTCTGCAACACCACCACCAAATCGGTTGACATCGGAGAATACAAAGTCACCCATAAGACCTAAACCGCCACCTTGTTGCAGCGCAGCTATGAAAAACTCTTTGTTGTTTACAGGCCTTGGGTCTCGCCCCGCTGCTAAATCTTTTGCTTGAAGTGCCACACCACCCATAACAGTTGTTACTGCTAACAAATTCATGGCGTAGCCTACTTTTTCTCCGGTAGTTGCTTGATTGGCAGCTCTATAGAAATGCGTTGTGGCAATCGTGATTGGAAAAGACTTGATCATAAATGCAGATCGCCACGCCTCTCCAACAATCGTGCCACGCTGCAATCCACCGGTGGTGATGGCTCGAACTTTAGCATCTGGTGTAGGCACCGCAAAATCCGTCTCACTCATGACCATCTGATGAAACTTCTTGCCGCCAGCTTGCGTAAAATCAGCAAACTCTGCACCCTTGTGGATAAGTTTTGGTGTGCGTCTAAAGCGATTCCAGTCTTGTGGTGTGATGCCATAAGTACTCATGGCCCGCTGTAATCCGCTATCTAGCTCACTAAATGACTTGGTAAAGTTATCAGCCAGCAAGCCAGAAAACTCCATGCCAAATGCTTTTCGACCTGCATCCGTCCAAGGCTTAAGCAATGATGCTCGCATAACTGCCTCAGCTAACTTTGCTGATTGATCTGTGCCATAAACATCAGCATAGCGATTAGCCGAGTGACTACGATTTATCCACGCTTCAGCAATCAGTCCTATACGCACAGCAAGTTTCTGATCTTCAATGCTGGTCGGTGACATCAACCCTATCTGTCTAGTGAGTACCTTGAATGCCGGAATATTATTGTAATTAGCAGTTATGGCTTGAAAGCCAACATCAGATATCGCAGACAGAAATGCTTTGCCCAAGAACGCAGCCGTAATGACGTTACGGAACGACTGCATAAAATCAGCGCCGGTTGTTAGCTCGCCCTGATTTGTTTTGCCAGACACTACATTAAATACTGCATCTAGCATTCTCTTGTTAGCAACAGTTAGTGCGCCACGTTTCTCGCCAGTGGCTCGCAATGCTTGGTATGTCGTATTAGGGTTTGGTCCCATGATCTCTAGCAGCGCAATATCGTGTGCGTTGCTGTCAATCCAGTCAGTCAGTGTGGACCACAAATCGCCTTTACCAAAGTCTTTTTGATACTTCATCCAACTATCTGCGTCCTTGAAGTATAGAATTCGTCGCTCTGATCCGCGTCGAGATAGCTTTTTGCCGAGTCTAGGAACAGTCAGATCCTCTACTTTATTGAGGCCATGCGTAGTAATCGACTCATAAGCGTAGTCAAGCAAGTCTTCTAGCTGTCTGTTATCCAGCGGCTTGCCAGCATCATCAAGCATTAGATTACGATCAAGCATCGGCCTAATTGTTTCTTTCCACTCATCGACACCAACCTTACTTATGGCTCGGGCGTCATGATTTTGTGGCATCAAAAATCTTTCGTTCTTAGAGATCGACGCACCATTCTTGTTCTTTAGCCTACGTGCTAGTTCTGCTGTGTTGAGCCAACTTTTAGCAAACTCATTAATCTTGGCGTCATCAGTCGTCTCGCCGTATACAGCACGAATAAACTTCTGCAGATTTGCCTCGTCCTGCCAGTAACCAAAGCGCTTGGTTCGGAACTGCGCTAGCATATCTGCTAATTGTGAATGGAATAAACCCTGATAGTACTGCGCGTTTTTATCGACATTTGTGTACTTAGACTTACCGCGAGGATCTTTCACCATTAGCGCCATAAACCCTTGGTGAAAGCCGCCTGGGTGATCTTCTATTTTGTCTAGCGCTTCTGCCAAACGCACAGCCTGGAATGCCGCCTCTTTCTTTTTAACAGACAACGTAGTGATGTACTCATCAAGCACACGGGTAGGATCGTCGGATTCAACCAACATTTTTTTAATTTCTGAAGGCAGACGTGCTGCCGTCTTTGGTATACAGCTTGCAAAATCACCCATCAAATACACACTCTCTTAATGCCTTGATAGCACCAAGCTCTTCATCAATTTCTCGAATCACAGTGTTAGCATCTACTAGCTCACCGTCTACTATGACTAAACGCTTATTTTCAGGAAGCTCGTTGTATTTACTCATCGCAATATTGTATGACTCGTCTAGTCCCTGCAGCTCCATTAACTCAAACTCCCTGTCTAAAACAGACGCATCAACTGCTCGGGGCTCTTCTGGAAAGGTGTAGTCATCAGGTATTCGGCTTGGTTCTTTCGCGGCCTCACGCTGTATTGCCATGTCTATGAGGTATGTCTCTTCTTCGTACATACGACGTGCAGCGTTATTGCGATAAAGCCGGTCAAGTGGATCGCCTACGGGCGTTTGTTGTAAACGCTCTATCTCTAAATCAAGCGCATCAATACGGCCCTGAACGGTAGGGTCTATATACTTGCCAGGGTTGTTTATGACGCCCTCAGCCCAGTTAAAAGCATCATTAGCAGTAAATTGCACCACACCTTGCATATCTTGGACTGCAGCAGGAGATATATCAGGATCATCAATTAGCTTTTCAGCAAGCATGTCAGGCGTCATTCCGTTATCGCCAGCTCGCCAGAAGCCAGGCGGGAATCTACCCATCTTGAATACTTCAGGATCTACGCCTTCAGCTTCAAATGCCTTCTTGTTTAGACCGCCAGCTTTCTTGATCCAGCCTGTTACTTTCTTGGATTTAGTTAGCTTAGTTTTTTGAGCCACCAGCTTGTCCACTGACTTCTTCTTTGCCAGCTCAAGACTTGCATATTCTTTATTTAGAAACTTAAGGTATTCCTCATCCATGATGCGAACAGGTGTTGGATCTCGTAGCGCAGATGCCTGCTCAAGGTAATCAGCCGTGTCGTCTATAGCGCGGGATGCTGTGATTAGGTCTTCTTTGGGTGTTTGCGGAACAACGGGGTCTGTTTCTTTTTCTAGCGCATCGATGGTCTTGGTTTTAAATCCGCGCAGATAGCCAGTAATCCCACCCGCTACACCACCAAGAACAGCACCGCCAGCAGCAGCAAATACAATTGCATTGATTGCATCCTGATTGGAATAAGGTGAGTCAATATCTTCTTTGTGCGCTATGACTAAGGGCTGAATTGCCAACTCAGTAGCCGCATTGAGTGCCGCTGTATTTCTTGCAGCATTCAACGCAGTGCCCATGGCGGTAAGCCCTTTGTGCGCCCCGGCAATCGTGCCAATAGGCAAGGTCACAATGTTGATCGGGTCCATCATGTAACCAGACATCATGCCCAAAAACTGCGCCATACCAGAGCCTTCACTAAGCACAGCCTCTCGTTCTTTTCTGCGCTTGGCTAGTATTTCGTTGCGTTCATTCCGCAGCACATAGTCAGGCTGTATATAACCTTCGTACTCTGTGCCTTCAAGATCTCTTGACAATCTATTAAATTCTACGCGCCCACCTTGGTCTTGATAATCTTCTGCTTGAATAACGCCATTACGCACTAACTCTAGCGTTCGCTGATTGCGTTGAATAAACAAACCCCTGTTTAGAGAGCTAGATATAGAAAGGTTTTCATCAACGACAGAGCCGAATGCCGCCCTGAATGTCTCACCAAAGGTAGGATCGGAAGAAATCGGATCTGGCTCAGGAATTATACTAAGCTTTTCATTGAATCCTCTTTTATCTTTCTGAGAAACAAAAGGCATTAGTCTCTACCATACCCAGCAGCAATACCTATCGGAGTAGTTGCCGGCACAGATCTTGGCCCCCTGAGAGAGAACACCGTTCTAGTCTTGAGATACTTTTGCATCTCTTCAGTAATAATAAATTCAAATGCCTCTTGGACGCCTTCATCATCGATGCTTGTAAGAACAGTTTGCCCAGTCTGAGCATTCACTACGTTGTATGAATTTGCTCCTGTGCTCACAATCCTATTTTGCCTAATACGCTGAATTGCCTCTTCGTCGTTAATGTTTTGATGCCCAAATCCATTAGGTGCAAATTGCTCGCGCAACATCTCAGGCGTCATCTCATCGATTAATTCATTAAATACGTCCTCACTTACATCGCGAGGAAGTTCAAACTTATGACCGCCACGCTCGCCAATCCCGCCAGTAATCGCTCGAACAGATAACTCAAACTCGCCTGGCTCAAAGTCATCTAGCGTTAGCCGAGTAGCTGCGTAGTGCGCGAGAGAGGCATTAAGAGCAGTTGAATGATCTTCGCCGGAAGTACCAGGACGTTTATATGTATCGCCCACAATCTCTTCAAATGCTTGCAAGTATTCGTTCTTAGGTGGGTTAGTGCGAGTCTTATCTGCTAAAAACGCATTGCCTTGGAATATTTTCTCTGCTGTGCTTATGTCGTCAATCGCGCCAGCCATAGCAAATAGCTTTGCTTTCCCGCCCTGACCAGCAACCTGCTCCCAGATTTGAGGATAAATAGAAGAAGCGAGCGATAAAGACTGCGCATGATTTGCTAACTGTGCTGGTGTGGCAGTGTTGAGGTACTGACCGTATGCCTCGGCCTCTCTGCCAGTAAAAAAGTTTTGCTCGTACTGAATCTTACCGGTGATAGCGCTTACACCCACAGACGCTACCAATGCATTCATCTCGGCAGATCGTCTAGCCACCGATGTTTCTGGGCTAGCAAAATCAAACGGTGTTACGTTGATAATTCCTCGCTCTGATAGGAATTCCAGCCCCTTACCATCCTGATAAGACGTAAGCATTTCATCTCGATATGCTCTAGCGTCGGTCACATACTGTGCCTGGTATCCAATCTCTTCGGCACTCAGGCCGGCAGTAGGCGCTTGCTCGCCTAACTCGATAAGCTCGTCCATGCCAGCCAGTGTTGGATTGGCATTGAAGATCATGTTGTTGGCGTTTGTCTCTAGGACAGCCCGGAAGTCTCTAGCTATACCCTCATCGCCCACCATCTTTACTTGCATGTCTACTGAGTTAAGCTGAACTTGCGGTATAACCTTGCCTGTTTTGGCAAACGTATTTAGTGACGCGATATCGTCTCTAGCTTTTGATTTAGCTGCAGCTAACTCGGAAGATTTGCCTGTGACCATGCTGCTTGCCGCAGCAACTAGCCTGCGTCTTTCAGTTGGGTCAAAGCGCTCATCGTCAGTAATCTTTTCAATGTAGCTTTCAGCCTGCTCTATCGTCTCTATGCGGTTGATGCCGTTGATCTCTCGCTCAAACTGAATGTCTTTTGACATCTGCTGCTTGCGCCGCTGAACGTCATCTGCCTCCATCAGACCATCAGTGATCAGGTCTGCGTATAGTCCATCAAGATCTGAAAGTGATCTAGACAGCTCGGCAGGGTCTCCATTGATTGCCTCGTTGCGCAAGTTCATCTCGCGCGTTGCCGATTCTGAAAGCAGGGTATTGAGTCGCCCTTGGTTTGCATTAGCTCGAACGCCTACGCGCTTAGAGATCGCGTATCGTTCTAGGCTAAGCGATAACTCTTGGGCCTGTAGATCATCAGTAAAGCGCTGAGGAATCTCGTTTTGTATGTTTCTTACGGCGTTATCAAAGAATGCTTCTTGCTGGTCTACCGGCTGCTGCGCAGCTTCTTCCGCAGCTAGGCTTACTACCTCGGAATATTCGTTGATGAACTGCTCGCTTTGCAGGTCTCGCTGTAGCTTTTCTTCTGCGCGTCTCGCTTCGTTAAATGTGACTGCGACATCAGCAACCGCGCCAGCCGCTTGTGCTTGCGCCCTGGCTACACCTGCACCAAAGGCTTCAGGAGTAGCGCCAACTCGCATAGGTCTTGCGCCAACCTCGGCGGTAATTCCTGTTTGCGCTCTGTATGTTGGAACCTTCACCTTAGTCTCCCATGCCTGTTATCTGAGCGCCGCCAGCCAGCAATGAACCAGCCGCTCGATAATAAGAAGCGCGCTGTGCTGCTGCGCCTTGCATTCTTTGAAGTCTGCCTTGAAGTCTTTGTTCGGTTGCTGACTCAAGTGCCTGTTGCTCGCCAATAGATGCGTTGTATCGACGCATAGCTATCTCTTCATCTGCTTCACGTGCATTGTTAAGCAACACCTGCAATGGCGTGCCGCCAGTTGCTACAAACCCGTTGTATCGGAATGCTTGTGCGCTAGTAGCTTGAAGTTCAGAAAAATTATCGCGGAATCGATTGATATCAAATTCAGCTGATCGCTTGATTTGCTCTGCCTGTTGCTCTGCTACTCTAGCATTTCGCTCTGACATCTGAGCATTAAACTGACCCGCAGCTCTTGCAGCGGCACCTTCCGCCAATGCAGATCGTGCGCTTAATAGAGAGCTAGTTGCGACTAACGTTGCTGTAACTGGATCTGCCATAAATTACCTATCAAACGTCTGCAATCGAGGGAAGATAGACAGAATTGTCAGCGGCAAAGGCTGATCCTGTTTGACGACTACGAAGCCATCGTTATCGTAACCGCCAGGAAACTCGATAAATTTATCGCCAGTATACAATGGAACAGGATTATCCATAGTCATGTGTACTGTTCGGAATGGAATGATGTCTAATTCTGTCTCGGATGGCCCAATTTTTGCGCCCACAGAATTGAGAACCCGAATATCAATGTCGCTAATGCGTTTGTTTTTAGCTTGGGCTGTGCCTTCTGTGCCGCCAGCATCAGTACGCATGGTCTGCAAAATTGAGTCGTATGACAATCCAACGTGTGCTTTCGTAACGGATCGGTCTAGTGTAATGCTACCGGAGGAAACAGTCTTGTCTGCATGAGAAGAACCGTTTGCCAAAATAGAAACAGTTTGCCCCTCTAAATGGCTGAGACCGCTTATCGTAGTAGCAGCACCTCCACTGTAAGTAAGGCCCGCGTCAACATAAAAAGCATCTTCTATATCAGTACCAAAGTCGATCGGCTTGAGTCTTTCTACATGACGCACATTAGATCCATTGATAGTGCGACGTACTACCAAATAAACCTCTTCTTCGGTGCGTTGACCACTTGAGATAGCTGCAATGCTTTCTACGAAGCCGTAGTTGTAGGTTGTGCCGCTATCGGTCAATGTCCCGCCAATCTGATGCTCATGCCAAGCTACCACATCTTCTTCACGCCGATAGGTCATTGCCACAAGCTTGCCGTTCTCTAAAACACACCAAACGACATTGTTCGGCTCTTGCTGATAAGCCATCTCTTTGATCTTGCCTTCAGTAATGTGCTCTGCCAGTAACGTCATATCTGGAGCAATGTACGAGTCAACATTGAAGTCATATACAAGCTCACGCAACTTACGTTGTTCTCGTTGTACAAATAGCGCGGTAGCGCCGATGACAAGGGGCTGGATGTCGGCACTGCCATACTTTGCTTGCTGTTTAATCTGCGTATTTACTGGCGTGATAGGCGCATCTACCGATCCAGCACGAACCGCAAACTCACCTCCAGACGTACCAACCAGCAGTACACGCGATGATGTGAGGTATCGAATCACGTTCACCTGGTTAGATCCAATCGTGTAGATCAGGGCGCTGTCATCAGCTACACCAGCCGTAAAGTTTGTATAGTCCCCACTGACAGAAAAGAAAAGAGTTTGCGGCTGATTTGTTGTGTTAGCGAACACTAACCTTTGCTCGAAAAATGCCACGCAAGCTGGATGTCCTGTGGTGCCTGAAAATGCACCAAGCTGGTACTCATCATCAGCAGCCAGATCACCACTCACTGTGATGCTCTGGCCTTCGTTCTGAAAGTGTATGTCGTTACTTGTGGATAACGTAATGATGCTATCAGTGACCGCAACAATAAGAGCGCTAGAGAAGTTGTTGCCATTCACAATCTCTGCGCTACTTACGCCTGGAGATCCCGAGCCTGTCGCTGCTTTTCTAGTTAGCGGGTCGAGCAAGTCAAACTCTGTGTCGGCACTCGATGCTGTAGGATCAAACGACACTTCGTAAAAGAAGTCGTTGATCGTAGCGCTAGATGGAAAGGATACAGTGACGCCTGTTACGCCGGTTAGCTTGACTAGATCACCATTTATTAAATTATGCGGTCCATCAGATGTGACTGTAATCTTTGAGCCACTTACTGATATAGAAGAGATATCAACATTGGCCGAGCCGGTTGCGCTAATACGCATACCAACCTCAAAGCCTTCAGTAAGAAAGTTACCGGCACTGTCCTCGATAAAGTCATTATGCGATAACCCTGTGGCACTCGGATCGCCCTCATGAAAGCTTATTGTAGTAGCGGTCATGCTAGGCTCTAATTCTGTTTCAAGATTGCTGTTTTCTTGTACTGTTGCAAATACTTGGTCATGTCGATCAAGATTTGATTGAGCGCCATTTGCAGTGCACGTAGCGCCACCTCCTGCTACAAGCTGTATGGAGTCATTATTAGCCACTGCAGCAATACTACAGCTTTCGACAATAATAAAATCCGACCCTTGCTCAACAATATCGGCGGTACCAGAAGCGCCACTTCCGCCTACCACCCTAACTGTTTCACCTACATTAAAAGTTCCAACAAAGTTGTCTACTGTAATTTTGGCAACTTGCACGTTGGTTATCTTGGCAAACCCATGATGCAACTTAATTAACCTACCTACATCAGTGGAAGCCCAAGGGTCTGACTGACTAGACGTAATAATTACATTCCCTGTTCGGGCTGAAGCCGTAAGTGTAGAGTCGTCAAATACTGGGTCTAAAAAAGGGCCGCGGCGAAAATCTATTTGTGTAATAGTCCATGCCGTATGACCTGTGCGAGTAATCTGCCGAGGCGCATGATTGGGGTGCACGATAAACATAGTATCGGCTGATTGCGTAAATTTTAATCCAGATAAATCTGATGTTTGATAAGGCGTAGTTACTTCAATCGGACTACTACCCCCATCAACAACAATCCCGCCATCTTTATAAATGCGGAATTTAAACTGAGAAAACTCCAAGACATACGTCTGCTCGACGTTAAACTCAAAAGGAATGAGCCTAAGCTCTTGATAAGTACTACCTACTACTCGACCCTCCGCAATGTGCTCTGTGCCTGGACGACGTGTGACGCCACCCTGTGGGAATGTTAGAAAGTTTTGGAGTTTCTTGCAGCCGTTGAAATATTTAGCGAGATCGGTACGACCATCTAGCCTTGGCGATAGCTCACCAGCAGTAAAGTTAGTGAACGGCACACTTGATTTCGCCATGCCTAGAACCTCGATCTAATAAATGTATCTGCCTCGATAGCGCCAGAATCAGAGACGCTCGTAATGCTTGCAGGAGTGCCCTCGGTTGCGCTGACAAATCGCGCTTCCTTGAGCTTGTCTTCGTACATAATCCTCATCTGTTGCGCCAAGGTATTACTGCCCACAAGCGGGTATGCAACATCCGCAGCGATTGCAGCAACCAAGGTTTCGATAAGCAAGGAGTCATATTCACTTGTGTCCGTTATACGCGCTAAGTAAATGAGATCTACCGTATCCTCATCACAAAGAATTTTGCGCCCTTCTAATCGGTAAGGAATATCATGAAAACGTAAATTGAGCACGCGCAAGCAAAAAGGATCGGAGGGAAGCGAAAAAGCATTGTCAAACTCAAATGCCGGCTTATCGGTATCAGGCGCTAATGTTGCTCTACGAGTAAGTGCTTTCCAAGGATGTGCTCGGAAAACAGAATCTCTCAAAAATGGATATCGTTGATTACAGATACGAGCGGCTTTGCTGTCCTCAGTAAGACTCAGGATATTGGATGCGCCTATCTGATTGAGTGCGCTATTGCAGATATCAGTAATTGACGCTGCCATAATTTACTCTCAGCAAAAGAAAGGGGCCGTTGCCGACCCCCCGTTAGCCTTAGTCAGTAACGTAATTAACGATCATTACGACATCACCAGCTTGTGCGCCAGACACGGTAGCAGTCTGAGTGATAGCAATGCGTAACGGTACGCCAGGATCAGAGGTCAGACCAGCAGCTTCCCACACCGCTCGAAGCGGTGCGTTTCTGCCAGCAGCAAGTTTAAAAAGAATTTCAACTCCATCCGATTGAGCTGATTGCATAAATGATTGAGCGGCTGCAAAACAATCCTCATCAATGACCGCATCAGCTGCATACAGTGTTGCAGATCCATCGGTATCGGTAAATTTCTCATTGCCGTTGTAGACGCCAATATTTACTGAAGAATCGGTACCGCTATCCAAATCATCGTTCGCAATAACAATGCTAGTTAAACGAGCATTCGATGGAACTTGAGCCAAGACAACTGCATCGCCATCAGCATTTAGATCGCCAGCCGCACAAGCACGCGAATCCATAGCAACTCTTACAGTTCCAGCAAGATTACCGGCGCTGAGGAAGTTAAACGGATCATCTGTGTCAATCGCAGTAGCGTTTACACCTTTAGTAATAGCCATTAGTCATTCCTCCTTAACCGAATGTGAAGCTTTCAGATTCGTCACAGGTGATTTCTACTACTTTATCTTCTTCCATGCGCGTAGCGCCGAAAGTTGCACAGTAGTAAACCTGCGTTGAATATGACTTGTCGGCACGCTCTTCAATGCGAGCCATAACGTCTTTACCTACTGCAAGCTTCAAACCATCTTCCGCAAATGCAAAACAGGTACGATTATTACCTGATTTAGCCAAGCGGTTTGATACGATAAACTTGAAGCCCATAAATGTATCGACTTCGCCACGAACCAAAGCCTTTACGGTGTTGAAGTCAGACGACGTTACCGCAGTCTCGTTCAACAGTCGTTGGATCTGGAAGGGAGAAACGACAATGTAGCGAGGTATACTTGGGTCAACAGAATTGACATCAAGCTTTTGCTTCGCCTCAATCAACTTTTCAATAGTAAGATCAGTTGATCCATGTGCAATCTGCTGTGCAGAAGGCAATGTTGTGCTGGTCGATCCAGACTTGCCAGTTTTTGCAGTGCCAGTGGCAGCTGAAATAATGGCGTCATCCATTGCTCGACCGATAGCAGCTGCCGCAGTGCGAGCATACGCTGATGTTGGGTCAATCAATAAACGAACTTTGTCTGCATCATCAACGAGATCAGCCCATTCATAGCTGTCCATCGTGACCATGCGACGTGAGTGTGGCGTATCAACGATAGGTGTATCAGAGTGACGTGAAGTACGCTTCACTGCCGCAGCCTGACCTACCTGATCAAAGAATGCCTTTTCACCTGTCACTGATTCCTCAGAAACAGAACCGCGCAGCAAACTGCCCATCTGCTGTGAAAGCAACTGGACATTGCTGCTAAACTGCTGCACGAATGCAGTTGTGATTTCCGTAGACATAATAGTCTCCTGTTAGCAATGTAAAGTTGTTTCGCTACCCGACGAACGTCGGACGATAGTTTTTGGCGCTTTACGTCTTCGCCAAACGGCAGGGGCTTACGCTTGTCCTGACTTCGCTGCGCTACTCTTACTCCGGGCCATAGGCTTATCGGTCTGTTTTTCGCACCATTCAAGGAATACATCTGCTGTAGCTAGAGGATCTCTGACCATGGCAGGTGTTCCAAATTCGAGTGTACTCTTCAAAATCTCAAGTTTAAACTCTCTATCTGATAATTTTTCACCCTGTGGCATATTCCCTCCACTTCATTGCTTCTTGGATATACCACTGGTGTTCAGGATGACGTGCATCCCAGTAAGGCGTATTAGGAGCAGTAATCTCACCTAGCTTCTGCATAGCATCACTGGGCGTGATACCTCCGCTAGTTTGTACGCCTTCCAGCGTATCCTCACCCACCTTATCTCGCAGATAGACACCCATGTTAGCCAACATGCGAATTATTTCTGGGTTATCGCCTAGCATTGTGCCGTCGGCTAGTTGCACTTCGGTGATCTCAGGATTGCCAAACTCTGCCAAAACACCATTAGCCAGCGCCATACGATCATCAAATGCTTGACCGTATTCTTTACGCAAATCACTTTCTACTGCATCAACACGTGCCTGCGCTTCCATACCAATGCTTTCTGCATCAGCAAATTGCATTTCGTTATACGCATCTAACAATAATTGTGCTTGTTGTGTATTCATACCCACTTTGTGCGCGGTATCTTTAAACCAGGACACCATGTCATTGTCCATTTCTGCGCCTTCAGGGATGTTGTTGTATGCCAGCTCATACCCATCAGGTGATTCTGGACGGCCTAATTTGGCATATACCTCGCCCCACTCGTCTGCTGTAGCGCTTTTGCCAGGCAACGCCACCTTATCGGCACCCACCATCTGCTGTGCGTGGACATAGCTTTTGGCCAAAGCGCCGATATCATTTATGTGTTCAAGGCTTGAATGGCCTCTAATCTCTTCGGGAATACTATCTCGCCAGTCTTCAACAGACTGAGCTACCTCTGGCACATCAACTGCTTCAGAGACTTCAGCTACCTGTTCTTCACTCATCGAATTGTTCCTTTATCTGGGGATCCCAGTCTTGCAGCATGGACTTGAGAAACAACACTACCGTGCGCTGCCCTTCACGATAGGCTGTATCCGTCACCTCTGACGAATAAGTTGAGGCGTTTATGTGAAACCGATGCTCCAAATCCTTAAGCACCACTTCGCCATCGTCTGTTTCAAACACACGCTTATATGCGCCTTTAAGCTCTAGTGGAGTCATTATCCCTCCAGTGCTCTATAGGCTGGTGCGGCTGCACCTGCCGCCTCTAAGTACTGAAGTGTTTGCTGATCTGTTGCAGCGGCTTCTTCTGCTTGTTGTCTGTCTTCACGTATTTGACTGACTTGATCAGCACCACGAACTGTCGTTGCCGGCACACCTAACACCTTGAGTAGATACTTAGCCATGCCATCAATGTCGATGTAATCCATCGCAGACTGATCAATTTGTGACAATGGCATAAAGAGTTCAATCATGCGCAGTGCTGATTGGATATCGCCAGCGCGTTGTGCCTTTGCAAGCGGCGATACATATTCGATCTCGATATCAGAGTCACGCATGAAATCCGGCGCTGCGTTGAATGCTTTTTGACGAACCATCAAGTTATACACACGGGTAATCATAGGTTGTAACAATTCTGCCTGTAAGCGTCCAAGAACTGGACCGAGCAAGCGCATCTTCTCTTCAGTACGCTGAACGACCTCGGTTGCTGTCATCTGCGGACCTTGGCTCATAATCAGTTGATCAACGTAAAACGCTGACTCGATAGAGCGACGACGCTGCTCCTCCATGTTAAGACCCAGCGGGTTGTTCGCCCCTATGTTAAGCGGCTCAAGACGATCGCGTGTACCAGATCGGTAGAAGTTGAGACCACCAGGCACGGTACGAATCGGCAACATAAACCCATCATCAGGCACCATCAGAGGTGGATCGACCTGCTTTTGCGCGGCACGAATCGTTACCTCGCACATCTTGTTTAGCATTTTGATATCAGGTAGCGCCGTCATTGCCGGTGATCGGCCATACCCAATCTCAAAACTAGCCTTCAAAAAGCGTGGAGCAACATACGGGAACTCTTCAAAGCCTGACTCACTTAGAACTGTTTTACTTTCAGGATCAATAAACACTGAAGCGAACTGCATGTTTTTGTTGTCAGTGCGGGTAGTGTCTCGCTCGTCGCGTGGATAAACCGCATGAACTAGCGAAACTTGATCGNAAGGATTCTTTTTTGCTCGGTTGNTAATCTTGTTATCTAATGTTTCTTCGCCAAATCGCTGCATGACAGCCCGCGCTGGCATATTGAATTTACGAAATATGGTATCGACACGCCCCTTTTCGTCTTCTGATAAAAAAACTTCAGCGCAATGTTTTGTGGAGAATCGGATCTGAGACTCGGGATCTGCCTCAATAAACATGGTCCCCGTACCAAAACAAATGAGATCGTGATACAGCTCATGAATCTGCTCTTGGAAGTTAGAGCGATTGAAGGCTAGATACATATCGTCCTCGACAGACTCCAACCATTCCTTTGCTTGATCGTTCTCATCAAGCGTTCGATCTCTGTATCTCAAAGAAAACCAACGGGTGGCTGCATTGGTCAACATGCCATGCAAACTTGCAGACATCAGTTCAGCAGCATGAATTGCTGTTGAATCAAAGATTAGCTCGGTACGCTTATCACCATCTGTACGTTTTTTGGTGACATCAGCTTTTCTTGGCACGACAAAATCAGCTATCTCTTGCCAGTGACTTTCCCAAACCTGCCGTTGCGAATACAGGCTTTGATAGCGCTGCATCAACTGAACTGCTAATTCATCGGCCATATTATCTCCTATGTTCCATGTGGAACAATTAGCTACCTAGCAGCGTTTTTCGCTGTACGCTCGCTTGCCCTGTCAATCCCATTGGACTGGTTGCTACACCTCGGGCACGTCGGCGACGATACAAATCCCGTGTTGCCTCTTCTTGGTTATCACCTTGAGTTCCTAGCGCAGCGAGTGGTCGTACAGCTTGGCGATCTACTGCGCCGGCTGGCTGTACTGCTTCTTCTTGCACGATTTTTGGTGCGCCAATAATCTGCTTGCCAATACGACCCAGTTCTCTTTTTTGCATCTGTATAACTTCTCGATCGAAAGTACGCAGACCACTGCGAACCTTTTTCTCAACCTTCTTCAATGGCTTGCTCATATCATCCCCATTTATGCGGCAAGTCTAGCGCCGCACCGTCCTCTGTCATATAGCCACCCATCCTGAGCAGCAAGTCTGTTTGCGAGTTTTCCACAATGAGCTTGTTTACACCAGATACCCAAGCCACACTAAATAATGCATTCATCAGTCTCCTACTAAAAAAGCGCCTTTGGTAATCAGGAAGTATCAACGCATGAGCTGTCCATGTCGTCTCTTCATCTTCTACCGCATAGCACCAAAAGAAACCCGCAATCTTGTCTTTTACTTCGCATGTTACGACAAACGCATAGTCGATTATCCGAGAGTGCGCTTCAAGATACGGATAGTTATACCGCTCCATATAATCAAGCAGCACGTCTTGAGACAACTTAGCGTCATGAATCCTTGGACGTATCACCAGCGCCTAGCTTCTTTCGCTTGGTTGCGGAATCGAGCAAGCCCCTCGGACCCGTTAAAATAGTCTGCTGTCTGCCCATACGTCGAGGATCAAATAGCTTTCGCTTGAGCTTTTCCTCTTCTGTCCTGCCAAAAATAGGCGCAGCCGGAATAATAGGTGGTGCAGGTGGTGGCGGTGGTGTTGCTGGCATTGTAATTTTAGGTCTACCCATAATTACATCCTCGCTGCTAATGGGTTGTATGAAGAATCAGCAAACGCCTGTGGCGGCCTGCCGTCAAAAGTATTTGCATCCCTTATCCCTACTGCGAGGTATCGGAAGGCGTCTGCCGCGTGTGACGACCAGTCGTGGACCGGCGTTGCCCTGAAGCTGCGGCTTTTTTCGTTGTACGCTCGGTGGTACTGCCGGAGGCACTCTAGGCCCGCTTGGCACGCGTCTTTGTCGAACCAGCATTTTTGGATGAGGATTTGCGCCGCGTGGATGCCGTCTTCGAGGGGGAGCTTGGGGACGACTCTGAAGTTGATTCCGAGGTCGAAGGCGATCTCACGCCGACTTTTACCAGAACCCAGTTCACGTACTTCGATATCATGAGGCGCATTGTGCGACCCATAGAGATAACCTTTTGACTGTAAGACTTCAGCATAATGGGGTAATCCTTCATTCCTGTTCTCATAAAAGTCAATGACATGCACCGACCGGCCAACTTGCTGTGTAAACCATATCGCAGTGCTATCCCCTACACCTAGATCCCACCACGTTTCTACTCGGACACCAGGGTCATGTGGAACATCATTGATGCGCCCCTTCTCATGGAGTGCCTGTAGCTCTTTACCATAAATAGCACCTGGCACATTCGCAACCCATGAGCACTCAAACTCCTGCTCGAACTGATCAGGCGACATCATGGCCTTAGCCGCCTCTAACTCTTCCTCATCGAGAATGCCTGTCTCACTCGCCTTATAGACTTGGGTAAACCAATCCTTCTGACCAGAGGCAGCATCATAGAGATCATAGAACGCATTGTGGCCACGGGGTGTACCAATAAACAACGCCCAGCCCTTTCGGTCAGATAGTGCGGGACGAATGATCTCAGGGAAGAGCGACTCAGGCATATCCGCCATCTCATCCAAAACACAGCCGTCAAGATAGATACCCCGCAAGCTATCAGGGTTTTCTGATCCTAATAACTGTATCCTTGAGCCGTTCGGTAGATCAGCCCGCAATTCTGTCTCATGGAAACGCACCATCGGTATAGCGCTGGCGAACTGTTTCAGATAATCCCATGCCACTGCTTTGGCTTGGCGGTAGGTCGGCGCTATGTAAGCAAAGCGAGGATTGGTTTGGTCGGACAAGATGGCATCACGTAACAAATGATTGATCGCCATAACGGTTTTACCAAATCGACGATGACAGACCACCACGCCCCAACGATGGGTTTGTAACTGATGATGTAACTCTGCCTGTAACTTCCTAGGTCGATAAGGAATGTATATCTCTGTCATGACGTAGCGACACTGTCATCCCACTTCAAGGTAATCGTACCACTCACCTTTGTATCGTTATCCTCAGCCTTATTACGCACACCTAACGGCGCTAACTGCCTAACGTACTTATCCTTCTGATCGGTCTCTAGCCTACGACGCTGTACTTCCGCCATGGCGAGCTTAGGATCGCTAGGTAACGGTTGTTCAATAATATCAATAATCTGATCTCTCAAGACTTCAGCNTGNANTGCNCNAGCCNTGCGATATTCCTGNTANGCCTCATCNNNNTCCTGCACATGCCGNAATACCGTCTTCCANGAAGGGTACTTNGCATTCTCATTACAGATGCGGGTCAATGACATGCCATCCGCTATCTGCTCACAGATTTCAGAGAACTGGTCTTTTTTAAGCCTTGGCTTTCTAGGCATCGCCGTCACTCCAAAAAAAGCCCTGCGCTATTAAGCAACAGGGCAAATACAAGGAAGCCCCTATGAGAGCACTTGCATTATGTAGCTGACTGTNNNTGAAAGCAAATGTGTGTTTTGTGGTGGGGATATATATACATAACACACGCGCCCACATACGCGGGGGTACGCCCATGCGCACACGCAAACGCGCACACACGCTACGCGCAACGCACATGCACACGCGCACACCTGGCGCATACGCGTCGCGTCAAGAGGCTTGTACGCGCGAGCTGTCCCACAATGCGCTCATGGGTTACGTCCCCACACCCTACACTCATACCCACACATGCCCCTACAACGCCACACAATCCCCTCTGCTACACGTTAGCCACCTGCCCTATGCAACCCTACCGCCTACCCATAAGAACCGCTTAGATAAGCTATTTGCATACTGTATGAATTAACAGTATTGACACTATCTGTCACATATCCTAGGATGTATCACATCAACCAACACAACGCCCACGGAGGGTTACGAAATGAGTAATTTTTTTAATCGCCAAGAAGTAAGTCAGTTTGGCTCTGTGGTTTGGGATGATTGTTTTACGCAATGGAACCCAAGAAAGACTGACGTTTATCATCACTTTGTTGGCGTTATGAAAGCTGAGGGCGACAACACTTACAGAGCAATCAAGCGTCACTCTGACGGTCAGTTTGAGCTTGTCAGTGGCGAGAAAAATCTTGATGACGCAATTAGTGTTCTTACAAAAATGTTCAGTGATAGGGTCGCATAAGCGGCCCCAAAGTTGTGTATTCGCCATCACTACGGACGTTGACTCAGGCGATTACATTCATTTTAACGCGACCAGCTATAAAAACGCTTTAAAGGTAGCTGAGATGGCGATCGAATACGTTGAAGCCCATTCCGTCGCTAATTCATCGCTCCACGCCATCAAATCATTTGCAGAGGCAATCTAATCATGAGAATCAAATTCAACAACGGTAACAGCTGGGAGGCGCATTCCGTGCGCTTCGCGATTGAAGGCCACGACGGTAACAAGGTATTCGACGGTTTTGAAGCGCCAATGCTCGGACGCTGGAACGGATGGTTACAGCCCTACGTCACCCGCGAGACTTACCTTCAGATCATCGCCGAGTTTATAACGCCGATTATTGACAGCGATCCGTCAGACAACTTCATGGCCCAAGAGCGCGAGTCCATGCTGGAATGGTTTGCCGAAGATGGATTGGTCAATGGATACCCAAGTGCCGACGATGAGCCCGACACCGCGTGCGGTCTCTACAACGTAGGCTGGGGATATGTTTGGGACACGGTTTAAAGCCTAGCCAGCTGGCCCCTTGCGAGGGGCTTTCTGGGTGCGCTTTTGCATCGACACACAAGGAAGCTAGACCATGAGAAAGATCGAGCAACAAATGAACCGCGCTATTTATCGCCGCGCCAATTGGGCCAGCGCTAACACGCAAGTGCAGACCTTCGAAGAGGATTGCAACACAATCAGCCGCGTATTTTTGCACGGGCACCACATCGCCGATTTCGTGCATGGCGCAGATGGCAGCGGCTGGATTGAGCCAAACGAACGGACATTACTCAACTGGCCTACCCGCACAACAATGTCTCGACTGCGCGCGCTTGGCGTGAACGTATGCACTCGTAAAGGTGACATCGTACTAGATGGCGAGGTGNTCGTCATGACACACAAGGAAGCTAACAGCATGATCGACTTTACTAGGCACGACCTGCCCGAGTATCACGACGACGAATACCCAGTGTGGCGAGAGGTGCAGGTTTGCTGGTGCCATGCTCGACGATGGGTGGTGCGAGCCCTACCAACGCGCAACGATTGGGCAGACTACCTCGACGATTTCGCCACGCAAAAAGAAGCGATCGACGAGGCGCTAATGTATGCTTTCGATACGAGTTGTGGCGCAGAGCGTGCCGAGCGCGTTGTGATCTACACCAAAAACGATGACATCAAAAAGATAATCACGGAGGCAGAACAACTCATAAGGGAGGCGCACCAGTGAGCTACCAAACTTGGAAAGTAATACTTACCCCTGAGTCTAGGGAGTGCATCCGCAGCACTCACTACGTCGACGCCAGCTCTCACACTGAAGCCAGACAAGGCGCTTTACTGCAGCAACTTAACCTCGACATGGAGGACGGCGCATTCCGACGATGGGCTGCTATCATGGTGAAACCACTGGGAAGACACTTGATAGATGACTAATCCAAAACTAACCATCGAACAGGTTGCGTATGCTTTCGAACAGCGCAGCCTTTCTATTTCTTATGAGTGGATAGCCCTGGACTTAGGCGTTAGCTACACCACACTACGCCGATACATGCGTAACGCAGAGCGCTATGGCTTTGCTTTCTGGATCAACTAACATCGAACAGCTAATGCTTAGCAATGCTTACCTTAGCTAGCTATAGCTTAGCAGTGCACTCTATAAGCTATTAGTTTATATAAGTTATTAGCTATTGCTTAGCTTATGCTATAGCTTAGCAATGCTTAGCTTATGCTCTGTAGGGACNGCAAGCGAAGCGTAATGTTATGAACGAGTGGCGTCAAGTCTTTTAATTGCTCTCCCTATTAATTCTGGTATTGGTGGCACTACAGCATTGCCTAAGCATTTAAGTCTGTGTGACCTAGCGGGAACCCCATTAGCCACTCGACCCACGTCGGGTTCAGTCTCCCAGATTCGCCCTTGAACTCCACTGAGTCGGGTAAGGAGTTGGTTTCTGGGTTTCTTCCCGTCTTCGCCATCGTTTCTGGTTTTCTCGCTCCCTTGTAATCCCTCGCGGCTGGGGTAGGCCACATCTTTACAGCCTTGGATAGCGTGTTCTGATTGGCTGTGTCCATGTTCTTCCAGTCTGAATTCATTGGGGTAGGCCACAATCCAAACCCTGTCTCGTCTGTGATGCGCGCCAAGTTCGGAAGCTGGTATACAGTGCCACTCCGCATCATACCCGAGCGCGGAAATGTCCCAGAGAACTCGCTTAAACCAAGCTCCCCGTTCTCCATTAAGCAGGTTTGTGACGTTTTCAAAGATGGCGTATCGGGGTCGAAGCTCCCCAATAAGACGGGCGCACTCTGACCATAATCCACTGCGTTCGCCTTCAATGCCTGCTTGGTTTCCAGCGACTGAGATGTCTTGGCACGGGAATCCACCTGTAATGACATCGACTCTAATTCCGTCTGCAGCCAATCGCTCTGCTGTAATGTCTCGAACGTCGTCATAAATTGGCACCTCCGGCCAGTTCTTNCGTAATACCTTTTGCGCNTATGGGTCTATTTCGCAAAACGCTACTGTTTCAAAGCCTGCTCTCTCTAATCCAAGAGTAAAGCCCCCTATGCCAGCAAATAAATCGAGCACGTTCACTTCAATGCCTACCTTTCAACGTCCACTTAGCAATGCGTACCTTCTCGCCGTACTTGTTGCGTATAGTAATCATCTCAGTGTGGATGTGATGCCCTTCTGCCCGCAGCTCGCTGATCCTGGCTGGGGCTTCTAAGATGCCGAGCTGTTCCCAGCAATTTAGCCTGGTTAATTCATTGCCNTGNTNCAGGTAATTAAGAATTCTTTTTTGCTGACTCATTTTTACGCTTCCTTGTGGGTGTAGTTAACGGTTCGAGCAGTGAATCGCTACTCACTGACTCATGAATGGCTATGAGAGGCCGTAGAACGTCC
>FUFK010040061.1_pt1 | contig 45705 bp, 37 predicted proteins | sample 1021851 | NCBI WGS metagenome assembly FUFK01 (sample SAMEA51879418, study PRJEB19060) | metagenome
GGAGTGTCGAATGAGAATCCGCGGCTTTTTTCACCTCCATTTTCAGATAGTATTCAAGATTCGGACCGTATTGCGAGCAGAATCATAGCTCTTCGACAATTTACAGCGCCTCTGTATCGAAAGCCTACGGACAAAGAGCTCAAGGTAGTTGCTCCAGGCACCAGGTGGACTGAAAGATATGCATTCCCCGGCGATAAACAGGGCGGAGTGGTCCGTCTGTTGCCAGATTATGGATGTGCAAAAAACACAAGAGTAGTATATGTAAGCGAACAATGCCTCAAACTCTCAATGCCGGGAGCCGCAAATTCTTTTTCTTTTCGTACAAGAAGTTATCGCATTAGAAGGCTGGCAGATATAGCTCTCGATGGCGATGAATTCGTGCTCACGGGTATTTTTATGGATTCGGTTTTATTGCCACTAAACGATGTGGATTTCGAAACTCTTGTTTTGAGTTCACCCGGTGTCTCTTCTTTAAATCTTTTGACGCCTTCGCAATCATTTGACCAGATAGATGATTTTGAAAAACGTTTTCAAAATAAGAGCGATGAAGATAGTTTTCGATACTCACGGCGAGTCGTGGTTAAAGTAGGCGCCTCTTATGCTTATCGTGGAATCGCTTATCGTGGACGTATTTTGCGAGCTGCCGGCGGGATTACATATAACGAGTTGGATTTTGATAAACGACGAGACATTTTAGTCGTTTTCAATGTTTTGGAGCGGGATAAGGATGGAAGTGTAACAATTGTTTATCGTGTTCTAAAAGAGACAACTGCTCCAAAACTCAAAGTTTCGTCTTCCGCCGGAAGGAATTCATCAGTCGAAGAGAGGTAATAAAATTAAGTTTTATGACTTTAGTAAACAAAAGTGCAATCATTACTGGCGGAACTCGCGGCATAGGTTTTGCCATAGCGGAGAAGATTGTCGCAAATGGTGGCTCAGTATTTATATGCGGCCGCAGCCGTACCCGTGTACGTGATGCAATTTCTGTGCTTTCGGCTTCGGGGCGTGCTGATGGAGAAGTTTGCGATATTAGAAATGAAGACCAGGTCCGAATGATGATTGATGAAGCGGAGAGGCGTTTTGGGGGTATAGATATACTTGTAAACAACGCCGGTATCGGTTACTTAAATAAAACAATTGAAGAAATGTCGGGAGATGAATTCAGGGCAACTCTGGAGACGAATCTTTTCGGCGTATTTTATTGTTGTCACTATGCTATTCCGGCAATGAAGCGTCGGGGCGGCGGCTATATAATAAATATCTCGTCGCTTGCCGGACAGAATGCACATCCCCGAATGGCTGCCTATAATGCATCGAAATTCGGACTTAATGGATTCAGTGAAGCATTGATGCAAGAGGTCCGCGGAGATAATATTCGTGTCAGTTATATTTGTCCGGGAAGCGTTAATACTGAATTTAGAGGGGATAATCCCGGAGAGCATAATGCCTGGCAACTGCAACCGGACGATATTGCAAATGTTGTTATTCAGCTATTGCAAATGCCAAAGCATTCGCTTATCAGCAAGGTTGAAATAAGACCAAGCAGACCGCCATCTAAGTAGTTAAGGCGATTTCACGGATGAGTTGAACCAGTACCGAATCGTCGAAAGGTTTAGTTAAATAACGGGTGACGCCACATTCCTTTGCTCTTTGTTGATGTTTTTCCGCCGATCTGGAAGTTATCATAATTACAGGAATAGATGAAAACTGTTCAGAACGTTTCAACGAAGAACATAATTCATAACCATTCATTCGCGGCATTTCAACATCAGTCAATAGTATTGAAGGTTGTTCTGATGCAGATCTAAGCTGCTCCAGTGCATCCAGACCATCTTTTGCACATACGGCGCGCCAACCGGCAGATTCAATAATGCGCTTTGTCAAATGTCTGACACTTGGACTGTCGTCGACTATCATTACGGTGCAAACTCTTTTTTCCGGTACGTTGGTATTTAGCTGATTGCGTACGTGAGGACTTGCATTCAGATGAGAGCTAAGGAAGTTTGGAATATCAAGAACCGGCACGAGACGTCCGTTTCCGATTATGGCAGCTCCCAGAAATTCACGAATATGGGAAACGGGCCGGTTCAGGGGCTTGATGACTACTTCTTCTGCCCGGAGAACATCATCTAAACCAATTGCATATTCACGGTCATCAAAATCTGCAATAACAAAGATTGTACCGTGTGGAGTTATGGCAGCTCCATTGGCGTTAATCTCCCTGCCTAAATCTATGGCTGAAACTCTTCCGGAAGGTGTTTCTATAAATAATCCATCCTCAGTCTCAATAATCTGTTCATCGGGTCCGCAAATGCGTTTTATCTGTTTGAGCGGGATTGCAAGTGTACTGCCGCATGCTTTTACAAGAAGAATTCTTGTAACCGCTAGTTTTAAAGGCATTCTGATAGTAAAGCGAGTTCCGCGTTGTGGTGATGTTGCAACAGAAATTGAGCCTTTATAGGATTCAATACTTTCTTTTACAATACTCATTCCAACGCCACGGCCGGCGTTCAAATTAAGTTTTTCGGCAGTCGTAAGTCCGGGAAGAAATATCAGATCAAATGCTTCCTCGTCAGACATTTTTGCGGCATCTTCTATTGACAGAAGCCCCACGTTAATAGCTTTCGCTTTTAATGCGGCAGGTGATATTCCCCGACCGTCATCACTCACGGTCAGCACAATGTGCGTTTCCTGATTTAAGACCGTGACTTCCACCAGACCTGTTTCCGGCTTTCCTAATAATCGTCTTACTTCGGGCGTTTCAATGCCGTGTACGATGGCGTTTTTTAACAAATGCATCAAGGGTTCAATAAGTGAATCCAAAATCTGCGTATCGACTTCAAGTTTTTCATTTATAATATTTAGCCTGGCATTTTTGTTCTCTTCATCACACGTAACCCTTACTGCACGCTGAAGCCTGGTTGCGATAGAGCCGAATTCGACCATTCGAATTCGCATCAGCTTTTCCTGCAGTTCATCAACGAGTTTTCGCTGTTCTTCGAAATGAGCTCCCAGATTACTGCGCACTGTATCAAGAGCCGATGTTACAGCAAACGCATCTCCGGCAGTTTCCGATAATTCCCGCGTATTCTGATGAAAGTCTGTGTAACGATCAAATTCAAGTTCATCGAAACCGTTATGAACGGTTTGCCCGCCAATGTCATTTCTAAAAGTGATGGATGGCAGATCCGACTCAAGCATAGAGGCTTCGAAATCAATCTCCAGTTTGCTGCTTGTAGCCTGCAGTCTTCGTGTGGTGTTGTGTAATTCCTCTAATTGATGTTCGAAGTCTTTTATTTGTTGTTCATAAAATGAACGTCCGATAATCATTTCCCGGACTAGACCAACCAATTCATCAAGACGGGAAAGTGATATGCGTACAATCGAACGTAATTCCGGACGTCTCGAAATTTCATTGCGTTCTGCCGGATTATATGTGAAAAGATCTGCAATTGCCGGAATAGGCTTTGCACTCTCTGCAATTTTTTCCGTTGCTGATTTTTGTTCGCTATCCGGTTGAATTAAATTGGATTCAATTGTTTGCGGCGTTTTAACCAAGAGATCCGATTTGGCGTTAGCGAACCGGGCAGTCAGATCCTTAATCCGCTCTGCCAACTCCTGCATATTGTTTCCATAAACAAGATCACGTAAGCATGTTGCGGCATCTTGTAAAAGTTTAAGGACTCCGTCGCCTGATATTCTGCCGGTCTCATTCATTGAGTCAAGAAGGTCTTCAATTTTATGTGCAATTTCTGATAATTGCTTTAAGCCTACAATCCCGGCTGAGCCTTTAAATGTGTGTGCATTACGACGGATTTCCCAGAGAGCTTCACTATCATACGGATCCTCGGCAAGCCTTGTCAGTCCGTTTTCGATATTCCTTAGCAAGTCATCTGCTTCCTCAGCAAAAATTTCAAGAAGATCATCGTCGATTTCAAAGCCCTCAGTTGCTGCAGGTATGTCATTATTATCGGATATTTTATCTTCTGTTTTACCACTATCTATCGCAGGGGCTTGCAATGTGTTCGGATTGACGGCAGTTTCGATTAACCCGAAAGATTGATCAATAAAGTCATCAATATCCAGTGAAAAATTCTCGTCATCGAGGCTGGCTTTCAGCAATAAACTTTCTAATTTGGCAATAAGGTCCAGAGCTTCATTGATTTCGGCTGTCCGCCCTGATGCATCAATTTGATCGAGGCGTTCAAAGATAGCATTGATTTCACCGGATATTTGGGCAATTTCAGATAAGCCTATGATCTTGGCAGAATCAATGAGTGACCTGATCTGATCAGCGGGACGTTGCAAATCGCTGAGGTCCGCACTTGTTCCCGCTAAAAATAGCAAAGCCCGACGTACATCAGCCAGGATGTTTGTCGCCTCGTCAATAAATGCGGGGTAGAGCTTCGGATCCATATCATTAGTTAACAAAACTGCTTCTGGCGGGTTCCTCGTTTAATGTACGTTTCACGGGATCGGCCGGAAGTTTAAATGGAGCGACTGCGGCGCGCAGGTCACGCGAAAGATCTACTAAAGTACGAACTGAAGACGCAGCTCTTTTCGTGCCGCTGCGTACAAGTGCAGTAACCTCGGATATTCCGGACATGGCATTAGAGATATCTTCGGAGCTTCTGGCGGAGAATTCGGCTGATGAGGAAATAGTATTGAGCAGATCCGTCAATTGCTCAGCAATGCGTTCAATTTCAGTCAGTGAACGTCCGGCTTTGTCAGCCAGCGAGGAGCCGGTTACAACCTCCTGAATTGTTTCTTCCATTGATGCAACTACTTCTTTAGTTTCAAGATTAATAGTTTGCGTTAGGTGAGAAATCTGCATTGTCAACCGGTTAGAACGTTCTGCAAGACGTTCAACTTCCTCTGCAACTACACCAAATCCATCGCCGGCGCCACCGTTAGCCGTTGCTTTTAATGAAGCATTTAACGCCAAAAGGCCTGTCCGGTCAGATAGATCGTCGATAAGCCCGGTAATTTGTCCAATTTCCTGTGCGCGCTCACCTAGTTTTTTAATCCGTTTCGCAGTTTCCTGGACTCGGCTTCTGATTGAAGCCATTGCGCGGATATTGTCATCGGAAGCGTTAAGTCCAAGTTGAGCGCTACGCAATGCGTCGGCCGCTACCTTTGCCGACTGTGAAGCAGCACGCGAGATTTCCTGTATTTGTTGTGTCATTTGCGCAATTGCAGCCGTCGTTCTGGAAATCTGAGACGCCTGCGCCACGCTGCCCTCGGCGAGTTGTTCGGTTGTCTCATTGATAGCAGATGCCGAGGCGGCAACCTGAAGTGTAACGTCTTTTACTTGTCTGATAAGCGAATGCAGGCTGCCCGTCATTTTGTTAAATGCTGCGGCTATTTCTCCTGTGATTTCAGGCCCAACTTCTGCACGTACCGTCAGGTCTCCGCCCGCTACAGCCGAAACTTCTTCAAGCAGTGTTACGATGGATTTCTGCAGCCGATCACGAGCTTCACGGGTGCCGAGCGATGAATTAAGGCTTTCATTGAGTAATATCAATGCAGTACCCAGCATATCCGTCTCGGATCGAGGCTGAATCGAATGTCCGGCGCCGCCGGCCATTTCCCGTGCCAAAGCTGCATTGACGGCAATATAATCAGAAACAGACTTAACTGCCTGTTGGAGTTCACTGCCATCGGTGTCGCGTACTGCTTCGCCATTTGCCAGATCATTAGCCAGCTTTATTGCACCTTTGATTGAATGTTTTTTTGATCTGTTATCAAAAAATAGCAGTGAAAGTGCCGTAATTCCGATCAAGCTCGCGGCTATGACTGTAATGTTGGAAACAAATCGGCTTTCAGATAACAGTGTGGTAAACAATGCGGCAAAGATTGCAATGACCGCAAGCGGCGTCAGGAGTGTACCTAAAGTTGTCAGAGCACGACCATTCATTTTCTAGCTGATTTCCTTTGAATCACCGATTTCTCTACCAAATGCCGTGGATTCGGCGGGCTCGGTCTGTGTATTGCCATTGCCGTTTAATTGCGGTAAATACTTGTCAAAAACGCCGGTAAAACGTGGCGACGGTTCCGGAGAACTTATTGTGTTTGTAAATTCTCCAATTATTCCGGAGGCTGATTGCAAATGTGAATCTGCGGTGCGTATGAGAGCGGCTTCAGAATCAGAATCTGAAAGTAGTTCTATTGCAGAAACAAGTTTGCTGACTTCTTCAGCGGCTTCGAATGAGACAGGGTCCAATCGTTTGACAATATCCTGAATCTGGTTGTAAATCTTTTCCGCCTCAGAAAACTTGGAATCTTCTGCCATCGCCAGGCGGATTGCCTCGCCAACTTCGTCATTGGCCGCAGTCAGGATATTTTCCATGTCCGCAAGATCTGCCGTAAGTGTTTCGTAAAATGCAGAGATATCACGGCTTAAAGCAGAATTTCTTTCAGAAATCAGGCTCAATTCGTCAACAATTATATCCAATGTTTCCGAAGCAATTTCTTTATCCTGAAGCGTTGTGTTGATTGCAATCAAATTTGACCGGCGAGCCATTTCAAAAGAACCGCGCGCAAAAGAATTCAATTCGGATGAGCGATCACGAAATTTACGTATCTTCCTTGATACTTCCAGAATCCGGCTCTTCAGATTTCCCAAATGTCCGATTCTGTTTTCCTGATCTGAAGGAATATCTGAAATATTACTGATCCTCTGCCACGATTCCAGATGAGAAATCATTTGCAGCACAATTTCCCTCAGACGTGTCGCAGATCCATTGCCAATTGCTGAAGTTATACTTGCAACCCGTGCCTCACGCCGTTCTATCGCTTCTGTCATTGTACGGCGTGCATCGCCAATCAGTTGCTGAGTTCTGGAACCCGCGGCACGCGCCTGATGCATTGATTGTTGGAGTGAGACGGCCAGAAACTTAAGTACATCCCCAATGCCTTTGATGCGTTCATTCGTTGTACGGAATTCTAAATCCAAATGCATTTGACGTGCCTGTGCCGCTTCAATGCTTAGTGCAGAGATTGCCGCTAACAAATCATCAAGTTCTTTTTTGGCAGTAATTGAGTCGGTAACTTTTGACACCAGTCTCTGGAAGGACACACTAAGACGGTCGGCATTTTCAAGCGGTATGAAAGCGGTTTCTGTCCGGCCTGCGGCGACATCATCCATCACTGTAATAAGATTTTGCATTTGCCGACTGCTGCGCTGCAGCACATTAAGCAATTCATCGGTTTCCTTAGAACCGGTAGTGGATGGCAGTGCTGCAGATGGGCTTCGCTCCAGGCTGCGAGCCAAAAGTGTTAGTGATTCTATTGGACGTGTTATTTCAACTGATAACCAGTATCCGAATGCCAGAGTTGCAACAGCTATTCCGCCTACACAAACAGTGACGACCAAAATTGGATTAACGGACAGAAAAAAATAAGCAGCCAACGATGCTGCACCGAAAAGACACTGCACTACGGCAAGTGCAAAAGCGGCAAGGCGGATTCGTCCTTTTAGCGAGTCGAAAAATGATTCGGCCGATTGATTATTCATTATTGACTGGAAAGTAGTTTTACAATGATCGGGTAATTACTCTTGGAAGCATTCTATGATCCAGTATTTCTGTTGGTGGGGAATGTGAGTTGACAATGCCAACTATGAAAGGGGACGAGTCAGCACATGGTTGAGCTGCCTCCATGGCAGAAATATTGCATACATCACCGACACGTTCTACGGCAAAGGCAATTGGCATTGAATCATCGGCTATCAGTGCGTTAAGTATTATGTATTTTGACTTAGCCGGATCCTGGACAATGGCTACTCCGACTGATGCAGCAAGATTCATCACCGCTACTATTTCACCGCGAAGCAAAGCAATACCCGAGAGAAAATCGGAGGCGAATGGAAGCGGAGTAACTTCGAGCGGCGGAGAAACTTCCATCACCGCGGATGCAAGCACACCGAAACAACGGCTTCCGATTGTAAAGCGCAAAACCCGTGCTTGTATGTCTGACTGCGACTCCAAAAGCCCGACACCCGGCGAATGATTTTGATTGTGTAATTGCGCGGGCTCCATATCTTTTTGATTCAAGTTGAGCTATTCTTTGCTGCCATGCAGGTAGGATTCAATTGCTTTCATAAGAGTCTCCGGACCAAAGGGTTTTGTAATGTAACCAGTTGTTCCGGCCATCCGACCGCGAACTTTGTCGAAAAAACCATCTTTGCCTGAAATCATTATGACGGGAGTATCCTTAGTAGATTCCATTCCGCGAATTACCTTGCAAACCTGATAACCGTCCATTCTTGGCATTGTTATATCCAAAAGAATCAGGTCTGGAGTAATGGTTTTCAACATTTCAAGTGCTTCAATTCCATCAGAAGCCGAGAAGACATTGTATCCGCTTTTCTCCAGCTTACCGACAATAAGTTTACGAACCGTAGCACTGTCGTCTACGACAAGAACAGAATGAGTTTTCGTGCCGGGATCGTGAGAAACTTCGCTTTGTGATATTTCTTCCAATCGGATTAACAGAGAATTTACCTGACCGGAAAGCAAAACATTATCCGGGTTCTTTCTCGAAGCTTCCTGAAGGCAGAGCAGTCCTTGCTGAAATTCCCTCAGATTCAGGTATCCGATTCCAAGATTAGTCAGTTCCGATTCGCTCAGTTCACGATGTGCTCGCAAAGCCTCAATGTCTTCTATTGCACCTCGAATCACAAGCCGATCAGCGTGGTTGTTACTGAGAAGCATCTCGAGGTCAGAAAGGGTTAAAATTGCAAGACAAGAATTGCAGGTAAAAATCGGTCCTGGATTTTTTGACTTACAAAACGGACATTCAGCGCTTTGCAAACTTTCTGTATGCGATTCGCTTTTGTGTAACGGAGATGTCGGAGCAGCAGCAAGTGGGAAGGCTGACGGGAGGCCAAAATCTACAGGTGCAGGAATGGCGTGTTCAAGATTAAGGTTCTGATTCTGATCCGTGTGGACCTCGGCAATACTATCATTTACGCATGCGGCTGATTGAGAAGGTAAATTTTCAATCGGCTCTACCGCATAATCAAATGGCGTAGGCTCGCCTTCCGGGACATCCATCTGTTGTTGTCCGGATTGTGAAAAGTCAACTTTTTCCGTGAATGGAGAAGCGGCCTCAAAGTTTGAGGATTCATTATCCGGGTCGTTTATTTGCTGCTGTTCCTCCTGTATGCCATGAGGCTGTTGCTCCTCCTGCGCTTTGGCATTTGCCGAATTAAAAATTTCTGTCAGACGAGACAAATCCGAGTCATACGCAGGCGTTTCTGATGAGCTGTTAAAGTCAAATTCCTGCACGGAATTATAGTTTTCATCGATGCCGAAGGAATTAGATATGGAATCATTTTCCTTTTTCTTTGCGTCATCTGCTGCATTTTCCGCAACTGCGTCCTGGATATCGTTTTTCACCTCTCCGGCGGGAAAGGAAAATGAAAACGCTACCGTATTCATTGACCAATCAAGATTTTCAGCGTCTTTTATTGGGTTATCCTCATGGTTTTCTGAAACGATTGGATGGTTGGAGGGTTCTTTTCTGATTTGCACATCGCCGACTACAGAAATTGACGGATCGTCAAAAAAGATGGGTTCCTCAGAAAAGATGTTTTCTGTTTCGCTGTTTTGAGACTTATCTTGCTGCAGTTCCATTTCCCGTGCAGCTTCAGGGAAAATGAGTTCCTGCGTCGGACTCTTGTCATGGACAATTGATTCTGCAAGTTCACGTTCATTATCTATTGCAAACGCAATGTTTTCCATTACATCCACGTCCGGTTCAGGCTGCCCGAAAAGTGGTTCCGAATATTCGGAGACAGGTAGTTCTGTCGGCGCGGCGGGTAGTGGCATCACTGTCTGCATAATTGCTTTCAATGATTCAAGGCCTGATTTGGCTGCCAAATTATCCGGGTTTATCTTGAGGACGCTTTCAAATGCGGATATTTTCTCATCAAAAGCATCGGCCAGGTGTGCACGCAGCATCCAGCCATCTTCTGAATCTGGGTTTTCCGCAATGAATGCATCAAGTAATTCATTTGCATCCGATTTTCGGCCGGAAACGGCTGCTGTCCGGGCTTCGGCTAGTAAAGCAAGGTTGGATTTATGCTTGAGTTCGGCAAATACTTTCCGTGCCTCATCGTTGTCGGGATCCAGTTCCAATACTTTTTCAAGGTAATTCATCCGCCCTTCGTCTGAATCTGCAAGTTTTGCAAGCCAAAGCCATGCATTTGCGTTAGTCTGGTCGTTTTCTAACGCCTGATTGAAGAATTGAACGGCAAAATCATTTCGTCCCTCTTCGGCGGCATCTATGCCACGCTGGACGAAAGTCTTCGCCAGCAAAGTCTTCGTTGCCCGCATCCATTCATTTGCACGGGCATTTCTCGGGTTTATTTCCAGGACATTATTCAGGAAAATAAGAAGTTCTTCCGGATACTCGCTAATTGAGGCAAGCCAGAGCCAGGCCGATTCAGATGTCGGGTCAAGCTCGCTTGCACGTAAAAGAAATGTGCGGGCCCGGACACGGTCACCTGCTTGTGCTGCTCTTATACCATCTCTTAGTGCTGCAGATGCTTCGTTTTGCCTTTCTTCTTCGCGAATGTCAAATATTCCTGAATTATTTGCTTTTTCCTGTTGTGCGTGGCCGATTTCTAGTCTCATAATCTTGATTGGTGGCGCTTGCGGGAGGATGCGGATTTGTAGAATTAATGAAGTTGGCAGGGTGGCGTGAACGCAATACACCACTCCCAAGGCGCGTAAATTTGAGCAAAATCAATGCCAGAAACGACGCTGGAGTCTAAATTATTGATATTTAAGCATTTACTTTACGGGTAACAGAATATACTCTCAGTCAGATTGACTGAATTTTTACAATTTTAATGGATTTGTGACAATTTTCGGCACAATAAAAATGACAAAAAGATGCATTTGTTATCAAAAAATGCAGGTTTATCATTACTCTCAGTATGAATAAGTATGATGTTGTAATTATTGGTGCCGGAGTGGCCGGTTTGACCGCGGCACATTGGTGTTCTGAGATGGGTTGCGGCGCCGCAGTGTTTGAGTCCGGCAACTTAACCGGCGGCCAGGTTCATTGGATACATAACGCTATAGAAAATTATCCCGGGCGAAAAGCCGAAAACGGAGCCGAATTTCTTGATTTTTTTCTGAGTACCATTGATTTCAATAGATTTTCGCTCTTTTTGAACAATAAGGTTATGAAAATTGAGCCTGACCGTAAAACCCTGCTATCAGAGTCAGGCGAGGAGTATCATTACCGGTCACTTATAATTGCATCCGGAGTCCGCCGGCGTAGGCTGAATATCGAGGGCGAAATGGAGTTTTCAGGTAAAGGAATCCTCACATCAGGTGCCGGAGAAGCCGAAAAGACTAAAGGAAAGACTGTTGCGGTTATTGGCGGCGGCGACGCTGCACTTGAAAATTCTCTTATTTTGGCCGAATACGCTCGAAAGGTTTATTTAATTCATCGGCGCGAAAGATTCAGCGCTCGCCGTGAATTCGTTGAAAAAGTTCGCAAACTTCCCAAGATTCAAATTTTAGCTCCGGCCAGACCGATCAGAATATGCGGTAATGCCCGCGTGGAGCGTATCATTTGCGAGAATCAGGATAGAGATGAAATAGCGCTCGATGTTGATTATATATTGATACGCATCGGAGTTTTACCCAACACTGAATTTTTAAATGGGTGCGTTTCTCTGGGCAAAAAGGGTTACATTTTGGTAGATGGACACTGCCGTACAAATATTAACTCAATTTTTGCCATCGGTGATTGTGCAGCAACGAATTCACCTACCTTACCTACAGCTGTTGGAATGGGTGCAACGGCCGCAAAAAACATACAAAACTTGCTAAAAGCAGAAAATCGAATATAATTTCACCAGTTCTCACACGAACGAAAATTTGAATTTTATCCGAATTTACGGTTACTTTTTCACAATTATAGAGAAAGCATGACCGTGAAATGTATGCAATTACTGCATATTTCGTTAATTTCCTTCTGTGGTACGAAATATGCGTGCAATTTTTACGTTCCTGTCTCGGGTACAATTCGCAAGATATTCGATAACTTTTAGGAGGAGCTATGAGAATTAGCGATCTGGCGGCAAGGGCTGGAAAGCTCTTTGCCTGGATGTTTATCCTGGCGTTGGCGTCAATGGCGGTTTACTCACAGTCCGGTACAACCGGTGTCAGCGGAACGGTTCGCGACAAAAATGGGGCTGCTGTTCCCGGCGCAACCGTAAAGCTTATTAATAACGCGACCGGCTTTGAGCGCACCGTAACGACAAATCAAGATGGTGGATACGCTTTTCCAACCATTCAACCGGCCACATACCGGTTAGAAGTAGAAGCATCTGGCTTCAAGAAAGTTGTAAACAACAGTCTTCAACTTGCTGTTGATTCTCCGGCAAGATTCGATGTTACGCTTGAGGCAGGTGATGTCTCCGCAGTAGTTAACGTAACTTCCGGTTCCATCGAAACCATTGTCAACACACAGGATGCGACGATTGGAAACAACTTTGTCCCTGAACAGATTGTTCAGCTTCCAACAGACTTGCGGCGTGTCAATGACCTGTTGGCATTACAACCGGGCGTGACTCGCGACGGATATGTAGCCGGCGGGCGCAGCGATCAGGCCAATGTAACGCTTGACGGTGTCGATATCAATGATCAGCAAACCGGCGGCCGCAGTTTCGGTGGTGATGTAACGCTTGATTCAGCTTTAAGAGCAACCACCGAATCTGTCGAAGAGTTTCGCATCACGACTCTCGGTGCAAATGCAAACCAGGGACGCTCATCAGGAGCCCAGATCTCTCTGGTTACTAAGAGCGGTACAAACGAACTCCGTGGAGCTCTGTATTATTTCTATCGCCCGACATTTGGATCTGCGAATACTTTCTTCAACAACCTGGCTGGTTATCCCCGTCCGAGCCTCGAACGTGATGTTTACGGCGGAGCAATTGGCGGTCCGATTAAAAAGGATAAGCTGTTTTTTTTCTATACTTATGAAGGGCAATACCAACAGCAGGGCGAGCCTGTGAACCGTGTTGTCCCATTGGCCCATCTCGGACAGGGGACACTGAAGTTCCGCGGTACCGGACCGAGCTGTGTTGGCGGCCTGTGCACATTGTCTCTGGCCGAACTGAACAGTATCTATTCGGCTGCGGGAATAAATCCGGCGGCAGTTGCGGTTCTGGCAAATGCGGCGCAGAAATATCCTTCGAATAATACCGAGGTTGGCGACGGACTTAATACCGGTGGATTCCTTTTCAATGCACCTACAGTCGATAAGGAAAATACCCACATTACGCGCATCGACTGGAATATCAATAGCAAACAGCAGATGTTCTTCCGCGGAAATTATCAGTGGGACATCAGCAGCGGCATTTCACAGTTTCCCGATACACCCGCAACCACTACATGGAGTCATCCCTACGGCTTTGTTGTAAGCCACAACTGGACAATCTCCAACAATAAAGTAAATAATTTCCGTTATGGATTGACGCGGCAGGCTTTCAGCGTTCAGGGAGATTCAGCCCAAAACGCGATTTCTTTCCGCTTTGTTTTTTCGCCGCTTCTATATGCCCGGACCCTTAACCGCGTGACGCCGGTTCAAAACTTCACCGACGATTTTACGTGGATTAAGGGAAATCATACATTCCAGTTTGGCGGCAATGTCAGAATAATTAGGAATGAGAGGCAGACTTTCGGGCGGGCGTATGATTCTGCCGTAACGAATCCTTCATTCTATGATGCTTCCGGGGCAGTCGTTGACCGGGAGATTCGCAATGCCGGTTATACAATCAACGGCGGTGATATTGCTTCGGTCCAGGCGGCTGCGACCGCTTTGATTGGCCGTTTCTCACAATACAGCGGTAGTTTTACATTCGATAAAGACGGAACCGTATTACCTGCCGGTACTCCTTCGAACCGTAACTTCGCTACCGAAGAATATGATATCTACGGCCAGGATATCTGGAAATTGCGGCAAAACCTTACCCTGACGCTCGGTCTTCGTTACGCCCTGAGCCGGCCTGTTTATGAAAAAAACGGTTTCCAAGTCGTGCCCAGCGAAAGATTGGGCGAGTTCTTTGAACGTCGTAAGGCGTCTGCCGAACGCGGCGTTCCTCTGAACGATCTCATTAATTTCCAACTTGCCGGCCCGGCAAATAACGGACCCGGTTTTTACAGCATGGACTGGAATAATCTGCAGCCCAGGGCCGCTGTAGCATGGTCACCAGGTTTCAAAAATGGTTTCTGGGCGAAGCTTTTCGGAAAAAATAACGAATCGGTTTTACGCGGAGGTTTCGGTATTTTCAATGACTATTTCGGTGGTCAGCTGGCTGTCAGTTTTGACGGCTTGTCTTCTATCGGTTTTACCTCGGATACCACAATCGCCGCGAATACATACAATGTAACAACCCGATTGGCGCCGCGCTTTACCGGCTTCGGTCAGGATATTCGCAGCCTGCCCGGAATTCCCGCCCCGGCTCTGCGTTTCTCGACTCCGGCCGATGAAGCACAGCGAATTGAAACCTCACTCGACGGTACGATTGTCTCGCCGATTCACTACACGTGGAATGTAACGTATGGCCGAAGTCTTCCAAAAGGTCTGTATTTCGAGGCATCCTACGTCGGACGCGCCGCCCGTAAATTGTTCGGGACACGGGACGTTATGGCTCTAAACAATCTTGTAGATCCGGCGTCGAAAATGGATTGGTATACTGCCGCCGGGTTGCTCCATGATGCACGGGCCCGTAATCAGGATCTGAATACGCTCGCTCCAATTCCGTATTTCGAAAACCTGTTCCCCGGCCTTGGTGCAAATTTCTGGGGAATCCCGCAGTGGAGTTCTACACAGGCAGTCTATCAAATTGTTGCAAGGCAGGATTACGCCGGCTTTGACTTCTACGATATTCTGGACTGGACGTTTGTTCAGGCGCTGATTGACGATTACGGGATCTACCCGAATATGTTTTTCCATCCGCAATATGCCGCTTTCTCGGCTTACGGAACGTTTGCCAAATCGAATTACCATGGCGGGACTTTTACGCTTCGCCAGAGACTAGGCAAAACCTTAACCTACGACATCAACTACACGTTCTCAAAGTCAATGGATGATGTTTCAGGGCTTCAGGTGGATGGCTCTTACGGGGCGCAGTTCCTGCTGAATCCACTCCGTCCGCAAGATAGCTATGCGCTTTCGGACTTCGACACAAAGCATGTGGTAAATGCAAACTTTATTTTCGATTTACCGATCGGGAAAGGAAAGACATGGTTTACCGATGCCGGGCGATGGACTGACGCGATAATTGGCGGTTGGTCACTACGCGGTATTTATCGCTGGAATACCGGGAAGCCGTTTTCGGTTCCTTTTGATCAAGCCCAATGGGCAACAAACTGGAACGTTCAGTCAAACGGAACGAGAATCCGTCCTGTAACTGCTGGTGTATTTAGAAATACGCGCAATGTCTTCAGCAATCCGCAGGCGGCGTTTAATTCGTTCAGAAATGCACGTCCGGGCGAAACCGGCGAGCGAAATACGCTGCGTGCACCGGGTTACCAAACGCTTGATTTAGGGCTTTCTAAATCCTGGACTATGCCATGGAACGAAGGACACAAGTTGCAATTCCGTTGGGAGGTGTTCAACGTTACGAACGTTCAATATTTTGACGTTACAAACGTAACACGTACAACTTGGGGCCTTCCGCAGGATCCGGAAACGCGGACTGCTTCGCCAAGTTTCGGACGGCTGTATAGCGACATACAGGGAACGCCTCGTCGTATGCAATTCGGCTTCCGTTATTCGTTCTAGAGTACGTTTTGAATGGTAAAATTCGCCGGCCGGAATCTTCGGGTTCCGGCCGCATTTTTTCGGTCTTAGAGTGCTGCAAATGAATCGTTTCCGGTTGTCTCGGTAAGATGCCGCGTATCATTTACCGCCAAAAGGCGGATGTTTCGCCGACCACGAATCTCAAAGCGGGTAATCCCGCAATTTGATGTCGTTATCCATGGCGTCGAACGTGTGTCGCGGCGAATTGCACCGAGTAGCGAGAGCGTCATAAAGCAAATCGCACCAGTATGCGAGAAAATCACGATCCGCCCGCCCGGATGACGTGCAACTATTTCCCAAAGTTGTTTCATCGTTCGCCGTATCAAATCGCGGTAACTTTCGCCTCCGGTGATTACGTGATCCAAATCCCGGTTAACAAGTGCATAATAATCCGTCGGAAAACGGCGGCGGGACTCATCAAATGTAAGTCCCTCAAGTACGCCAACGTGCCGTTCCCGGAAGGCCGATTTTGTGTGAACCGGGATTGCAGTTAATCGCGAAAGCGGCTCGGCCGTTTGGACGGCTCGGTAAAGATCGCTCGAATAGATAGCGGTTATGTTTTCCTTAGCGAGGACTCTTGCGGTTCGCTCGGCCTGCTTGATCCCGAGTTCCGAAAGCGGCGTCGGGCTGTGGCCTCCGAAACGGCCTTCGGCATTTCCGGCCGATTGGCCATGTCTAACTAAAAATAATTTTGTTACTGGCATCCTGAGCAAAAGATATGCCGAAACTATCGACGAGATATCAGCTTACTGCGGCCTCGGCCTTCAATTTCTCGGTTTGATAGTGCGTCCGTAAGGCATCTATGAATTGATCAAGGTCGCCGTCCATTACCTGCTCCAGCTGATGTACGGTAAGCCCGATCCGATGGTCCGTCACGCGGTTTTCCTTGAAATTATAGGTTCGGATTTTTTCGGACCTATCGCCGCTGCCAACCATAGACTTCCGCTCAGCAGACAGTGCGGCGTGCTGTTTTTGCTCCTCAATTTCCTGCAGCCGTGCCCGCAGAACGCGCATTGCTTTTTCGCGGTTCTTTATCTGTGATTTTTCGTCCTGCATTGAAACTACTACGCCGGTAGGCAAATGGGTAATCCTTACGGCGGAATAGGTCGTATTAACGCTCTGGCCGCCCGGCCCGGACGAGCAGAAAGTATCTATCCGGAGGTCGTTTGGGTTTATCTGTACGTCAACTTCTTCAGCCTCTGGCAAAACTGCAACTGTAACTGCCGAAGTGTGTATGCGGCCGCTGGTCTCCGTTTGCGGGACCCGCTGGACGCGATGGACTCCGGATTCATAACGAAGTTTAGAATAGACGCTGTCGCCCTCGATCATCGCGATCGCTTCCTTTACGCCTCCGACGCCGGTTTCAGCAATCTCCATTATCTCCATTTTCCAGCCCTGGCGTTCCGCGTATCTTGAATACATACGCAAAACTTCGGCCGCGAAAAGCGTTGCTTCGTCGCCGCCCGTACCGGCACGTATTTCAAGTATGACGTTTTTTTCGTCATTTGGATCTTTTGGCAAAAGCAGGAGTTTCAGTTCTTCTTCTGCCAAAGGTAGTTTTGCCTCAATTTCGGCAATTTCGGCAAATGCCATTTCACGCATTTCCGGATCGTCAGAACTTTCAGCTATTTCCCGCGACTCGGCAAGCCCTTGTCGCAGCTTGCGAACAAATCGATATTTTTCGACAATTTCGCCAAGATTTCTATGCTGCTTCATAAGCTTGGCGTATGCTGACATATCGGACATAAACTCCGGCTTGGAAATCTGCTCGGTCAGCTCTTCATATTTCTTTTCGATTTGTTCAAGTTTCTCCAGCATAATTCAATGCGAATCAATCAATCACTAAATTGAAATCACGCTTTGGCGACCGCCGGTTCCAATTCCAGCGAAGCGTTCAACGCGGCAATAGCAACCTCCAACTGTTTACCATCCGGCTCTTGCGTGGTAATTTTTTGCAGCCAGATCCCGGGAGCCGTAATTATCCTGAAGAAAGCTCCGGATTCTTTTTTTGCGGAATAGCGAATTATTTCATAGGAAATACCAGCGACGAGCGGCATCAAGGCAATTCTAACGACCAGATTTAGCCAAAGAGCATCAAACTTGATTACTGAAAAAAGAATTATCGCAACTATCATTACCACCATCAAAAACGAGGTTCCGCAACGCGGATGACGTCTCGGCTGATTTTTGGCATTTTCGACATTAAGCAGGCATCCGTTTTCCCAGGCAAAGACTGTTTTATGTTCAGCGCCGTGGTATTCAAAAACTCTGCGGATATCGCTTAACCATGACATCGAAAAAATCATCAGGACGAAAAAAACAGTTCTCAAAAGTCCATCCGCCAGATTAAAGGCAACCCAGGAATGCGGTTTTATTTCCCAAATCAGAGCCTTGAGTGTTTCATACCAGGCCGAGCCGGCCGGTATTACGGGAGGCTCCGCTAAGCCTAGATAAATGAAAGCAATATTTGTCAAAATCAGCGGAGCGACAATAAACAAAATGATATTGAAAGCGATGGCAAAAATAATAGAGCCGATAGCCCCGGCTTGCTTTCCCGTATTCCGGCTTTTATCCGGAGCAGCATGAGAAGTTTTAGGGCTATTGTTATTCCGCAAACCAGGATCATCGATTATTGCCGCATCGAGCGTTTTGTCCTCCGACCCTATGCTTTCCTCATAAATCTGAGCCGAAAAATTCAAGGCTTTGATGCCGAGAGCCATTGATTGGATAAGCGTTGCACCGCCACGCAGAATCGGCAGACCCAGAAAACGGTATTTTTCACTCCATTTCGGCAGCTTTTCCGCCGTTGTAACTATCTGTCCGTCTTGCCTTCGGCAGGCTATTGCATAAGCAGACGGCGTGCGCATCATAACTCCTTCCATGACGGCCTGACCACCGACAATCAGGTCACGTTCGACCGACAGGATAGTTTGCAGCAGACGCAGAATTTTAGATTTGAGGTATTTGGACATTGTTGGTTGCGATTCCCTGTTTAACTGCCGAAAAAGAAGCTTTCTGGCCAATAAAGACACCTGACGCCGGATCTTTTTCGCCGCCCGGAGAATCCACTGTTACATAGTACAGGGATTGCAACGGCGCCAAAGAACCGGCGTCAGGAAACTGTAACTAATAATTGCCGATGAAAAATTTTACGAGCACTTTATTTCGACGCCTGAGAACCGCGGGCATAACGTTTATTGAAGCGATCAACACGCCCTGCAGTATCTACCAATTTCTGTTTGCCGGTAAAAAATGGATGGCATTCAGAACAAATTTCAATGTGCAATTCCTTGCCGAGTGTAGAACGGGTTACGAAGGAATTACCGCATGCACAGGTTACTGTAACTTCTTGATAATTAGGATGAATGTCAGGTTTCATTTCGCTTGCCTCACCTTTGCGGCATTGCGCAAACGATTACCATACACGATTTAGTGCCGGATGTCAAGATGTTTTTTATTGTGTGAGATAAGTATTTCAGTTGCAATATTTTGCAATTAGCAGATCGTATAGACGCTGATTCCTGATACCGAGCAGCGACATCAGCCCCTGCACCTTATCTATTTTTTTCGGCTCTTTTTTCCAGTTTGCAGGGCGTACCGCAGTTATCAGGTTATTTTTCGGCGTATGTTCGGTAGCCACGAATTCCTGCATCCTGACATTGTAGCCGAATGCTTCCAGCAAAGTTGCGCGGATGGCATCGGTTACGGATTCTGCCGTCCGCTCCCGCAGCAAAGGATATTTCAAAACCTCGTAAAAGGCATTTTCCGCTCCGATTTGCCGGCGAATTTCCCGATGGCAACATGGAGCAACCATAATCACGCGGGCATTTGCGGTAATTCCGGTAAAAATTGCATCGTCGGTTGCAGTGTCACAGGCATGAAGAGCAATGACAATGTCTAGTGCCTTTGCCAATTCGGAAGCAGAAAATGTTGCAATAGTTGAATTTATAAACTGCAATCCGTCAAATTCCGCAGAAACGGCAATATCATTGCATAGCGAACACAGATCACTTCGAGCATCAACACCCCAAAATGTGATCTTTTTCCGGCCCGGTGAATTGCTTTTGCTAAAATTGCTATTTAGAAAATCATATGCGGCAAAGGTCAGGTATCCTTTTCCTGAGCCAAAATCAACAATCTTGAAACACTCTGAATTAGCCAATTCCGATTTAGTGATAACCGCAGAGAGAATTTCTGTAAATTTATTAATCTGTTTCCATTTATCCCGCTGCTCGGCCCGGATTTCACCGTTATCAGTCGTAATACCCAGTGCCTTCAGGAAAAATGCATTTTTATCAACCGGCTCTTGGGTTGTCCGGTTATGTTTTCTGGACGGAAGCGATGTGATGGTTGGACGGCCAATGTTAAGGCGGCTGCTTCTTTTTCCGATATCAAGTTGATAATTTGCACTTAGGGTAAAAAGATGAGCATTGCGAAATCCTGAAATAAGCAGGGCTTGCAGTTCGGCTGCCGAAGCATCAATTCCGGTATTTTTTACCGTGTCCTTGTTATCTCGTCTGATTTGCCATGAGATTTTTGGTCCGCGTTTTGTTTCGATCAGCCGTGCAAAGACTTTTTGCAGTCCATTGTCCGGTCCTTTATAATTGGCCAGCGTCAGTTTGGCAAAGGTGCCATGGCGTATGCTCTCAGAAAAAGCGTTAATAAATTTTTCAGTTGATTCGTGCAAATCCATCTCACTTTTGCAGGTAAATGGTATTCTTGAACTTCAGTTGATAATATTATCGCGTTTAATACTTATTGCCTAAGTATTTACATTGGTTGCAACTATGAACGGACTATTCCATCTTGCATTTCCCGTGAATGATCTAGAAGCCGCACGTGAATTTTACGGTAATATTCTCGATTGTCCGGAAGGCCGCAGCTCGGATACCTGGATAGATTTCAATCTTTTCGGCCACCAGATCGTCGCTCATTTGTCGCATGGGGCCGGGATTGTTTCTGCTAATGAAGTTGATTCGGATAAAGTGCCGGTACCACATTTCGGTATAATTTTGCCAATGGAGGAATGGCGAAAACTTGCCGAACGCCTTACGGAAAAAGGGGTAAAGTTTATAATCGAACCAAAGATTAGATTTGCCGGGGAGACCGGAGAGCAGGGAACAATGTTTTTCCTGGACCCAAGCGGCAACGCGCTGGAATTCAAGGGTTTTAGCGATTTGAATAATTTGTTTGCGAAATGATGAAAATAAAGTAGAGTTCCTAATGAAAAAACCTACTGCATTTATTCACCACCCGATTTATCAACGACACGATACCGGACCCGGCCATCCGGAATCTCCTGAACGTTATTCCGTCATTGTAAAAACCATTTTGGAAGATCCGGAAATCAGTTCCAAGTTGCAAATAATTGAACCGGAGCCTGCATCACAGGGAATTATACAGGCTGTCCACACAAAATCACATTACAGACAAATACAGGAAGCATTCGCCTCCGGGATAACATATCTGGATGCCGATACGCTTGTTTCCATGGATTCCTTTGAAGCGGCCTGCTATGGTGTCGGAGGTGCGGTAGCCGCGGTTGATGCCGTACTAAATGGTCAAGCAGTAAATGCCTTCGTTGCGGTACGACCGCCCGGCCATCATTCATCGGCGGAACGGGCGATGGGGTTTTGCTTATTCAATAATGTTGCGGTAGCAGCACGTTATGCACAGAACCAGTATAAAGAGGTCGAGCGTATAGCGGTAATAGATTGGGATGTTCACCACGGCAATGGAACGCAGGGAATTTTTTACAGCGATCCGACAGTTTTTTTCTTTTCGATTCATCAATATCCCTGGTATCCGGGAACCGGTTCCCGTGGCGAGACCGGGCAGGGACGCGGTCTCGGCACTAATCTGAATGTTCCGCTGCGAGCCGAAACGCCAGCTTCCGTACATCGTTCTGCATTCGAAGCCGCGCTAGAAGAAATTGCCTCCAAATTCAAACCGGATCTGATTTTTCTTTCCGCCGGCTTCGATGCTCACATCAGCGACCCGCTCGGACAGTTGATGCTGGAAGATGCAGATTTTCAAGCAATGACACGATGCGTAATGCAATGGGCTGAAGAAGTCTGTGACGGACGCCTTATTTCCTGTTTGGAAGGCGGGTACAATCTTTCGACACTTGGCCGGACAGTTAAGTCGCATGTTCTTGAGTTGCTGAAATAAGTTTTTCCGCAAAGCGTCGCATGTGCTAGAATCTGAAAATCTGAGAAAAGCCAGATAAAGAGAGGTATTAACTGCAATGCCGGATATTGAAACTACGTGTGTTCAGTGTAAGGAAATCTTCCTTTTTACAGAAAAAGAACAGGAGATTTTCTATCAACGCAATATGATGCCGCCTCAAAGGTGTCCTAAGTGCAGAAGCAAAAGGGCTGCTACCGGTGAGGATGCACCGAAACGATTCGATATTATCTGTGATCATTGCGGAAAACGCGACCAGGTGCCATTTCAACCAAAAGTCGGACGCCCGGTTCTATGCAAAGAATGCCATGAGGCAACCCGATCGCGGGCCCGTTTCGCATAATTTACGTAATAGTCGAATTTTACAATTATTTTTGACAAAATAGCCGACTATCCAGCCGGTAAATAAAAGAATGAGATTAGAAACTGTAAATTACGAACTCGATGGATCAGTTGCCATTGTTCAAATGAACAGGCCAGAGGCACTGAATGCCATATCCCGTCAACTCACGCAAGAAATGCTGTCTGCATTTGAAACAGCCGTAAGGGACAAAGTCCGATCCGTTATCCTAACCGGTACGGGAAGGGCATTCTGTTCTGGCGGAGATCTCCGTGAAATGCGTTCAATGGGTGAACAGGAAGGAAATATCGAAGCATTTTTAGACAAGCCTTTGAAAGAACTCCATCAGGTAATCCGGTTTATACGTGAAACTCCTATTCCATTTATCGCTGCGGTTAATGGAGTATGCGCTGGAGCTGGTACGAATTTCGCTTTAGCTTGTGATCTGGTAATTGCAGCCGAAGATGCGACATTTAATGAAGCATTTGTCAGAATCGGTTTGTCACCGGATTGTGGCGGTACATTTTTTCTTCCGCGTGCGATAGGAGAGAAATTGGCCGCTGAGATGTTTTTTACCGGCATGACAATCACAGCAAAGCGTGCGGAGGAAATCGGAATGATTAACCGTGTTGTGTCCGCAACGGATTTGCTTGCAGAAGCGCTCAAACTTGCCCAACAACTCGCGGCAGGCCCGACCGCATCATTTGGCCGTATAAAACGTATGATCAATCAATCCTTCAACAATAGCCTTGTCGAGCAGTTAGATCTTGAAGCCGAATGTCAGCTTGAATCGGGAAGAAGTAACGATTTCCGCGAAGGCGTTCAGGCTTTTTTCGAGAAACGAACGCCGATCTTTACAGGTCAATAAACGTGACCTGCTAGTCTTACCTGTATTCTCAGGTTAATTATTTTACCCTTAAAAAGTCTTGTTTACTGAATCTGCCGCTGACGGCAGATTTTTTATTTCTCTAATTTGACAGATAAATAACAGTCGGCTATTCTTGTTACAATTGAAATTCACTTTCAATAACTATAAAAATATGATTCTTCGCAGAATTTCTCCCGATAGCCGTCGCCGCAATGCAAGATTGCTGACAATCTTGATCATTGCGATTTCGATTGCTTTCGCAGTAGTGGGATAAAACGCGTTAAGCAGGTTTTTACGGGCCCGAGTCAATACCAGGGCCGGTTTCCGGGTTCTATCTGATTGCAATACTTATGGCCATTTTATTTAGGAATGACTGTAAGGACATGTTTCTTTGTTCGTTTTTGGGTTACAGGAGGTTTTTCAATTATGAAAGTTGGTAAGAAATCTTCAAGAAGAAAAGGTAATAAACGCCGAATAGAAGGGAAAAAACGTCAATGGCTCGTCGCTATCGGAGCTGCCGGTGCAGTAATCGGTTATACGATCGGGCCGGATCGGCATCTGCACAAAATATATGCTTCTGATCTGAGTATTAGGAAAGGTGTAATCGCAAGATTGAAAGACGCAGGAAGTTCTCCGATTGATTTCAACATCCAGCCCGGATTGTTAGGTGATGTGCTTGATCAATTATCAAGGAAGGCCGGAATAGTTATCAGGTTTCAGAGCGAAGAGATCAGAAGTTTGAGATCGAATGGAGTGATTGGAAACTATTCAATCGAATCCGCGCTTAAAATTGCATTGAAAGATACGGGGACTTCGTTTGTTTTTATTGATCAGAGAACGATATTCATATCTGTCACGGCAGATTCTGCACAAGTAGAAGTTAATTCTGAAGCCGGTCCGGAAGTGGTATTTTCACCGAAATTTCCGGAGCCGCTGAAAAACACTCCGCTGACAGTAAATGTAATCGGTGCTGCCGCCATACGGCAACAAGGAGCAACTACGCTCCGTGACGTGCTTGCCAATGTGCCAGGCATTACATTGACGGCAGGAGAAGGTGGTGCTCCGGCAGGTGATAATCTCGTCATCCGTGGGTTCAGCGCGCGAAATGACATTTTTATTGACGGTTCGAGGGATCTGGGAGCACAGTCGCGTGATCCGTTCAATCTTGAGCAAGTAGAAGTAGTAAAAGGCCCGTCTTCTACTTACACCGGTAGAGGTTCGACCGGCGGTACCGTAAATCTGGTTAGCAAAGTACCGGTACCGAAACGTGTCGTCGGGCTTACTTTGTCCGGAGGAACATCGGATTTCAAACGTGCTCTTGCGGATGTCAATCTTTCTTTTAACTCTTCAATTGCGATGCGTGTAAATGCATTGGCGCATGATTCCGATTTCCCCGGTCGTGAAGCCGTTGCAAGTCGAAGATTCGGATTTGCACCATCGATTACTTTTGGCCTCGGCACTGCATCACGTTTAACAGCAGCATATTTCAATCTAACGCAAAATAATATTTCGGATTATGGGATTCCTTGGGTACCGGCAACGAATAACGCCTTGGCTGCCTACCGTGATCGTCCGGCTCCAGTTCGGCGTTCAACTTTTTATGGCTTTATTTCGCGTGATAAGGAACGGCTTCGTTCGGACCTGTTTACTTTAAGATATGAACGTGAATTCAATGACCGCATTTCACTGAGGCAGCAGGTGCGATACGGCTATTCGCGACGCGATTCCATTGCTACGCCACCAAGATTTGATAGCAATAATTCAACCACAGTTCGCCGCGAAATGCGATCATGGCTGGTGTATGATGACGTCCTGGATTCGCAGACTGATTTGACATTCAGATTTTCGACCGGCAAATTTCGTCATTCTCTGGTCGCCGGAGGGCAGTACTCATACGAAAAGAGTCACCGCATATTACGCACAGCGCCGATTTCCTTGACAACCCTCCACAATCCGAACCCTTTTGATGTTTATACCGGAACGATTACTGTCAATCCTCTGGAGCCAAAACTAACTGCTGATACAGGTGCGCTATATTTTCTCGATACGATTGATCTCTTTTCGCGGCTTCAATTTGTAGGTGGACTGCGTTTTGATATTTTTGACGTCAAAGGAAGAAACGTAAATACTTCAGTAAGTCCAAATGTCTTCTTTACTCTCGCACGAATCGATCGTATGTTAAGCGGCCGCGCCGCACTCGTTTACAAACCGACGGATGAAGGAACGATATATCTTAGTTTTACAAGTTCTACAAATCCATCACTCGAGGGATTGCTTTACACACCTGCAGACGTAAGAACACCTCCCGAGCGGACCAGTAACGTTGAACTTGGAGCAAAATGGGCAATATTCCGAGACAAGCTGCTATTAACTACGGCAGTTTTTCGTATCGAAAAATTCGATGCGCGAACCCCAAGTCTGATAGCCGGCGAGCCGCCAACCCTTGATGGGGATCAGCGGATTAGCGGTTTTGAGCTCGGGGCATCAGGTAATATCACCCGAAACTGGCAATTCAGCGGCGGATATACTTTTCTCGACAGTGAGATAGTCCGTTCAAATACGGCTCCGACAATTGTCAATGGTATCAGTTTCCGTGAAGTCGGAAAGCGGCTGATTAATACACCTAAAAATTCCTTGACTCTGTGGACAACATATAGGCTGGATAAATTCTTTTTCGGCGGAGGCGCACGTTATTCGGGTAGAAGGTATGGCAATAACATCAATACGCGATTTGTTGACCCTTTCTGGGTTGCAGACGGGCTTGTCTCTTACCGGTTGAACCGAAGAATAGACCTGAAACTCAATATCAACAATCTGTTCGATAAGTATTACATCGACAGAATTGGCGGAGGACACATAATTCCCGGAGCCGGAAGGTCATTAGCCTTTACTACGGAAATACATTTCTGACCTTTGCAGAAAATTTTTAGACCAAAGACATGTATGTTGATAGATATAAATCTTTTCGATTCTGACGAAGCGGCCGAGTTTCGCGGCATTTTAGAGTCGGCTGACTGGGTTGATGGATCTGTAACTGCCGGTCATCAATCGGCGCTCGTAAAATACAACAGGCAGCTAAGAGAAGATGATCCGATAGCTGATGAATTAGGCCGGAGGATACTCTCCCGCCTTGCGAATAATGACCTCTTCATAACGGCTGCATTGCCGGCCCGAATATTTCCTCCGCTATTCAATCGCTACGAAGGTGGAGAGAACTTTGGAAATCACATTGACAATGCGATTCGAATTTCAAATGTGACCGGTGCAAGAATTCGAACTGATTTGTCCGCAACATTGTTTTTCAGCGAACCGGACACATACGAAGGCGGCGAACTTCTAATCGATACAATGTTTGGAGTTCAAAGCGTCAAGCTACAGGCTGGCTCGATGATTTTATATCCCGCGTCCAGCCTGCATCGTGTAATGCCGGTTACCGGTGGAATACGACTGGCATCTTTTTTCTGGATACAAAGTATGGTTCGAGACGAAGGAATTAGGACGATTCTTTTTGATCTCGATACTGCTATCAGGTCACTGCGTGAAAATTCACCCAATCAAACAAACGCAGTGGTGCAGCTAACGGGAGTTTACCACAACCTTTTACGAAGATACGCAGAGGTGTAGGATATGCAGATTATTCATTCGGTAAGAGAAGTGAGCGAATCGTGTGGAACGGTAGGGGATATTTGGAGTTGTGGTTGTTGCGGCAAAGTTCATTTGAAGTTTGGTGAAGTTGTCATAAGTCTGGGCACAAATGCCTACCGCAGTTTTGTTTTACGTGCGGCAGAAGTTTATGCAGAAACAATTACGACCCGATTTGTAAGCCGTGAGGAAAAACATAATGATGACGATCCGACATTTTTTGCCGAGATTCATTATCAACACTAAGTGATTTTTCTGCCATGACAAAGTTCAAAAGGGTTCTTTTCTGGATACATTTTGTTGCAGGTGTAACCGGCGGGATTGTAATTTTTATAATGTGCGTAACCGGTGTGTTGCTTGCCTTTGAGCGTAACTTTATAGAATTGGCCGATGGCAAAGTCAGACAGATTTCTGAACATTCCGGAAAATACGCTCCGCCCTCACAAATAATCAATGCTGCGATGGATTTTTATGGCACGGGAGCAAAGCCGACCGGTTTGGTTGCATATCTGGAGCCGGGACTTGCATGGCAGGTAAATTTTGGCCGCAAAGACATTGTTTACGTCAATCCGATAACTGCAACTGTTACAGGCACGGGTAATCATGATATCCGTGCAGCGATGGAATTCTTACGTGAGTTACATCGCTACCTTGCACTAAGCGGTGAGGCCCGGTCGGTTGGCAAAGCAATAACAGGTGCTTCGAATCTACTTTTTGTAGTTTTATGCTTTACGGGATTGATTATCTGGACTCCCAGAATCCGGGAATGGCGCCGTATCAGACCCAAACTTTGGTTTAGAACAACACACAGTTGTCAGGCGCGCGATTTTAACTGGCATAACACTATCGGATTCTGGAGTTCTCTTATTCTGATAGTGATTACAATAACTGCGACTGTGATTTCCTATAAATGGGCTGCCGACCTGCTTACAATTGTTACCGGCGGGAAAGTTCGTCCTGCTTTATCAGAGCAGAATCGTCAGCAACAGCCTTCCGAAATAGCAATATCTGACGAGTCTCCGGATCGTGCAATGGAGCAATCAATCAAGTTTGTGCCTTATGCAAAATCAATTTCGCTCCGATTGCCTGTTTCCAAAAGTGCAGAATTTACGGTTGACGAAGGGATTTATTTGAACAGATTCGGCAGATCTAATTTAGTGGTTTCTACAGAAGATGGTTCAGTCATTAAATGGGAGCCCTATGGGGAGTCTGAGATTTCACGGCAAGTGAGGAGCTGGTTTCGTTTTTTGCACACGGGTGAAATCGCGGGACTTCCCGGACAGATTTTAGGAGCAGTTGCTTCTTTTGGCGGCGCCGTTTTAGTCTGGACAGGCTTTGGAATGGCGTACCGCAGGTTACGAAATATGAGGAGATCAAAAGTTCGCTAGTCTAATTTCCCTCCTTTGCCGTAAATACAGAAAGAGTAAAATCCGCAAATGAAACGCGGTTTCCACATGAAGCCGCGTTCCCGCCTTTTAGAAAACGTTTCCGAAAAGTAAACTTGTCCTTTTGATGGGAGATTAGTTGTGCAATCGCTTTCATATCTACAACTACTGAAGGGCAATCGTAATTTTAGAAATCTGCTTGCAGGGCAATTTATCTCTGAACTTGGTAACTGGTTCAACTTTATAGCCGGTTTAGGGTTGATACGACTGGTTTCAGATGCATCGCCTACTGCCGCGGGCATATTCTTTGTCTGCAGAATAGTGCCTTTTGCCTTAATTGCCCCGATTGCAGGGACATTTGTTGATCGCTTTTCGCGTAGGACTGTGATGATTGCGACAGATCTCGCCAGAGCTCTTGCGGCACTGTTGTTCCTGCTTGTAAACAGTCCGGGCGAACTATGGATTGCATATTTTGCAATGACTCTTTTGTCCAGCCTGGGTTCATTTTTTGACGGTGCAAAGAATGCCGCAACACCTAATCTGACAGGCCGGGAAGGGCTTTTGGCGGGTACTGCATTAATGTTTTCAACGCGTTTCCTGCTGATGGCGATTGGTTCGGCTCTTGGCGGTTGGGCATCAGCTTATTTCGGCTACAAGATTGCATTTATTATCAATGCAATTTCGTTTGTCATTTCTGCCTGGACAGTATGGTTAATTCCGGAAGAAGCAACCCGAGATGAGTCCACAGGACAAAAAATGTCAAATACGCAAAATCGCCCATCCTTTATCGAGGAGATGCGAGAGGGTATCCGATACACGATCACAAATCACTTTGCCCTGACAATACTGTTGATGAATGTTATATGGGCAATCGGCGGCGGTGCGATAAATATCATTTTCGAACGGGCAGGTGGTATTGATTTTGCTAAAATCGAAAACCTTAATCCGGACGCAGCAGTTGCAATTTTATGGACGGCGGCAGGCCTCGGCCTCGGACTCGGGATGATGATAGCGCATCGGGCATCCGTGTATCTTGATCAGCGCAGGCGCAATACAATTTTTATCGGGGTTAGTCTGATTCTTCACGGAATACTTTTTGCCATCGCCGGACTTATGCCTTCACTGTCATTATTTGCAGGGTTTGTTTTTATTTCAAGATTGGTTATTGGTGTGGAATACGCAATTCAGGAAACACTGTTTCAGCGAAGTTTACCCGATTTTATTCGCGGGAGGATTTCAACTCTTGATCGCGGAGCGGAGCTTTTCGTATTTGGATTGTTTAGCTACATTTCCGGCGAAGCCATGTATTATATCTCACCGTTTACTTTAACCGTTATTTCTGGCATATTGTCGGGCAGCGCCGGGATTTTATGGTTTTGGAGGCAAGGGCTCTCAGAGCCAAAACAAACTATCACAGTATAGATGTGTGAAAGACTCAGGCAACTATAATCTTTGCCTTTTGTCCTGTCAGCTCAGAAAAATCTTTTGTATAAACGGCTTCGACTTTTCGGAATTTACCGACAACTTCCACTAATTCTTCTGCATTGAGCAGGCCATTATCACAAAAACTGAGGGCCCAGGTTCTGAAATGGGAAGCCCTATCCAGCAAATCCGCAAGATACTGAAAGAACCCGGATCGGGAAGTGAAATTTTCAAACGAGCTTTTATCTGCTTTGGATTCTGAGCCGCGAAGCCACACATCACGCCAATCCTGCTTATTGATACCCGCAGCAAGTAATTGATTTAATCGCAGCAACATGATATGTCCGCCGGATTCTGCAATAAAATCCTGTGGCTGCATGCAAGAAGAGCGGGCAGCAATGGCAGAATTAATCGGCGGCTCCATTTTTGAATGCAGCTCCAGAAAAATTTTGGACAATGGACGCCGCAGATGGGCATTTTCGGTTCCGAATGATTGAAGGTATTTACCTACCCGGAACACTATGTCTGCAGCAATTGCAAACTTTAAATTCGATTTAAGTGAATCGAGATGACGCCGGACATTATCAAACCAGATTGCGTCGATAGTGCTGAAATAAATCTCCAGAGCCGAATTCCTTAAATGAGTTTGAGGCTCGTAGGCATCTTCAAGTATCAGATCAATATCCGAAGGCTCAAGAATTTCAGTGCTGTTTTGAACTGTGGCAATGGCTCTGTGCCAATCGGCTTGTGACAAATCGTTCGTCGAAACTGAAATTCCCCGGCGCTTGAGAAACACGCCGATATATGGGTCAACTGTTATGGGTATTGCGATCGACTGGAAATCAAGCCTGTGAAGAACGCTCAGTTCAAAACCGACAAATATTTCATCAAAAGAAGCTAATTTCTGAAACGTCATTCCTGAACCTCCTTTGTCGAAGGTGCTTCATAAAGCCTCAGTTTGAGAAACAGGTCGGAAATTGCAGGGTCAAATTCCAAGCCTGCAGCATCGCCCACGTACTTTGCTGCTTCAGTTGGTGAATAGGCTTTTCGGCCGGGCCTGCGATCAGTCATTGAAGCAAAGCAATCAGCAAGGCGTAAAATACGAGCGCCCAGCGGTATGCTTGAGCCTGAAAGGCGATCGGGATAACCTTCGCCATTCCACCACTCATGATGCCATCTGATGAGGAGCTGCACACCCGTGCCAAATCCCAGTTTAGTCACTTCAAGTTCCCCTACGATGGGATGACGTCGCATATCAAGTAATTCGATATCGTTTAGTTTACGATCCTGCGAAATGTATGACCGATTCATAGCCATTTCGCCGATATCATGCAGCAGTGATGCGCTTCTGAGCATTGCTCTGTCGTGCCCCGATAACCCGACAGCGCGAGCAAGTGCCTCCGCGATTTCTGCTATACGGAGGCCATGGGCATATTCATATTGTTCGAAGGCGTCAATTTGTGACGATATCTCGAGTAAACGTTCCTCGGGGTAAGGGTGATTGTATCGGAACATCTCCATCGCTGTTAGTTTGAAAGTTTCCCGGCAAAGTTGCAAGCGCAGAGCAAATATCAATTTCGGGCAGGTTGTTTCTTTATTTTTTCAAGCATGGCGCGTGCTTCAAGAGAAGCCGGAACCAGATCAAGGAAACGGTTTAGCTCGCCTTCGGCCCGTTTTTGCATATTGTTTGAAAGGAAAAATTCAACGAGCATTGCCCGGATTTTGAAATTTTTGGGATCCAGACGGACAGCAGTCTGCAGGGCTGATTCTGCCTTATGGCGCTGTCGCGGGTCATAAGAAAGTGCTTTGCCGTAATGTGCCTGGAATAAAGCATTCTGCGGGCTGAAGTGTACGGCTCTGGCAAGATGAATTGTAGCCGCTTCGTCGTCGCCTTCGTTGAGGAGAAGCAAGCCCTGTTGAAAGTTTTGCAGGGCTTCCTCGGCCTGTCGATCCTGTGGTTTAGCTGAAGTGTTCTGTCCTGATGATTTTAGGAGCTCTTTCGCCTCTTCATCCCGCCTTAGTTTCAAATCGTAAGCACTTCTTGCCTCTTTGGTCTTAAGAGATTCATATGCATGGGCAAGAGCGGTAAATGCCGCCTGAATTCTTTTTACCTGTTCCGGTGATTCGCGGTGAAACCGATCCGGATGGAATTGTTTAGCGAGCGAAAAATAAGCGTCTTTGATAGACTTTTCATCTGCACCTATCTTGATGCCGAGCAAGGCATAATAGTTCTCAGCATTTTCTACACGAGCCAGATATTCGTCCAGCGTAATAGTATTCTCCTCAGCCTCGAGAATACCGGCGCTTGTTTCCTGTGAAGCAGCTTGATTTTCCTCGAGTTCGGTTGTTAGGTGATGTATTGTAATGGGCGCTGCATGCTTTGTTTTGACCAATGTCGCTGTCCGCATGGCACCAATTTTGTTTGCAGGAAATGCAGCATTCCAGCCGCTGCGCATTAAAAAACCACCAAGCCACAAGACATATAGTGAACGGAGCAGTTCTGCTTCGGGCATAGCAGACCGCATCCGCAGATCCGCAATTTTTAAAGGCAACCCTTCGAACATGCCGAGTACAAAACTCTCGTTCATCAAAAGTGTTACGTTAGAAGGCGGATCTTCGGTCAATGCAAATGATTCTTCAACGCTCTTAAACCTCGCCATTATGGTTTCAGTACTTGCGCAGCGGCCGTAATCTATCAATAACCCCGAAGTAAATATTGGGAAGTCCAGCTCAGATCGTGCGCGTACGGTCGGATCAAACTCCCACTGGCCATCAGGCCACGTGAGCACTTCGATGAGAATTTCTTCTACCTGCTCAACGAAAATCGAATCAATTTCCTCTTTTGACAGACGATTTTCAGAAACCAGCCAGGCGGCAAACGCAACATCATTGGTAAATTCAGGAAACTTGGCAATAGTCGCGCCGTCGATTTTTTTTCGTTTTAATAGCAGGTTAAAAAGTTTTAAAGACTTGGAGTTTGTTACCGCATAGACGACCTGTCCGCCCCGGAAATAAAAAATTGCTTTACGATTTTCAAACGAAGCGCGCAATGAGCCGCTAAGTCCGGTCTGAAGAATTTCAACCATTAACTCAGCAAAAGGATAAGAGGTAAAATTGCCGCGATGTGTAAGCGATGGACGGTCTGGCATTTATTGTTGGTGGAGGCTTAGGCAGGACCGGATTATGGTTTAACCCGCCGATAAAGATTCTAGCAAATCCTGAGGCATCTGTTAAGAGATATTTATACAAATAAAAACGCAACAGACCGTAATTTGACACGCAAGCCGCAAATTGCGAAAGTTTTCGGTAAAGAGATATATTTTTATCTGATTTTCGTAGCAATATTTACAAAAAGTGGCAAATAAAATTGAAATCCGTGAATGTCTGGTGCTTGATGAGCTAGCTCAATGTGTAGATTTACAACGACAAGTATTTACATTACCTGAGGTTGAAATCTCGCCCGTCAGACACTTTGTCGTGACTAAAAATGCAGGAGGATTCACGCTCGGCGCTTTTGCAGAGGGCGAACTCATTGGATTTGTCCTTAGTGTACCGGCATTTCTGCGTGGCGAACGTGCTTTTTATTCACATATGACCGCAGTCAGGGCCGATTATCAAGGTTCGGGTATTGGTGCACAGTTAAAATGGGCACAAAGAGAAAGAGCTCTGAAAGCCGGTGTTAAATATATCAAATGGACTTTTGAGCCCTGGAAAGCCAGGAATGCCTTTTTTAATTTAGAGAAATTAGGCGCGATCGTTTCCGAATATGAGGTGAATTTTTACGGTATCGATTACGGTTATTCCAAGGATGCAAAAATCGGACTTGCCAGTGATCGCTTATTTGCCGAATGGCACCTGGACAGCAAAAGAGTAATTTCACTTTTCCACGGAGAAAACCCTCAGGAAACGGCCAAGCCGGATGCGGAGATTGAAATTCCCTATGACTGGGCCGGTTTGGTAAAAACGGATCCGCAATCGGCGCTCGCTGAACAGGAGAGAATCCGTTCCGAGTTTCAGTCTGCGTTTTCTTCCGGCCTTATTGCACGAAGATTTATCAGAGACTCTGAACGTCCACGTTATTTGCTCTTTTCTCAATAGATTTATGTTACATGTCGATCCGGACATTCGCAGGGCACACACTCTTCCCGGCAACTTTTATTCCGATCCTGAATACTTCGAGCGAACCAAGATCGAAATATTTGTCAGATCCTGGCAGATGGCTGCCGGACCGGAGTGTGGGAAAGGGATTACACCATTCACTCTATTGCCGGAGCTGCTTGGCGAGGAGCTGATTATATCCCGTGGATTCGGTGGCCATGTTACTTGTCTTTCAAATGTCTGCACTCATCGTGGGATGATACTAGTTGATCAGCCCTGTCAACCTGACGTAATCCGCTGTCCTTATCATGGTCGCCGTTTCTCTCCGGATGGAAAGTTTCTGTCTATGCCGGAATTTAAGGATGCGGTAGATTTCCCTTCGGAGTCGGACAATCTGGCTCAAATACCTTCATTTACTATTTCAAATTTTGTATTTGTATCTCTCGACGCGGCCTTTTCGGCTGAAGAGGTTCTCGGGCCTGCCGTGGAGTTGCTCAAGCGGCCGGAAGCAAATCACCTTAAACCCGTAGGACGCAAAGAATATTCAGTCAAAGCTCATTGGGCTTTATATTGCGAAAATTATCTTGAGGGTTTTCATATTCCATATGTCCATCGCGGCCTTAACGAAAGGCTCGATTTTGGTAGTTATGAAGTTGATCTCATGCCTTTTGCGGTTTTACAGAAGGCACGGAGCCGGGATGGAGATCTGGCCGCGCTTTATTTATTTATCTTTCCAAATTTGATGCTGAACTTATATCCGGGCGGATTATCCGTAAATATTGTCCGGCCTGTGGATCCCTCCAGAACAATTATCGAATATCGAACTTATGCAAATGATACCGGTTATTTCGGCACCGGGGCAGATACCGATCTGGAGATCGTGGAGATTGAGGACGAGAAAATAGTGGAGGCGGTTAACCGAGGCATTCGCTCCAGATATTATCGAAGGGGAAGATATTCTCCGGCTCAGGAGCGCGGAGTTCATCATTTTCACCGATTGATTTGTAAGTTCCTGGAAGAAACTGCACAGGGTCAGGCATAGGGATATGGACAAGGAAAAAGAAAAAATTCACAAAGAAATTGAAAAGCTGCGTGCAGAAATCGAGCATCACAATTATCTGTACTATCAGAAAGCACAGCCGGAAATTTCAGATTACGAATTTGACCGCCTATTAGAGCGGCTACGGGAACTAGAAAGTAAATATCCCGAATTTGTTACTCCCGACAGTCCTACCCAACGTATAGGCGGAAAAGCCGAAAGTCTCAAACCCTTTAGACATAGCGTCCCGCTGATGTCTCTGGACAATTCCTATAATTTGGAAGACCTCCGGGCATTTGTACAAAGATGCGAACGGCTCGCTGGAGGACGGCCAATTGAATATGTGACTGAACTGAAAATAGATGGCTTAAGCGTTGCTATACATTATGAAAATGGAATTTTGACGGTTGCGGCAACACGCGGCGATGGAATAACGGGAGATGATGTAACACATAACGTCCGAACGATACGGACAATACCATTAAAACTTCGTAAAGATTTTCCCGCTCACGCTGAGGTACGAGGCGAGGTGTTTTTATCCCGATCTCAATTCAAAAAGATAAATGAAGAACTTGAAATGCAGGGGGAAAAGACATTTGCCAATCCACGCAATTGCGCTGCAGGGACTCTTAGAATGCTTGATTCATCCATAGTTGCTTCTCGACGACTGGATATGTTTCCCTATGACCTTTTGTCTGAAGGCAGAAAGATGTTTCCGACTCATTGGCAAAACTTTGAATGGCTCAAGGAAAACGGTTTCAATGTAAACCCGCATCGGCGCCTCTGTTCCAAATTTGAAGAAATCGTTGAGTATATCAATGAAATTGAACGTATCAGGGATTCGCTCGATTATGATATCGATGGAGTTGTAGTAAAAGTTAATTCTACGGCTTTACAGGACGAATTTGGCTCTACTACCAAAGCGCCACGCTGGGCTATTGCATATAAATATCCGGCGCGCCAGATTACCACTAAATTACTTGATATCCAGGTACAAGTAGGCAGAACCGGAGCTCTTACACCGGTTGCCATTCTCGAGCCCGTTTTGCTTGCCGGCACTGTGGTGTCACGTGCTTCTTTGCACAATGAAGATGAAATAAAACGGCTGGGAGTAAAAATCGGCGATACTGTGCTGATTGAAAAAAGCGGCGAAATAATTCCTCAGGTTATACAGGTTATAGAATCAAAACGTATCGGAACTGAGCGGGAATTTAATTTTCCTACAAAATGTCCTGTATGCGGTTGGGATGCAGTCCGCCCGCCGGGAGAGGCAGTCCGGCGATGTACAAACCCGGATTGCCCGGCCAAGATTAAGGCAAGGATTCAATATTATGCGTCACGAAAGGCAATGGATATTGAGGGTCTCGGTGATGTTCTTGTTGAAATGCTTGTAGATCGCGGCTCCGTGAAATCAGTTGCAGACCTTTACAAACTTACTGAAGATGAAATTGCCGGCCTCGAAAGAATGGGTAAAAAATCAGCCCGAAAATTGATTGAGCAAATAGAGGCAAGCAAGAATCGGGAGCTGCGTCGTTTGCTTTATGGACTTGACATCCGGCATATCGGCGAAAGAAATGCCGCTATCCTGGCAAAATATTTCAGAAGCATTGACCGGCTTGCCGCAGCCACAAAAGAGGAGTTAGAGGCGATACCGGATATAGGGCCGGTGGTTGCGGAAAGCGTCTATGAGTGGTTTCACAATAGCCGTAATCTGAATTTGCTGGAAGAGTTGAGAAAAGCGGGTGTCCGGATGGAAGATGAAGTCCGGCAAACAGCAGTTGATCCCGATTTTGCGGGCAAAACATTTGTCCTGACCGGTAAACTCGAACATTATACACGGGATGAGGCAGCATCGCTTATCGAAGAGCGTGGTGGCAGAGTATCATCATCGGTAAGCAAGAAAACCGACTATGTCCTGGCGGGAAGCGATGCAGGATCCAAACTTGCCAAGGCCGAAGCCCTCGGTGTCCGCATAATAGATGAAAGAGAATTTGAGTCAATGCTAAAACTCTGATTCTGGGTTAAAATCAAAATAAAGGTGTAGAGATGGATTCAATCGAAAATTTTTTTTCCGCAGATATTAATGATGTTGATCCGCTGATTGCCGACGCGATTAATCGGGAAATAGCGCGGCAAACGAATGGCTTGGAATTGATTGCATCAGAAAACTTTGTATCTGAAGCTGTGCTCCAGGCACTTGGGACTGTCTTTACAAACAAATATGCTGAGGGCTATCCCGGAAAGCGATATTACGGCGGCTGCGAATTTGCTGATGTAGTCGAACAGGCTGCAATTGACAGGTCAAAAAAACTTTTCGGCGCCGAGCATTCAAATGTACAGCCCCATTCCGGTGCTCAGGCAAATATGGCTGTCCTACTCGCCTCATTGCAACATGGGGATACTATTCTGGGGATGAATCTTTCTCATGGCGGGCATTTGACACATGGCCATCCGCTTAATTTTTCCGGTATCAATTACAAGGTTATAGATTACGGTGTCGATCGGGAAACTGAACAAATTGATTACGATTCACTACAAAAACTTGCCGAAGAACACCGACCCGGACTGATTATTTGCGGCGCATCGGCATATCCACGCGTAATTGATTTCGCCAGAATCAGTGAGATAGCAAAATCGGTTGGTGCACGCGTGATGGCGGATATTGCACATATAGCCGGCCTGGTTGCTGCCGGTCTCCATCCGTCTCCGGTTCCGCATTGCGAATATGTGACTACGACAACGCACAAGACCTTGCGCGGGCCGCGCGGCGGTTTGATTATGTGCCGCGCGGAATTTGCTAAAGACATCGACCGCAGCGTATTTCCGGGTGTTCAGGGAGGGCCGCTGATGCATGTCATCGCCGCCAAGGCAGTATCTTTTGCGGAGGCTCTGACGGACGACTTCCGACAATATCAACATCAGGTAGTAGCTAATGCCAAAGTATTGGCCGAAACGCTAGCCGCCGCCGGATTACGGCTGGTTTCCGGCGGAACCGACAACCATCTACTGCTTGTAGATGTTTTTATGGGTGGTAAAGGTATCACGGGCAAAGTAGCGGAGAAGGCTCTGGATGAAGTCGGGATCACAGTCAACAAAAATACTATTCCTTTCGATGCCAACAAGCCTTTTATCGCATCCGGAATTCGCCTTGGCACACCGGCATTGACAACCCGTGGAATGAAGGAACCCGAAATGCAGGCCATAGGTCAGATGATAGCCGCCGTAATTTCGGATCCCGAATCAGAGAGTGTCAAACAGGAAATAAGGGGTCGGGTTGCCGAACTTACAGCCCGGTTCCCAATGTATCAACGCCGATTAAATATTTCTTATGCGGCGGTTAAGCCGGAAAATTGACGCAGGTAGTTAGTGAACGAGGTTTGTCCGGTTTAGTCTATGCGTGAATCGTCCAATATCCCGGCTTCCATTAGAATTTCGCGGGCTTCTTCCGATCCGAATTCAAAGGCTTGCTGCTCAAGTGCGTTGACAGCTATTTCATAATAAGCCGAATCTTCCAGAATCGAAGCCAGTCGGGAAATCGGCATCAGAGCAAGAGTTTCGAAAGCAATTGCCCTGATCGGGGCAGAATCGGTTTGTCGTATTATTTCAGCAATTTCGATTGGCAAAAATCGTTCCGCAAGTTTATCCGAGAGAGAGTCCAGGCCTTTGAAATCGTTTCGCTCGAGATAACGTTCTGCCAGCTGGATAAAAACCTCCGCAGATCCCGTCTGAGCTTCCAACAGAGCGGCGCAAGCGTCTGCAAGTTGTTCAATTTCACGCTTTTTTGTGCTTTCAAGCAAGGTGTTTGTAGCTGCAGACTGTTCGTCCAAAGCCGAGAGTAAACGGCTCAATTCAAGATCGGAATGAGCATCATAATAAAATTTTCGCGTAGGAAAAGTGAATGGTTTGTCCTTCGAACCAAGTGCTCCGACGAGCATCTTGCGAGTCTCCGGCCGCAACCCCTCCCAAATACTTGCGACTCTCGATCCGAAGTTTTTAATGGTCATTTCAACAGTTTTAGTTTGCCGTCTATTATGTAGGATGTCAAGTATTTTTACCGTTATGAAATTTATTCTGCCTGCAAAAGACGATTTTCGACTTCCAGCAATTCATTATCTTTTTCGTCGGCCGAAAGATAGTCAGGTAAGACTTTTACAAGAGCAAAAGGCGGTTCTTTCAGCCTGCGCAGTTCCCAGGTTTCACAATCAGGGCGCGAACGTCTTGTAAACCAGATACAGGAAACTTTACCCTCACGGAAAGAGATCCCCGGTTCCAAACAACGCATTAAATTTGAAAGGATCTCGAAATCTGCTTCAGCAGCGATTACTTTTTTTACACGTCAACCGTGATGACGATATAAATTAACGAGTTTGACAACTCCTTCCTTGTCTGTCATTTACGGTCTTTTTTTGGCAGGTGTGCCAACCGGATTGACCATTGCGTTGACGTTTTTGGGAAGCTCGATTTTTTTCATTCCGGAGTTTGGTTTGTTTACATTTGCGGCCTGTGCATCAATAGCAGCTCTGCCGGGACCGGGAGATTGCCATACGTTTTGCCAGAGGTCACCGTAAGCGAGTTTCCAGGAGCCATTTTCGAAAATGAAAGGTATATCTTCCCATCGCTGGTCACTATTGTTCCAAACCTCAACGGCTCCCATTCCACCTTTCACGCGTTCATCACGGATCTCAGGTAGCCGATCTGTCATGGTGGTTCGTGAAAATCCGTTGGAATAAACCTTTTCAATCGGTTCGTTTTGGCGTTTTGCAAGCATTTCTGCCAATTCCTGAGTACGGAGCGATACTGCAGCTTTTATCTCTTCCGTCTTACCGCTTTTTACCGCTGCGAACAGTCTTTTATAAGCTTCCGTAGGTGTTTTGGCAGGATTCAGCTCAGGAGCGGTTTCCATTGCCCGGTTGATGTTATCATTTGAGCTCGCTAGCGGGTTTGAATTCGTGTTTTCGGTAATTTTGACAGGCCCTGTTGTGCTATCAGAATTGGAATTACTGACGGAATTATCATTACTTACGGCTGCCGAGCAGGCTGCAAGAGAAAAAATAAAAAAGAATATAGAGGTCAATTGAACGCTTCTGCCTAATCCGGACCACAAATGTAATATCATAGTAAGGAAAGTATAAATAGCCCGTTGTGTAAAGTAAATAACCGGCTTAAATAGTTTTATTATGCAGGCACTAAGATTTCAAAAAGGTAAATTAGGCATTTTCGATGTAAAACTTCAAAATGCCGCATCCGATAGCGTCATCCGCGTTCTGCTAAGTGGAAGCCTTTGAGCAAAATTAAAATCAATGATTGAATCTTCCTGATAATCTATTAATTCGTCTTCGATTTGTTCTAAAAGCCAACCTAATCGAGAAGCCGCTCTGATGTAAGTTTCGCTCACTATTCAACCTCGTTCATTTGCCAGTAACCTATGATTTGCTCGTTAACCGAAATATCAAGCCACGGGACATGCCCGCCGATTAGAAAAGCGCGAGACAAGCCGTGATTAAAAACGCGGCAGGAAATCTCCGGCGAATGCAGACAGCCGTGGCACGCGCCTCGATGATCAATACATTGTGCATCATAAAGGCAACTCATTGCTTCATCCTCCAGAGTATTCAAAAACTCCCACAAACGATCTCGGGCAAGCGCTTCCAAACCGCCTAACTTAAATGAGCTTGAATTGTCGTAAATAACAGTTCCCAAAAGCGGAAGAAAGATATATTCAGCGAATGATGTCCGCTCTATTCCGGCGTAGCGGCTTGCGGCTCGCATTGCGGCGTGAGACAGGCTGTGGATTAAGCCGAAGACAAATCTTCTGACCGGCTTGTTCCAAATATCATCGTAATAACGATCAACGTCTTCGAGCGCGTGCAATATTCTGGCTATCGGCGGCAGTTCCTGATTGTGTAAAGTTATATTATTTAATTCCAGCCAACTAATCACTCTTTCAGGGCAAAGGGCTAAAAATAATCCTTCGTGTTCCCCTTCGCGAGCCAAAATCGGGACGGTTCCAGCCAAGTCTGCCCGTCCATAGCTTTGTGCCTGTTCGCGGTTAATGGAAGGGAAAGCCCTGATTTGAGTCGGGAGATTTTTCGCTGATAATTCGTCGTATGTAGGCTCAAAAGTCCGGCGCGTGTATCCAAAGGCGGCGCTGATCATCGGCAAATCGTCCACGGCTTGGAGTTCGCACAATCCTAAATTATCAATTGATTTTTTTATCTCCTCGATTAACAGCTCCGACGCGCTGCCGCCTTGTTGAGCAATTGTAATCGCGGGTTGTGAGTCAACCTTTGTCCGAAATGCGATTGATTCTTCGATTGCCCGCTCTAAGTCTTCCGCCTTCGGCAAAAGTGTGTTGCCGGGCGCATCGCTCAATGGCGTTCCCGCATTTAATGCCGCCTCTGCAATCAATTTTAGTAAACGCTGGGACTCTGCTGGATTGTTGGCGGCTTCAGCGTCTTTTAATTTCTTGGCTAAAACTTCCATTGTTCCGCCCGTTCCCGTATTGTCGGCGCGTCGAATGGATGGAAGCATATTTTGAAGCATTTCGACCTGCTCGTCTTTGGCAAACCGTATCGTGGGGCGGTCCAACCTTAAAATGGAAAACGTTTGCGGATAAAAAGTCGAACTTGCGCTATAACGAGTCATTCGCATAGCGATGTGAGAAATTACAGTCCCGGTCGTTTGGTGTTCCGAGTTCTCAATTTGCTGGCTGCCGCCGCGTTGCAGGTCGTTGTTGTAATCGCGCAAACACCGCTCACAATTGGCTGTGAAACGTTCACGCACAAGATTGTTACACTTCTGACACTTTACCCTCATGTCCTTAATTCTCTCGGTGCGAGTCGGTAAGGACAGATTTGCCTTGTCGCCGCAGATTCGGCAGGCGAGCGGCTGATTTTTTATTTCATACAGTCCATTTTCCGCCGGCTTAACGGATTCCGGCATCCACTTTTTTACCGTCAAAAACTCTCCGCATCCGTGAACGAATATTTGCCCAAGCTGTCTGAGGGCGGTTTTCTGACAGTTTGAGCAGGTGAGCGCGTTGCCCTCTGACCTGGAAAGTTGATTGGTAGTGATAAATTGCAAATTGGAACAAAACCGGCAAACAAAAGCCGTTTCTAAAACCGTTACTTCAACGGCATCCGGCGTGCCGACGGTAAACTGCCCGGTTTGCGTTCTGGGGTTCGGAAATTGCGGATCAATCTTACCGCCTTTCCGCCGCCAGCGATCAAATAGTGATGCCATTTCTTCGAGAACGATGGCGGCTTGTTCGGGGGACCAAATATTGGCGAAATGAACGTCAGTTAGCTGAACAATAGCCAAACCATCTTCCCAGTCAATTATTCTTCCCGGAAGATAGTGAAACAGAAGTTGCGAAACGCTTCGCTGCATTGAAAGTCTTTCACCCATTCGTCAACCTCCTGATTATTTCCGCGTCCGTCGCTCTGGCGGGACGTATCTCAGCCGGATCGTCAATGTCTCTTAAACTGCGCATCGCGCCGAGGTGAGCGCCTAACCCTTTCGGCTTTCCTCCGCGATAAACGGTGGCGTTTAATATCAACCGATAGAAATTGCTAAGCCAGGTTTCCAACCGCTCCTTATAACGATCAGAAGAAGGAGCCGAGTCCGCTCCGTAAGCTGACTTCATCCAATCAAGAATTTCTTGTTCGTTTAGAGCTTCAGCACCGGAACGGGCGTGTTGATTCAAGACGTTTTCGACCGTCGAAATTGGCATACTCAGCTTGTAAGAAGCAATACCCATTAAGTAGCCGGCAAGCAGCCCCGGAATAGTTCGCTGAAGAGCCGGTTCTGTCCAACGGATAATCGCCGAAGGATCAACCAGGCGGTCTAAATACTCGTGAAATTTGGCGAACCGGTCGAAAATGCTGCGGTCCCGCTCGTTTTGCGGCGCGTCGAAAATGCCGAATGCCGAGCCGGAAAATTCCGCAGGCACGGTTGAAGAAAACTCGCTCGACGAAACGGGCGCTCCGAGAGATGAATTTTTAGGCTTCGTCGGAACGGCTGAAGTTTCTGAGCAAGATAATACCGAGCAAGCCCCGTTTGCCGACGAAAACGCGCTTGAAGCGACTAAAGGTGACGCCTCCGCGCCTGTTAGTAGCATAGGCACGAACAGCCAAGATGAAAAAGTCGGCGCCAAGTCTGTTGAGCCTGACAATTCGTTGAATGAAGCAACGCTTGAAACTGAAAACGCCGAGCCGGAAAGGGATGAATCGCAAGAAGCGAATCAGCCTACGGGAAGCAGCGAAGCGGAAAATATTCAAGCCGAAACAAGTCCGAAACAGAATTCCGGCGCAATTACCTTGCCGGAAAAAGAGCCTTATCAATTCGATAAATGCACGGTCACGGCGACGATTCAACTGCTTCCCGTCGGCGACGGAATCAGGCGCGCGGTTTTGAGCGTCAGAACGCACGATTTCGCGCCGCAGATTTCGGTCGTCGAATTAAACGACGGGGCAACGCCCGCGCAGCTTTTGCCCGCGCTCGAATCGGCGTTCGAGCGGTACAAAACCGATTTGCCCGCTAAAGTTATGGACAAAATGAAACGGGAAAAATCGGCGGGCAAAAAACAGACCGTAAGAACGATGGTCGAAACAAAGCCCAGCCAGAAGGTGAATCGAGCTTCCGCGGGCGGAGCCGAAACCGAATCGAAAGCCGTCGAGACGGCAGTCGTTCCCAAGCCTGAAAACGATCAAGCCGCAGCGAACACCGTTTCCGCAGCGCAATCCGCCGCGACGAACACGCCCGAACCCGCGAATCGCGGCAAAGCGGACGCGAGAAACGCCAAACCGCAAGACGACCGGCAGGGAAACCTTTTCAGCTTTTAAAACCGCGATTTTTAACAGAAAAAATTATGGAGCAGAACGAACAAACAACCGAAAACGCGACTATCAACGAGCAATCCGTCAACGGCGGCGCTCAAGCAACCGGGCAATCCGCCGGAACGAGCGCGGAAAATTCTACCGAAAAGGCGGCGAGCGACGAAAAGAGCGTAGTCACTTTTCCGCAGGCGACGATAAAAATCGAAGGGCAGGAATTTGAACTCGAAGCCGCTTTAGCGCAGGTTCGTTGCCCAAAACTTCCGGTTCGTCTTCGATGATGATAATTTCTTCTTTTTTTTCTTCGCTCATTTTTTTATTAATCCCGGCGCGTTCGCCGCTCGTAGAATTTCGATTCTTGTCTGATAAGTTTCCAGCCGCGCGTCAACCAATTCGTTTTCAACGTCCAGAAAGCGCCGTTCTTCGGCGATGTAATCGGACAAATTTCGCCGCCCGAGTTCGTAGGTCTGCCAGACGACCCGCAAATTGGCGTTCGCCTGGTTGCGGACCCCGTTTTGAAAAATCGAGAGCGAGCGCACGGCGCGCGTGTAACGGGCGAAAGCCGCGTTTACCTCACGGCGAATCGTCAGCTCGCCGAACTCGATCCGGCGCTGCGCCGCCTCTCTCTCGAAGGTTGCGGCTTCGATCATTCCCTGATTGCGGTTCCGCACGGGCAAGTCAATCTCCACGCCGAAGGTCAAGAAATTCATCCGGTTTTCTATCGGGCTTAAAACGCCCATCTCGTCAATTCCTGACAGCGGAAAGCCCGACCTCATCCGCTGGTAACCGAGCTTGAGACTGGCGTCCGGTCTCGCTTCGGCGCGCGCCTGTTCGATCCGGGCGAGGGCTAGTTTTTCCGTCGCCCTTGCGCCGAGCAGATCGGGGCGCGCCAGCAAAGCCTGTTCGATTGCCGCGTCGAGCGCCGGCACGTCGGCGGCGACCAGATTCTCAAAACTGCCGCTCAGTCGCAGCGGTTCTTCCGGTTTCATCCCGATCAGGTTCTTGAGTTCGAAGACGGCGTTTTCCGCTTGCCCTTCCGCCGATTCGCGCAACGAGCGCAGGCGGTTGACTTCGACGATCAACTGGTTCTGTTCGAGCGGCGGCGTGCGCCCTTCGGTGACTCTCGCGGAGATGATTTCGTAGCCCTGATTCGTATTTGAAAGAATTCTTTCGAGCAGATCCAGCTTCTCGATTCTCGCCAGCGCCTCGCCGAATTTCGAGCGGATTTCGCCCGCCAGCAATCGTTTCTGATTCGCCGCGGCAAGCTCGCGGATTTCCGCTTCGGCTTCGGCGACTCTGATGCGGGCGGCGCGACGACCGCCCAATTCGAGCGGCAGCATTCCTTCGACCATCAGACTGCCGTCGCCCATCCCTCCGATTTCTCGTGTTCCGCTCGCGTCGATCTTCGGATTCGCCCTGAGACGTGCCTGTTTGACCAGCGCGCGGGCGGCTTCCGCCTCCTTGCGCAGCGCTTGCAGCTCCCCGTTTTTTTCCAGCCCCAGAGCCACCGCGCCGTCAGCCGTCAGCCCGTTTTGCAGGTCAATAAAAAGCCGCGTGGAGGAGGTGGTGGCTGTGGCGGAAGAATCGGTGTTTTTTTCCGTCTCCTCTGACCAAAAGCTCTGCTGCTGTTGCTGCTGGGCTGCGGCGATCTGAGCGAACTGCAAGATGTTTGCGAGAAGCAGCGCGAGCGATAAAATCAACTGCGTTTTCCTTTTATTACTCTTCATTTCCTTCCGCAAACGCGCCCCCTTTTGTCTCAGCCGCTTCCTCGTGTTTCAGCTCGCGCAGTCGAAGCCAGTAGAAAATGACCGGCGTGACGATTAAAACGTGCAGGAGGCTCGACATCATTCCGCCGAAAACGGGCGTTGCCAGCGGCTTCATCACTTCCGAACCGGCGCTCGTACTCCACATAATCGGCAAAAGTCCCGCGACAATCGTCGTCACGGTCATCAGCTTCGGGCGCAGTCTGAGAAGCGCGCCTTCGGTGACGGCTTCCATCAAAGTTTCCCGGTTGAGCCGTCCCAGCTCTTTTTTCTTACGCTCGACGGCTTCTTCCGGAT
>FUFK010075508.1_pt1 | contig 45670 bp, 45 predicted proteins | sample 1021851 | NCBI WGS metagenome assembly FUFK01 (sample SAMEA51879418, study PRJEB19060) | metagenome
ATATTATAAAGTTCATAATTGATGAAAAGCCCCTCTACAAGGGTCATTTCGCTGCAAATCTGGATCTCGAAGATGGCCTGGAGGGAGACTATCCCTCTCCAGATACCAAGAGAAGGGTTACAGAGCTGGAGAGTAACTACTGTGACGCCCTCTACGACGTCTTGGAACATAGGGACGGTGATGATTGGTACAAAAAACTACCAACAGACGTTAAGGAATACATCGAGGGGCAGGTGGATTACAAGGAGAGTCAAGGTAGAAAGTTCAACAAGAGGCCTGATCGCGAGTGGTTGCATCAAACCACTACAGGACACCTAATCAAAATAATGGGTTTTAAGTCAAATTTGAATGATTGGAAAAATTTCATAAATACCAGATGGGAATATTTCAAGAGCCAGTGGAGTTTCGGTTTTGAGATTCTGAGGAATATGGATTCACACAATGACCCTTATCCCAGTGAAGAAGTGAAAGTGCAGACTCTGGCGGCTATTACAATGTTAGAAAATTGGTTAGATACTGCGAAATTTGAAAATAATCCACCTGTGATCCACCTTCTTGGCGAGTCGAAAGTATCTATTCTAGTGGGCGAGAGTTATGAGGATAGGGGCGTGGAAGCCATCGATGCTGAAGATGGAGATCTGACCACCAAGGTCGTAATTGGTGGGGTCCCTAAGTCTACCAAAGAGCCCGGTACGTATATCATAACATACGATGTTAAGGACTCGGATGGAAATGAGGCTGATAGGGTTACGAGAATATTGGAGATTATTGAGGAGGCATCCTAGTATTCTTCTACCCTAGATACCGAAATTACTCTTTGAGATTGGATATCAAATGCCGTTAGGGTTGGTAGTTCATTTCTATCCTTGCATATTCCTGTATCCAGAGCGACGATAGCAGGTTTACCATTTTTGTTAAGCAGCTCACTAAAGTAGGGGGTGGGCTTCTGGTGTCCGGGGATGTCTTGGGTTGGGGTATGGCCTACTATCACCTGTTGTTCTGGATATGGCGCCTCTTCGAAATCGAAAATGTTCCTGGACCACATTCGATCGTTTTCTGTCTGAAGGTCGAGTGTCTTGTCTGGGTTTATGCCCGCGTGTACTAATAAGTAATTTTTCAGTATTATCTGAGAGGGTGTAGAATTCAAGAAATCACATACATTCTTCGGCAACCTTGTCAATTCATCGGGCTTTAAACCGAATGACTCGAGTGTTTGTTCGCCCCCATACTTTAGCCATGATTTGCACGCTCTGTTTTTACCTTTGCAGATACATCTTAACATCATATCTTCATGATTTCCACGAATTAAATAGAACGAGTCTGTTTCCATAAAATGCGCTAAAACGGATGAGCTGCTTGGTCCTCTATCAATGATGTCCCCTAGTGACACAAGTTTGTCGCCTGGATTCAAACTAATTCTTTGTAACAATTTTTGGAAGGATAAAAGATGTCCGTGTATATCGCCAACGACCCAAACTGAGTTCCCAGTTTCTAGAGCGGACTGGATCTCACGATCGACTGAACGGTCGGTGTGAGGTTTATCGTGAGTATTATGCATGGTACCTGCCTAACAGATACCCTAGACACCAATTATGGATATACATATCGTATAATGAATGTGAATTAAGCGGACAGGAGCCTGCAAGGGCATATGTGTGATAGATATCCAGAAACCCTCTCCTCGACGGGGGTTCTTGGCGAGGTGGGTAATGTAATTCCCAAAATGTCGAAGTTGGCCATGGTCCCAGATCCTTCGCGCGCGCAATATTAAATTGAATTTCTTTGGCTTGAAATTTGATGCATACTCCCAATTAAGAAAGTAATTGATCAATACTCCCAATTAAGCAGGTAATACGGATAATCTTAGTAGGTATGTTCGCAAGAGTGGCGGGGCATATATATACCCTAAATAAGATTACCAGAATCCCTGCTGAAATAGAAATAAACTCAGCAAATATACGAGCGTGGTCGTACACGGTATATATACCCTAAATCAAGGCTTGACCATCCCAAGAGCGGTTTTCGGAGCGGTCGCTTTTGAATAGCCTCCCNGTGTAACGATTTTTCCGAGCGGTCGCTTTGAAAATCAAAATTTACCGAATNCGATTTTATATACCTACTACGCTAGACAATATCTCCATAATATGGAAAAACAGGAAAAAGGTGATAGAAGAATGAGTGAAGAAAAGAGAAATGATGACGAAATGAAGTGCTTTGACTGGTTGCAGTACATCCGGGAAGTGTTTGCCGACATACTGCANGGGGGATTCGACTTCGAATCCCCCGATAGCNGAACGGAGAGATTCCTAATGGCGATTTGGTCGGCTAATGCCCACGCCCCGTTCAATGATGAGCTCGAGGTGATAGTCGATTGTGATGACNNCCTCTTCATCAANGATGGAGTCGNATTCGAGANNAACGAGGANATCAAGAAGGATGTAGTTGGGGTCATGGACAGGTCCGGAGAAATAATTGGACTCCCAATCAAGAGTTACATCACGATAGGGAGCGACAGAAAGGCATCACTGAGACAGGAAGACTGGAGTAAAATCAAATCCGGCTTCGGGTTTGTAGACTCTTGCATCTTCCTGGGAAATAACGAGTATCTCGTATTACAAACGAAAAGGGAGAGGGGGGAGCAATTCACCTACCAAGCCAAGAAGGTATCCTACGGCTTGGTGTCAGAGGAATTTGAAACGGTCATGAATAAAACAAGGGAGGTGGTCTAGATGTGGGGGATNCTGGTTCTGATNGTAATCTTNGTTGTAGCGCCATGGATGCTTATCNTCNTAGTNCCCTGGTACGTATTGGAGGTGATAAATCGTGGATGANATGAANGCACGTTGGCTNAAGCGAAAACCGGATCGTTCCGAGAGGATAAGGAAAATATCNCCTCTNAGAATGCCCTTCGGGTTGCATACCGAATTGANGTGGTANGAAGACATGGGTAAGTTTCTGGTAATCAGGAAGGGCGTCAAGAGCTTCCGAAGGCCGTTTTTCCGTACGATCTTTCGCAGGACGTTCAGAGAACTTCGATGGTTCGAAGAGGATGGCACGTTTCTAATAATCAATAGAGGGTTTTTCGGACGCCGTGTCATTGAGATGGTCTATCGTGTGGAGGAGAGGGACACGATCAGGCTGGGGCAGTACAGGAAGACAACAATGGACAGAAGGAACCTGTCTCCCGCCTGGCTTTACATAGAACGAAGGGGCGAGTTCTACCCTCTGGATGACTATCTGCTCATAGGCCCGAGGCTTCAAATCCTTGAAGTCCGAAACTTCCTAGCTGAGTGTTCCATGGAAGGTGCTTTCCTAGAAGACAATAGGGACTGGGGCATCTCATGGGATGAGCTGGATTGTGAGCCATACATCTACGGAGGGGATGATGGAGGGTTCAGGACTCCTAATGGAGATCTAATGATTAGGGACCAGTTGGAAGGCTTCAAGTAGCCTTCCAGACTATCTTTGGTTAGCTTCCATCGAGGAGCTTCATGGCGTCCTTGAAGCCCTTGTCCTCTAGGTGTGCCCTGTCCTCGAGCTTCTCTCTCTGGGAGTCCATCTGCTCCCTCTCGTAGCTCACCACTTTCTTCTCCTCCGTAGGCTTTGCCTTCGGGGTCCCCGCTTTCTTTCTGTTGAACGGCCATATCGGTGCCATGGCCTGCGAGCGGGGTGTTCGCGCATTAAGGCTCCGTAACGGCCTATTCTGACTGAATTGCCGGTTCCTGCTTGGGTAGCAGGCCGAAGAGGCTCATCAGGCAGGGGAGCAGTATGACACTCGAGGCGAGTGCGAGGAGGATCGCCACTACGAATGCCTGGCCAAACAGCCTCAGTGGCAGTAGTGAGCTGAGGTTCAGCACCGCGAAGCCCCCAGCGGTCGTCAGGGCTGCGGCCATCATTGCTCGACCTGTAGTCGCGTTGGTGATTGATACCCACCTGGAAATCCCTGCATTGGGGTCATGCTCAACCTCCTCGTCGAGCCTAGTCACGAAGTGCACCGCATAGTCGACGCCGAGNCCGAGTGTGAGCGCCCCTATAGTCACGGTCTGGGAGTTCAGCTGNTACCCCAGCCACCCCATCAGGCCGTAGACCCAGACAACGACTACAGCCAGCGGTATCCACATGACGAGNCCCTTGAGGGCGCCTCTAGTGGGCCTCTCCTCTCGGGAGACATTGATACCGATGAGCATCAGAAGGATCATTCCCGCGACGATTCCTGTTGAAGCCACAGCAGACCGGGCGACGTCCTCGCTGATTTGCGCTAGTATGATCCCCCTGCCGGACACCCTGTAGTCATCGCCCCCCTGACTGAGGTCTTGATCCAGGTTCTCCAGGAAGTCGACCGTATCCTGCCAGTCCAATGATGGGGCGTAGAAGCTGATTACCGTCTGTAGGTTGTCGTCCCTTAGGTACCTGAACACCTTGTCCCCGTTCGCATCGGCCCATGAGGCCAGACCAGCCCAATCGGGTGAGTCGCTGTCAATGCTGTCCATAGCCTCCCTCAGGGACGCGTCCCTCGTGGCCTCGAGCTCCAATGCCTCCCATATCCCAGTCTGCTCNGAGATACTCTCGTCTGAGTCCAGAACGGACATGGCGCTGAGGTAGAGCGCCCTCCCTTCCTCGCTGAAGACTGGCGCATCAATCACAACATAGACTGGCGCAGTGTTCTGGCCCGCGAAATCGTCACTCAGGGTCAGGAAATCCGCGACGACCGGGACCTCGTCATCCAACTGGTCCCTGAAGTCGAAACCGATCTCCAGCTGGGATACTCCAGCCCCTATTGGTATGGATATCAAGAGAGCCGCTACTATCACCGTCATTGGGTTGAGAGCCTGCTGTCCGGACCACTGGGAGAAGGCACTCTCCTCCACCTTGACGGACCTCTCAAGGGCCAGTCTCTGTGGCTTCAGGATTGTCAGGAGTGCTGGCAGTGCTGTAACAGAGAGCAGGTAGATGAAGAAGAGGCCNATCGCTATCACGGTACCGAAGACAACCAGGAAGTTCTGCGCGGAGAGCCTGAAGCTGAGGAAGCCCACCATGTCTGTGAATATCGCCACCACCAGCGCCGCGGAGGTCAGGACGGTCCCAGTCTTGAGGGCCCTCGCCCTAGCCTCGGACGAGAAGTCAGCCATCGTGGCCTTCCCCTCTTTGTCCTCCTTCACGAGCTCCTCTCGATAGCGCAGTACAACATGCAGTCCGTAGTCGACGCCTATGGCCAGTAGGAGAATCGGGATGCTGTTCATGGCGCCATTGAACTCAAGCCTCATTATACCAGCGACGCCATACGTTGCCCCTATGGCAAGTAGAGTGAGGATAATGACGACGCTCGTGTCCCTNACGCTCCTGAACTGCCTCCACAGGATGATCCCGAGGATTGCTATGGAGGCACTAGTCAGTATGCCTATCTCCGCCCCGAGGTTGCCAGCCTGCTCCTCAGCGAATCTCGAGAAGCTGAATACCGTGATGGTCGCCCCGGAGTCTTCTGCTAGTCCCTGCAGGGAGTCGTCCAGATCGAGTGTCATGTCCTTGACGATGACGGAGACCTCGGTGTCCAGCTCTACGCCATGTCTGGATGGGGAGGTGTCGAGAGCGAGTGTGACGAGGGCCTTGTCCGCCTCCTCCCAGGGGTTGTCCCTGGAGTCTGCGGGGAGCATTCCCATTATCGGTGCCCTGAGATCCAGGTCCTGGATGGCACTGAGTGGCGAGAGGGAGGTCATTAGCTGGCCTTGGACTGGGGCGATAATCCCTACATGGGACTCGTTCCTGTCCTGGGCGAGGGTCGATGAGAGCGCGATGAGGGACGATATGGCCTCTGCATTGTTCTCGCCAGAGTCCATGCGGGCCTGCCAGTCCTCTGGGGTCCCTGCGTCCCAATTGAGTAGCTCGTCGACGGAGACGTTTTCCACCGAGGGGACGTTGAGCAAGAGCTGCGAAACGATCGATACGGCTGAGCTGAGGTTCTGGTCATCGGCGTTAGAGACCTCAATCAGGGACTGCCTGAGTTCTTCCGACCAGGAGTCCGACGCTGGGTCCTGTACCCTCTGCCAGAATATCACCGAGCTCGCCGGCCCGGAGTTCGCGGCTCCGCCGAACAGGCCGTAGTGATGGTCGATCGTGGCAGGATTTGTCAGGAGCTCATGCTCGGTGTTCGCTAGAAGGGTCCATGCATCAGCATCCGTCAGCGACATGCCGGAGTCTAGTCTTACGATGGCTCTCGCGAGGTCTACGTCGGCCGTGTAGGTGCCCTCAACCTCGTAGAGGAGGTCGGTTGTGTCGTTCTCGGGGTAGAACGCATCCTCGGAGTTGTCGAAGACAATGAATTGTGCGAACGAGGAGATTGCCATGATACCTATCACGGCCACGGCTATCACTGTCTTCGGGCGGTCAACCGATAGCTCGCTCAGCCTGTCGAATGGGTTCCTCATCTGACTCACTACTCCTCCTCTCCCGGTACTAGCGAGTCGTCTCTCCCAGGAAGCAGGATAGCAATTATGAGCAGGATAGGCACCAAGAGGAAGGCCATCCCAATGAGCTCGGAGTCCAGGGATATCGAGAGTCCGGGCCCTATGTAGAGGCCAAGGAGGAACATCCCTATCATCACCCCGATGACCCGGGTGTCGCTGCTGTCCGTCTTGAGCTGCTCCCCCCTCCTGGTCTTGTTGACCATCCAAATTAGGAGGGCCATGAGAACAAGGATGGGGATGGTCTCGATCGCCCCCTCTCCTGAGAGGCCCATTCCCTCTCCCTCCCTGAGGGACCTGTCAACCAGGTAGAGCAGCCTGGATGCCAGTACGAGTATCACCAGCGATATGGCCACCATGAGCGGGGTCTGGCTTCGGTTCGTATCGGTCATTGCGCGGATCCTCCCTCTGATAGCTCCACTCTCTTGCTCATGCCGTCGCGTACTCTCCTGATTAGTCCTGCGCGCTCCATCCGGGTCAGCACCCGGCTTGCCTTGGAGTCCGTGAAGCCGCATGACTCGACCAGTTCCTTCTGCCACATCGATCCATTGGCCCTGAGGGCTTCGAGGACGGCGGACTCATCAGCTGACAGCATGGGGGCCTGAGTAGGATTTTCGTCGGACTGGGCCTGCGGGAGTCTGCTAGGGTCGTTCAGCCATGTCAGGGATACCCCGATCACTATTCCTATGCTGGTGAGGAACAGCGAGTAGAGTATGTAGGGGGCGGTGCCGCTCATCGCGTCGTCGCCGAGCGAGAATGGGAGGGATATCAGCAGGACCAGCATGAAGCCACCCAGGGCGAGAGTCAGTCTCGCCACCCTATCCATCCTGGCTTGAGGGGGGAGTGGGGCTGGTCCAGCCATGTGACTGCCTCGCCTCCGCGGGTTTGAAGTTTGGGCGCCCTGGTGCGCCATCGCGCACCGGGACGCTGGGTTCAGTCCCCTCGGTCGGCGTCCGTATCGCCCTACTCGGAGGGGCCTTCGCGACTCTCGTCCGACTCCTCGTCGGACCCCTCATGCTCTTCCTCGGTTTCCTGGTCCTCGACTTCCTCGCGGTCCTTGTCTTTGTCGCAGTCCCTGTCGTACTCGGGCCACTCGCACACTGACGTATCGCCGTCAGCGACCCAGACGCCGCCTCTCTCCTCGCAGACCTCTTGGGGCACCTCTAGGTCGGCCATCGTCCTGATTTCCCTCTCGAAGTCCTCACGATCCTCCATCTCCTTGGGCCCGCCGAAGATCGCGTCGCTGAATCTCTGCATGAGTCCGCGTCGGTCGTCCTTTCCACGGTGGCACTTCTCTCCCTCAGCGCACCTTACATGGCGGTCGTGCTTCTCGGTCATCTCGTCGTGGATGGCGGTTAGAGCGGCCGCGTCTGCTGTGCAGGCGTCGTTCTCGAGGCAGTAGGCGATTGCGGTGGACGCGGCCTCGAGCATCTGTGCCCTGTCCTCGGAGTAGACCTTCTTCCTGTCATCGTCCCAGCGGTCCCAGTCGCCCTTGTCCAGGAATTCGTCGCACCATGCCTGCTTCTCCTCGGACCACATCTCTCTCGTCCTGCAGTCGTACCATTCCTCTCCTTCACCTTCCAGTAGGTTCTCCTCGCACCATGCTTGCTTCTCCTCGGACCATTCTTCGTCTGTCTCGCAGTCGAAGCGCTCCTCCTCTTCTGTGTCCTCCTCGGATTCCTCCTGGGTCGTCTCCCTGTCGTCTGCCGGGTCTGAGTCAGTCATCCTGGCTACCTCTTCCTCCTCGAGCTCCTCCTGGGCCTCGGAGTCGATCTTCTCCCGCATCTCAGCGTGCTTGGTCTCCATGTTGTACACCATCTCGTGGAGCATTTCGAAGTCTGCCTCGCAACCGCTCTCCTCGATGCAGAACCTCAGAGCGATGATGAGCTCCTCGCCTGCTGCGATCCTCTGCTCGAGATGCTCGACCCTGTCGTCCATCCTGTCGTCCATACTCTTGCTCATCATTCCGCGGATGAAGTCCTTCGCGCCCTTCTTCATTGGGCCGTCGTCAGACTCTCTCTCGTCCCAGTCCTCGTCGTCGGTAGCGTCGTCCACCACGCCGGCCATCCAGTCGTCCTCAGCGTACTCTGGTGCCGCGAACTCCTCCAGGCTAGCGCCCACGGAAGCCCCTGCCAGCAGGGAGATGACTGCTAGTGCTACCAGTCCAGTCGTTCGTGCTTGTGTCTTGCTCTGTCCGTTGCTTGTTTTGTCGTCGGTCATGTCGCTCACTGTAACCCCATAGGTTGCAAAAGCATATGGTATTGTGGCCCAAATGCTTGAATTAAGCTGAAAAAAGGTGAAAAAGGTGTCGAGTGGTTACTTTATCCATCTAGGTTATATCGATGGAGTGTTTTGGGCGGTACATGACTAGGTTTGGCATAGTGGCCATCGCCACGCTCATCCTCCTGAGCGCGGCGGCCCTGCCAGTACAAGCACAGGAGGAGGTCGAAGAAGAGAGCAATGTGATTATTGACGTGGTTTTGCCAGTCTCACTGGCGTTCATCATGTTCTCACTGGGCATCGGACTGACACTGGATGACTTCTCTCTGATATTCAGGGAGCCAAAGGCATTCGGAGTCGGTATGGCGAATCAGATGGTCGTCCTGCCACTGATGGGCTTCGCAGTTGCCACGCTAGCAGGCCTCGAGGGGGAGCTGGCGGTCGGGCTGATCATCCTAGCGTGTTGTCCTGGGGGCGTGACCTCGAACATCATAACGAAGCTGGCGAAGGGCGATACGGCGCTCTCGATATCCTACACCGCGGTGGTGTCGGTTGTCACCGTGATATCGCTGCCCATAATCGTGGGCCTCTCGATGGATCACTTCATGGGTGGCGCAAGCGCTGATTTCGAGGTTCTGGGACTGGGTCTCCAGATGTTCGTCCTCACCGCTCTCCCTGTAGCCATAGGGATGGGCGTTCGATCCTACAGGTCGGATTGGGCGGACGCGATGGAGAGTGGCGTCAGCAGGGCGGCCGCGGCCCTCTTCGTCATCATCGTCCTTGCCGCGATAGCGAGCGAGTGGGACACGCTGATGGACAACATCGGCACGCTTGGACCTGCGGTTGTGGGCCTGAACGTCATCATGCTGACAATAGGGTACCAGAGCGCGAAGATGCTCAGTCTGGAGCCAGTCAGGGCGACTACCGTGGCCATAGAGAGCGGCATCCAGAACGCGTCGGTTGGGATAACAGTCGGGGGGCTGATAATGGCACCAGCGGCCGGTGAGACGCTATCGACGCTCAGCCTGCCCTCGGGGGTGTACGGGGTCCTGATGTACATCGTGACCCTTCCCTTCGTGTGGTGGATAGCGCAGAGGAACGCTATCTCCTCGAGCCAAGGCGAGGAATGAGGGTGGGTGTCGTCTCCCGGTAGCTAAGGTAGTCCGGATCCTCGCCCCACTTCTCCAGGCCTCTCCTATCCAAGAGNGGGACTCCGCTGACCCTGGTGAGCAGGAGGTAGACGAACACGGGTGAGACCCAGGCGACCATCTCCAGGCCGTCGAAGCAGGCGACACCGAAGAAGGCCGTCCCCGTCCAAAGCATAATCTCGCCGAAGTAGTTGGGGTGCCTGGAGCGCGACCACAGGCCCTCGTCGATCCACCTTCCCTCGTTCTCCTCCTTGGAGTTGAACGCGGACTTCTGGGAGTCAGCGAGGACCTCTATCGAGAACCCGGCCAGCCAGAGGGCGAGCCCGATCCCGTCCCACATCCCAAGGGGAGGCGCCTCACCGGACTGGGTGTTGATGACGAGGACGACGTTGAGTGTGAGGAAAACCCACAAGGCTTGGAGAGTCCAGGGAACCATGAACCTGATCGGGGAGGTCTTGAGCTGGTCGAATCGGCCGTCCTTGCCCGAGTGGTGTATGCGAAGGAAAAGGAATGCCGAGAGGCGAAGGGACCAGATCACCGCCAGCGCGCTGACCAACAGTTCCCTGGTGCTGGGATCGTCAGATTGCGAGCCCGACCAGAGGCTGAAAACCACTGCCGCCATGAACGTCAGGCCCCCGGTGAGATCGTAGAATCTCTCGCTTTGTAGGATTGAGGCTGGTATCCAAGCCAGCCACTGTATGCCGAATATTATCACTGCGCACCAAGCGACTGCGGGCATGTCAGCCATATCGACGGAGTTGGCGGAGACGGAGCCAACGATCAGTAACGTGACTGTCACGCTTACGACCATGACGATGGCCGTCAGACGATAATCCTCTGGACTTGCTTGCATGGCTCACTCTAGCAGTAGCCTTCCTCATAAGGTTCTGTCTGCTCATGACAGGGAGGGGTCAGTCCTCGAAGACCTCTATCTCGGCGTTCCTCTTGACCATCTCTGTGAACTTGGAAGTGTACCTAGTGGCCCTTACGACGTGGTTGTCTATCCAGTGGTAGTTGCCCCCTCTTGGCTTGCCCATCAATAATGAGTGGTACCTGAAGCCCTTCTCCTCCAGCCACGACTCGGTGACCTCCCTGTGGTCCTCGGTGCGCGCGGTGAAGAAGCAGATTTGGTGGCCCTCATCGAACCACCTGTTGATGGTCTCGATGGCGTCGGGGTAGGCCTCGGCGGTGGCCATCCTCTCCGGTTGCTCGTTCGGGATGTCCTCCCCCACGGTGCCATCGATGTCGATTAGGTAGTTCTTGACGTGTTCAGGGAGTATCGGGCTCACCTGGTTTCCGAGGCCATCGTCGATTGGAGTAAGATCCATGACACTATCCGGTCNNATGACGTACATAATCAATTGCNAATGGCATCTTTCCGGAAACCGAATTATTGTTTCCGAATTGTTAACAAGAGGATGGCTGACCGGATAGCTATGCCAGGCTCGTGTGACAGGTCTCGCAGGGCCGCGGTCGCCAGAAGCATCTCCCCCTCCTTCAAGAGCGCAGTGACCGGTTTTTTCGGAACTAGGAGCCCCGATGAGGAGCAGGCGCTGGGATCTCACTCGGCGTACGTGGCAGCGTTGAGGGCGCATGGCACCGAGGTGACGGTTCTGCCGGGCCTGGAAGAGCACCCAGACTGCTGCTTCACCGAGGATACCGCGGTGATCGTTGGCGATACCGCCGTGATACCGAATATGGGCCACGCCTCGCGAGAGGGAGAGCAGGAGGCTGTGGTCGAGCACCTGTCGGAGAGGTACGAAATTGTCAGAATGCCCAAGGGGATGAAGCTCGATGGGGGCGATGTCGTGTTCTACGACGAGTCGTACCTGATCGGGATATCCACCAGGACAAGCAGAGAGGGCGCCGAATTCCTCTCATCCAGAGTCAAGGAGGCTGGTTACAACACCGAGCTGATCCCCGTCCCGTCATCGACCCTCCACCTCACTACAGTAATGTCAAGTCCGAGGCCCGGGACGATAATTGCGGCCGAGGGCCACTTCACAGAGTCACAGCTGGGCCCCCTCGCAGAGGAGCTCCTCTGGGTCCCGAACAGCGAGACCTATGCGGCCAACACGATCGGTTACCCTGATGACAAGGCCATCATATCAGCGGGCTTCCCGGTCACACGTGAGGTGATGCTGGATGCTGGATTCTCCATAACCTCTGTGGACATGGACGCGATCATGCAGGCCGACGGTTCACTAACTTGCCTCTCAGTATTCACTGAATAGGGGTCCTTCCGGGGTCTTGATTATATGCGACCGTCGCAAGGGCTAGGCATGCACATAGCAGGCAAGATCTTCCTCGGGCTCGGGGCAGTGATGTTGGTATTAGGCGGAATAATGACGATAGGGGGGGGAGACACCCTCTCTGAAATCGAGTGGGACGTGGAGGGCGAGAGCGTCTTCGAGGGACCCGATGGGACTTACACCCACACCAACTATGACCTCATGATCATCTACGTGGATGACAGTGTTGACTGCGAGACGTTCGAGCTGACCTACACCAATGAGACCGGTGCTCAGGGTTATGACGCCGACGAAATGGACGACTCAGACGGGGATGGCGACCCTGCAAACGACAACGACTACCCGTTCTTCGAGAAGGAAGAGTGCGCGGACGACGGAATGTCGGTCAGTAGTGGCGACGACCCGTCGGGGTACTACAGCATCGGGTCCTTCACCGGCGAGTATGATCAGTCATACGAAGTCGAGGCTTCAACCTCCTTCTACACTGTACCGTTCTTCAATACCTTAGGCGGAGTAGCTTCGGACGCCGCAGAGGGCTTCTTCGCGATAATTGGCGGCGTCGGCCTGGCTGGGTGCGGGGTATGCTCCCTCCTTCTCGGTGGCCTCCTAGCCCTCTTTCTGAAGGATAACAAGCCACAGACAATGGTAGTCAACCAGATGCAGCAGTAATCTCTGGACCGGACCGTTCAACAGCTGATGTTGCAACCGCGGCCCATGGGCGCCAAGTCTCACATGGCCGCGGGCATGGTCCTGCTAATGCTCTCGTCTGGACTGGGTGGCTGTCTATCCAACGGGGGCCCCGACGATTCGATCAATCTGGTAGAGGCCCCCCTTGTCGGGCCTGTCGATGAGAGGGAGTGCTTCGAGTTCGATAACAAGGAGAGGTGTTGGTTGCTTCACATACCTGAGACCGCGACTTACGAATTCTGCCTATCCAACTCCTGCCCACTACTAGTTGATGTGCATGGGAGGACATCGACCGCAGAGCATCAGTACAATCTCTCTGACTATCCGAGAATAACCGATCAGCATAACGCGATTCTCGTGCATCCGGAAGGAATAGACAACCGATTCAACATAGGGTGGTGTTGCGGGGATGAGAACGATGTCGGATTCATCCTGGAGCTGATTGACAAGATAATCCACGACAGGCGTGCAGACGTCGGGCGCGTCTACGTGACAGGATGGAGCAATGGGTGCTACATGAGTAACGAGCTGGCGAGCGTCGCGAGCCACAAGGTTGCAGCAGTGGCGTGCATGGCAGGGTACACGGATGAGCCNCTTGCGACAAACTACTCTGCTATCCCTGTAATGGAGATTCACGGCCTGGCAGACCAGATCGTCCCCTATGGGTCATCCTTCACCACGGGGGTTCTGCTTGAGGGGACGCTTGAGGGGGACGAGGGGGCAATACAGAACATGTACTGGTGGGCGGACGCGAACGGGTGCCCTGGCTCCGCGCCAGATATTGAGACGGTAGAATGGGATTACACAGTCATGAGGTTCAGTGGTTGCACGAACGGGGCAGACGTCGTGTTGGTTACCATGAATTACGCTCAGCACAACCCTTACATCAATGACTATGATGGAACCGACAGTCCGTTCTACCAGGCGATTTTGACCGGGAACCCGACTGGGATCGACGCGTCGCAGATGGCCTGGGACTTCCTAAGCCANCACTCGAAGAGCGTTGAGTAGAACGAGGGGTGAGCGTGGGACCGTGCACTTGAACACCTAGTGTTCTAGTCGGTAGTCATGCGCGCACGGCCATTCAGCGCCCTGTTGATGGTTATGCTGATGGCTTCCGCTCCATTGAGCGGCTGCTTCGGGGAGGAGGGTGGCGTTCCCTCGTCATCAGATCTATCCGTGAATCCCGAAGTAGTGGTCGCTGGAGTCTTCCAGCCGATTGAGCTGGCGGCGACTGAGAGCATGTCGGTCTACGTCCCATACCTGATCAAGGACCCAGAGACTGGTTTCGTGCAGAACACCACTGTAGTCGACATAGGTGGAGGGGATACGGTCGTACTGGAGGTACTCGCCCCTCCCAGGACGGATGGCGTGTTCATGCTTGTCGGTGAGTACGGCAGGGGCCACTGGCCGGTCAGACACGAGAGCGAGTCCTGGGAAACATGGCTCTCCCGAGGGGGGGAGGAGGGGATGGACAGCCTGGGTGCGATAAGAGTGCCCGCGAATGACTCCACGTTCGACACCATGGAGGTCCACTCTGTGGTCATGGGGGGTCCGGTCTCAGTGAAATTCGTCCCATCGGTCAGGCAGACCTCGATATCCATGGAGGAAGGAGGGGGTCATTCTGCAGGCCTCGTTCACGGTAGAATAGTCTACGACCGGCTGTTCGAGCTTTCAGACCCCACTGACACACTTGACCCGGTGGATGGGAAGGCTGGCTACTTCGACAGGTGGGCCGGGCAAGGCAATGCTGCCTACGAGGACGCCGCCCTGTACATAATCGGAGAGCTGGAGGGCTTCGGTCTGGAGGTGATAGCCCACAGGTACGAGTACACTGACATCATGAACGTCCAGAACCCCGAGGCGTACAACATATGCGCTTACAAGTGGGGCTCAGTGGTCCCGGACGAGTGGATGGTATTCGGGGCCCACTTCGACGTCGCGCCTCCAGCTAACGCTGTCCTACTAGACCCCCACATCGTAGGCTTCCGAACGTACGGGACCAGGGCAGGCGCATATGACAATTCAGCTGGAACCGCAATGGTCATGGAAACCGCAAGGGCGCTCTCGGACTTCGACACCAGGAGGACCATGGTGTTCTGCCTGTGGTCCGGCGAGGAGGGCGGAAAGCGAGGATCCGACTATTGGACCGAGTACTACGTGAAGGAAGACAACCCCCAAGTGACGGTGATGAACTACATCAACCTCGATATGGCTGGGGTCAACTGGCCAGGAGGGGGTGGCGCCCCCCATGGGGACCCCGATCCTGAGATAGACGAGGACGGGTATCCGAAGGACAGCGAGGTCTGGCCCCTGAGGGTATACATCGGGCCTGGGCCGAATCATGATCAGATTGATCAGCCTGGGATGGTCGGTCTCTCGAACTGGATAGGAGCAGACGCACTCGGCCTTGAGGAGCAGATGGGGACGCTTGTCGGTACGAACTACTCGGCTGACACCTGGAAGACGGATGTCTGGCTGGACATGGACAGGCCGGAGGTTATCGTGTACGAGGACACGACGGCCAGGAGTGATCACGCCAGCTTCCAGGACAACCTCGGCACAGTCACTGTTGGGTTCGGGGGCCTCGTTGATGGGTACTGGTGCTACCACCAGGTATGCGACACTCTAGAGGAGATGGAAGAATGGATGGATACCACCGGCAAGGGGTACGGCGAGGAAAACACAGGGGTGGCCAACGTAGTTAACAGCCTCGACATGATAACTTGGTGGGCCCTCATGACCTTCTTCCACTGCGACGAGGTGCCTGTCTTCAACTCGCTGAGTTAGAGTTTCTTTCGTGGGTTCAGAATGTCTTCGGGAAAGTACGGCGATGGCAAATTTTCGTGGGACTTGTCAGATTGGGGAAGGCCTCTCGCTCGGTTCGCGGCAACGATCCTTAGGGAAAGAAGGGTAAGTGTGCTGATGGTTACCAACACTCATCTGCTTATGTCCATCTTGGGTGCTTTCCTGATCATCAATAGCCAGGTTGTGGAGGGGTGTGCCTTGCTCGTACTCAAAGGCGTGGTTGACGCCGTCGACGGGGAGCTCGCCAGGATTAGAGAGCGCCCCTCCCATGTCGGGAGGTATTGGGACACAATTGCGGATACGATAGGCCTGGGGTTCGTTATGTACGCGTTCGGGCAACATCTTGGTTGGGAGGCTCTGTATACTGCCGGTATCGTTCTAGCTGTTCTGCTGCAGTACTCTCTGTTCAATCACTTTTCTGTGATGATGAGAAGCCTTGGGGAGGGGGAAACTATCAGCAGGGTAGACGAGTGGGAAAGGCCGGTTGCGAAGCCCTGGGAGAAGCAGAGTCATGTCGACTTGCTGCATAGGGTATACGTGGTCGGATTTTCGTGGCAGGACCGTTTGGTCAGTTCCATAACTGGCAAGACTCGTCTGGGATATTCATTCGAGCTCACTGCATCGTCATTGCTTGGTTACGGGTTCCAATCATTGGTCGTACTTTCCCTGAGTCTTACTGGCAATCTGGAGTTTCTGGACGAACTGGTACTCTACGCAAACAGTTCTGTGGCGCTTGTCGCAGTAGTGGCCAGTCACATTCGCTGGAGTGCCTGAGAAATAACTAGTGACTCCTGCATGCAGATGGGGTGGATGTCCTCACGAAAGCATGAACTCGGACACCTCTTTTGTGACGTCCTCGTCGCTTAGTATCCTGAAGTGGCCGAGTCCCTTTGTGATTACGATTCGACTGTCCTCTATGGCCTCGTGAAGCTCAATCGATGCTTGGCTGTCGACCAGCTTGTCGTCCTGGCAGTGGAGTATGAGTGCCCGTAGGTCAGCCTCCGCGACGACCTTGGAGGGGCTGAAGTCGGAAACCGGGTAGCCCAGTCTCCCCTCGTAATATTCCATCATCAGGTCTGCGTACTTCTCTGTGGGGAGGCCGAACATTCGTACGTATCCGGTGAAGAACGGTCTCATGGTCATGGACGGATGGCAGAATGTGATTATCTGGGGTATGCCAAGGCGTGTTACGGCACTCAGTGCGTAAACGGTTCCCATAGAATGAGAAATCACACAATCAAACGGCCCATGGGCCTCACTGAGCTCCTCGACGCAACTTACTATCTCAGGTATGGCGGTGAACTTAGACGTGGATTTGCCGTGGCCCGGCAGGTCAAACGAGGTTACGTCTAGCCCCTGCTTGTGCAGCTCCAACGCCAGGTGGTAGAACTGAGACCCCCGGCCGTTCCAACCATGCACGAAGAGGATCTTCTGCCCGCCATTTGGAAGCCTGTAGACCTGTAGTTCCTTGCTTTTCTCCAGTACCCTAAGCATGCTAACATCGCTCTCCTTCAATAGCGCCTCTTCTCTCTGCGGAGTCTTGAACCTAAGCGGGCGTGTGAAAATGAATGCTAGGACACGGAGAGTGGCTCTAGTGGATATCAGGTTGAGTGCTCGTAGCGCTGTTTTCAATGGCATGGGTATGGGGTTGTACCCTCCTATCGCCCTGTCAGCCATCTTGTCCCAGCTCCCGAGAAGTTGTCAGACAATCTAGACATTCAGTAATAACGGGGTGTCTTGGTTCCTGGTGAAATCCGATAGGAAATCCCACATTAGCTCGGGGGTTTGGATGCCCTCTATTTCATCTGGCCAGTTATGGTCATTGAGCTCGAGGCCGTAGTGCTCTATTCTCACCCCATCAATGCATTCGTCATGGACGATATGCTCAACGAAGAACCCGGAGTCCTCGCTCATTGTCTGGCATCCGGATTTCTCGGCCCAGTAGTCGATGAGTGCCGGGACCTCACTCATGGTGCCAACGCCCTCGTGCTCGCCCTCCTTCCACTCCCAGTCGCTGTGATAGTAGATGATGTAATCCAGCTTGCCGTGGATGTGCATGACACCCATGCCAGCATCTAGATTACAGGTTTCTGGGCTTACGGGCATGGTCCCAGCGAAAGACGCGACCGCTGCAAACCTGTGGTTGATCTGGCATGCAATCTCGTAGGTAAACATCGCCCCAAGAGAGTACCCGATGGCATAGAGCCTTGTCTGATCTACGCAGTAGGTCTGGGATAGCTGGCTGGCTATTTGTTCCGAGAAGTTGTTGTCGTCCCTGGAGGTCGCAGCCGTGTTGAGGTACCACTCTCCTTCGGCCGCAGTCCTGTCCTGCTCGGCTATGGCGTATGCCATAATGAACTTCTCCTGCTCACCGAGCTGATCGAACTGGTCTTGTTGAGCGAAGTCCTCCTGGGAGTCCGTGCCGCCGTGGAAGGCGATTATCAAAGCTAGTTCCGTGCCCGCCACCGAGCTAGGTACGGAGAGCCTGAACGTCCTCTCCACACCGTCAACGAGGATGGTAGTGTCCTCTTGGGTTAGAGGTTCAGATGGAGATAGGCAGGGGTCTCCGAGGGCCGGGAGAAGTTCAGTTCCCCCCTCTCCTGTTGCCGCGGGGCCTCCGAGGCAACCGCTCATTGACCCCAATGAGAATAGAACAGCAAGGAGTAGTCCCTTGTAACCGGTTTTCACGTTTGACGCGTATGCTGCCCGAATAACAAGTTATCTTCAGTTTGGCCACCCTATGGGTAGGTGTATCTCGTTCCTCCTCATGAAGGGGAGTGTGGTTCCGGGATTGTCGTACACAGCTAGTATCGGGTTACCGACAGGAGTGAGGCCTTGGGCTTCTGCCATAGACCGGAGCTTCGTCGTCAGACGCCTCGCTTTCCCAGATCGGGAGAGTCCTGAGAATGACAAAACGGCGACCGTATGCTCTTTGACCTCGGTAAGCTTGATCTCCGGATCAAGAGGGTCGGGTAAGTCACCTATCGAGTACTCAGTGGGCATGGTAAAGGACATCATTGGGCCTTCGTCATTCTCCCACATCTGAACCGGTGCGGTCATGGCGATCCTCTGATCGGCATGGTTACCCCCGAAGATGTAGCTCGCAATCCTCCTGAACCCGTTGGAGGTCCCATTCCAACCGGTTCCAGCGGTCTGTAGTCTCGCCTGCACAGTGCTACCATACCTTCTAACTTCGAACCCGCCATACACCCTAAGTGTCTCGTATGACGGTTCCTCGATAGATCCCCCCATGAACTCCCTCACAGTGTAATTATAGCGTTTCTAAGCGGAAGCTGATCATCCAGGCCCCATGTAACAATCAATATCCCGAGGCAGATTATGAACCACATCCAAAACATCGAGTCGGACCACGACTTGATCTTCTTACCGTCCAGAGGGCCGAATGGTAGCATGTTGAAAGTAGCGAGGAAGGCGTTGGCCAAGAGCCAGTAGTATAGTATGAAATCGGTGATTTCTGAATAGCCGCCGAGGCCAGCCGCCAATGGGATGATCCCCAACACCCAGAGGCAGAGGTTCGATACCGGTCCGGCCAACGCGATTTTGCCGAACTGGGGCTTTGTTGTATTGCCGATAACCATGACTGCCCCGGGGGCCATGAAGACGACTTGGAGAATGGCAGCGAGTAGTACCCCGAATCTCAGGCCCCCGGGTGACATCCTGAACTCTGCCCAGCAACCATATTTCCTGGCTACGATCTTGTGTGCCATCTCGTGAATGACGAAGGCCGGAGCGATTGCTATCAACAGAAGCGCGCATAGAGTCAGATATCCTGGAAGGTTTAGAACTGCTCCTCCGATTCCTCCTCCAAAAGCAAAGCCAAGAGCCGCAGTGAATGCGATCGTTGCAACTGTGAGGTGTTCGATCTCAGTACTCGAGAAATGCCAGACTGAGCCCTTGTGGACTGTTGCTGACATAGGCTGTGGCTCGCTTCCGAAGACCCTGAAGAAAGGGTTGCCTCCAGCTGTAGATGAGAAAACGACTCTGACATGCGGGCTTCGACGGCTTCCATCGTCCCTGGCGGAGGAATGGCTCGGAGGGGGCCTTTTACTCTCGAGCCTGTCGAAAGGGTCCTCGTCTATCCACCAGGACCTCGGGTCCCTCTTCTCTGCCACGTCACTCGGTAGGGATGGTGTCGTAATAATGCTCGTAGGGGCTCAGTCCTCGTCTAGCATATCCCCCACTTCCTCCAGCAGAGCGTCCCAAGTGGGAACCTCCTTCCTCTTTCCTCCGTCGATTAAGGAAAGGAGCTCTTCCATCTCATCGGGCTGCAGCTTGGTCCCCCACCAAGACGACTTCTGCCTCCTCTTGTCCAGCAGGGACGCCTTCCTGTGCCTCCTCTGTCTCCTGAACATCTCCTCGACCTCCTCTTGGGTTTTGGCTGAGACCGTTCCCTGATGCTGTGAGATCAGGGTGACGTAGTGGAGCATCAGCTCACCATGCTCGGTGTCATCGATGTACTTAGCAGGGGATGCCAGCATCGTCACCAGCTCCCTGGACAGCCTGTCTGCCTTCGAGGTTGCCTGACCTGACATCCTGTCCCTTGCTCTCGTGTGCGCGGCGATGCACGACCTGCATCGGGAGGACCCGGTCACATCGGGGGCATCGCAGGTCAGGCAGCATATCGAGAACCCCATCTGCTCCATGGCCCTGCGAGGCATCGACATGGAGCGCCCTATCCGTCCTCAGACATGAACCTACTGAGGCTGGGGCACTGTCAGGATTGCCTCAGGGCCCCTCTCAACGGTCGGAGCCTCGAAAACGGAAAGGGAGGGCAGGATGTGCACTGTGCACGCATTGCCACAAGCGGGAGCCAGGTAGTCCTCGCCCTGGTCACTGAAGATGAATCTGAGTCCGTTACCCGCGGGGAGTATCGCATCAATGCCTTGGAACTCCATCATCATGGTTATCTGTTGCCCGGGTATAACGGTCTGGGGCTCATAGCCTCCCTCGTGATACCTCACATCCATGGTCGCATGCCCCAAGCGCAGTCCGGTCATGGCGTCCTGCATCTCGATGAACACCTGGCCACCGTCGAATGTCGGTACGGCTGAGAGGTGCAGAGTTGGCAGGCCTGCTATGTGAATGTCCCTGTCATCGTTGATGTCTGGGCATTCGACGGTAACCGTCTGCCCTCCTCCGACCACCGATAGTCCTCCTCCAACGAAGGCTCCGTCATTACCGCAGTCGCTCAAATCCAGCGTGAAGGGCTCCCTGTCTGCAGGTGGCCATGTCTCCTCGATCCTCCACTGGCCGTCGTTCCTCTGTATCTGAGCATCCAGACTCGGCTTCGGGCCCCTCTCCTGGAGATAGTACTCGAACCACTCGAACAGGTCCTGACCCCAGTCCCACCTTGTCATGTTCTCGAGTGCCTCGAATCCATATCCCGGTTCGACCCCCTCGTGGCTGTTGACTTGGTCTGGGTAGTGGTGGCCCCACTGTCCCAGTATCCCCCTGACCTCGAAGCCAGCGTCGACGTACGTCTGGTACCAATTTGTGCCCGGAGGGCCCCCAAACACCTGATGCGGGTCCACGTTCCAGTCCTGCATGCCCTGCACCCAGTAGATGCTTCCATTCCAGTTGAGGAGTGCCTTGTCTATGTGGCTCCTCTCGTCGTAGTAGTTCTGCATGTAGGGGTCCATCTCACCTCCGACATAGGTGACTGGTCCCGCGAATATGCCCTCCAGGATGTCAGGACAGATGTTATCCAGATCGTCCTCGTTGTAGTCGACTGTGCTGGAGAAGTAGTTCATGTGCATGATCTGGGATCTGGCCTCGGCACTGCCGTTCTTGTAGAGCAGGGGGTGCAAGGCGGTGGTTCCTGACATCGGGACTATCGTCTTCAGGTACTCGCTCCCCATTGCCGCTGCCTCCCACTGGGTGGCTCCCTCGTAGGACTTGCCGTACAGGCCCACGTTACCATTGCTCCAGTTCTGGGTACCCAGCCACTCGACAGCGGCGTGGATGCCAAGGCCCTCGCCTGCCCCCCTGTAATCGAAGCACCCACTGCTCTCCTCAGTGCCGAACACAGCCACCTGCGCGAAGGCGTAGCCGTGGGGTACGAAGTTCTCGAAGATGAACTCCCCTCTCGCAGCGCCCACGATGTTAGTGGGTGTGGACTCGGCCCCTTGGGTGCCGTAGGAGAAGTACGGTGAGATCACCGCTATCACCGGTACCTTGTCGCCCCCGATGGTATTGCTGGGGAGCCAGTATGACAAATGGACCGTCGATTGCGCGGGTCCTGTTTCCCATACATCGCTGGTGTCGACGTCGATGAAGGCCTCCTGTACCTCGAGTGCGCTGTAAGGGCCTGGCTCCAGCAGAAGACTGTAGGAGCCCGAGGTGTCCCACTCCATGGTGTGCCTGTCCCATATTGACGGGTACTGTGTCTCGTTTGTGCTGGAATTAGCCTCTGGCTCATCCGGGAAGATACACCCAGACAGCAGGGCCGAGAGGAACAGCGCGACTATCCCAACCGGTCGGACCATGTTGCCCATGGCTTTTGGGTGTCGGCTCCTGCTTCAAAACCTGTGTATGGTTGGACGGTTTCTTAAGAAGGGACAAAGGATATACGAAAATGCCTCGGCACTGCTAATACGATGTTCCAACGCTTAGTGGCAGGGATGGCAGTGAATCTTGTTCTGAGTCTGATACCTCAGAGGGTGAGGAGCGTGATCGGTGGCCTGATAATGGCGGTGGGCGGTCTACTGCTCCTGTTGGGCCTGGCTATCGTTGTCGTAATATCTGAGGATGCCGCATTCTTCCTCGGAGCGTGTGTTGGAATAGTTGGTTTTTTCATATCGGGGATTGGTTGGTGGATACGCAGTGTTGGGCCCTACGAATCGCTCGGCGAGTCAGTTGCTAATGCAGTGATTGATATTTGATACGGGCATTAGTGAAAGTATGGTGCGCGGAATGGTCATGCCGATTTGGTACCACCCCCTCTACACGGAGGGGATCTCCGAGGGGGCTCGGTTTCCGCGTGAAAGATACAGGATCCTGCGTGAGCGGCTCAAGGCACTTGAGGAGGAGGGGTCAGTCATCATCGAATGCCCCGAGCCTATTGGTCCGGAAGTTCTCAAGATTTCCCATGAAGAGAGCTACGTGGACCGCTTCCTGGAGGGGACCCTCACTCAGGCCGAGATCCGAAGGATCGGCCTGCAACCATGGACCGATAGTTTTGTGGAGAGGACGCTGAGAATAATGGGAGGGTCAGTGTCTGCCCTGGAGCACGTCTTGGTCCATGGTGGACTGTCAGGCAACCTGGCAGGAGGTACGCATCATTCTCATCGGGACTTTGGATCGGGGTACTGCGTCTTCAACGACCTGTCGGTCTGTGCCCTCTTGGCAAGGGACTATCATGGGTGCTCTCGTGTGGTGGTTCTGGACCTAGATGTACACCAGGGGGACGGCACCGCCTCCATCCTGGAAGAAGAGGAGGGGGTCACGACAATATCTGTCCATTGCAAGCAGAACTTCCCTTTCAGAAAGGCGGAAAGTGACTACGACCTCGTTGTTGAGGCGGGCTCTGGGGATGATGAGTACCTATCGGTAATCGATGACGCTATGACGATAGTCGAGCGTTATGAGCCTGATGTCATCCTCTTTCAGGCCGGTGTCGACGGTCTCTCTGAGGATGCATTGGGGAGGCTGGACCTCAGCAGGGAGGGGATGAGGTATAGGAACAAGAAGGTGTTCGACTACGTTCTGGAGAGGCAGGTGCCATGCGTGGTCTTCATGGGAGGGGGTTATTCGGACCCCATTGATCACACCGTGGATGCTCTGATGGACCTCTTCCGAGGGGCTGCGAATGCGAGCCTTCTGTTTTCCTGAGAAGCTCAGTTGATTTTCAGATGGGGGTTGATTTCCAAGTATTTGCTCAGCTTGGTCATTAATTTTCTATCCTTGGCCCATTCTTTCCAATCTTTCCTCAAAGACTCCAGTTCATGCCGAGCGTCAACTGGAATCAGGGAGAACTTTCCTGTCTCCTTTGAAATTAGGAGCAGTAGCATCCAGTCCATGCCACTCGCATCTGAGTACATGGCTATCTGGGGGAGGTAGTTTCTCTTCCACTTGCCTCTTTGGGTACCAGGTTTCTCCAGTGAAGGTTCGCCTTCGATCGGCAGACCCCTCGTAGTCTTCATCTCAACGGGGATCCCGTTATACTCGAGGTCTGGCGTACCTGATACGCGAATTCCCAATTCAGTGCACTCAAACATCACCCTTGTCCCCTTCTTCCACAATTCTGACTCGAACGTGTTCGTGATATCTGCCATCAACTCGTCGAAAACGTGGCCGATCTCAATCGGGCCTTCCGAAGGGACATTCTTGACAGGAGGTAACGGCTTGTCGGCGTACTTTAAGCAGGAGTTCAGAGCCGGGTGGAGCCCCTTCCCCTTTTTGTTTTTAATCTTCAGATCGGAGACTCTTATGTGGTCTGTCTGCATGTTGTAAACTTCAAACACGTCAGGACAGGAAACCTGTATTTCTGAGAACGCCCTTTCCAGCTCCATCCCCGCCTCAATGGCCAAATCAATTTTTTCGGGGGTGAGGATCATGCCCTGCAATTTTCTTAGCTTGGCCGGACTAACAAATGAGAAGGGCTTCCCGTCTAGAAAATTCTGGAGCCATTTGGTTGACTCCTCACTTACCCTAGATAGCTGTCTGACATTAACACCACAGTGTTTCCCTAACTCCTTTGACTGGCCAGTAGTCGAGCAAGCCCTACATCGCCAGAGGTATGGAGGGTTCACCTTCCTGGTCCCATTCAACTTCCTGGTCTCATTCTTTTGGTTTTTTAATGAAGGAATTGATGGGACATATTCGGGAAGGGTGAGTACCAATGGGGCCTTTCCTTTAGAGAAAAGTACGATTAGTCCTTCTTTCGGTTTGGTGTTTTTTTCTTCCCAAATACTACCTTTGATTAATACTCCTCCTTCTGGTAATTTACCGTCCTGAGCGGTGAATATGCGAGTCAATCTGAGGAATGCATACGCATCTTTATCCAAATTAGTCAGGACTGAGTATTCCGTCGACCTGTTCTCGGAGAACCACCTTTGCCAGTCAGAGAATGGCTGTTCGATCTTCTCCATATCATCTAACCTGGATTTCTCCTATTCAATTTGTCGTCGATACGCAGATATTCCAAAAGCGCGTTTACCGATTGAGCTCGGCCCTGAGGGCCCGTGGGATATCGCTGTTGACCGTCATCCTCTTTCCGTTTGGGTGATCGAATGAAAGGGATGAGGCGTGGAGGCAGAGCCTGTTGACGCTGGCCTTCCCCCACCCATGCCTAGTGTCCCCTGCCACTGGGCACCCGAGGCTTGCCATGTGGAGTCTGATTTGGGCTCTCCTACCTGTATCTATCTTGATTCTGATGAGCGAGTGGGACTTCCCTGTTTCCTCGAGAGACCAGTGCGTGATGGCCTCCCTTCCTGCTCTCCTACCTGGTTCGACGAGCCTGACTCTCATGTCCTTGGTCTCCTGAATCCTGGCGTCCTCGGTTCCCGATTGCGCAGGGGGATTTCCGTGTACCACGGCATGGTACAGCCTCTCGACTGTCCTGCCCTTGAACTGGGACTGAAGCATGTCTCTGGTCTCGGGGCTCCTCGCGAGGATTAGGCAGCCGGAAGTCTCCCTGTCCAGCCTGTGGACGAGCAATGCCCTAGTCCTGCCATTCTCCCATGCCCACTTGGCGGCCCTATCGAACATCGTGTCCGCCTCCCCCCTGTCCGTGGCCACGGAGAGCAACCCATGTGGCTTGTCGACCACTATCACCTCCGAGTCCGAGTAGAGGATCGTTGGCTCGGGTATGCTGGCAGGTGGCGTGGGGGGGTCGTCCCCATCCAGGCGGGAGAGGACGACGATGGTTGCCCCGGGGCCCACCCTCTGGCGTGGGTGCTCGCCCCTGATTCCGTCGATCCTCGTCCTTCCCTGCGATATCATCCTCCTCAGGGAGTTCTTCTTCGCCTCCGGGTGAATCGCGGACAGGGCCTCGATGAGTGTGCACCCCTCTTCGACGGTGATCGATGGATCAGGCATCAGTCCTCCCACCATTTCTTGCTTGCCGGGGCTATGTCGAAGTCCTCCCGGCTATGCAGGGTAAAACCCCCATCGGAGAATGCGCGTATGCTCACTGACCCCTTGCGCCTCGCGGGGAACGATGCGTCGTTGACATCGATGTCCCTCAGCCACTTCCACCTCTCTCCCTCCTCTCCGTGGTCCTCGTCTTCGGCACCGAACGGGTAAATCCCAACCCATGCAGAGCTGCTACCTGGGGGGTCATTGATTCTGAATCGAACCGGTTTCCCCTCTATCGCCTCCAGCACCTCGATGGAAGGGTCCTTGGGTCCCTTGGGAGAAGTGGCGGGCCTGTCCTTGAACGCCTTTCGGATGATACCCAGACCAACGAGGGATAGCGAGCCGATCCCAGACATGATTGAGCCGGCTATCGTCAATCCTATGGATTCCACAACTTTCTCCCCATCCTGTATCCACATTGGAATAGGGTACGAATCATCGTTTCTAGAGGCTGAAATATCGGTGTGGCCTGCCATACAGCCGTAACAGGCCCGACCGAGCTTCACCAGATTTTCCCCTTTCTGCTCGGGCCATACATTTGCATCGCACCCGCTTCCGTAATGGGCGATTTCAAGTTCGAACGCCTGCCTCGTTTGGTCTGCATCATTCTGCTTCGCCCGTGACGTCCACGGGTCGCTCATCCATAGGCCCGAATGAGTGGCGTTCACAGTCACACTCTCACAGTAATCGTGTATCCCGTTATTATCGAAGTCCCCCGGTACCGCATCGATGAAAATGATGAACCCCTGATCGCCCATGCCGTCTGCATCGGTAATCCACAAACGAGCAGATGAAGTTTCCTCGTGGTGGAGAGTTTCGGCTGTAATAGCCCCAATGATGAGCATGGCTACGCCGGGGATAAGGAGTAATACGGCGAACACAACACCCACCCAGGTCCACCTTGGAGCGGGCTTGCCGGTTTCTGCATGAGATTTGGCCCACGAAGAGATGAGAGTAAGGGAAGCGCCCACTGACAGAAATCCACCGATGCCGAACATTATCGCGCCCGGAATAATCATTCCGAGATTCTCCTCGCCCGCTGGGCCTTGCCCACCGATAAAAAGTGGTAAACCGATACCGAACAGGAACATTCCAGTCACGAATGCCGTGATCACCAGACGCTTGTTCGGTCGTTCATGCGCCCGTCCTGTTGCGGCATTATTTGGCTTGACTGCGAAGTCTTTTCTTTCATGTAACCTGTATCCGCCATCTGAAAATACGCGTATGCTCCAATTGCCTTCGTATTTCTCGGTGAATGATGCGTTGTTCACGTCTAAGTCCCTGAGCCATTCCCATTGCTGCTTCTGCTTCCCAATTTCCTGGTCACTCGAACTTGGGTGATAGATTCCAACCCAGGCATCGTTGCTGCTTGGAGGGTTGTTGATTCTGAAACGAACCGGCTTGCCCACTACTGCTTCCAAAATCTCAATCCCGTTGGTCGCCTGAGTTGTATGGGGAGTAGTCGAAGCTCCCGCAGGAATGGGGAACTCGCCGCGTGGCTTGTTGTGCGTGGCATCATCACTGCATCGGAAGAGTCCTGTACCACCTGGCTGCTCGAAGAATGCCGCGTCTTTCGGTGCGCCGCCGCCTCTGTCGTTCCATATCTGTCCACCCAAGGGTTGCCTGCTCGGGCTGAGGCAGTCTAGGGCAACACAGACCACGTCCTTGTGTGAGGGCGGGGTTTCGCTAGTTGTCCCCACGTCACCAAGTGACACGTAACCCGCTGGCGGGATAGGACGCCAGCACCAGAAGCGACGCCTGCCGCGTTCCTGCCACCATACTAGATCGAACCTTTCGGGCGGTGCGATGTCTCTACCGCCAGCACGAATGACCAACGTCGAGAAGTTCGGTGGCGAGTGCCCGTTCTTGGCGGTCATACCGATCAAATGGCACCCTGCAGGCACGCGCGGCCTCCAGACAGAGACGTCTTGGTTTGCGCCGGAACCACTGTCGTTCCATACCTCATCGTAGTCACTTACGGGGACGAATTCGAACTTCTCCTCCACTGAAGTTGTTGCAGGTGAGGTTTCTGCTGAAAGCTCGTAGACTGCAGGACCGCTCCATCCCTCATGAACGTCGTTCCACGTTCTGGCGGCACTCAAACCGAGTTGCACTCTATTTTCTACCCCTCCATAGTTGTTCGGCTCGCCAGGATGCCAGTTAGTGTAAGTCCAAGGCCGGCCGTCAGACCAGTACCAGTGNTTAGCACCNGGCCCATTGCCACTCCCTTTCCTGATTCCACCAATCCACACNACATTACCGNTGGCGATTCTAGTGACNTGTTCGTTCTCCTCCGCACTAGTGATTGATGCGAGGTTACCTCCCATTGCTCGAGCACGTTCGTCGTGCCANTGCCATCCCCCCTCCTCACGNGCAAAGACGTATTTNTGGTCAGAATTCAAGNNGGGTTCACNAGATTCATCTGGTNTTGAGNCGGATTCCATTTTNATTGTTCCAGCCNCTTCCCATCTTCTNGTTCCNAAAGGTGGACCNCCTGANTTCGGTGGTTCTATCCAACCACCCCTAAACCAATCATTAGTTCCGTCTTGAGGACGGTCATCCAAACTCCATGAGGGACCTCCCCCCGAATTCGCATTGTAGAAATACAGAATACACCCTGAGTTATTTTTGAACCATGGTTTTCCATTAATTTCATTGTCTTGAATTGTATAAATTCCATTATATTCTGGTATTGAGTGCTCCGAAACTAGGATTTTTTCTCCTTGAAGCATGCTTGTCACGACTACCGTTTTGAATACGCTGGAATTAGAATCAGGGATATTGCCAATGCGCTTGCTTTCATACTATTGCTAGGGAATGGTTAGGAATAAACCCAATGTCATATTCCTGCTTAGAGTCCTTCTGCCACCGCTCAGATACACCCCTATGAGTCGCCGGCGTACCAGAGGGTAGGCTCAATTTGTAGCGGCGGGCACAGAAGAGTGATGGAGCTGGATTCTGAGGTTAGAATCCTCATCCTCGATATAGCCAAAGGTATACTCAACCTTGACTTCAGTTCCTTCAGTATCGGTGAAGAAATAGTTCCCCATTGCAAAGGCCCTATTTCCGTCGGTGGCCACCTTGTGATTCTCGAACCTCACGTTTGTCCAGCCTTTTATCGCAAAACCTTCGTCCTCGGGGCAAGCATTGTTCGATGCGACGAAGTAGGACAAGGCNGANTCGAAAGTNGGGCGGAACTGNTCNANCGCNGCCAAGGTAGGTTTGAACATGACTGGTNCGATCTGATACGCATACAAGCGTATTGATGTGATTAGTTGCGATTCCTACGTAGTCGCCGCCATTACTGTGGGCTTCGGAGATCCCAACGATCCCATCGCCCCACTCTTGCTGGGCCCTTTCAACATCCTCCAAACTAACCATCTGGGCTAAACCCCCCCAACGCCGTTCAAAGCATTGAATGCAGTATTGACGTGAATGGCGGTTCCCAGTGACAGAGCGTCCTCATCTACCTTGAATTTGGGGTGGTGCACGCCATATCCCTCCTTCTCTGGATTGCCGACCCCTATGAAAGAAAAGCACCCGGGTATCACTTCGGTATAGTACGAGAAATCCTCCCCGCCCATTATCGGGCCCATTTCTTCGACCATGCCTTGTCCGAGGATTTCTTCCGATGCTGATTTGCTCAACTCCCAGCATTCAGCATCATTTACGGTGGGCGGGAAATCGTTGCCCGGAAACGTCACCTCAGCCTCGCACCGATTGGCAAGAGATATCGATTCGGCTACCTCCTTGACTCTGTTCTGCAATTGGGTAATGCCCTCGCTGGTCAGCGATCTTATCGTGCCTTGTAATTCCATTGTCGGGGGAATAACATTCGTCGCAGTACCCGCATTTGCCATTGTGATGCTAATTACGCCAGATTCCAAGGGATCCAACTCACGGGAGATTAGAGTTTGGAGCTCGACCACTATCTTCGAGCCGGTGACCACCGGATCCACTGTGAGGTGGGGCATGGCTGCATGGCCTCCATTTCCTTTGACTAAAATCTTGATTGATGAAGTGGCTGCCAATAGGGTGCCTTCTCTGGATGCGAGGGATCCCACGGGTAGTTGGTCGGTGACGTGCAATCCGAAGATTTGTTTCACCTCGGGGTCTTCCAAAACCCCCTGCTCCCTCATCATCTTACCACCTGCTCCCCCTTCTTCTGCGGGTTGGAATATCAGCTTGACTGTGCCTTCTATTGCTTGTTCGTTTTGTTTCAGGACTTTTGCTGCCCCAAGAAGCATTGCAGTGTGGCAATCATGGCCGCAGGCATGCATTTTTCCATCAATTTCACTTCTAAAATCCACATCTGCTTCTTCGTGGATGGGTAAGGCGTCCATATCCGCCCTGAGTGCGATACATGGGTCACCGCCATTCCCGATGAGACCGACAACTCCTGTTATCGCTATGTCCTTTTCATATGGAATGTCCAACTCTTTCAAGGTACTTTGAACTAGCCTGCTGGTTTCGAATTCCTCGTACATCAACTCGGGATGGCGATGGATTGTCCTTCTTTTTTCTACTATCCATTGATGGATGTCTTTCGATTGCGAGAGTATCTCGCTGATTTGCATGTGTCACAAGGTGGCGTACTAATATTAGAATTCTGCCGGCCGAATTTAGAACCATAATTTCTGGTTGGCCTCGTAGGTATCGTAGAATTTTTGATCGCTCGTTGTGAGATAGATTACAGCTTCTGAGAGTGCGATTATTGCAGATGCGAAAAGCGGGAGGACGAGGAGCATCCCTACCGTTGACATCAGAAGCAAGATGATTCCTTGGTTGTTGTAACCCAGGTAGAATTTGTGAACGCCGAAACCGCCCACCAATAGTGCCAGAATGCCTGCAGTCAGCCTATTCTTCTCTGGTGGTCTGCCGTCCAATGTTGTTACACCATTACTGATCGGACCGGGTAGGGCTTGGTTGGAGCCCCCTCCATCATTATTTTCTTCATCCTGCCACCACTGCGAAGAGCTCTTTGCCACGACTTAAGGATAAAATTTCACTAAATTAATGTTAGCAACTTTGCGACTCTCGGGACGCGATACTGGGACATCTGTACCATGGCCTAGAATCCAGTGAGAATTGCCGCCAACAAATCAAGGATCCCAAGTCCTACTTCNCCAGCCGTTCCAGCGACATCACCAGCCGCCGTTCCAGCGTTAATGGGATCTCCCACTTTTTCCACGGGGTCCTTTTTGTTCCTAGCCCCAACGATAGAAGGATCACCTGCTCCCCCCTCCTCGTATGGCTCCAGCTCGCCCTGGTCAAACCACATCGATCCGCAATTGTGGCAACCATCGACCTCGTAGCTTCTCCCACCGGGGGAAACCGTGAATTTGGACATCTCAACCGGGCGTTGTGGATGAATGGTTAGGCAATGCGGGCAGAGTATTCCTGCCGGTGAGCCGGTGAACACTCTCGCCCTCAGCCTCGTGTAGTCGCCCTGGTCCATGTTACTTTCCAACCAGTTCTTGTCTGCGAGTATTCCCATGCATTTCCCGCACCCGCAGGCGCTTCCACTCCACCACTCCCCTCTATCCTCCAGCTTTGTATGACAACGTGGACACATCACAGGAGGCATAGATTTGATTCATAGGAACAGGCCTTATTTGTTGTGCCTGCGCGAATCCCAATCACCGAGTTTTGTGTTGGCTCGCACCTAGCATTCGCTAGGGAGGCTCGCACCCTCTCCGCATCGCTCACGCCAGGAAGGCTGAGAAGCTCATTATGCTGATAGCAATACCAGCGTATGACCCAACCATCAATGTCAATATCATTCTAATCATAAGTTATACGATGGACGTATAGGTTATCAAGGCGTGTTTTTTTTCTAAGGCGCAATGGATACACGTCTTGATAGCCCCCAGGTAGATGACNGACCTTATGTTGAGAGAAACAATGGACATCTGGTGGTTCCTACAGGGACTTCTAGGCGGAATACTGGCGTGATGACAACGCACACTACAATGACACGAAAATCAGAGGGAGGGGCGACTCTCCCTCTGACACAACCTAATCCCGAATTTAGAGATATTAATCTGAATACCTCTAAATAATAATCTGCATTCCAAACATCATGCCTTGTGACTGCTGTAACTGTGACCCTTGTGGCCCTAGTTGTTCATGCGATGGGTGCTGCTGAGTCAGCATGTCATACATCCTAGAACGCTCGGGGAGGGAAAACTAATCGGTAACCTATTGTGCCTCCTTCTGTAGCGTATTTTATGTCTGGATGTCTCGAAAACTTCCCAAACGAATTGGAGCCTAGCTTCTCCTGCCTTTCTGACTCCCTTTCTGCTGGACCTGCTTCTGGGGTGCTGATTCTCGTCGTGGGCATACCCCTGATAGGAGTCATAAAGGCCTACATGAGGAAGCTGATGGATAACGTCGACTTCGATGAGGGGCTCGAGAACTTCCTCTACAGGATCGCCGGAGTTGCGCTTTGGGCATTGGTGATCCTCACCGCAGCTGACGAGTTCGGGATCAACGTTACCGGCTTGGTGGTCGGCTTGGGATTCATCGGGCTCGCAGTAGCCTTCGCAGCCCAGGACACCGTGGAGAACGTTATCGCAGGGGTTTTCATCATCATTGACAGGCCATTCAGGGAGGGCGAGAGGATACTACTTCCGAAGAGTCTGGGGGGAACTTACTCGAAGTGGGGGGACGTGACTTACATCGGCCTCAGAACCACTAGAGTTAGGTCTACAGACGGAGTTCTGCTGACCATCCCGAACAAGCTGCTAACCAAGGATGCAGTGGCTAACTTCAGCCATAGCTCCGACATGGAACTAAGAGTCAGAATCCGCCTAGGCCTTACTGCCACGTGGTCTAACGTCACCAAGGCTGAGGAGATAGTGAAGGACATCGCAGACAACCATCCTGACATTGTGAGCAAGCCCAAGCCACCGGAGGTCGTACTGAGGGGTTTTGGAGATCAGGAGATAGTGATGGAGATTCGCTACTATGTTGACAATGCGAGAAAGATGAGGCCATCCAAGTCGTTCTTCGTCACTGAGATACTCAGGAGGTTCGAGGAGGACGGCGTGACTCTCGCATTCCCAGTAAGAGTCAACATGAACAGTGACGTAGACTTGGAAGGACTGGGTTTCTGATGACGTAAATTCCTGTCCTTGGGGATAGTCTGACTGGGTTCAGCTGGAGCATGACAACATTGAGCAGCCTACTCGGTTCCTAGCCCACTCTGGCCTCCTAGTGAACCATTTTTTCTCATTCCCGGGTTGTTCTTCGTACGGTTTCTTCAGCATCTCGTGGAGTTGTGTTGCCACTGAGTAGTCTTCCTTCTCGGCTGCATCGATTGCTAGTTGAGCCATCCAGTTCCTCAATACGTACTTCGGGTTGGCACTCAGCATCGACTCCCTGTCAGGTCGGCCGTCCACCCTGTCCCACCACCTGTCCAACCAGGAGTTCCACTCATTCTGCGGGATTTCCTCCTCTTTGTAGAAGGCAGGGGCCAGATGGTTGGACTCCGGTTCTTGAATAGTAGATAACGTCCTGAAGAGTATGGTCATGTCAGTCTCGGTCAACTGCATAACTGATGTCAATTCAGTGACTAGGTCCCCATCTCCCTCCTGAAACCCGTCGAGCCCGAGTTTCTCGGCCCACATGCGGCTACTGTGCCCCCTGTAAGAATCGTAGTATGAATCCAGGACCTCGTACAGGGATTTGGGCTCTTCCATCAGTGGGGAAATCGACTCCAGAAGTCGAGCGAAGTTCCACGCACCGACCTCGCCCTGCTGGGCGTACCTGTACCTCCTGGTACTGGAATCGGTAGTGTTCGGAGTCCAGTCGGGATCGAAGCCCTCCAACCAGCCGTAGGGGCCGTAGTCTATGGTTAACCCGTGGATTGACATGTTGTCGGTGTTCATCACACCGTGCACGAAGCCCACTCGCATCCAGTGGGCGATCGTGAATGCGGTCCTGTCGGCAACCTCCTTCAGCCACTCTACCAGGCCTTGGTCTGAGTTCGAAGAGTGGTGCGGGAAGTGCTGCCTCACGGTGTTGTCTACCAGTGCGCGAAGAGTCTTCTGATCCCCTGTCATGGAATGAATCTGGAAGCTGCCGAACCGGATGAAGCTCTCAGCCACCCTGCACACAATCGCACCCGGCTCGGGTGCTGGCCTCCCATCGTACATCACGTCACGCATCACTTCCTCGCCAGTGGTGACCAGGGATAGCGCCCGAGTGGTCGGAACACCGAGGTGGTGCATGGCCTCGCTACACAGGAACTCCCGAATGGATGAGCGTAGGACGGCCCGTCCATCCGCGAATCGCGAGTATGGAGTCTTGCCCGAGCCCTTCAGCTGCATCTCTAGCACGCCCTCCCCCGTGTCAACCTCCCCGAGGGTTATCGCCCTGCCGTCTCCAAGTTGGCCGGCCCAGTTGCCGAACTGATGGCCTCCGTACCTCTGGGCATAGGGAACCATCCCCACAACCTTGCCGTTTCCACCGAGCAGACCCTCCTCCGCGACGTTGAGGCCTAGCTCGTTAGCCATCTCCTCGGACCACATCCTCAGCACCGGATGTGGCATCGCCTCTGGGTCAACCTTAGACCAGCAGGCACCCGGTACTTGCCTAGGGCCTCTACCGGTCACCCCGTCCCCCGGAGTTTCATCGACAAAACGGCTTACCCAGTTCAAAGAGCCCAGTGACTTCTGCTCCATGACTTTGAGTCATGCTCGAGACAATTGAAGTTGTGCATAACCAGAATTATCGGGTTTATTGTTTCCAAAATTTAGGTTCATTACTAAATATGCGGTTTTCCGGGCGGGTTCATGCTAAAGTGGAACAAAGCCATCTTCGACCTATGCATGGGGGACGAAGCAGAGGATAGAATTCGCAAGGCCGCGATAGTCTCTGCGGTGGTGGGATTTTTCCTCCACATTGGGTTATGGGCCCTCGACAGCACAGGGAGGATATCGATAACGGGAGAGGCCTCGGAGCTGGTCAGCTCCCCTCTTTCGAGCCTTTATACTCCCTTCTCCATACTTCTTGTGTATGAAGTCTACCAACTGATTAGGACGATTCCAGATTCGTTCTCCTCCTCGGTTGGCAAGCAGTATGAGATAGCAACTCTGTTAGTCGTACGGGACATTCTGAAACGGCTCTCCGAGGTTGAGGGCACGGAGGGTTGGGAAATAAGCTCGGACCTNGGCTTCCTGTTGGTTGAGTGCGCAGCCTTCCTGGCCCTTTTCTACACCTCACTGACCTATTTCAGAATAAGCGATAATTCGATCAAGTCTGGCGATATGTCTGGGGATATTGCAGTTTTCGTCGAATCTAAGCGGTTCGTTGCCAATTTCATGCTGATTGTATTCCTACTAACAGCGGCCTATTCCTTCTTCACATGGATTGCGTCGGTTCAAGATGGAGGCGGCTCTGTTAGTAGGGTGATATTCTTCCTTGACTTCTTTACTTTCCTCATTTTGGCAGACATTCTGATATTGCTTGTCTCGTATTGGTTCTACACTGATTTCGGGAATCTGGCCAGGAACACGGGTTTCGTTCTGTCTACCGTAATCATACGAGTTGCCATCTCCTCGGAGGGAGTCTCGGCGATGGTCCTATTCACCCTGAGTGGTCTGCTCGGATTAGCCATCCTTAGGATGTTCTCTGGGGATTCTCTATCCAGAATGCGTGGAAACCCTGAATAGAACCTTACTAACATGTCCTACATCCGATTGAGATAATGGGAAAATAGCGATTGAAGCAAAACAGGATATAATATACTGGACGGAGATGGCNATGTTATGCAAAGATACACCATCTCTGGATTTACAATACCCCAAGTCACGATTCTGGCTGGAGTGCTTATGGCAACTCTGGGCCTTGGTTTCTATGGCTTCACTGACTACCTGACCGCCCTGTTCCCGACATTGTTCGGTATCGTACTGATGATCGCTGGGGCTGTTTCGGTTTCAAGGCCTGAGCTAAACGCACTGGCGATGCACTTCGCAGTGCTGGCATCTTTGGTTGCGGCGTTTCTAGGATTTGCAACCGCTCTGTTCGGCACCTGGACCACCACTACATCACTGATTGAGCAGATGCTGATGTCAGCCATCGCAAGCACGCACCTGTACGCTTGCGTTGCTTCTTACTACTACGGCAAGGCCAAGTTCCCGGGGGACACCCAGACCTGCGGGGTCAACGAGCTTGAGTCTGCAAACAAAGCAAGAAATCCCGGTCCAGCTTCGGTTGTAGCAATCTCTCTAGAATCCTGAGACACAATCGTGCAGAGCTTATGTTGATCCCATGCTGGACAGCCTAGGTCTTCCGGAGCACTTGAGGGAGAGGTGCATTGCAAGATCTGAGATAGATGTCCGGCCTTCTTACGTCGTACATTGGATGCGCACGGCAATCAGGCTTGACGAATGCCCCACTTTCGATACTGCGAGGCTTGCAGCGAATTCTCTAGGAGTGCCCCTCCTAGTATACCATGGAATTGATGAGAGGTACCAATACGCATCATACAGACACCACAGATTCCTGCTCGAAGGTGCTGCGGACGTTGCAGACAGAGCGGAGTCCCTCCGCGTCGATCACCTTGTGCACGTTTCCAGAGAAGGTAACAGGGGACCATGCCTAGTTGACCTAGCGAAGGAGTCTGGGCTAGTCGTCACTGACATGGTCGATCTCCAACCATGGAAGAAATGGGCAGAGAAAGTAAGCGAGGTCTGCTGCCTAATAGAGGTAGACTCCCACTGCGTACTGCCAAGGCCCGTTTTTGGGAAGTCTCTAGACAGGCCTTTCAAATTCAGGAAGGCAACAGATGANCAAATGCGGGCAAGGGTAGGAAGAAATTGGCCCATAGTCAGGGAAGAGGTCAGGAGGATGCCAGAGTCCTGGACTCCTCCCTTCGATCCCGTTGATGTTCGTCTGGAATTGTCTAAGGACGGAGGGGCGGAGCTCCTTTCCAAGTGTGAAATCGACCCAACCGTTGTTGCAGTTACTGGGGTCACCGGGGGTTCTTCGTACGCGATAGAGCATTGGGAGAATTGGTGCGATTCAGGGATAAGGAGCTACCACATGAAGAGGAATAACGCAGCATTGAGCGATGGGGTCAGCAGAATGTCCCCCTGGATTCACTACGGTATGATATCCACGACCAGAATGGTTCGAGACGCCTCTTCAATAGGGGGCAAGGGGGCCGAGAAGTTCCTGGATGAGATGCTCGTTTTCAGGGAGCACGCGCAACACCACGTACATGCTAAGGACAATCCGGATGATTGGGCCAATATCCCCGGATGGGCAATTGCATCGTGGAACGACAGGGGCCCGGGGTTCTCGGAGTTGTCCGCGATCGAGCTCGAGAGGGGGAAGTCCGGCGACCGCCTTTGGGATTCTGCACAGACGGGACTCCTCAGGCATGGAACCATGCACAACAACGTANGAATGACATGGGGGAAGGCATTTGCCGGATGGAGGGNGGATGCNGANGAGGCAATGCATCTGGCCCTGGAGATGAATGACAGATTCGCACTCGACGGCAGGGACCCAAGTTCCATTGCGGGGGTCCAATGGTGCTTCGGCCTGTTCGACAGGGCCTTTGGGCCCGTTGATCCAATAATGGGGAAGGTCAGGAAGAGGCCCACTCATGTCCATGTGAATCGTATTGACATGACCGCCTACGAGGAGTTGACTAACAAGGCTACGATGGGGGTTTCCATGGACATAGGTGTCGTCGGCGGAGGCCTCTCGGGAATGTTCGCTGCGAGGCTGCTTTCCGATCTAGGTCACAATGTCACAGTTTGGGACAAGGGTTCCCGGATAGGGGGCAGGCTGACCGGTTGGCAGACCGATGAGGGTACCGAAATTCATCTGGGAGCAAGAGCCCTTGACTCCATACCAAGGTGGATGGATAGATTCGTAGATGAGTGGGCTAGGCTGGGATTGGTTAGACGCGAGGGAGATTCGCTGGTCCCCGACGCCCCCCTCCCGGAGCTTCTGAAGCACTTGTCTGAAGGGTCGTCCATCTGCCTCGGCAGCAGGGTGTCCGGGTTGGAGATTATGGAGGAGGGGATACAAGTTACCACTGAGTCCGAGGGAGATGGGGAAGTTTGCAGATACGATAGGGTGATTGTGGCCGTTCCAGTAGAGCAGGCTTCGGAGATATCAACCGACTTGGGTATAGAAATCGATGGCGAAAGCATCCCCAGTATTGTTGCATGGGGATTCTGCGATTCAATTCCCGAGGAAGCACCAGAGGGTTTCAGAATCCATGATTTGGGGAGCTCGACTGCGATGGTGGAGTTATCCACAGAGATGAGTGGCCGGTTGATTGACCAGGACAAGCTCTCGTTATCGAAAATTATCACAGACTCAATAGGCATTTCTGGAGAGGGTTGGAAGGCCCACAAGTGGCGATACAGCAGGGCTTCTTCGGGACCTGGATCTGTAGTGACCAAGGACGGGGTTTCTTTCATCGGCGATGCTTTTGGAAGTGATATAGGATCTGCCGGAGCATCTCTGGATTCGGCATCTAGGGCAGTGTCAAACTTGCATTTGTCCGTCTTGGAACCTGCATTCGGAAGGAGACCGGTGCAATCGTCACTTACTGATTGGTAGGTCAGGATTACAGGTTTTCAATATCAGAAGAGTTTGGCCTGGCGTGAATCCCTGGCTCCCTTTCCTCTCCGACGGCCTGCTGGTCGTCTTCTACTGCCATGCTTCTGATACACCTTCTTGCTGGCTTCCCTCGTTTCCTCCCCGCTTCTTGCTGCGTAGGTCCTCCTGACTCCTTCTTTCCTAGCTGATGCCTCGTCAACTATAGGCGATGGGTAGTGCTTTCCAATGACGCAATCCACCTCACTCTGGAGTTCTTGCGGCATCTTCCAAGGTTCGTGGATGTATTTGTCCGGTACACTTCCCATCTCAGATACCCAATTTCTGATGAATGTCCCCTTGGGGTCGTGATCCCTGCCTTGCTTGATTACCGAGTATGCTCTGACGGTGTTGATTCCGGTAGTACCGGACTGCATGCCGACTTGGGACCAGTGGATTCCAGGCTCATAGTCCAAGAAATGTCTAGCAAGATGTAGCCCCGCCTCCCTCCAAGGTAGCCAGAGGTTGTACGAGGCTGCAGACATCATCATCGCCCTCATACGGAAATTAATCCAGCCAGTAGCAATTAGACTCCGCATACACGCATCGAAGAATGGCCATCCTGTCTTTCCCTCGGACCATGCTCGAAACCTCTCTTCGTCCATCTCCCTGTTCATGCTCCTATCTATCAGGGGATTCTGAGCACGTGTGTCTAGGGTTGGTTCCATCTCTAGTTTCTGCATGAAGTGACAGTGCCAGGCTAGCCGACTCTGGAAGGAGGAGAGGCTCTGAAGCCAACCCCCTACATCCTCTCCTCTCGACCTAGCCTCCTTCAGACGTCTCATCTTCGAGGAAGTCGCCTGAACCACACGCCTAATGGAGATGCATCCCGTGCTGAAATATGGCGCCAGTCTAGAGCAGTTATCAACTGCCAGGGAGGGGCTGGACATAGACCATCTGTATGACTCTCCTCGGGTGCTCAGGAAGCTCCTCAGAACGTCCATAGCAGCATCTTGCCCGGGTACTGGCCTGTGAATAATCTGCCTTCTACTAATGCCAATGGATCGCATGGTTGCATTCTCATTCTTCGATTGAACCCCTGCTATTCTCTTGGGAGGGGCCAGGAGATCCAGACCCATTCTGCGATCTCTGGATGTTTTCCACTTATCCCTCTCCTTCATCCCCCTGATAACCCCATTATTTGGGTACTCTATCCATTCGACTTTGTTCTCGATGCACCATTCACTTACTCGCTTGTCCCTATCGAAGGACCATGCCGTACCAGTCTCCTCGTGACTCCTAATTTTTGAAATCGTGTACTTCCCATGAATCTCTTTCATCGCTTCAAGGGCGTCATTGTGCATGATGTCGAGATTAGCCCCGGTCGCCTCCAGCTTCTTCCTGAGTTCGTACGCACAGTCGAGTTCCCACTCGATGTGAATAGGATCGCAGTCGGGCTGTGCCAGCCTCTGAGGCTCTACCAGGAAAAGACAGAGAACCGGAAGATTGCTGCTTGATGCTTCGGAGAGTGGGGAGTGGTCCGATGTCCTCAAGTCCCTCTTGAACCAGACCACCTCGATTGCCATATCCTCAAGCAAACTCAAACGGATATGAAGTGGTGTTTCGCCGAACTGATTGGCACGGTACACGTCAGTGAAAATGATGGTTCGATGGTTTCACAAGCGCGCGATTACGCGGTTGGCTATGGAAGGGGCCCAATTGGATGAGCCGACTTCGGGAGTGCAGGAGGTTCTGGTCCCAGAGAGGGTGGTTGACGCCCTCCCGACCATGTACTGCTTCGAGACCTGCCCTTTCTGCTTCAAGGTCAAGGCGATACTTGGATCGAGAGGGATTGATTACTCCAAAGTCGAGGTTGATCCTACCTTCAAGACCCAGCTTAAGTGGTCTAACTGGGGCAAAGTACCAGTTTTCATCGATGTCGATGGAACCCAAGTGAATGACTCTAACCACATCCTCCACTACATAGACTCCAGGGGCGCCAACTCGTTCCCCCGGGAAGGCGAGGATCCCGAACAGGACCGATGGATGGATTTCTCTAACAAGGTTCTCGGGAAGTCGATCGTTGCGGTGATCTACACCTCCTACAGAACCTCCCTCGGAGCCCTCGACTACGTTACCAAGGTCGACAACTTCTCGTTTGGGAGTCGCCTAGTCAACAAATGGATGGGCGCATTCATCATGCGCATGGTGGGAAGGAGCAGAGCGAAGATGTTCGAACTACCTCCACGTGAGAACCTCCAGTACCAACTGGACGAGATGTCCACTGGGATAAAGGGGGATTTCTTCGGCGAGGGAGAGCCCAACGGAGCGGACTTCGCCAACTTCGGGATACTTCGTTCCATGCAGGGATTGAATGGGTTCGACATAGTGGAGAAGCACGAGGTAGTTTCCAGTTGGTACACAAGGATGCAAGAGCACTCCGGAGTATACTGACGGACTCTAATGCCCCCATGGGATCCTGTGATGCTAACCTCGTTAGGTAGGCATTTGGAAGAGAGAACTCAAGACCTCATGATGTAGCGACGATACATGGACCTGGCACTGGTTCTGATCCTCCTACTGCACCCCATAGCCGCGCTACTGGTGATCAGGGAGTTCATTTTGCAACGAGATTGGAGGAAAAAGGGCCGGGAGATGAAGGGGCAAGAAAGGGCTTCCGAATTAAGGCGCCACGAGATAGGGGGGGAGCGTCTTTTTCGTCTGGTCATCGCAGTGATTGTCCTTGCCTTTCTGGTTCGTTTAGTATCTGCCTATCTGTCAGGCGAGGATGTGGGGTATGATGACCTGATGCCTGGTCATTTCCATGGGTGGGGGGGTTTACTAGGCCTTTTATTGATGACTTACCTGTGGATTTTGGGTAGAAGGGCAAGCTCAAGGAAGGCTGCTGGCGAGTCATTCGCAAGGACGAAGGATTTGCACGGAAGGTTGTCGGACGTGATGATGGGGCTGATCATAATTCACGCCTTCCTAGGTTTCCTGTATCTCCTACAACTCATAGGAAATATCTGATGGGCATTCTTAGGAAATTGTCATCATCGATTTTTTCCTCTAATTGGGGGCATTTATCTGAACAACAATTTATTTTCACTATTTCATTGTCGCGTGTATGATCGAAGTTGTCATACTTCTCGGGGCTGTGTCGGTCCTAACCATTGCGGTGATGGATGCAATCAGGCTTACGTTAGGCCAGATATTCTCGATTGTTGACGGCTTCTAGTCAGTTGCGGAATTCAGCAGGCTCGATTACTCCTGAGTCGGACCATTAGTTCCAAACGACAAACAGTGCGATTATGCTCACGAAGATCTCTATTGTTCTCTTCGCGAGTTCTTCACTGGTCATCGCAATTTCATCTACTCGCGAGTCAGTGCCTCATCGCTGTGGTAGAGTTGGAGAGCTACTCATCCTCTGAAATGACCCGGATTATATCGTTGGCGGCCTCGATGCAGACCTGCATGAGTTCGGTAGTTGTCACAGATGCAAGCATTTGCTGCTGTATGTTAACTGAGCTGCATAATGAGGCCGAGACCTGCCAGAGGAAAAGCTCCTGCTCCTGTGGATCTACAGATGAAACACTGTCCTCGTAGTCCATCTGCTGCCCCCTATACATGCAGCTCACCATGATCAGGTTGGATAGAGGGGAGATGTAACCAACGAACGACTCGAAGTCCTGCTGGTCGTGGTTGTGCACTATGGGTTCCATGACTTCGGCCTCGCACCTGAGGTAGAGTTTCCCATCTACTGGGTTTTCCGCCTTCTCCATCAACTCGTCCACGGCGGGAAAGTGAGTTCCTGAAACATCATTGTCGAGAACTGGTTGGATTACCTGGGTCGACTTGAACCTCCTGCCTGAGATGATGTTGATCATGATGTTCGAGCCTGACTCCTCGTAATCCTCGATCTCGACCAAAACACCGTACTTCGCGGGTTGCGTCCAACCGCCGATATCCTCGGCATCCGGATCGTAGGTGATGTAGCCGAACGGCTTGCTGTCCAAGATGCAGTCGTCCATCATTTGTTTGTAACGTGGTTCGAATACCCTGAGCGATGCGCTAGACATGGGCATGAAGTCGGGTCCAAGGACAAACAGAGGAAGCTTGGTTGTGGGCATAACTAGACNAACGAGCAGGACNGTCTTAAGGTTCTGTTTCCTGTAACCAGTTTTGACTGGTTTTTCCTCACTCCCTCTGTGATGTGAGGGCCTTCTCTACTCGGTTGAAGACCTCGTTCTCTAATTTTGAAATTCTGGTAACCAACTCGTTTCTTGAGGTCCCTCCCTCCTTCCATACCGGAACCATGGATGTCCAAACGCCCTCTCCCTTGACCCTGGACCACATTGCGGCACCGACATGCACAGCAATCAGTACATAACTCAGTGAGGCTGATATCTCGTGCAAAGCGAGAGCGAAGTCCTGCAAAGGCCCGTCCTTTACTCCCTGTGTGAACAAACCGGCTATCAAAAGCCCCGAAAGCGGCAGCATAGCTAAGCATAGGTACATCGATGTATGAATCCCCTTGGCCAGATAGCGATGTGCGAGGGGGACTGGTTCAGTGGCGCCCATGAAGGTCTCGAACCTTCTCATGTAGGAGTACCGAATCATCACAATACCGAGGAATACTGCAGCGAAGGCGACCTCGAAGGCTAGCAACGCGGAGTCCTCGAGCTCCTCCAACTCATCGATCTGCTTGAGGATGCCATATGCGTAGAGGATTATGAAGCCCCAGTGAAAAGTCTTCCCGAGAACAGAATGTTGCCTGGCCTCCCCTGCCTGTTCCATGGCATCTCCAGATGATTGGTAGAGTTAACCTTCTCGTGTTTCGCATTCAGTACTCTACCGGAACTGGGTCCAGAGACCTCCAAAGGAACCAGCAAGCAGCACTCCGGTATGGTCTCCAGGCTTCTGCCACCGCTTGCATCTCGCTCTTGGATTGGGCCTGTGGGTCGAGCATCCTGATTCCCTTGACAACCCCCAAGTCGCCCAAGCTCAGAACGTCGGGCCTCATAAGCGAGAATATGAGCATCATCTCCGCGGTCCAGGGCCCGATTCCCTTGAATTTCACGAGATGCCTGATTAGGGATTCATCGTCCAATTCCTCGTAATCGTCTGGGAGAAGGGGGGTTTCATCGTTGGCAATACCGAGAATGTACTGGCTCTTCTGCCTGGAAAGTCCGCAGGATAGTAACGCGTCGAGAGGTAGGGCACCAAGTTCCTCCCTGGTAATCTTGCCACCGCTCATCTCCTCCAAGCGACCGTGTACTGCATCGGCAGCCTTCACGGAAATCTGCTGACCGACTATGCTCCTGACCAGGGTCTGGAATAGTTCCCCCCTTCCGGACAGGCCCTCCCCATCNAATTTCTTTACGATGCCGCCGATCAGCGGATCTCGGGATAGGTGAGCGGTGGCGTCACCCCACCAATCTGGCCTTCCTATCTGCACGGGCAACCAATAGTGCTGACGCTATATGAGTTTACGCAGAACGGATGCTGCCTAGTTGCCGCACCCACAACCTGGGTTATCGCATGATGAATCTGCCTTCTCGGCTCTCTTCTTCTTTGGACTCATTTTCTTGACCATCTGGCTGACCTTCCTCTGGCCCTTCTTTGTTCTTGGGTTCATAATACGTTTGGCGTTCGACACTATTGAAGATTCCTAGTCTTTCGTGGTGCAATCGGGCTTCATCATCCGCCTGAGGAGACGACCACCAGTTCCAACGTAGCATCATCCTTGATGATGGATGTGTGCGGAAGGATGGTCTGGCCTTGTACGGCAAGGACGGTGGAAGGGGGAATCTCCAACTTCTCCAGGACCTCGCTGATGGTAATCGGCTTGCTAGACTCCACCTCTAGTGATTCGCCCTCGTGCTGGATCTCGACTCTCACGGGTCACGGGGGGCCGGGTCATCCTTATGTCAGATTCGTAGGTGGGAAGTCCGCTGCCGAGATCGCATAGCCCGGTATTGCGGTGGATTCGAAATCCACTGTCCNTTGGACGCGGGGGTTCAAATCCCTCTCTCGGCGCTCAAATGTAAAAGGCATCGGGTTCTTCCATTAATTCCCGAACGTGATCGGTATTTGCTGATGGTGCCAATTCATTCAGTTTCGACAACAAAGCTGAGGTTGCATCCTCTGGCAACATCACATCAAGATCCCAGCCCTTTGAGACGAATTCTAAAAGACGAAGTGATGCATGAACGTCCCCACTTGCTCCAACCGTTGTTGCCATTGCACAGACAGAATCTAATCCGAACAAAGGGGCGAGTGATGCCACCAATGCCGACATTCCGATTGCACCGCCGGATGGTTGGTCTCGACGTACATCTACACCACGTTGTTCCAGGTTCACCCGATGATGGGAAGATGTTGCAACTGCAAATGCTTCCTTCACCTCAGGAGCCGACATCAAACCAGCCAGAACAATGATTTCACCAATGTTGTTGTCTGCAACGTGTTTCAATAATTCTGTAGAAAAATCATGTTGCAGGTACGATTCACTGGGTTGCCCCCGACCCGTAATCGTTAGGATGGTTTTACCTTGCTCTGTTTCAATACGATTTACGGCGAGATGTGGAGGAGCCAACAAACCATCACCATCAAGGCGAGCCAATGGCGTCAATCCTGGATGAATGTATCGAGCAACCGTCACTGCTTTGTTCGCTTCATTTAACAATTCAATTGCGTTCTTTCCAACGTCTCCAACACCTGGAAGAGCGAAGAGGACAATGTCGACTTTGCTGAATGCATTTTTATCCAAAGCATCTATGAAGAGTGTCATGAATTCTTCACCCTACAATCAAGGGGTATAATGTTTGACAAAGAACGAGACAAAAGAGCCTCATTCTTCTTCTTCTTTTGCAAAACGAATTCGCATTTCTTCGACTGAGGGGAGGGTTGGAATTGTTTGTGGCCAATCTGGAGACTCTACATTGTTCAATTGCCGGCGGACATTTGCTCTATGGTCTTCCGGAGACCACTTCAGTGGTGCTGCTGCTTGTGCTGTACCTCCACACTTCGGACAAATCGTTTCCAAACACCAAGCTCCACAACTGAGACATTGTTGCAGGAGTTGACGTGGCATGTGAATCACTCTCGGTACGAATCAGCGGTTCCGCCTGCAGCCTCAATGACCGAGATCACAGAAGAAAGTGATGCTGTCCAGGTATCTTCTGCTGTTTTGAAATCAGGTGCTCGAAGTTCCAAGCGATATTCTGGTGCACCGTTGTAATAACAATGAACTTCGATTTCATTTTCTGGCGATGAATTCTTTTCCGCAGCCAGAAGAGCTTCGCGGATTGTCTCAACACCGTTGTTCGTCTCGACCTTGAGGGTCAAGATTCCACGGATTTCAACGAACGGTGGAATAATGTTCTCGACCGACATTTCGACGAAGGGTTGAATCCATTCACCCTCAAAGCCG
>FUFK010073855.1_pt1 | contig 45580 bp, 54 predicted proteins | sample 1021851 | NCBI WGS metagenome assembly FUFK01 (sample SAMEA51879418, study PRJEB19060) | metagenome
CCCGTCGAGCCCGGCGCGGCCACCCGCGCCGAGCAGCGCGGCCTCGATCTGCACGCGCTGATCGCCGAACTGACCCGCCGCGAGTGCAACGAAGTGCTGGTGGAGTGTGGCGCCACCCTGGCCGGTGCCTTCGTCCGCGAAGCGCTGTTCGACGAGCTGATCGTCTATCTGGCCCCCACCCTGCTGGGCGCCGATGCCCGCGGCCTGCTGGACCTGCCGTTCGAGCGCATGGACCAGCAGGTCCGCCTGCAATGGAAGGACCTGCGCCGCGTCGGCGCCGACCTGCGCCTGACGCTGACCAAACCGTAAAGGAGGACGGAGCATGATCATGAATGTGGGCGTCTATCTGTTCACCGACGTGGAGCTGCTGGACTTCGCCGGCCCCTGCGAAGTCTTCACCACCGCCAACCGGCTGGCGTCGGAGGGCGCGCCGTTCAACGTCTTCTCCGTGGCCGCCGGCGCGGAGCCGGTGCGCACCAGAGCCGGCGTGACCATCCAGCCGGATTACACTTTCGCCACGCACCCGCCGCTGGATCTGTTGCTGGTGCCCGGCGGCGTGGTGGATGAGGTTATCGACGACCCTGCCGTACGGCGCTGGATCTCGGACGTGTCGGCGGCCGCGCGGTTGACCGCCTCGGTCTGTAACGGCGCCTTCCTGCTCGCCGCCGCCGGCCTGTTGGACGGCCGCCGCGTGACCACCCACTGGGAAGACGTCGACGCTCTGCGTACCCGCTTCCCCAACCTGAACGTGGAAGAGGGGCCGCGCTGGGTCGACCAGGGCGACGTCGTCACCTCCGCCGGCGTATCGGCGGGCATCGATATGAGTCTGCACCTGGTGGGGCGGATACACGGAGAGGCGTTGGCACAGGCCACTGCCCGCCAGATGGATTTCCAGCGCACCCTCTGACGCCGCGATCTTTTCAGGAAGCGATGGCCACCACGCCGCGGCCGCGGTCCTTGGCCTGATACAGCGCCTGGTCGGCACGGCGCAGGGTGCGCCGCCAGTCGCCGTCGGTGAGCTCCGCGAACCCCATGCTGGCGCCGATGCGCAGGTCCTCGCTGTCGCCGGCGGGGATATTTTCGAAGGCTTCCAGCAGGCGCCGGGCGATGGAGTCCGCCGCGTCCGGATTGGCCTCCGCCAGAAACACCACGAACTCGTCGCCACCCCAGCGGCAGGCGATGTCGCCGTCGCGCATGGTGTGGTCGATGCGTTGCGCGACGGCGCGCAGCAGGGCATCTCCACGGGTGTGGCCGAAGCGGTCGTTAACGACCTTGAAGTGATCCAGGTCGATAAACAGCAGGCCGCCCCGCGCATGGGGGCCGAGGCCGTCCAGATGGCTTTCCAGAAACGCCCGGTTGAACAGCCCTGAAAGCGGGTCGCGGGTGGCCTTGTCCGCCAGGTGCCGCAGCTGGTGGTCGGTCTCGGTGCGCTCGCTGAGCGTGCGCGAGTAATGAATCACCATCGCCGCCAGCGCCGCCACCTGGAACGCCACGAACCCCGGCGTCAGCGCGCTCAGCGGCAGCAGCTCCACGCCCATCTCGCGCAGGGTGTCATGCACCCCGGTGAGAAACACCAGCACGAAGCCGATCACCGTCAGCCACCAGGCCAGGGTGCCACCGGTGCGCCGGGCGCGGCGCACCATCCGCCAGTTGGTGTAGCTGAACGCCACCATGCACAGCACGAAGAAGGGCGCGCCGGCGGCGCCGTAATCCGCGAACACCTGGCTGCCCTCGATGGTGGCCTGATTACTGGCGATGATCAGCGCCGGATGATCCACCCACAGCACGCTGGCCAGCAGAGCGCCGGCCAGGTAAATCGCCGCCAGCCGCCAGCGCGGCTCGTGCCGGCGGCGCAGCACCCGGTGCATGCAGATCAGAGCCGCCAGCCCCATCACCACCGCGCTCAGCGCCACGCGGTAGGGCGTCATCACCGCGTCCAGGTCGCCGGTCACGGCGTCGATCCGCGAGGTCAGATCGCCGGCGATGTACACCGTGGCGCACAGGTTGGCCAGGGCGAACTGCAGCGCCGCCGGCGCTTCCCGGTCCCGGTACAGATACAGCGCCAGGGTGAACACACTCAGCAGCAGCAACAACGCCACGGCCGCGCCGGTGGCCATGATGTTCAGCCACAGCGTCCAGGTATCCGTCCCGGCGCCGGCCAGGAAGGTGGAAGCAGAGTGTTCAGGCATGGTTTCCGGGGCGACTAAAAAATGAGCGGCAAGAATACCAAAAACGCCCGTCAAAACCGTTGTTTCTTCGTTTCAGCACCCGGCGGCGGGCAAGCGGGGCGGAGCGTCCTTCCTGGAATGCTTCTTAGGCGCGACCTTAACGCCACTTTCATGTATCGCAAAACGGTCATTGGGCGGTTGATCAGGCTGTGTAAGGAACTGCATCGATGCCCATGGCGAACATTAAAAACCATACATATCAGTAAGTTGGCGTTTTACTCGCTGCCCCGGACGGCGCCCTCCTCCTAAATGATACATAAATAGTGTGTTGACACTAAATTATGTGTCGTATAAAAATGAACCCATACGTGGCACGACCGCCACAGCGGACAACGGAGGCGCCCCATGTACGCACAACAGGTGGATACCGGCAGTAAAGGTCTGAAAAATCGGGACGAAATGAGCCCGGAAGAGCGGCACTTTCAAGAGAAGGTGGACGCGGAGACCAAGATCGAGCCCAAGAACTGGATGCCCGACGGCTACCGCAAAACGCTGATCCGCCAGATCTCCCAGCACGCCCATTCGGAAATCGTCGGCATGCTCCCGGAGGGCAATTGGCTGACCCGGGCGCCGAGCCTAAAGCGCAAGCTGCAGCTGATGGCCAAGATCCAGGACGAAGCCGGCCACGGCCTCTACCTGTACAGCGCCATGGAGACCCTGGGCGCCGACCGCGACGAAGAGATCGAAAAACTGCACCGGGGCGAAGTGAAGTTCTCCTCCATCTTCACCTATCCCACGCTCAGCTGGGCGGACATGGGCGCCATCGGCTGGCTGGTGGACGGCGCCGCCATCGTCAACCAGGTGCCGCTGCAGCGCTGCTCCTACGGCCCCTACGCGCGGGCGATGATCCGCGTCTGTAAGGAAGAGAGTTTCCACCAGCGCCAGGGTTACGAAATCCTCCTCACCATGATGCGCGAGGGCACCGACGAGCAGAAAGAGATGGTGCAGGACGCCATCAACCGTTTCTGGTGGCCCTCGCTGATGATGTTCGGCCCCTCCGACGACAACTCGCCCAACTCCGCCCAGTCCATGGCCTGGAAGATCAAGCGCCACAGCAACGACGAGCTGCGCCAGCGCTTCCTCGACCAGACCGTGCCGCAGCTGGAATTCCTCGGCTGCACCGCGCCGGACCCGGACCTGAAATGGAACGAGGAAACCGGCCACTACGACTTCGGCGCCATCGACTGGCAGGAATTCTTCGACGTGCTCAAGGGCCACAGCCCCACCGGCATCGAGCGCATCCAGCAGCGCAAAAGCGCCATCGACGATGGCAAATGGGTGCGTGACGCCGCCGTGGCCTACGCCGAAAAGCAGAAAGCGAACGCTGCTTAAACCGAATCAATTCAACGGAAACCGAAATGGCTGAATGGACCCTCTTTGAAGTCTTCGTGCGCAGCAAGCACGGCCTCAACCACAAACACGTGGGCAGCGTGCACGCCGCCGATGCCACCATGGCGCTGGAAAACGCCCGCGAGCTCTACACCCGTCGCAACGAGGGCGTGAGTATCTGGGTGGTGCCCGCCGCCCAGATCACCGCCACCGCCGGCGACGAAAAAGACGCCTTCTTCGACCCGGCCGAAGACAAGGTCTACCGCCACGCCAGCTTCTACAAGCTGCCCCCGGAAGTGGATCAGATGTGATGAGCCAGAACCAAGCACTGACTGAATACCTGCTGCGCCTCGCCGACACCGACATGGTGCTGGCCCAGCGCCTGTGCGAATGGTGCGGCAAAGCGCCGGCGCTGGAAGAAGAAGTGGCGATGATGAACGTGGGCCTGGACCTGCTCGGCCAGGCGCGCAACTGGTACGACTACGCTGCGGAATTGCTCGACGACGGCCGCGACGCCGACCAGCTCGCCTTCCGCCGCAACGAACGGGAATACCGCAACCTGCTGCTGGCGGAATACCCGCGCGGCGACTACGCGGTGACCACCGCCAAGCAGTTTTTCTTCGACGTCTGGCACCATCTCGTGCTCACCCGGCTGAGCGGCTCCAGCGACGAACGCATCGCCGGCCTGGCCGCCAAGGGCCTCAAGGAAGCCAGCTACCACCGCCGCCGTTCCACCGAGTGGATGCTGCGCCTGGGGCAGGGCACCGAAGAGAGCCACCGCCGCCTGGCCGACGCCGTGCAGAACCTGTGGCGCTTCACCTACGAGCTCACCGACACCGACGCCGTGGAAGACGAACTGGCGGAAGCGGGCATCGGCGCCGGCAACGTGGGCGACGCCTGGCGCGCGGAAGTGAGCCGGGTGCTGGAACAGGCCGGCCTGGACGTGCCGGAACCGGCGCGCCACTTCTACCTGGACGGCAAGAACGGCAAGCACACCGAACAGCTCGGCTTTCTGCTCGCCGAAATGCAGTACCTGCCGCGGGCCTATCCCGATGCCACCTGGTGAGCTGATTTTCCGTGAGCGGGCGGTCTTCACCGGCACGCCCCTGGGCGAAGCGGACCTGCCGCGCGCCTGGGACTGCCTGAGTGAAGTGATGGACCCGGAAGTGCCGGTGGTCAGCGTCGTCGACCTGGGCATGATCCGCGCCGTGGAATGGGAGGGCGACCAACTGCGCGTGAAAGTGTCGCCCACCTATTCCGGCTGTCCGGCCACCGAAGTGATCGAGCGCGACGTGGAACAGGCGCTGATCGAAACCGGCTTCCGGAACCCGCGCATCGAGCGCGTGCTGGCGCCGGCCTGGACCACCGACTGGATCACCGAAAAAGGCCGCCAACAGCTCCGCGACTACGGCATCGCGCCGCCGGCGGTGGGAGAGGGCAGGGACACGCTGCTGGACCCCGGCCCCGCCGAGTGCCCGCACTGCGGCGGCACCGACACCCGGCGAATCAGTGAATTCGGCTCCACCGCCTGCAAGGCGCTCTACCAGTGCCGCCAGTGCCTGGAACCGTTCGACTACTTTAAGTGCCTCTGACCATGACTCAATTTCATTCTCTCAAGATTCGCGAAGTGCGCCCGGAAACCCGCGAAGCGGTATCCATCGCCTTCGACGTGCCGCCGGAACTGAACGACACCTTCCGCTTCACCCAGGGCCAGCACCTGATCGTGCGCACCCACATGGACGGCGAGGAAGTGCGCCGCTCCTACTCCATCTGCACCGGCGTCAACGACGGCGACCTGCGCGTGGCGGTAAAAAAAGTCCCCGGCGGTCGCTTCTCCGGCTTCGCCAACGGCGAACTCAAGGAAGGCGACACCCTGGAAGTCATGCCGCCCACCGGCCACTTCCATATCGACCTGGACCCACAACGCGAGGCGCATTACCTGGCGGTGGCCGCCGGCAGTGGCATCACGCCGATCCTGTCCATCATCAAGACCACGCTGGAAGCCGAACCCAACAGCCGGTTCACCCTGATCTACGGCAACCGCTCCAGCGGCTCCACCCTGTTCCGAGAAGCGCTCAGCGACCTGAAAAACGCCTACCTGGGCCGGCTCAACATCATCTACATGTTCAGCCGCGAACAGCAGGACGTGGATCTCTACAACGGCCGCATCGACGCGCACAAATGCGATGCCATCTTCAGCCGCTGGCTGGACACCCCGAACCTGCACGCCGCCTTCCTGTGCGGCCCGCAATCCATGACGGAAACCGTCAAGGAACGGCTGATCGCCAACGGCCTGGAAAAGCGCCGCGTGCACTTCGAACTGTTCGCCGTCGAAGGCCAGCCGCAACGCAAACACCGCGCCCCGGAAGAAGTGGCCGAAGACGAAGCCAAAACCGAAGTCTCCATTATCAGCGATGGCCGCCAACTCGACTTCCGCGTGCCCCGCGACAGCGTCAACATCCTCGACGCCGCCAACAAAGAAGGCGCCGACCTGCCGTTCTCCTGCAAGGCCGGCGTCTGCTCCACCTGCCGCTGCAAGGTGGTGGAAGGCGAAGTGGAAATGGACAACAACTTCGCCCTGGAAGATTACGAAATCGACGCGGGCTATGTGCTCTCGTGCCAGAGCTACCCCCTAACCGACAAAGTCGTCCTCGACTTCGATCAACCGTAGGTCGGGTTAGGCCGCAGGCCGTAACCCGACAATCCCCGGCTGACCAAAAATGCATTCACAAGGAGCCACGCCATGACCGTCCTCCAAAGCTACCTCGCCGGCCAATGGCTCGGCAGCCAGCCCGGCAAACCGCTGGCCAGCGCCATCAACGGCGAGATCGTCGCCCACGCCCACGACGACACCCCGGACTTCGCCGCCGCCGTCCACTACGGCCGCACCACCGGCGTCAAAGAGCTGCTCACGCTCGACTTCCAGGAACGCGCCGCCCGCCTCAAGGCCATGGCGCTGCACCTGCAGGAACACAAAAAAGAACTCTATAAACTGTCGCGCCACACCGGCGCCACCAAAGGCGACAACGCCTTCGACATCGACGGCGGCTTCGGTACCCTGTTCGCCTACGCCAGCATGGGCCGCAAAGAGCTGCCCTCCGGCAACGTGGTCCACGAAGGCCCGGTGATTCCCCTCGGCAAAAACAACCACTTCGCCGGCACCCACATCCTGGTGCCGCGCGGCGGCGTCGCCGTGCACATCAACGCCTTCAACTTCCCGGTCTGGGGCATGCTGGAAAAATTCGCCGCCAACTTCCTGGCCGGCATGCCCTGCATCGTCAAGCCGGCCACCGCCACCAGCTACGTCACCGAAGCCTGCGTCCGTCTGATGCAGGACTCCGGCGCGCTCCCCGAAGGCGCCCTGCAACTGGTGATCGGCGGTACGGGTGATTTGTTGGACCAGCTCGACGAACAGGACGTGATCACCTTCACCGGCTCCGCGGACACCGCCCGCAAACTGCGCGCGCACCCGAACGTGATCAACCGCTCCATCCCCTTCAACGCCGAAGCGGACTCGCTCAACAGCGCCATCCTCGCCCCGGACGTCACCCCCGACGACGAAGAGTTCGACCTGCTCGCCAAGGAAATCGTCCGCGAGATGACCGTCAAAGCCGGCCAGAAATGCACCGCCATCCGCCGCATCATGGTGCCCCAGCAGCACCTGGACGCCTTCGCCGAACGCCTGATCCAGCGGCTGGAGAAAGTTACCCTCGGCGACCCGGACGAAGAAGGCGTACGCATGGGCGCGCTCGCCTCCATCGCCCAAAAAGAAGACGTCACCGCCGCGGTCAACGACCTGCTCAACACCAGTGAATGCATCCACGGCGCCGACGGCGGCACCGCCCCCATCGGCAAAGGCACCGAAAACGGCGCCTTCTTCGCCCCACGCCTGCTGCGCAGCCGCGACCCCCACGCCGACGGCGGCGCCCACGACATCGAAGCCTTCGGCCCGGTCAGCACCCTGATGGGCTACGGTGAGCTCGACGAAGCCGTGGCCCTCGCCGCCAAAGGCAAAGGCAGCCTGGTCACCACCTTCGCCACCAAAGATCCCAAAAACGCCGCCCGCGCCATCCCGGCCCTGGCCGCTCGCCACGGCCGCCTGCAAGTGCTCAACGCCGAAGCCGCCAAAGAATCCACCGGCCATGGCGCCCCCCTGCCCATGCTCAAACACGGCGGCCCCGGCCGCGCCGGCGGCGGCGAAGAACTCGGCGGCATCCGCGCCGTCCACCACTACCTGCAACGCACCGCCATCCAGGGCTCGCCCACCATGCTCGCCGCCGTCACCGGCGAATACGTGCGCGGCGCCGACGTGCTCGAAACCGAAGTGCACCCCTTCCGCCGCCACTTCGACGACCTTGCCATCGGCGAATCCCTGCTCACCCACCGCCGCACTGTCACCGAAGCCGACATCGTCAACTTCGGCTGCCTCTCCGGCGACCACTTCTACATGCACTTCGACGAAATCGCCGCCAAAGACTCCCAGTTCGGCAAACGCATCGCCCACGGCTACTTCCTGCTCTCCGCCGCCGCCGGCCTGTTCGTCTCCCCGGCGCCCGGCCCCGTGCTCGCGAACTACGGCCTCGACACCCTGCGCTTCATCAACCCCGTCGGCGCCGGCGACACCATCCAGGCCCGCCTCACCTGCAAACGCAAAATCGACCAGGGCAAAGCCGCCCCCGACGGCACCCCACAAGGCGTGGTGGTGTGGGATGTGCAGGTGAAGAACCAGGACGACGAGCTGGTGGCCAGCTACGACATCCTCACACTGGTGGCGAAGAAGAAAGGAGACGTATAACTCCATGTGATGAGTTAGTCCTTACTTTTTATTCACGGCTTCCTCGATGGCTGCTCCTTTGGGGGTGGCCTTCTTATTTTTCGTACAGCTCTTGTATTCGAAGAACGGCTCTTTGAAGGGAAGGAGCATTAGCAGCTGCTTCGTTAGGACTCCACGATTTCTCGACGTATCCAATAAGCCTATTGTTATACGCGAACCCTTGTTTGGGGCCAGATTCATGATCCGCGATTAAATCAAGCTTCAAACTTCTGGAGGCGTACCGGTTGGCGAGATTTAGAAGGCTTTGCTTGGGGTCGGGAAGAAATTCGGGATCTCGGGGGATGTTGCTGGCGGGAGTGCCGATAAATTTTGAAAATGTTTTCCGGTCAGCAAGAAGCCAAGCTTCAACTTCTCTTTTTGCGATTCTAAATATTAAATTTTCTGGCATATCCTGTCCGTCAAGCCAGGAAGAAATTATCTCAACCGGGCAGGTATATTGATCTTGGTCGGTTAGAATGATAACTGGATAGGAAGGTGACAGGGAAACTAAACTAGGAACCTTTTTCTTCAGGTAACCGTTACCCTTTTTTCCTATGCTGGCCACGACATTAAAGTCGTCCCCTGTTTCGGCGACGATTTTGTTGAGGACGGCTTCGCTCAAATAGTCTTCTGTGGCGATGTAGATATCTTTAATCATTCCAAAAGCCAAGCTGCTCAATTCCCTTGGGTCTAGTGTGAGGCAAAACTACATCTGCAATACTGAGTCCTGACTCAAGCCCCTTATTTTCACCTTCATTTACCGGTCTTACAGTGGTGCCTTCTCGTGTAGGCTCGAGAACGGTTACGCCACGAGCATCGATTGCAGGGTTGCTAAGAAGGGCATCGCTATGTGTGCTTATTAGAACTTGTCGGCGATATTTTCTCCCGCGCTGAACACGATCAATCATGGCGGGGATCTGTTCCACTACTGACTGGTGGAGGGAGAGCTCTGGCTCTTCCAAAAGTAATAAACCGTTGCCGTCTAAAAGAGACCAAAGGATGCCGATAAGTCGAAGCGTTCCATCGGAGAATTGCTCCTCTCTTTGCCACCCGGCATTAGGTCGATGGTGTTCATACAGGGCTTCTAGATGGGGGTGCCCCATTTCATCTTTTTCAAAGCGTAGCTCTTTAAATTGAGGTACTGCCACTGATAGCGCGGACTGGATCCGTTTAAGCCTGGATTCTCTTGTTGCTTTGGTGGTTTTCGCTAGTCGTTCCAAAAAGCCTTGCCCGAAAGGATCATCCTCAAGGCGTTGTCCTCCTATTTGCTCGTTAAACTTTAGTAGCTGAGGAACTAAATGGAGGTAAGTCGTTTCCGCGAATGATTCCGCTACTTCTCGAAATTCGCGATTAGCCAAGGTTTGTTCTAGATATGTCTCTGTTAATAGTAGCGTATCGTCTAATTCGTGGGGTTCTGGCCTATTAATAAGTCTTTTCTCACCATGAAAGACCTGCTCGGTGGTGATTAATATTCGTTGTGCTCCGGTTCCCTCAGATTTGAAGCCAATTACATATTTCCATAAAGGCTCGGGATCGTTGAAGCTTTCTGATAGATGTACCTCTATCCTAACTTCAGGGTCTCTACGATGATGAAGGCAGCGCAATTTTTTTATGCCACCTCTATCTTTAATAGCCTTCTGTAGACCGCCGCCCTCATATTTACATATGTCTCTTAGGAATCGAAATACATCTAAAATGTTGGATTTCCCGGAAGCATTCGGACCAATAACATAGGAGATACGAGATAGTTTCATTTCCGCATTGCGAAAGTTTCTCCAATTCTTGAGTTTTAGATAAGTAATAACCATGTCTTTTCCAATAACGTGAATCGTTTAGTTTCTCGCTCCGGCGCTCTTGCTATAAGCTGAAAATCTATAATACGATAAAGGCACTGCCTCCGGGTGCGGCAACACCCGAAGGCAGCTAACCACAACAGACTGCACAGGAGTCCATCATGGCTGAACGGAATCATAAGCCACGCACCCGCGTGGGTAAAAGCGAAACCCGAAAATCCAACCGCGATTTCCCCTACACCCGGCACCTTAAAGTGCATCCTGGGCAATATTACCAATCCTTCGATCCCGTCCGCGTCCACCGCCTCAAGCAACCCAGGCCGCCCGTGCCCTGGGTACACGTGAAAGGCTATTGGCTTGCGGAAGCCGGCTTTGATGTCGGCACGTCCTTGCAGGTGGAAGTCAGCGAGGGTCGCCTCGTGATTTCCGCCGCCCCGGAGCCCTCCGGCGCCTGATCGCCGCCCGTGCCGCCGCTTTGCCGGGCGGCGGCGAACTGACACAGTATTCGATATATCGTATTCTGATCGGTGTTGAGGCTGGGTGTCCGTGGCGCCGATAAGCCTTCATCATCGGAGATCGATATGGACCGCGCCCAAGCGCTAACTTTGCTGCAATCCCATCTGCCGACCTTGACCCGGGAGTTCGGGGTTAAGTCATTGGCGTTGTTCGGCTCGATGGCCCGCGATCAAGCCAGTGACGGGAGTGATGTGGATATTCTGGTGACCTTGGACGGTCCTGCTACGTCGGCCCGCTATTTCGGCCTGCAATTCTATCTTGAAGACCTGCTGGGGAGGTCGGTGGATCTGGTGACGGACAAAGCGCTCCGATCAGAGCTGCGACCCTATGTCGAGAGCGACGCGGTGCATGTCTGAGAACCGTACGCCTCACGTATGGCTGAGTTTAAGAATCATCCGGATATATCTCCCCTCAGAATAAATTGTGCTAAAAATTAAACCATCCAAAAGTAGTCGGTGAGGCTGGACTGATGGCTGGCGCCGGATGGGTAACTCTCGATAACACGATACCCAATTTGGGTTTGTCGTTACCCATTATGGGTAGGGGAAGGGCGTTGAGGCCCATCAGACTTCCGCTTGAGGAAAGCATCATGATCAAACGCATCTGGCACGGCTGGACCACCCACGCCAACGCCGACCGCTACGAAGCGCTGCTCAAGGAAGAAATCTTCCCCGGCATTGAAGCCAAGCAGGTGCCCGGCTACCGCAGTATCCAATTGTTGCGCCGTGAGCACGCCGATGAGGTGGAGTTCATCACGCTGATGGAGTTCGATTCCCTGGACGCCATCAAAGCGTTCGTGGGTGAGGACGTCACGGTGTCCTACGTGCCGGACAAGGCCCGGGAGGTGCTGGCGCACTGGGACAGCCATGCCCAGCACTACGAGGTGCGCGAGCAGCGCCGGTACTGATTCCGGGAGTCTCCCATGGCCGATTACCAAGCCACGATCCGCTGGCAGCGCCAGTCCGACGAAGCCTTCAGCGATAACCGCTACAGCCGCGCCCACGAGTGGGCGTTCGACGGCGGCGTGGTGGTGCCGGCGTCGGCGTCGCCGCACATCGTGCCGTTGCCGCATGCCGTGGCGGAGAACGTGGACCCGGAGGAGGCGTTCGTGGCGGCGCTGTCCAGCTGCCACATGCTGGTGTTCCTGGGCATCGCCGCCAAACGCCGCTACGTGGTGGACCGCTATACCGATCAGGCCGTGGGTACCATGGCGAAGAACGAGCACGGCAAGCTGGCGATCACCCGCGTGGTGCTGCGCCCGGACGTCCGCTTCTCCGGCGAGCGCCGGCCAAGCCGCGCGCAGATCGAGAAGATGCACGACCAGGCCCACAGCGAGTGTTTTATCGCCAATTCCGTGCGCACCGAGGTGGTCACGGAGGTGCCGGCGTAGTCCATCCCGAAGCCGGATCCCATTCGCTCAGTGCTCTCATCTTGGGATATTTCGGGGTGCGATTGTTCGCCTGATGATAACGCTTTACGTTAATAACGCCATGCGTTATCATTTGCTAATGATCAGTTCGTTCAAATGCCAGGACACGGAAGCGCTGGCGAGCGGCAGGCGCGTCCGACGTTTCGTTGCCATCGAGCGCGTCGCGCTGCGTAAGCTTCGGCAGTTGCAAATTGCCGAGCGGTTGGATGATCTGCGAGTGCCGCCGGGAAATCGCCTGGAAGCCCTGAAAGGAAACCGAAAGGGGCAGCACAGTATCAGAGTGAACGATCAGTTCCGCCTCTGTTTCCGGTGGACCGCCGCCGGGGCTGCGGACGTTGAGATCGTGGACTACCACTAGGAGGGCATCATGACTCGTATTGCACCCGTGACGCCCGGTGAGCTGCTTCTCGAGGAATTCCTCAAGCCTCTGGGTATCACCAAATATCGCCTTGCTAAAGAGATCGGCGTGCCCGCGCAGCGCATCGGCGATATCGTCGCCGGTAAGCGCGCTATCACCGCGGATACCGATCTGCGCCTGTGTCGTTTCTTCGGGCTGTCCCGTGGCTATTGGCTGCGGGCGCAGGTGGAGCACGATACGGAGGTGGCGGAGCGTGAGTTGGCGGAGACGCTGGCGGCTATTCGTCCCTGGAATGAGCGCGAGAGCGCTTAGGCGCTGCCGCCGATTCTTCTAAATACCCATTTTGGGTAGTTGGAAACCCAACTTGGGTATCTTCCTTGTTCGGCGATCGATGAGCCGAATCCGCGCGCTAATCGGCTCACGGTCTGAGCCGATTCAAAATCGAATCTCTTTACCGCTAATCCCCTTCGCCGGCCGCGCCCGCCAACCTCTTCCTCAACGGTCCCTCCACCGCCTCCATAAAATGCCGCACCCGAGGTGACAGCAGCCGGCTGTGCGGAAACACGAACTGCACGGGCATCGGCGGCGGGTTGTAGTCGGTGAGCAGGGGCACGAGGGTGCCGCGTTCGAAGTCCTGTTGGGCCTGGTAGCTGAGCACGCGGCACAGGCCGAGGCCGTCGCGGGCGGCGGCGAGTTGGGTGTCGGCCTGGTTGGCGCGGATGATCGGGTCGATGCGCTGTGACCAGGGTTTGCCGTCCACCTGGAAGTGCCAGGTGCTGCCGGCGGGGGCGAAGCAGACGGTGGGCCAGTCGGCCAGGTCCTGGGGGTGGCTCGGGCGCCCGCGTTGTTCGATGAGTTTCGGGCTGGCGCAGAGCACGTAGCCGGTGTGACCGAGGGGGCGGGCGATAAGGCTGCTGTCGGCCAGGTGGCCGATGCGCAGGGCCAGGTCGAAGCCTTCTTCGAGCAGGTCGGTGACGCGGTCGAGCAGGGTGAGGTCGGCGCGCATGTGCGGGTGCTCTTTGAGCCACTGGTTGAGCAGGGGCGTGAGGTGCAGGTGGCCGAACATCACCGGCGCGGTGATCGACAGGGTGCCGGCGGGTTCGGTGCGGCGGCTGTCCAGGCGGGCTTCGGCGCCTTGGATGTCGGCGAGGATCTGGCGGCAGTGCTGCAGGTAGTCTCGGCCTTCGTCGGTGAGGGCGAGGCGACGGGTGCTGCGGTTGAGCAGGCGCACGCCCAGGTGGCGTTCCAGGCCGGCCAGGGTGCGGACGATGGCGGCGGGGGAGCGGTCCAGCTTGTCGCCGGCGGCGGAGAGGCTGCCCTGGTCGACGATGGCGACGAAGGTGCTCATGGCTTTGAGTTTGTCCATTGGGGGCGTTCGGCTCCATTTGTGTGAAAACCTGAATAAAGCTAGCAGGTCTGCACCATTTATTGAATCCGGCGTTGGGCGTTTACTGGCGCTCCCTATCTCACATTTCACCGAGGGAGCCAATGATGAAACAACCGCAACCCATTCGCGAGTACGACCACGTGGGTATCCGCGTCAGCGACCGCCAGCAGGCGGTGGCGTTTTATGAGCAGCTCGGTTTCACGGAGGTGCGTCGTTTCGAGCAGTTCGAGGCCAACGAGATGGAGACGCCGGACGGCGTGCGCATCAATCTGATCTTCAACGGCACGCGCCTGCCCCACGGGCGCAACGTGCTGCTGGACGAGCCGGTGAAGCTGCCGGGCGTTACCCACCCGGCGTTCGTGGTGGACGACCTCTATGCCCTGAAGGACTGGCTGGACCAGGCCGGCATCGAGATCACCGAAGGCATCCACCGCCTGGGCCCGCGCCGCATCACCCTGTTTATCCGCGATCCGGACCGCAACGTGCTGGAGTTCAACCAGCTGCTGCCCGAAACCGAATAAGGAGACTCGCCATGAAACTCTACGATATGGAATTGTCCGGTAACGCCTACAAGGTGCGTTTGTTCGCCGCCCTGGTGGGCCTGGATATGGAACTGAAGCCGGTGGATCTGGCCGCCGGCGAACACAAACAATCGCCGTTCATCGGTCTGAACCCCTGGGAGCAGGTGCCGGTGTTGGAAGACGGCGAGGTCGTGCTGCGCGATTCCCAGGCAATCCTGGTCTATCTGGCCCGCCGCTACGGCGGCCATCAATGGTGGCCGGACAGCGCCGCCCACCAGGGCGAGGTCATGCAGTGGCTGTCCACCGCCGCCAACGAAATCCATGCCGGCCCCAACGTGGCGCGCTTGATCGACAAGTTCGGCTACCCGTTGGACAAAGAAAGGGCACTGGAGATCGGCGCGCGGGTGCTGCCGTTGATCGAACAACACCTGAGTGAGCACCAGTGGCTTGCCATGGGCCGCCCGACCATCGCCGAGTGCGCGGTGTTTCCTTATCTGGCGCTGGGCTGGGAAGGCGGCGTGACACTGGAGCCATACCCGGCGATCCGCGCCTGGATCGAGCGTATCAAGGCGCTGCCGGGTTACATCGGCATGCCGGGGCTTTGATGCTCAAGCGGCTCGACTCCGTTCAGTGCTGCCAGCTTTTGTACACAAACTCCAGGCTGTAGCCGTCCGGGTCGAGCACGTTGGCGGCGTAGTAGCGCGGGTCGTAGTGCAGGCGCGGGCCGGGGGCGCCGTTGTCGGTGGCGCCGGCGGCCATGGCCTCGGCGTAGGCGGCGTCCACCGCTTGCTCGCTGTCGGCGACGAAGCCGATGTGCGCGGCGCGGGTGTCCACCTGGCCGGGGCGCAGCCAGAAGAAGATGCGGCCGTGGGCGCCGAAGCCTTTCAGGTCCGGGTGGCCCGGCGGGCCGTCCTTGCCGTCGTAGTCGTGGCGGTTGACGATGCCCAGCGGCGCCAGCGCCCGGGTGTAGAAGGCGATGGAGCGGCCCGGGTCGCTGACGGATACGAAGATGTGATCCAGCATGGTGTCTCCTGTGTTTTCGATAGGTCACCGCTTCCCGCTCGGTCTGCAAGGAAACGATGAAGCGGGTTTGCACGATAGCGCTTCGCCGGAGACCGGACCGCTCCGTTCCTGTCTGAAACCTGCCTGTTCCTGCTTTCCCGCTTGTGCCGCCGGCCGCGCCGGCGTCCAATAAGCCGATGAACGAATCCCTGAACGAACTGCGGGCGCTGGCCGCCCACGCGCAGAACCGTCGCACCGAGACCGGCATCCCCCGCGTGGCGATGGTCCAGGGCGCGATCCCCGAACATCATCTGGCCGCCGTGTACGATCCGATGATCAATCTGATTTTGCAGGGCAGTAAGTCGATGACCGTGGGCGGGCAAACCCTGCATTACGACCCCGCCACCTACTTCGTGATGTCGGTGGATCTGCCGGCGGCGGGGGTGGTGCGCCCGGCCGCCTCCGGCGAGCCCTACCTGGCGGTGAGCCTGAACCTGGACGCGCGGATTCTGGCGGATCTGCTGTCGGATTTGCCTGATTCCGCCGGCCGGGGGGGCCGGGACGCGGGCTTTTCCGTGGCGGCGATGACACCGGAGCTGCTGGATGCCTGGGCACGTCTGTTGCGTTTGATGAAAAGGCCGGACGATATTCCCGCCCTGGCGCCGGCCTACGAGCGCGAGATTCTCTACCGCGTGCTGCAGGGGCCGCTGGGCTGGATGCTGCGCGACATCGCCACGCCGGACACCGCCCTGGCGCGGGTGAACCGGGCGATCCAGCGGCTGCGCCGGGATTACGCGCGGCCGCTGCGCATGGAGGCGCTGGCCGAGGAGGCGGCGATGAGCCTCTCCGCCTTCCACCGTCACTTCAAGGCGGTGACCAACCTCAGCCCGCTGCAGTACCAGAAGCAGCTGCGCCTGCTGCAGGCGCGCACCCTGCTGGTGGCCGCCGGCTACGGCGTCACCCGCGCCGCCCACGAAGTGGGCTACGAAAGCCCCACCCAGTTCAGCCGCGAGTACGCCCGCGCGTTCGGCCGGCCGCCGTCCAGGGACGCGGCGCGCATCGTCGCGGGCTTGCGGGGCTGACCGCTACGCGTTCAGGCTCAGCCGCCCAGATAGGCGGCTTTGACGCTCTCATCGTTCAGTAACGTTTCACCGCTGCCGGTGGCGACGATGTCGCCGGTTTCCAGCACGTAGCCGCGGTCGGCGATGGCTAGCGCCTCGGAGGCATTCTGCTCCACCACGAAGATGGTGATGCCTTCCTGCTGTAGCTCTTTGATGATGCCGAAGATCTCGTCGATGATCAGCGGCGCCAGGCCCATGCTGGGTTCGTCGAGCAGCAGCAGTTTGGGCCTGGCCATCAGCGCGCGGCCGATGGCGAGCATCTGCTGCTGGCCGCCGGACAGATTGCCGGCGTGCAGGCGGCGCTTTTCCTTGAGGATCGGGAAGCGCTGGTACATGGCGTCCAGATCGTCGGGGACGGTCTTGTCCCGGCGGCGGCTGAAGGCGCCCAGGGTCAGGTTGTCTTCCACCGACAGGCCGGCGAACACCTGGCGGCCTTCGGGCACCTGGACGATGCCGCGATGCACGCGGTCGGCGGCCTTGCAGCGGGCCAGGTTCTGGCCGTCGAAAGTGACGGTGCCGGCGCTCAACGGCTGCAGGCCGGAGATCACCCGCAGCAGGGTGGATTTGCCGGCGCCGTTGGCGCCCACCAGGGCGACGGTTTCGCCCCGGGCGATGGTCACGTCGAGGCCGTGCAGGGCTTCAATGCGGCCGTAGCCGGTGCGGATGGCGCTCAGATCGAGCAGGGTCTCGCTCATGCCAGGGCCTCCTCTTCCGGTTTGCGGCTGCCCAGGTAGGCGTCGATCACATCCGGGTTGGCGCGGATCTCATCCGGGGTGCCGTCGGCGAGCTGGCGGCCGTAGCAGAGCACCAGCACCTGGTCGGAGATGCTCATCACCAGTTTCATGTCGTGCTCCACCAGCACCACGGTGATGCCCTTATCGGCGATCTTGCGGATCACCGCGCGCAGGGCGTCGGTTTCGGTGCGGTTGAGGCCGGCGGCGGGTTCATCCAGCAGCAGAATGTCCGGCTCGGACGCCAGCGCCCGGGCGATCTCCAGACGCTTGAGCGCGCCATAGGGCATCGCCGAGGCATGGTGGTTCAGGTACTGGCCGCAGCCGACGAATTCCATCAGTTCGGCGCACTGCTGTCGGCAGTCCTGATCGCCCCGGCGCAGGGCCGGCAGTTTCAAGAGCGAGGCGAGCGTGCCCTGGCCGAGGTGGCGGTGACGGCCCAGCATCACGTTTTCCAGAGCGCTCATGTTCATGCAGATCTGCAGGTTCTGGAAGGTGCGGCACATGCCCAGCGGCGCCAGCTCGTGGGGCTTGTGGCCGGCCAGGCTGCGCCCGTTCAGATGCACGCTGCCGGCGCTGGGCTGATACAGGCCGGTGATCAGATTGAACAGCGTGGTCTTGCCGGCGCCGTTGGGGCCGATGATGGAATGGATGCGGCCTTGTTCCACCTTGAAGCTGAGGTCTTCCACGGCGTGCACGCCGCCGAACTCTTTGCTCAGATTTTTAACGGAAAGCAGTGCGCTCATGCGGCCTCCTTCTGGAAGCGCCGCGCGATGGTGGGCACCAGCCCGCGCGGCATGAAAATCATCACCACCATCAGGATGGCGCCGAACAGCACCATCTCCAGCTCCTGGAAGCCGGTGAGGAACTGCGGGATCAGCAGCAGGATGGCGGCGCCCAGAATCACCCCGTAGGTGGAGGCCATGCCGCCGAGTACGACGATGGTGATCAGCTCGATGGAGTGGCCGAAGGAGGCGATGTCCGGGGTGATAAAGCCGCTGTAGTGGGCGTACAGGCTGCCGGCCACGCTGGCGTACACCGCCGAGATCACGAACACGCGCAGCTTGTATTTGGCGGTGTCGACGCCGGCCACCTGGGCGGCGATTTCCGAGCCGTGCAGGGCGCGCAGCGCACGACCCAGTGGCGAGTCGATCAGGTTCAGCGCCAGCCACACCGCCAGGAACAGGCCGCCGGCGGCGAGCAGGTACCAGAGCTGGGTGCCGGTGATCGTCATGCCGAACCATTCGTAGCTGCCGAACACGCTCAGCTCATGGCCGAACACCGACAGCGGCGCCACCGGCAGGCCGTCCGGCCCGCCGGTGATCTGGTCTTCGTTGTTGATGACGATGGCGGCGATCACCCCCAGGCCCAGGGTGGCCATGGACAGATAGTGCCCCTTCAGATGCAGAATCGGGCGGCCCACCAGCCAGGCCAGCACGCCCACCGCTGACGGCGGCCAGCAGCATCGCCGGCACCGGCGCCATCTCGTAGTTCTGGGTGAGCAGGGCGCTGGCATAGGCGCCACCGGCATAAAAGGCGGCGTGGCCCAGGCTTACCTGGCCGGCGTAGCCCACCAGCAGATTCAGCCCCACCGCCACCATGGCGGTCAGGCAGATCTTGATCATCAGGTCGTAGTGGAAGTCGTTGGCGGCCAGCAGCGGGGCCGCCGCGAGGACCACGAACAGGGCGATCAGGCCGGGCGCTTTACGTTGGGTTTTGACGGTCGCCATTACACACGCTCCACGGCCCGGCTGCCCAGCAAGCCGTTGGGCAGGAAAAACAGAATGATGAGAATCAACACGAACGGCACCGCGTCTTTGTAGTCCGACGAGATGTAGCCGGCGGTGTAGGCTTCCGCCAGGCCCAGCAGCAGGCCGCCGAGGATGGCGCCGGTGCTGCTGCCCAGGCCGCCGATGGCGGCGGCGATAAACCCTTTCAGGCCGAGCATGATGCCGATGTCGTAGGCGGTGAAGGTGATTGGCGCGACGATCACGCCGGCCACCGCGCCCAGCAGCGCGGCGATGCCGAACGCCAGCGTCAGAATGGCGCCGGTCTTGATGCCCACCATGCTGGCGGCGTCCTTGTTCATGGAGGTGGCGAGCAGGGCTTTGCCGAGTGCGGTGCGGGTGAAGAACCAGCCCAGGGCGGCGACCAGCAGCGCGGCGATGCCGAGAATCCACAAACTCTGGGTGAGCAGCACCGCGCCACCCACCGACAGCGATTCGGTGTTACTGAACGCGGGCAGGGCGTGGTAGTCCTTGCCCCAGAAAATCTGCGCCAGGCCGCGCAGGAAAATCGAGGCGCCGATGGTGATGATGATCAGCGTCACCACGTCGGCGTTTTTTGCCGGGGCGATCGCCAGCTTGTGCAGCAGCACGCCGGCAATGCCGGCCATCAGGATGGCGCCGGGAATCGCCAGATAGATGGGCGCGCCCGCGTCCATCAGTACCACGGTGCCCATGCCGCCGATCATCAGGAACTCGCCCTGGGCGAAATTGATCACGTGGCTGGCGTTGTAGATCAGGGTGAAGCCCAGCGCCACCAGTGCGTAAATGGCGCCCAGGGTGATTCCCGAGAAACTGAACTGGAAAAACTCGCTGAACATGTTGGTGCCCGGAGTAGTCGGTGAAGGGAGGTCGGTGAGACGCGGTGGAGCAGGGCAGGGGCACGGCGCCGGCCATGCCCCCGGGGGCGCGCTTACTGTGTCAGCGCCCAGTCGCCGTCTTTCACTTCCAGAATGCGGAAGGACTCGGCGTCCAGACCCATGTGGTCGTCCGCGCTCAGCCGGTAGGTGCCGGTCACGCCCACATAGCCGTCGATGCTTTCCAGGGCGTCGCGCACCTTGGCCTTGTCGGTGGAGCCGGCCTGTTTGATGGCGCGGATCGCCAGCTGCAGACCGTCGTAGGCGTAGGCGCCGAAGGTCGAGACCGACTCGTTATAGTGGCCTTCGTAGTCGCTCTTGTAGCGGTTCAGCACCTGATACTGCGGATCGGATTCCGGCAGCTTGTCCGCCACCAGCAGCGCGGAGGCGGGCAGGCGCAGGCCGTTGGCGGCGTCGCCGGCCAGTTCCAGGAAGCTGTCGGACGCGACGCCGTGGGACTGGTAGAACGGCAGATCAATGCCCAGCTGGTCGTAGTTGCGGGTGACGATGGCCGGGCCCTGCCCGAAGTCGAAGTTGAGGATCGCCTGCACGCCCTCGGTGCCGCGGATGCGGGTCAGCTGCGAGGTCATGTCGGTGTCCTTGGGGTTGTAGGTTTCGTCGGCGACGATCTCCACACCCATGTCACCGGCGATCTCCTTGGTGACGTTGCGACCGGAGGCGCCGAAGCCGCCGGTGCCGGAAATCAGGCCGATCTTGGTGATGCCGCGCTCTTTCATATCCATCAATACGCGCCGTGCCGCCTGGCGGTCGGACTGCGGGGTTTTGAACACCCACTTTTTCACCGGCGTGGTGATGGTCTCGGCGCCGGCCAGCGAGATAAAGGGCACGCCGGCCTGCTGGATCAAGGGTACCGCCGCCATGGTGGCGCCGGTGGTGGAGCCGCCGACAATGATGTCCACCCGGTCCTGGCGCAGCAGGCGGTTGGCGAAGGTGCGCGCCTTGGCGGCGTCGCCCACGTCATCGTAGTGCACCAGCTCCACCTGTTTGCCGAGCAGGCCGCCGTCTTCGTTCAGTTTGTCGATGTAGAGTTCCAGGGTTTTCAGTTCCGGATCGCCCAGGAATGAGGCCGGTCCGGTAACAGAAAGGAAAGAGCCAATACGAATGGTATCCGCGGCCAGCGCGGGGGCGGCCATCAAGCCGATGCTCAGGGCGGCGACCGCGCCGGCGGCCAGCTGTTTCAGCGTTGTTTTCATTATCACACCTTTACACGTATGCCCGTGGGCGAATTGTTGTTCTCCCGCGGCCGTCAGGTCCCATGCGGGCCGCGCTATGAACACAGGTATAAAGCGATACGCCATACAAGTCAATAACGTGTTTAATGTGTCATAAAAGTGGACCGATCTCGCCAAGTGCCCGTTTTTGCTTGGATTTCGTGAGTGGTTTGTGTCATATAGAAAGACCGTTTGGTAGTATGTCGAATCATTTCAAGGGGTAAGGGAACACCGTGGATTTGCAGTCTGACCACCTGGAACTGTTGATTAAGCGTTTTCAGCAGCAGCGCCCGCTGCGCACCGGATCACTGATCATCACCCTGTTCGGCGACGCCATCGTGCCGCGTGGCGGCACCGTATGGCTGGGCAGCCTGATTGAGTTGCTGGCGCCCATGGGCGTGAGCCAGCGCCTGGTGCGCACCTCGGTGTTCCGGCTCACCCGCGAGGGCTGGCTGATGGCCGAGAAAGTGGGGCGCCGCAGCTATTACGGCCTCACCGGCGCCGGTCGGCGCCGTTTCGAGAAGGCCTTCAAGCGCGTCTATTCCGGGGTGCAGCCGGCCTGGGACGGCGCCTGGACCCTGGTGGTGCTGAATCAGCTGAACCCGGATCTGCGCCGCGACACCCGTCAGGAGCTGGAGTGGATGGGTTTTGGCGCCTTCGCCCCCACGGTGCTGGCGCACCCCGGCGTGGACCGCGCCGAACTGAACGCCTCCCTGCAGGAGCTGGGCGCCCTGGATGACGCCATCATCTTCCAGACCGACACCCACGAGAGCTTCGCCGCCCGACCGCTGCGGCTGCAGGTGCGTGAAGCCTGGAACCTGGATCAGCTCGCCGACGGCTACCGGGACTTCCTGAATCAGTTCCGGCCGCTCTGGAATCAGATGAAAAAGCAGAAAAACCTGCCGCCCCGGGAGTGCTTTCTGGCGCGGGTGCTTCTGATCCACGAATACCGCAAGCTGCTGCTGCGGGATCCGCTGCTCCCCGAGGAGTTGCTGCCCGCCGACTGGGAAGGCCGCGCCGCCCGCCAGCTGGCCCGCAACCTCTACCGGCTGACCCATCAGGGCGCGGAAGCCTGGATCTCCCAGCACGCGGAAACCGCCCAGGGCCCCCTGCCCGAACCGGGCGAGAGCTTCTACCAGCGCTTCGGCGGCCTGGACTAAACCGCTTTCTCGCCCTTCGGCGCGTAGGTGTTGGTCTGCATGCGTGGCCGGTCCGGCTCCACCTCGGTGAGCGGTTCGCAGGCGACCACCGCTTTCTGGTAGCGGCGCGCCAGTTCCTGGTACTCCAGGGTACCGTCGTATTTCCACCGCACCTCTTCCTCGCTGAGTTCCCGCTTCACCACCGCCGGCGCGCCAATCACCATGGAGCGGGGCGGGCAGGTGAAGCGGCCCTTGACCAGGGCGCCGGCGGCGACGATGGATGATTCGCCGATCTCCGCGTAATCCAGGATCACCGCGTTCATCCCGACCATCGCGTTGCGGCCGATGCGGCAACCGTGCAGCACCGCGCCGTGGCCGATGTGGCCATCCTCCTCGACCACGGTGTCGGTGCCGGGGAAGCCGTGCATCACGCAGGTATCCTGCAGGTTCGAGCCGCGCTCCAGGATCAACCGGCCGAAGTCGCCGCGCAGGCTGGCGCAGGGGCCGACGTAGCAGTCCGGGCCGACGATCACGTCGCCGATCAGCACGGCGGTGGGGTCCACATAGGCGTCCGAGTGGATCACCGGGGTGATGCCTTCAAGCTGAAAACAGGGCATGGGGTTGTCTCCGAAAAGCGGGGCCCGGTGGGCCGGGACAGGGTCGAAAACAAACTACCTGACCTGCAAAGGCGTCGCAATTGGTCGATTTTGTAACATTAATGATCCGGCTCCCGATTCACTTGTATATCAATGAATATAAAGGGAAAAATTATAGAGTTGGGTCCTGATCAGGCCGTTTTTGATCTGTTTGCGATACATGAATATCCGTGATGTGTATTGACTGGTGTCATGTTTTGACTATGCTCGAAGACAGGTCGCGGCCCGCCCTGGGCGGCCGCTTTTCCGCCGCTTTTCGGTTTCAAAACAGGGGCGCCTCATGGCCTTCGACACCATCGAATTCAGTCTTCAGGACGGCGTGGCCACGCTGGTTCTGAACCGCCCGGACAGCCTCAACAGCTTCAATGAAGCGATGCACCAGGAGGTGCGAGAAGCCCTCACCCGGGTGGAACAGGCCCACCGGGAGGGCGAATGCCGGGCGTTGTTGATTACCGGCAACGGCCGCGGCTTCTGCGCCGGCCAGGATCTTTCCGACCGGGCCGTGTCCCCCGAAGCCGGCGCCTACGCCGCGCCGGACCTGGGTTACTCCATCGAGACGTATTACAACCCGCTGGTGCGCACGCTCACCGCGCTGCCGTTGCCGGTGATCTGCGCGGTCAACGGCGTGGCCGCCGGGGCGGGCGCCAACATTGCGCTGGCCTGTGATCTGGTGATCGCCGCCCGCTCGGCCAAATTCATCCAGGCGTTCTGCAAGCTCGGCCTGGTGCCGGATTCCGGCGGCACCTGGCAGCTGCCGCGTCTGGTGGGCATGGCCCGCGCCAAGGGTCTGGCGATGCTCGGCGACAAACTGAGCGCGGAGCAGGCCGCCGACTGGGGGCTGATCTGGCAGGTGGTGGATGACGACGCCCTGCGGGGGACCGCCACGGATCTGGCCCGGCATCTGGCCACCCAGCCCACCCGGGGTCTGGCGCTGATCAAGCAGGCGCTCAACGACAGCACCGGCAACGACCTGGACACCCAGCTCGAACTGGAGCGCGACCTGCAGCGCCAGGCCGGTCGCAGCAAGGACTACCGCGAGGGCGTCAGCGCCTTCATGGAGAAGCGCGCGCCCCGTTTCATCGGCGAATAGCCCGCTTCGCAACGCAGAATAACAACGAGGACGGTCTTCATGTCTGATACATCCGAATCGTTCGCCGGGCCCCTGGCCGCCCAGGCCGGGGAGCAGCAGCTGGCGCGCCGTTGCGCGGACGCCATGTACCGGCGTGACCGGGCCAGCCGGCATTTGGACATGCAGGTGGAAGAGATCGGCCCCGGCCGGGCGGTGCTGTCCATGCCGGTCACCGAGGCGATGATCCAGGGCCACGATTCCTGCCACGGCGGCTACATTTTCACGCTCGCCGATTCCGCCTTCGCGTTCGCCTGCAACACCTACAACGAAGCCACCGTGGCGTCCGGCTGTTCGATCGAGTACGTGGCGCCGGGCAAGCTCGGCGACGTGCTCATCGCCGAAGCCCGCGAACAGACCCGCAAGGGGCGTACCGGGGTATACGATGTCCGTGTCAGCAACGGCCGTGATGAGCTGGTGGCCCTGTTCCGTGGCAAGTCCTACAAGGTCCGTGGGCCGGTGATCCACGAGGCCGAAAGCGAGCAGTAATACAACAAAATCAGCAAAGAGAAAGGCAGTGATGGATATGCCGTTTAATCTTGAGAATCGTTTTGACCCGGTGGAGCGGGGCGATGTGGGCCAGCTTCGTGAGCTGCAGCTCGACCGCCTGCGCTGGAGCCTGACTCACGCTTATAACAACGTGCCGCATTACCGAAAAAGCTTCGACGCCGCCGGCGTGCACCCCTACGACCTGCGCGGCCTCGACGATCTGAAGCACTTTCCGTTCACGGTAAAAAACGACCTGCGCGACAACTATCCGTTCGGCATGGTCGCCACGCCCATGCGCGACGTGGTGCGCGTGCACGCCTCCAGCGGCACCACCGGCAAACCCACGGTGGTGGCCTACACCCAGAACGACATCGACGTCTGGTCCGGCGTGATGGCGCGCTCGATCCGCGCCGCCGGCGGCCACGCCGGTGACATCGTTCATGTGGCCTACGGCTACGGCCTGTTCACCGGCGGCCTGGGCGCCCATTACGGCGCCGAGAAGCTGGGCTGCACCGTGGTGCCCATGTCCGGCGGCCAGACCGAGAAACAGGTGCAGCTGATCCAGGACTTCAAACCCAGCATCATCATGGTGACGCCGTCCTACATGCTCAACATCGCCGACGAGATGGAGCGCCAGGGCATCGACCCGAAAAGCACCAGCCTGCGGGTCGGCATCTTCGGCGCCGAACCCTGGACCCAGACCATGCGCGAGGAGCTGGAAGCACGGCTCGGCATCCACGCGCTGGACATCTACGGGCTGTCCGAGGTGATGGGGCCCGGCGTCGGCATGGAGTGCATCGAAAGCAAGGACGGCCCCACCATCTGGGAAGATCATTTCTATCCGGAGATCATCAACCCGGAAACCGGTGAGGTGGTGCCCGACGGGGAATACGGCGAGCTGGTATTCACCTCGCTCACCAAGGAAGCGCTGCCGATCGTGCGCTACCGCACCCGCGACCTGACCCGGCTGCTGCCCGGCCACGCGCGGCCCATGCGCCGCATCGACAAGATCACCGGCCGCAGCGACGACATGCTGATCATCCGTGGCGTCAACGTTTTCCCCACCCAGGTGGAAGAGCAGATCCTCCAGATCGAAGCGCTGTCGCCGCACTATGAAATCCACGTGGAGAAGGACGGCAACCTGGACATGGTGACCGTGCGCGTGGAGCTGAAGCCGGAGGCGGCCGGCGGTGACAGCGCCACCGGCGACGCCGCCAAGGCACTGCAGCACCGGGTGAAAACGCATATTGGTATCAGCACCAAGGTCGAGGTGGCGGTCCCGGGCACGCTGGCCCGCTCCGAAGGCAAGGCCAAACACGTCTTCGACAATCGCCCGAAATAGAGACCCCCGCAGAACCGCGCGCTCACCGCGTCGGCCCGGCCCGCGCCTTTACCCCGGCGCGGGTCGCTTTCCAAAAAGCCGCCCACAAGGCGGCTTTTGCTTTCCCGGGGTCGCCAGGGCTAAGCTCCTCAGAAAAATGAGGGCCTCGCCATGACCACCGGAACCTTTCGCCTGCTGCTCGTGCTCTGGGCGGCGCTGTTCGCGCTGCTGTTCGTTGTGATCGTGATTCCGCCGCTGATTGGTGACCCGGATCTGCTCGCCGCGATCAGTGCCGGTTTCGTCAATCCCTACGCCACCGGCTACTCCCTGGACACCATCATGTGCTGGGTGGTGCTCACCACCTGGGTGGCTTACGAAGCGAAGGCCCGGCCGGTAAAACACGGCTGGATCGCGCCGCTGCTGGGGCTGGTGCCCGGCGTCGCCACCGGCTTCGCCGTCTACCTGCTGCTGCGGCTCAATTCAGGCCCCAATAAGTGATTACACCGCTTCTCTACATCGCCGCCGCCCTGGCGGAAATCGCCGGCTGCTTTTCGGTCTGGGCCTGGTGGCGGCTGGAGAAGTCGCCGTTGTGGCTGGTGCCCGGGTTGGTCAGCCTGGCGCTGTTCGCCTGGCTGCTCAGTCTCGTCGACACCGACTACGCCGGCCGCGCCTACGCCGCCTACGGCGGCGTCTATATCGTCATGTCGCTGTTCTGGTTGTGGCTGGTGGAGCAGCGCGCCCCGGACCGCTGGGACCTGCTCGGCGCCACCATCTGTCTGCTCGGCGCCGGGGTCATTCTGTTCGGCCCGCGCGGCGCCTAACGCAACCCCAGCACCCACTCCCGCACCGCCGCGATGGCGGGCTCGCGCAGCCGCTCTTCCGGGTACACCAGGTGGAACGGCTTGGCGTGCAGGTCCGGCCCGAACGGCTGCACCAGCCGGCCGCGGGCCAGTTCGTCGGCAATCAGCGCCTTGCTCATCAAGGCGATGCCCTGACCGTCCAGGGCGGCGGTAATGGTGTGGGTCTCGTCGGAAAACACCAGGCCGGCGCCCATGTCCAGGTCGGGCACCCGCGCCAGCTTTTGCCAGGTCGTCCAGCTCAGCAGGGCGCCGGAATGACTGGGCGGCTGGTAGTGCAGCAGCGTATGCCGGTGCAGGTCGTCGTGCCGGGTGATGCCCAGGGTCGGGCTGCAGGCGGGGATAAAGACGTTATCGAACAGCTTCTCCGAGACCAGCCCGGGCCAGTGGCCGTCCCCGTAGCGGATCGCCATGTCGGCGGCCACGCCGTCCAGCGCCACCAGGTCGTGGGAGATCCGCAGGTTCAGATTCAGTTGCGGGTGGCGGTCACGCAGCAGGCACACCCAGGGCAGCAGAAAACGCCCGGCCACCGCCGGGATGGTGGACAGCGTGACGGTCTGGTGGCCCGGGTCGTGGCGCAGCCGGGCCACCGTTTCGGCGAGGGTATCGAACGCCTCGCTGGATGCCGTCAGCAGGGTCTGGCCGGCGCCGGTGAGCACCAGCTGGCGCGGTTTGCGCACGAACAGAGCCACGCCCAGATAGTCCTCCAGTTGCCGCAATTGGTGGCTGATGGCGGTGGGGGTTACCGACAGTTCCTGGGCGGCGGCTTTGGCGCTGCGGTGGCGGGCCGCCGCCTCGAAGGCGCGCAGCGCGGACAGGGAGGGCAGTTTGCGGGCGCTCATGGGGTGCCTTATGGATGAGTTTTATTTTGCCTTAAAGGCAAGATTTCATCGTTTGTCGCGGCTTCAAGCCTCCGGTTTCATGGGAAGTCTGTCAAGCAGGAGTGAGATCAGCTCACCTGCGAACCCACCCAACCGGAGAAATACCATGACCCGCTTGTTGCACCTCGACACCAGCCCCCGCCCCGGACGTTCCGGCACCCACGAGCACGGCTCGCACAGCCGGCGGCTGAGCCATCACTTCGTGGAGCACTGGAAAGCCGCCCGACCGGAGGACCCGGTGACGCGCCGGGACCTGGGGGCCCGACCGCCGTCGCTGCTGACCGTGGACTGGATCGAAGCCGCTTTTACGCCGTCGGCGCAGCGCCCCGCCACCCTGCAGCAGGTGCTTGCGGAGAGCGACCGCCTGGTGGACGAGGTGATCCAGGCCGACGTGCTGGTGCTGGGCGTGCCGCTGTACAACTACAGCTACCCGGCGGCGTTCAAGGCCTGGATCGACCAGATCGTGCGCGTGGAGCGCACCATCTATTTCGATCCGGCCAACATCGATCACCCGGTGGGCCCGCTGCTCAACGACCGGCCGCGCCACGCGGTGATCCTGTCGTCCCGGGGCGGGTTCGGCCTGGGCGCCGGCGGCCCGCTGGCGCACATGAACCATCTGGAAGCCAGCGTGCGCACCGCGCTGGAGCTGATCGGCATCGAGCACTTCCACGAGATCGCCATCGAGTACCAGGAGGAGGGCGGCGAGCGGCTGGACGCGTCGGTACGCGACGCCCTGGCCGAGGTGGAGCGGCTGGTGGCCCGGCTGCAACGGGACGCTTTCCCCGTGCCGAGGGCGGTATCCGCGTGATGCCGGGGCCCCGGCGTTTGGTTTACACTGTAAGCCTTTGCCGTCCGGCCCTGTGCCCGTAGACCATGGAGCGCCCCGTTGCCCAAGAAGCCGAAAACCGACCAGGAGATCGCCGCCTTCCGCGAGCGCGTCTGCGAGGTGGCCACGGAGCTGTTCGTGGAGCGCGGGCCGGATAACGTCACCATGCGGCAGATCGCCGCCGGGGTGGGCGTCAGCCCGATGACGCCGTACCGCTATTTCCAGGACAAGGACGAGATTCTCGCCACCGTGCGCGCCGCCGCGCTGGACCGCTTCGCCGCCGCTTTGGAGGCGGGTCTGGCCCAGGGCAGCGACGCCCGCGAGCGCGCCCGCGCCATCGGCGACGCCTATGTGCGCTTCGCCACCGAGCATCCGGCGGCCTACCAGCTGATGTCGGAGATCTCCCAGGTCGACGAGAGCCGCTACCCGGAACTGGTGCGCGCCAGCCGCCGCGCCCGGGAGACCATGGTCGGCTATGTGCGCGACATGATCCGCGAGGGGATGATGGACGGCGACGCCGACCTGATCGGCTATATGTTCTGGTCCACCCTGCACGGCATCGTGGTGCTGGACATGGCCGGGCGGCTGGGCGGCGAGATCGACGCGGACACCCTGCGCAAGAAGACCATGCGCACCCTGCTGGCGGGCATGGCGGTGTCGCCGCCGCGCCGCGACGACGAATCCTGACCGAATCGCTCACCGGCGGACGCCAACCGATGTCATGAAGCGCTTGATTTTATAAAATGTACGTTGTAAATATTTCCCTTCCGAACCGGTCGCCGTGCCAGGGCACGATCTCCGGTTTATCCGAATTCGAAAGATTTACAAAGTAAACGTCACCCACTTAACAGGAATCGCCATGTCTCTGCCCCCGGAAATCGCCAAACGCCTGCGGTTGCCCGTGATCTGCTCGCCGCTGTTCATCATTTCCAACCCGGACCTGACCATCGCCCAGTGCAAGGCCGGGGTGGTGGGCTCGTTCCCGTCGCTGAACGCGCGGCCGCTGTCGCAGCTGGACGAATGGCTGGCACGCATCACCGAGGAATTGGCCGCCTGGGACCGGGAGCACCCGGACCAGCCGTCCGCGCCGTTCGCGGTGAACCAGATCGTGCACAAGACCAACGACCGTCTGGAGAAGGACCTGGAGCTGTGCGAGAAGTACAAGGTGCCGATGGTGATCACCTCCCTGGGCGCCCGTGAAGAGCTCAACCAGGCGGTGCACGGCTGGGGCGGCACGGTGATGCACGACATCATCAACGACCGCTTCGCCCGCAAGGCCATCGAGAAGGGCGCCGACGGCCTGATCGCGGTGGCGTCCGGCGCCGGCGGCCACGCCGGCCAGCTGTCGCCGTTCGCGCTGATCCAGGAGATCCGCCAGTGGTTCGACGGCCCGCTGGCGCTGTCCGGCTCCATCGCCAGCGGCTCCTCGGTGCTGGCGGCCCAGGCCATGGGCGCGGACCTGGCCTATATCGGTTCGATGTTCATCGCCAGCGAGGAGGCCAACGCCGACCAGGCCTACAAGCAGATGATCGTTGACAGCAAGGCCACCGATATCGTCTACAGCAACCTGTTCACCGGCGTGCACGGCAACTACCTGGCGCCGTCCATCGCCAAGGCCGGCCTGGACCCGGCCAACCTGCCGGAAAGCGACCCCTCGGCGATGAATTTCGGCTCCGGCGGCAATTCCAAGGCCAAGGCCTGGAAAGACATCTGGGGCTGTGGCCAGGGCATCGGCGTGGTGGACGCGGTGCGCCCGGCGGCCAATATCGTCGACCAGCTCGCCGACGAGTACCACGCCGCCGCCAAGGCGCTGGACGCCAAGCGCTACTAACGCTTGTAAAGCGCTCTCAGGGAGCGCGCGCCAGCCGCTAAAGACGCCGGGCCAGGGCTTCCCTGGGCCGGCGTACTTTTTTCTGGCCCGCCTGACGGTCGTTGTCGGTGTCCCGGTAGCCCAGGCCCATCAGCGCCACGCTGCGCAGCCCCTGCTCGCGCAGGCCCAGCAACTGGTCCAGCCCGGGCGGATCGAAGCCCTCCATGGGCGAGGCGTCGACCCGCTCCATGGCCGCCGCCGCCAGCGCCATGCCCAGCCCGATGTAGGCCTGGCGGGCGGCCCACTGAAAGCCTTCCTCCTCGGAGGCGAAGCCGGCCACCTTGCCTTTCACGGTGTTCTCCAGCCCGGCCAGCGCGTCCCGGGGCAGATCGCGCTCGCGGGCGATCAAATCCACCATTTCCTCGACCTGGGCCTCGGTGACCGGGCTCCAGGCGGCGAAAATGATCAGGTGCGAGCACTCGGTGATCTGCGGCTGGTTCATCGCCACCGGCGCGATGCGCTGGCGCAGTTCCAGCGGTTCGGCGACCAGCAGGGTGTAGGGCTGCAGACCGAAGGACGACGGCGCCAGCCGGGCCGCTTCCAGAATCCGGTCCACTTTCTCTTCGGGGACCTTTGCCCCGGTCATGCGTTTGGTGGCGTAGCGCCAGTTGAGGGCGTCTTCAAGCGTCATGGGGACTCCAGTGTCGAAACAGTGCCGGTTCACGGGTAAGCCGTTATCCTCTCCGGTATCGAGGCACAGCGTCCACACCCGCAACACGGAGAAAGAACGTGCAATCCTACACCGGAAGCTGCCTGTGCGGCGGCATCGCCTTTGAAGTCCGCGGCCCCCTGGCGCCGATTCAGGTGTGCCATTGCCAGCAGTGCCGCAAGGCCCAGGGCGCCCCCTTCGCCACCAACACGCCGGTGGAGGAAGCGGCCTTTGAGCTGCTGAGCGGTCGCGAGCTGATCACCGAATACCAATCCTCGCCCGGCAAGGTCCGCGCCTTCTGCGGGCGCTGCGGCTCGCCGGTCTACAGCCGCAAGGCCGACCTGCCCGGCGTGCTGCGGATCCGCGCCGGGCTGTTCAACGAGCCCCTGGAGGCGCGCCCGGTGTTTCACGCCTACACCGGCTCCAAGGCCAACTGGTGGCCGATCCTGGACGATCTGCCCTGCTACGAAGGAATGGCCGACCCGACCGGAAAGCGCTGACCGGCCCCCGGCGGCGGTGCGCGCATTTGGCCCGCCGCCGCCGGACGTTTATGATAGGCGCCCCTTCCTCCCCGCGTGTCTCTGCAGGAGCGGCAAACCATGTTTACAGGCATCATCGAGGCCCAGGGCCATGTGGCGGCGCTGACGCCCAGTGGCGGCGACGTGACGCTGCGTATCCACAGCGACGAGCTGGATTTCGGCGACGTGAAGCTGGGTGACTCGATCGCCGTCAACGGCGTCTGCCTGACGGTCACCGCCCTGGCCGGCGGCGACAGCTTCAGCGCCGATGTGTCCGGCGAAACCCTGTCGCTGACCTCCCTGAAGCAGCTCAAGAGCGGCAGCCGGGTGAACCTGGAGAAGGCGATGACGCCCTCCACGCGCATGGGCGGGCACCTGGTGAGCGGCCATGTGGACGGCCTGGGCACGGTCAAGGCGATGACCCCGGACGCCCGCTCGGTGCGCATCGACATCGAGGCGCCGGCGGAGCTGGCCCGCTACATCGCCCAGAAGGGCTCGATCACCGTGGACGGCATCAGCCTGACGGTGAACAGCGTGGACGGCGCGCTGTTCTCGCTGAACATTATTCCCCACACCCAGGACGTCACCACCATCCAGGATTGGAAACCGGGGACGCCAGTGAACCTGGAAGTTGATATCATTGCGCGCTATCTGGAGCGGCTGCTGCTCGGCGAGCGCGCCGCCCGGCCCGGTTCGGAGGGCGTGTCCATGTCGTTCCTGGCCGAGCACGGTTTTCTGAAGTAGCTCGCGGCGGTCGCCCGAGGGCGCGCAAACACCGGCACGCGCGGCGTGCATTAAAAGGTAGGTTTCATGCAACTCAACAGCATTGAAGAACTGATCGAGGACATCCGTCAGGGCAAGATGGTGATCCTGATGGACGACGAGGACCGGGAAAACGAAGGCGACCTGGTGATGGCCGCCGAACACGTCACTCCCGAGGCGATCAACTTCATGGCCCGTTTCGGGCGCGGCCTGATCTGCATGCCGATGTCCAAGGAGCGCTGCGAGCAGCTGGATCTGCCGCTGATGGTGCGCGCCAACGGCAGCGGCTTCGGCACCAAGTTCACCGTCTCCATCGAGGCCCGCGAGGGCGTCACCACCGGCATTTCCGCCGCCGACCGGGCGCGCACCGTGCAGGCCGCCGCCGCCAAGCACGCCAAGGCGTCGGACATCGTCCAGCCGGGGCATATTTTCCCGCTGATGGCGGAGCCGGGCGGCGTGCTGCGCCGCGCCGGGCACACCGAGGCCTCCTGCGATCTGGCGGTGATGGCCGGCTGCGAAGCCGCCGGCGTGATCTGCGAGGTGATGAACGAGGACGGCTCCATGGCGCGCCGCCCGGACCTGGAACAGTTCGCCCAGGAGCACGGCATCAAGATCGGCACCATCGCCGACCTGATTCAGTACCGCGCGCTCAACGAACAGACCATCGAGCCGGTGTCCGAGCACCCGCTGGACACCTGGTACGGTGAATTCCGGCTGGTGGCGTTCCGCGACACCGTCGACGGCCACGTGCACATCGCCCTGGTCAAAGGCGAGGTGCACGAGGATAAGGAAGTGACGGTGCGGGTGCACCAGGTGGACCCGCTGCGCGATCTGATGAGCGCCAAGCTCAACGGCCGCACCGGCTGGAACATGCACCGGGTGCTGGAAGCGGTGGCCGACGCGGAAACCGGGGTGGTGATCATCCTCGGCCAGGACGAGGACTCCGAGCCCACCCTGGACCGCCTGCAGGCGTTTTTCGACGGCACCGCCAACAAGCCCAAGGGCGAGTCGCGCACCTATCGCAACATCGGCACCGGCTCACAGATTCTCAAGGCGCTGGGCGTGCGCAAGATGCGCCTGCTCAGCTCACCGATGAAATTCAACGCGCTTTCCGGTTTCGACCTGGAGATCGTCGAATACGTGGAAGCGGACGGCTAAGGAAAAACACATGCACGATATCAAAACCTTCGAAGGCACTCTGAACAACGTGGGCGGCCGTTACGCTCTGGTGGTGGCGCGTTTCAACGGCTTCGTGGTGGAAGCGCTGCTGGCCGGCGCGGTGGACACCCTGGTGCGCCACGGCGTGGCCCGCGATGACATCGAGATCATCCGCGTGCCCGGCGCCTGGGAGCTGCCGGTGGCGGTGAAGAAGATTCTGGAAAAGCGCGACTACGACGCGGTGATCGCGCTGGGCGCGGTGATCCGGGGCGGCACCGCCCACTTCGAGTACGTGGCCGGTGAGGCCGCCAAGGGCATCGCCGCGGTACAGAACGACACCGGCGTGCCGGTGGCCTTCGGTGTGCTCACCGTGGAGTCCATCGAGCAGGCGATCGAGCGCAGCGGCACCAAGGCCGGCAACAAAGGCGCCGAGGCCGCAATGTCCGCTCTGGAAATGGTTTCTCTGTTCAAGGCGCTTTAATGAACCAGTCCGCCGTACCGTCTTCCCCCGCCGCGCGCCGCAAGGCGCGCCGCTACGCGTTGCAGGCGCTGTACCAGTGGCAGCTTGCCGGCACCACGCTGAGCGATATCGAGGCCCAGTTCCTGGCCGCCAACGATATGCAGAAGGTGGACCGCACCTATTTCCACGACCTGCTGCACGGCGTGCCCGCCGAAGTGAGCGGCCTGGACGAGGCGCTGCGCCCGTTCCTGGATCGCCGGGTGGAGGAGTTGTCCCAGGTGGAGAAGGCGCTGCTGCGCATCGGCGCCTTCGAGCTCAAGGAGCGTCTGGATGTGCCCTATCGGGTGGTGATCAACGAAAGCATCGAGCTGGCCAAGGTGTTTGGCGCCGACGACTCCTTCAAGTACGTTAACGGCGTGCTGGATAAACTGGCGCGGCGGCTGCGTTCCGCCGAGACCGCCCACCGCCCCGCCGCGTCCCGGCAGGCCCCGGACGACGATGGAGCGGACAAGGACTGACCGTGGCATAACAAAGGGAGCGTTTGATTATGGATGAATTCGCTCTGATAGAACGCTACTTCCGCCGCCCGGACCACCCGCCGGGCGATGGCGTGGTGCTGGGCCCCGGCGACGACGCGGCCCTGCTGCTCCCGCCCGCCGGCGACGAGCTGGTAATGACCCTGGACACCAGCCTCGGCGGCCACCACTTCCCCGACGACCTGCCCGCCGCCGATGTGGGCCATCGCTGCCTGGCGGTGAATCTGTCCGATCTCTACGCCATGGGCGCCCGCCCGCTTTGGTTCCTGCTGTCGGTGACGCTGCCGGAGGCCGACGAGGCCTGGCTGGCCTGTTTCGCCCAGGGCATGTTCGATCTGGCGGACCGGGCCGGCATTGCGCTGGTCGGCGGGGATGTTACCCGCGGCCCCTTGAGCGTGAGCATCAAGGCCACCGGCCGGGTGCCCCGGGGGCAGGCGGTGCGCCGCGACGGCGCCCGGCCGGGCCAGCGCCTGGCGATCGGCGGCGTGCCCGGGCAGGGCGGTCTGGGGTTGCGTCACTGGCAGGCCGGCGAGCGTGCCACGGTGAGCGCCCGCCACCTGGCCCGGCCCGTTTTCCCGCTGGATCTGGGCGCCGCCCTGGTGGGCCGGGCGGGGGCCGCCATCGACGTCTCCGACGGTCTGTTGCAGGACCTGGGGCATATCCTCAAGGCGAGCGGCGGGCTGGGTGCGGAGCTGGATCTGGCGACGCTGCCGGTGAACGAGGAGCTGGCGGCTCTGGAAGAGGCGGACCGTTACCCGTTGCAGCTCACCGGCGGCGACGACTACTGCTTGCTGTTCACCTGGCCGGACGCCCGGCCCCTGCCGCCGGGGACCAGCGACATCGGCATGATCACCGAAAAGGGGCCGATTCTGCTGCGTTACCCGGACGGCCACACCGAGCCCGCCCGGCCGGGGGGCTGGCGGCACTTTTAGTCGGCCCGGGCAGGCCGGCTCAGGCGCGGTGGGGCAGGGCGTCGTGCAGACGCTTCAGGCGCCGGCGCACGCTGGCTTCGATGCCGACGGCGTCCAGGCCGTGCTCGGCGAGCAGCGCGTCCCGCTTGCCGTGGTGGATAAAGTGATCCGGCAGGCCCAGGTTGAGCACCGGTACCACCACGCCTTCGTCCATCAGCAGTTCGTTGACCGCTGAACCGGCGCCGCCCATGCGCTGGTGGTCTTCCAGCGTCACCACCAGCTCATGGCGGGCGGCGGCGTCCAGCACCGCGCCCCGGTCCAGGGGCTTCACCCAGCGCATATCGATCACCGTGGCGTCGAGTTTCTCGGCGGCCTCCAGGGCCGCCGGCACCAGCGCGCCGAAGGCGAGCAGGGCGACGTCGCCCTTGCCCTGGCGCAGCGTGCGGCTTTCACCCACCGGCAGGGCGGTCATGGTGGGCTCGATCTTCGCGCCGGGGCCGGTGCCGCGCGGGTAGCGCACCGCCGCCGGGCCCTCGTGCAGCCAGGCGGTGTAGAGCAGCTGCCGGCACTCGTTCTCGTCCGACGGCGCCGCCACGATCATGTTCGGCACGGTGCGCAGGTAGGCGAGGTCGAAGACGCCGCCGTGGGTGGCGCCATCCTCGCCCACCAGGCCGGCCCGGTCGATGCCGAAGGTCACGTCCAGATCCTGCAGGGCCACGTCATGGATCAGCTGATCGTAGGCGCGCTGCAGGAAGGTGGAGTAGATCGCCACCACCGGTTTACGGCCTTCGCAGGCCATGCCGCCGGCCAGCGTCAGCGCGTGCTGCTCGCAGATCGCCACGTCGTGGTAGCGGTCCGGGAAGCGGCGCGCGAAATCCACCATGCCGGAGCCTTCGCACATGGCCGGGGTGATGCCGATCAGCCGTGGGTCCTGCTTGGCCAGGTCGCACAGCCACTGGCCGAACACTTCCTGGTACTTGGGGCTCTTCGGTTTGGCCGGTTTGGCCACTTCCACTTTCGCCTTGGGCTCGATCTTGTTGATCGCGTGGTAGCCCACCGGGTCCGCTTCCGCCGGGCCGAAGCCCTTGCCCTTGGTGGTGTAGACGTGCAACAGCTGCGGCCCTTCCAGGTCGCGCATGGTCTCCAGGGTGGCGGTCAGCTCGTCGATGTCGTGGCCGTCGATGGGGCCGATGTAGTTGAAGCCGATCGCCTCGAACAGCATGTCCGGGCTGACCATGTTCTTCATGCTTTCTTCGGTGCGGCGCACGAAGTCCCAGGCCGCCGGCATGGCGGAGAGCACTTTCTTGCCGCCTTCGCGCAGGGCGATGTAGGTCTTGGACGACCAGATGCGCGCGAAGTAGTTGGCCAGCCCGCCCACGTTATGGCCGATCGACATGGTGTTGTCGTTGAGAATCACCAGCAGATTGGCGCGGGTGTGGGCGGCGTGGCTCATGGCTTCGAAGGCCTGGCCGGCGGTCATGGCGCCGTCGCCGATCACCGCCACGGTGCGGCGCTTGTCGCCGGCCTGCTCGGCGCCCAGGGCCATGCCCAGCGCCGCGCTGATCGAGGTGGAGGAGTGACCCACCCCGAAGGTGTCGTATTCCGACTCGGTGCGTTTCGGGAAGCCGGACAGGCCGTGCTGTTGCCGCACGGTCAGCAGTTCTTCACGGCGGCCGGTGAGAATCTTGTGCGGGTAGCACTGGTGGCCCACGTCCCACACCAGCCGGTCGTAGGGGGTGTCGAACAGATAATGCAGGGCCACGGTCAGCTCCACCACGCCGAGGCCGGCGCCGAAGTGCCCGCCGGCGCGGCCCACGGCGTAGAGCAGGTAGGCGCGCAGTTCGTCCACCATCTGCTCAAGGTCCGTTTCGGGCAGCCGCCGCAGGTCCGCCGGCGCGCCAATGCGATCCAGCAACGGCGTGTGGGGGCGGGTCAGCGGAATGTCGGTAAACGTCTTTTGCATTGATTGGGAGCCTGAATCAGTCGGCGTCGGCTTGGCAAGGGAAGGGCATTATAACGGTCCTTGGGGTCCACCGTCAGTGATTGCGGCGGGCAATAAACGCTAGTGGGAACGCTGCACGATGTAGTCCGCCAATTGTTGCAGCGGCCCGGCGGCGTCGCCGTAGCCGGCGAGGGCGGCGCGGGCCTGCCGGCACAGGGCCTGGGCGCGCTCGCGGCTGGCCTGCAGGCCGAGCAGGGCCGGGAAGGTGCTTTTACCGTGCTTCTCGTCGGACTTGCTGGGTTTGCCGAGCTGTTCGGTGTCCATGGTCACGTCGAGGATGTCGTCCTGGATCTGGAACGCCAGGCCGATGGCGTCGCCGTAGGCGGTCAGGTTGCCCGCCAGCTCGGCGTCCGGGCGGCCGGCGGCCAGGTAGCCCAGGGTCAGGCTGGCGGTGATCAGGCGGCCGGTTTTCAGGTAATGCATGCGTTCCAGGGCGGCCACGTCCTGCAGCTGGCCGTGGGCGGCCATGTCCTGCATCTGCCCCGCGGCCATGCCGGCGCCGCCGGCGGCCTGGGTGAGCGCGCGCACCATGCCCACGCGGGCGCCGTCCGGGTAGTCGCCGGCGCGGCTGAGCAGCTCGAAGGCGAAGGTGTGCAGGGTGTCCCCGGCGAGGATCGCGGTGGCTTCGTCGAAGGCGCGGTGGCAGGTGGGCTGGCCCCGGCGCAGGTCGTCGTCGTCCATCGCCGGCAGGTCGTCGTGGACCAGGGAGTAGGCGTGGATCAGTTCCACCGCCACCGCCGGCACGTCGGCCTGTTCCAGGCTGCCGCCGGCGAGCCGGCAGGCGGCGTACACCAGCATCGGGCGGATCCGCTTGCCGCCGGCCAGGGCCGCGTAGCGCATCGCTTCGGCGAGGCGCGGGGCGTCGCTGGCCGCGGGGTCGGGCAGATGGTCGCGCAGCGCCTGGTCGAGCCGCGCGCGCACGGTGGCGTTGAGCGGGTCCAGGGCGTTGAGGTTACTGGTCATCGCGGCCTTCGAAAGGCACCGGCTCGGCCTGCGGGTCCTGCTCCAGCAGGATGCGCACTTTCTGCTCCGCCTGGCTCAGNGCCTGCTGGCACTCGCGGGTCAGCTTGACGCCCTGTTCGAACGCCTGCAGGGACTCTTCCAGGGTCAGCTCGCCGGACTCCATTCGCTCCACAAGGGCTTCCAGGCTGTCCAGGGATTGTTCCAGTTGCGGGGTCTTTTTGGCCATGGCTTATCTCTCTCGGGGCGCGGCGCAACACTACTGGAGCGCCATGGGGCGGTCAATCCGGGCGTGTCCGCCAGCTTACCCCCTGATCAGGGGGCTTTGTGGTTTTAAAGGCCCCATGGTAAAACCATTGCATATAACTGGGGGTAAAATAACAAGATGGCCATTAATCAACGGATAATACCCATCACGTCGCGTCTGGCACCGGCGCTGTTTTTGAGTGCCGTTCTGGGGGGCTGCGGCGGCGGCGAGATGGAGGGGCTGAATCTGGAACCGGCCGTGACCGGGCTGACGCACCAGCCGGACGCCCTGACGTTCGGCGCCTCCTGGGACGCGCAGCGGATCGCTCTGCAGGCGGCCTTCGACGACGGCTCGGTGCTCGACGTCACGGCGTCGGCGGTCTGGTCCAGTGATGACGAGGCCGTGGCCACCGTGTCGGCGGGCGAGGTGACCCCGGCGGGGGCCGGCGAAACCCTGGTCCGGGCCGTCTATGAAGGCCGTACGGTGACTGTTCCGGTGACCGCGGAGGCGTTGTTCACCGGCCTGGGGGTTTCGCCTGAGTCCCTGGTTTTCGGTGGAGCGGGCGGGCAGGCGGCCCTGCAGGTGTTCGCCGGTTACAGCGACGGATCGGAACAGGACGTGACCGGCGAAGCGACCTGGACCAGCGCCGACACCGCCGTGGTCACCGTGGACGGCTCAGGCACGGTCACCCCGGTGGGCCTGGGCGACACCGCCATTACCGCCGGTTACGATGGCAATGAAATCGATATACCGGTGACCGTGGCCGTGACCTTCTCCGGCGGTGAGGGCACCGAGACGGAACCGTACGCGATCACCACCGCCGAGCAATTGAACGGGCTGCGGTTTTACACCGGCGAAGGGGGCGAGGGCACCTATTTTGAACTGATGGGCGACATCGACCTGAGCGACCCCGACTTTGTCGACGACGCGTCCGGCTGGGTGCCCATCGGGGCGGCTTCCGGTGATCCGTTCTCGGCCCATCTGGACGGCAACGGTTTCACCCTCGGCAACCTGTCCATCGACCGCCCCGAACAAACCGATCAGGGCCTGTTCGGGCGTTTAAGCGACGCCACGGTGACCAATCTCCACCTGGAAACGGTCAGCGTTTCCGGACAGGGCAGGGTGGGGGCGCTGGCGGGCCGGATCCAGAACACCTTGGTTCAGGGCGTCACCGCGTCGGGCAGCGTGACCACCAGCAACACCTTCATCAGCGGATCCAACGCGGGCGGTTTGATCGGTTACGCCACCAATAGCGAAATCATTGATTCCGGCGCCGATGTCGCTGTTACAGCGGTCGATCACAACAGCGGCGGCCTGGTCGGTTACGCGCTATACACCGATATTCGCGCCTCCTACGCNCGGGGTGATGTGGTGGGCAACGGTTCGGAGGCGATCAACGTCGGCGGTCTGGTCGGGCTCCTGAATACCGGTGGCACGGTGGAGAACAGTTATGCCACCGGGGCNGTCAGCGCCGTCGCAATCCGTAATGGCGGNCTGGTTGGCATAATGGCTTCGGGTGCCCCGGCTCCTGTTATCGAGAACAGCTACGCGACCGGCACCGTGAACGCACCGGACGCCGGGTCGTCGGGGGGNCTGGTCGGCGACCTGGATGCCGGCGCCGTGATCAATGCCTTCTACACCGACGATCAGTTTGGNGAAGGTCCGGCCAAAGGGACGCCGATCAGTGACGCCGCGCTGGCCGATGAATCGACCTTCACCGGCGTCGGTTGGGATTTCACCTCGCTCTGGATGATGAGCGTGGACGACGGTCGACCGGTTCTTCAGTGGGAGGGGCTGTAGCGACCGGGCGTATCGCTACCCGTTCGGGGCTTGCGGGTATTTTTTGGCCCCGAGCCCCGGTTCGTACCAGTCGCGCCGGTCGGCGTAGAAAATGTGGTCGTTGGGGTCCAGGTCGGGCTCGCCGTCCAGCCCGCCNGCGGGGACGATGACGCCGCTGCCGTCGCGTTTCTTATGGGGCACCATGCCGCCGCACTGCGTGCAGAACGCCCGGGCGAAGCTTTTNGCTTCGGGCAGGTCGAAACGGCGCACCTGATCCTCGCCTTTGAGCCATTCCAGCGCGTCGGCGGCGGCGATCAGATTGGCCGCGTGGGCGGTGCCGCTGAAGCGNTGGCAGCGCGAGCAATGGCANAGGTGAAACTGGTGAAAGGGGCCGGTGATCCGGTAGCGGACCTGGCCGCACAAACAGCCGCCTTCGTAGGTCGTCATTGGCNTAACTCCTGNTCCCGNAGGTATGTAAGTGCTCACNACGGAAAGGCCGTAATGAGCAGTCCCGGTTGATTCCAAAAGGGTCTAAACACGCCCTTCCGCCGCGCGGGGCGCCGTCCTATAGTGAAATGCCCGCCGGGTCGTCGCAAGCGGCTTCTTCCTCTGATCTCCTTAATCTATGGCGTTTCGCTTGCGGAGCCGGCGGGGCTCTTTCGCGGCCGTGTTCCGGGNTCGCCGTCCNNCCCTCCCCCNGACTTACCATGATTTTACGACCCGGCGCTGGCCGTTGTGAGCGGCCCTCTCCTATGCTGATTCATGCGGAAACGCCATTCCCGGCCCGCTGGATGCGGGCCGACCCACACTGCAAGGAGAGCAGCCATGAGCGACAGATCGCATTTNCCNCCCCANCATCAAGACGAGCAGCCGGGCGACGAACACCGGATGACGCCGGAGCCNCNNTACATNCGTGATGANTATCGCGGCTCCGATAAGCTTCTCGGNAAGGTGGCNTTGATCACCGGCGGCGACAGCGGTATCGGGCGNGCGGTGGCGCTGCACTTTGCCCGCGAAGGCGCGGATTGCGCGCTGGTCTANCTGGAAGAGGAAACCGACGCGCGGGAGACCGCTGACCTGGTCGAAGCGGAAGGCCGCCGTTGCGTGNTGATTCGCNGGCGANGTCGGCGATCCCACNTTCTGNCATGAGACNGTCGCCCGNACCCTCAATGACCTGGGCGATCTNAATATCGTCGTGAACAACGCGGCGGAACAGTACGATTGGAAGGAGATTANCGAACTGGAGAACGACCAGCTCGAGCGCACCTTCCGCACCAATGTGTTCAGCCANTTCTATCTCACCAAGGCGGCGCTGCCNCACCTGCACGAGGGCGACACGATTATCTCCACGTCCTCGATCAANGCGTTCAAGGGCAACCCCACGCTGCTCGACTACACCGCCACCAAAGGGGCGGTGCAGGCGNTGGTGCGTTCGTTCGCGACCGCGCTGATCAGCAAGGGNATCCGCGTTAACGCGGTGGCGCCCGGGCCGATCTGGACGCCGCTGATTCCGGCCAGTTTCGATGAAGAGAAGGTCGCCAGGTTCGGCGGGCAGGTGCCGATGAACCGGGCNGGGCAGCCGTGTGAGGTGGCGCCGGCTTATGTCTATCTGGCCAGCGCCGACAGCTCCTACGTCAGCGGCCAGACGCTGCACGTCAACGGNGGGGTGATCCTTAACACCTGAGCGGTCCATGGGTGCTAGAATCCGCGCCCATGAAACGGATCCTCGCCCCCATGGAGGGTCTGGCGGACTTCTGGGTGCGCCGGGCCCTCACCGATGTCGGCACCTACGACTGGTGTGTCAGCGAGTTCGTGCGCGTGAGCGGCGAGCTGTTGCCGCCNCGTGTCTTCTACCGCTGGTGCCCNGAGTTGCGCGACGGTGCCCGCACCCGTTCCGGCACCCCGGTGCATCTGCAGTTGCTGGGCTCGGACCCGGTGAGCATGGCGGACAACGCCGCNCAGGCGGTGGACCTGGGGGCGCCGGCCATCGACCTCAATTTCGGTTGCCCGGCGAAGATCGTTAANCGCCACGGCGGCGGCGCGATCCTGCTGGATGANCCGGAGCGGGTNCACGCNGTAACCCGGGCGGTGCGGGCGGCGGTGCCCGGCCACATACCGGTGTCGGTGAAGATGCGGCTCGGCAACGAGGATATGGACCTGGCGCTGGATAACGCCCTGGCGGTGCAGGCGGCCGGCGCCGCCTGGCTCACCGTGCACGGCCGCACCAAGCGGCAGGGTTACCGGCCACCGGCCTATTGGGACCGGATCGGCGCCATCCGTGAGCGAGTGACCCTGCCGGTGATCGCCAACGGTGAAATATGGACCCTNGAGGACGCCCGCCGCTGCCAGGCGGAGAGCGGTTGCCAGGATCTGATGCTGGGGCGCGGCGCGGTCGCCAACCCGCTACTGACCCGGGAGGTGGCNGGCGGCGAACCCGCGGGCTGGCCGGAAGTNCTGGCGGTNCTGCGTGATTTCGGCGCCGANATTGTCGGCACCGGCAGTGAGGCGCAGCTGTGTGGCCGGGTCAAACAGTGGCTGAGCTACAGCCGCCGGCGCTGGGCTGAAGCGGGTCCGCTGATGGAGTCGGTGAAGCGCGANACCCGTCTGGCGGATTTGCGTGNCATTCTGGATCGCGAGTCCNGGGGAAACAATNCCGGCGAAGTTGTATCTTTTTAGGGGGAAACCTGCCGTNCTGAANGCTTCTCNCCGGCCTTTTTTGCCCNTNCTGGCGCCTGTCTCCNCCCCCGTCCGGCGCGCCCCATTGTCGCCGAAGCCCCCGTAATACGCGCNCTTCCGCCGTTCCTTNCAGCCTGNCGCCGCATGTTTTCATTTTTTTGGGGGGGNCTTTAACCTTTTTTCGATCACGACATCGGCANGGTCCGTGCTATCCCTTACAAGGCGATTATGTGAACGGGATTTTGCAGGAGAGCGGAACATGTANGAGGTACACGCTTTTTTCGCCGAGGGNGAGGCNACCAGTGCCNTGGAACCGGAATACGANGCCGGGGAGCGCTANGTATTAATTGTTTTATGCCGNCGACCCCGNCATAGCGTCTANGACTTCAAACTNGTGCCGAAGGTCGCNNGCCGGTTCGGCTGGNAAGACGTNCAGGTCTCCCACGGAGGNGTGCTTCAGCCGGAATTTCTTAANGGTCGGCTGNGNGANCTTCAGGANAGTTTTATCGANGCGCTGCATAANGGCGGCGCGGTGGTATCGCTGAATCACTGGCTGATGCGCGCTCTGTACGTNCGCTGAATNCGNTTCGNGNCCTTCGACTAAAGTCATACTGTGGCTGAACACGCCTTTGTTTACTCTTGAGCCAGCTGGCCCGTGTCAACGCGGGTCCCGTNTTTGTCAGTGCGCAAAGGGGTAAACAAATGAGAGAAGAAAACGCCCGTGCCTACTGGGCCGCTAATCTCAAGCTCATCTTCACCTATCTCATCATCTGGTTCGTAGTGTCCTACGGCTGCGGCATCCTGTTCGTGGATGCACTCAATAACATTCAGTTTTTCGGTTTCAAACTGGGTTTCTGGTTCGCTCAACAGGGCTCGATCTATGTGTTCCTGGTGTTGATCTGGATGTACGCCTTCACCATGAACAAGCTCGACCGGAAATTCGACGTCCACGAAGAGTGAGCGCCGCGAAAATAACAAAGAGGACCAAGAGATGGATGTTCAACTGCTAACGTATCTTTTCGTCGGTGGCTCGTTCGCGCTCTATATCGGGATCGCGATCTGGTCGCGGGCGTCATCCACGAAAGACTTCTACGTCGCCGGCGGCGGCGTATCGCCGATCGCCAACGGGGCGGCCACCGCGGCGGACTGGATGTCCGCGGCATCGTTTATTTCCATGGCGGGTATCATCGCCTTCGCCGGCTATGACGCCTCGGTATACCTGATGGGCTGGACCGGCGGCTATGTATTGCTGGCGATGCTGTTGGCGCCCTACCTGAGGAAATTCGGCAAGTTCACCGTGCCGGACTTCATCGGCGATCGTTACTATTCCAACGTGGCGCGTACCGTCGCGGTGATCTGCGTTATCTTTATCTCCTTTACCTATGTGGCCGGCCAGATGCGCGGCGTGGGTATCGTGTTCGCGCGCTTCCTGGAAGTGGACGTGAACATGGGCGTGGTGATCGGCATGGCGATCGTGTTTTTCTACGCCGTACTCGGCGGCATGAAGGGGATCACCTACACCCAGGTGGCTCAGTATTGCGTACTGATTTTCGCGTTCCTGGTACCGGCGGTGTTCCTGTCCATTCTGATGACCGGCCATGTGCTGCCGCAGACCGGCTTCGGCGCCACCGTACTGGACGCCGCCGGTAACGACACCGGTGTTTACCTGCTCGAGCGACTGGATGGCATTGTTCAGGATCTCGGCTTCGGCGCTTATACCGAGGGCCAGAAATCCACTATCGATGTGTTCTTTATTGCCGCGGCCCTGATGTGCGGTACCGCCGGTCTGCCCCACGTAATCGTGCGTTTCTTCACCGTACCCACGGTCCGTGATGCGCGTATCAGTGCCGGCTGGGCGCTGCTGTTTATCGCTCTGCTGTACACCACCGCTCCGGCGGTCGGCGCCTTCGCCCGTACCAACCTGATCGAAACCGTGCATCAGACCGAGTACGAAGAGCTGCCGGGCTGGTTCTATAACTGGGAAAACTCCGGTTTGATCGGCTGGGTGGATAAGAACGACGACGGCCGGGTACAGATGTCCGCCGGCGCCGCCTTCAAGGGCACGCCGACCTTCGCCGGCGACCGCGACGAAGTGACCGGTGCTTATGGTCAGCGCGTGGTCACCAACGAGATCACCGATAACGACGCGGAAGTGTATATCGACCGCGACATCATCGTGTTGGCCAACCCGGAGATCGGCAACCTGCCGGCCTGGGTGATCGCACTGGTGGCCGCCGGTGGCGTGGCCGCGGCACTGTCTACGGCGGCCGGCCTGTTGCTGGTGATCTCGTCGGCGGTGTCCCATGACTTGCTGAAGAAAACGCTCAAGCCGGATATTTCCGAGAAGCAGGAGCTGCTGGCGGCGCGTCTGGCCGCGGTGGTGGCGATCCTGATCGCCGGCTACTTCGGTATCAATCCACCGGGCTTCGTGGCGCAGGTGGTGGCGTTCGCCTTCGGTCTCGCCGCGGCCAGCTTCTTCCCGGTGATTCTGATGGGCATCTTCTACAAGCGCATGAACAAAGAGGGCGCGATCGCGGGTATGGCGGTAGGCCTGGCCTTCACTTTCTCCTACATCGTGTACTTCAAGTTCGTGTCGCCGGAGCTGAACAATGCCGAGAACTGGCTGTTCGGAGTATCACCGGAGGGCATCGGTACC
>FUFK010040679.1_pt1:0-22500 | contig 45563 bp, 42 predicted proteins | sample 1021851 | NCBI WGS metagenome assembly FUFK01 (sample SAMEA51879418, study PRJEB19060) | metagenome
CCGCGACAACCGTGATCGCACCGAATCGCGCACGTCCACGCGGGTGCTGGANNNTCAAGGCGATAACAATGACCGACGCTCCCCACACGGCCAGGATTGAACCCCAGGCGACTTCCACGGCGATAGCTACATCGAGTGCCTGACCGTCGAGACCTCCCCACGCATCCTGGGCGACGCTTTCCGCGGCGATGGCGTTCAAGGTTCCGCCTAGGAGACCCATGACGCCGAAGATGATGATCCACACGCGGGCATTGAAGAACTTCATGATGCATCTCCCGTAGGTAGAGGGCTTACTGTGATGAAAGTGTGGCAGCGATAGCCCTCGCGCAGGGGGACCTTCGGTACGTTTCCTGGAATTTTCTGTGTGTTTGTCGCCGAAGAGACCGCCATGGCCGGCTCCTATGCTGCGCTCATGACCGGTGGTGTTCGTCTCACGCTCGCCAGTGTGGCTCTCGGCGTGGCACTGACCGGGTGCAGCGAACCCACCGACAACACGCGTTTGTGGATCGGGCCCGAGCGAGTGGAGTGTGAAGGCGTGGCTCCGATGATGTGCTTGCAGGTCGCCAAGTCCGAGGACGGCGACTACCAGTTGTTCTACGACACGATCGAAGGTTTCGACTATCAAGAGGGGACGTCGTACGTGATTGACGTATCCATCACCGAGGTGGAGAATCCGCCAGCGGATTCCTCAAGCCTGCAGTACACGCTGGTCGAGATCGTTGAGGAGAGCTAGGCCGCGAAAGGACCAGGCGTAGCCTCAGCGTCGTCGCTTTTCCCGTACCCGCATCATGATGCGGATCGGACTGCCGGTAAAACCGAACTCCTCCCGTAGTCGGCGCTCGATGAAGCGCCGATACCCGGCCTCGAGGAACCCCGTCGTGAACAACGCGAAGGATGGCGGGCCGGCACCCACCTGCGTGCCGAACAAGATCCGCGGCTGCTTTCCGCCGCGTACCGGGTGGGGGTGGGCGGCCGTGAGGTCGGCGAAGAACTTGTTCAGCCTGCCCGTGGACACTCGTGTTTCCCATCCGGCCAGAGCATCGTCCAACGCGGCCGTGAGCTTGTCCATGTGGCGACCGGTCAATGCCGAGACGTTCACCCGCGGTGCCCACGCGACCATCGCCAGGTCGCGATCGATTTCTCGATCAAGGTATCGGCGTCGATCTTCATCGACCAGATCCCACTTGTTGAAGGCCAGGACGACCGCTCGGCCAGCGTCGATCGCCATCGACAGAATCCGAACGTCCTGTTCGCTGACCGGTTCGGCGGCATCGATCAAGACGATCGCGACCTCGGAGCGTTCGAGAGCGGACTGAGTGCGCAGGGTTGCGTAGTACTCGTGCCCGGCGGACTGCTTGGCTTTGCGGCGGACACCGGCGGTGTCGACGAACCACCACCACGTTCCCTTGATGTCGACGAGCTCATCAACCGGGTCGACCGTCGTCCCCGCGACGTCATCGACGACCACTCGCTCGCCACCGGCCAACTTGTTCAACAGTGACGACTTGCCGACATTGGGACGCCCGAGCAGTGCAACCCGACGAGGGCCGCCGTCGCGGCCAATCCCCTTCCCGGTCTCGGGGAGCATGGTGACCAGAACGTCCAGCAGGTCTCCGGCGCGACGACCGTGCAGAGCGGACGTGGGGAAAGGCTCGCCCAACCCCAGGGACCACAGCGATGCGGCCGCCAGTTCGGTGTCCGCGTCGTCAGCCTTGTTCGCCACCACCAACACCGGAATGTCTGCCCGCTGCAGGACGCGCGCGACTTCGGTGTCCGCATCGGTCGCTCCGACGGTCGCGTCGAGAACGAACGCGACGGCGTCCGCTTCAGTGAGTGCGCGCTTGGCTTGCGCCGCGATCTGCGCACCCAAGCCGCGTGCGCGCGTGTCCCACCCGCCGGTGTCCATCACCAGGAAGTGCTTGCCGTTCCATTCGGCGTCGTAGGAGACCCGATCCCTAGTCACTCCCGGGACGTCCTCGACAACTGCCTCACGTCGACCGAGGATTCGATTGACCAGGGTGGATTTCCCGACATTGGGTCGACCAAGGATGGCGAGGGTGGGAAGTTGGGCGGAGCCAGCCACTCGCTCCATGTCCGACAACTCAGTGTCGATATCTCCGAACTCCGCACGCGCGGCCGCCTGGGCGGCCTCAGCCAATACCGCATCCTCGCCGGCGTCGGTCGACGTCATCGAGGCTTCATCGACCTGCCACATCGAGACGGAGTCGTCGCTGAACTCCTCGCTTCCCACCGACGGCGGGTAGTCACTGCTCACGACGACTCCCGGGAGTCCACCAGTATTTGGCGAGCCCACTCCCCCGCCGCTCGGGCGCTCGTGCGCGACACTCGATCGGTCCTTAAGTGCTGCGGGAACGCGCGCAGTTCCCCCATGGTCAACACGATCGGCGATTTGCGGGCCGGCGGATCGGTGGGGCGTTTCGTTTCTGGGGCTGCAACGTGCACGGGAACCACCGGAGCTTGGCTGCGCGCCAAGACATACCCCAGGTCTTCCACCCCGATCGCGCACACCGCTTCTCCCGATCCCACCAGGGTGATCGCACGGTCCACGATCTCGACGCCGACCTTCCTCACCGGCATCGCCAAATCACCGGTGACCGACAGCAACGGTCCGGGCACCGCGGCTGGACCATCGGCCCACACGTGCACCGGCCGCGGGGCAGCAGCTTTGATCACCGACGGGGCGGCGATGTTGTTCCAGTCACACAGGATCAGCACCGGTCCGCGCGGTGGGATCGCATCGGCGTTGATCGTGGAGATCCGATAGGTCGATCGAAGCAGAGGACCCACCAGGTTGCGGGCATGCGCGGCGAGAGCGGCAGGCATCGCTCACCGGCCTTCTGGTGCGTCCCGCACCAGGGAGATGACCGCATCGACGACGTCGTCGAATGTCAGATTGGTCGTGTCGATCTCGATGGATCCCTCGGCTGGCGCCAGCGGGGAAATGGCTCGTGTGGTGTCTTTCGCGTCCCGGGCGCGTAGTGCGTCCTCGGTCGCCGACACCAATCCCGCATCCTCCACGTTGACCTCAGCGGCGCGACGTTGCGCGCGGACGCTGGGGTTGGCGGTTAAGAACACTTTGATGTCGGCCTGCGGCAACACCACCGATCCGATGTCTCGACCCTCCACCACGATGCCGCTGCTGGCATGGGCGTGCTCGCGCTGCAGATCAACCATGCCCTGCCGGACAGCCCCCACGGCGCTCACCGCGCTTACCGCGCTGGTAACCAATTCGCCTCGAATCGCCTCCGCAACATCCACCCCGTCCACGCGAATGAACGGCGCGGCGGGGTCGGTCCCGGACTCGATAGCGGGCGCCGCATCCGCGGTCATCAGGGCGGCGACGGCATCGGTGTCGTCTGGGTCAATTCCCCTGTCCAGGACGGCCCAGGTGGCGGCGCGGTACATCGCACCGGTGTCCAGGTAGGCGAGGCCGAGGCGCGAGGCGACGGCTTGACTGACCGATGACTTGCCGGAACCAGCCGGGCCGTCGATAGCGATCACCAGAGTAGGGGCCACGACTGGCAAGCGTACGCGGGCTGACACCTCTCTACGTTCGGACGTCGAACCTGGCCCGCTCCAAGCCCTCCACGAGCACGTCACGCACGGCCGGCTGAACAAAGAGATCCACGAGGCCACTCGGGCGACCCAGGACGTGCTCGATGCGAACGTCTTCCAAGTTCACCTCGAGATCTCCCGCTGCGACGAACAAGCGGGCCAACTCCCCGGGCTCGTCTTTGACCATGACCGGCACAACCGCGTAGCGCGTCGCTGCTGCTCCGTGCTTTCCCGGCAAGCGGGAATGTCCGAGGTTTCCTTGATCCAGGACGTCCTCAAGGCCCGCAGTCTCGGCCTCGGGAGCCAGGGACGACACGGCGCGGTCGATCTGCTCGACCAGGCTGCTCAGCACTCCGGACACCGGGCCGGCGTTCGCTTCGAGAATCTGCATCCATAAGTCTGTGTCGGAGGCGGCGATCCGCGTGGTGTCCGCTAAGCCCTGGCCGGCGATCTTGATTCGCTCGGCCGGTTCGCGCGTCAGCAGCGACGCCATCGCCGATGCCAGGACCTGAGGGGCGTGCGAGACGACGGCGACCGCCATGTCGTGCTCCGCGGGGTCCATGACCTCCACCGCCGCGCCGCAGGTGGTGATCAGGCGCCGCGTGCGGGCGAGGTGCTCCTCACCCTCGTGTCCGGTCGGGGTCATGATCCACAAGCGATCATCGAACAAGTCCGCTCGCGCCGCCGATGGGCCGGAGATCTCCCGGCCGGCCATCGGATGGCCACCCACGAGCCGCTGGTGGTCCGCCCCGAGACGGATCGCCTCGTCCAGGATGTGGCCCTTGACCGACGTCGTGTCGGTGATGGTGGCGGTGCCAAAGCGGCGCGATGCGTCCGCCATCTGACTCGCGGCGACCGTCGGCGGCACCGCGACGACGACAATCGAAGGTTCGTGATCGGTGAGCACCGATCCGGCGCCTCGGTACACGGCTTCTTGCAGGGCAGATGCGTCGGCGTCTTCGAGGGCGACGTCGATTCCCGCTCTGCTCAACGCCAGCGCGATGGAGGTGCCGATCAAGCCGGTGCCGATAACGAGCACCGGCCCGTCGACGGCCGCGTTCTCGATCGCTTCCTCACTCATGGTTGAAGATCTTGGCGCAGTACTTCCGCGCCACGCAGATACACGTGCTGGATCTGATCCCGCGGCGTCGTTGTCTCGGCGTGCACGAGGATGCGGATGACTCGCTCGAGAGCCCCCGCCACGTCCATTTCCTGCGCACACATCAGCGGTGTGTCCACCAGGCCGAAAGCGCGGGCACCGGCGGCAGGGAAAGCGCTGGTCAGGTCGGGTGTGCTGGTCAAGATGACGCTCACCACGTCCTTCACGGCAACGTTGTTGGTCTCCAACATGCGGCCGAGTAACTCCCCCACCGCGTCGGACATCTCGGCGGCGTCATCGCGCTCCAGGCACGTGGCTCCACGGATACCGCTCATGCGAGGGGTGTTCATGGGTCCCGAGGGTACCGATCGCGGGGAAATCGAGTCGATACCGTCACAGCCCGACGGCCGTGTAGAGGGATCGCAGTTGAGCGCCACGAACTTCGTCCACCTGGCCGGGCTTGAGGTTGCCCAACGAGATCGGGCCGATCGAGGTGCGCACGAGATCCAGAACCGGGTAGCCCACCGCGTCGAACATCCGTCGAACGATGCGGTTCCTGCCCGAGTGCAGCGTCACCTCCACCAAGCTTCGGTCGTCCAATCGCTGAATCACGCGAGCGCTGTCGCATGCGATGGGGCCATCATCGAGGTCGATCCCCGTGCTGAGCGCGCGCATCGCCTGTTTACTGATGGCACCGTCGATGCGGGCCCGGTAGGTCTTCGCCACCTCGTGGCTCGGATGCATCAGTCGGTTGGTCAACTCACCATCGTTGGTCAACAGCAGTAGGCCCTCAGTTTCTGCATCGAGTCGGCCGACATGGAACAGTCGTTCCGGACGATCGGCGACCATGTCACCCACGCAGGGGCGTCCTCGATCATCGGACATCGCCGTCACCACACCGCGAGGCTTGTTCATCGCGACGACCACGAGTCCCGGAGCCGTAGGCACGCGCTCACCGTCCACGTGGACCACGGCGGTGGCCGGATCTACGCGCGTACCCAACTCGGTCACCACCAGGTTGTCGACCCTCACCCGACCTTCGACGATCATCGCCTCGGCGGCCCGCCGACTCGCGATACCCGCCTGCGCCAAGACCTTCTGAAGGCGGACTCCTTCTGATGGAACGGCTTCCGATGGAACCGCGTCCGGAGACTTAGCCACCGACGGAATCCAAGACCTCCCCAAGGTCACCGAGGTCGGGAAGGTGCTCGGCGAGCGGCGGAAGCTCCTCCAGAGATGAAATGCCCAGACGTTCCAAGAAGTAGGACGTGGTTCGGTACAAGATGGCGCCGGACTCGCCTTCTTGTCCCGTTTCCTCGATCAGGCCTCGCGTGGTCAAGGTCTTGATGACACCGTCGACGTTGACACCGCGAACCGCGCTCACCTTCCCTCGAGACACCGGCTGTTGGTAGGCGATCACCGCCAAGGTTTCCAGGCTCGCCTGGGTCAATCGGGCTTGCTGACCATCCAGAACCCACCGTTCCACGAGTGGGCTGCACTCGGCCCGGGTGTAGTAGCGCCATCCTCCGGCCACCTCGCGCAGGTCGAAACCGCGCCCTTGATCGGCGTACTCCTCGGATAGTTCACGCACCGTCACCTCGACGGCCTCCACCGGGGTTTTGGTGGCTTCGGCAAGGGTCATGATGGACATGGGCTCGTCGGCGAGCATCAGGAGCGCTTCTACCGCCGCTCGAAGCGACGGGGCACCTAGGGCGTCACTGTCTGTGTCCGTGTCGGCCGTGTCCGTGTCGACCGTGTCCGTGTCGACCGCGTTCGCGCCGTCCATGTCTGCGTCCTGAGTCACCGATCGTTCCTTTCTGGCCCGTCCTGCGTTCGGGAAGCTTCTTGTTGCTGCTGATCAACATCTCGCTCGACGTCGAAGTCGTCGGTGACATCCACGTCACCTTCTTCGGAGCCGACCCACCGGATCGTCAGGTCTCCCAACGGCGCGACTTGATCGAACAGCACGACGTGCTCTCGATACAACTCCAAAAGGGCGAGGAAACGCCCCACCACAACCAGCAGCGAGTCGGCGTCGGCCACTAGAGCACGGAACGTGGACGTTCGTGAGCGCCGAAGCCGATACACGATCACGGCAGCCTGCTCCCGCACGCTCACCTTGGGTACGTGCAGATGCCCCAGGCCTACGTGCTCCGCCTCCTTGGGCGCCATGGCCAGGGCCGCCATCGCCGCGAACTGTTCGGCTCCCAAGCCGATCAAGACTTCCGGAAGCAACGCCGCGAACTGCGGTTCGAGGGTGACGCTGCGAGGGATGCGCTTGCTGGCGTTGTCCATCTGATCGGCCAGCAGGCCGGCCACCTGCTTGTATGCGCGGTACTGAAGCAGGCGCGCGAACAGAAGGTCTCGAGCTTCCAGAAGGGCGAGATCCTCCTCGTCCTCGACTTCCCCGCTGGGGAGCAGTCGCGCCGCCTTCAGATCCAACAGCGTCGCCGCGACCACCAGAAAACTCGACGCTTCGTCCAGATCCCAATCAGAACCCTTGGCCTTGATGTAGGCGATGAACTCGTCGGTTACCTCGTGCAGTGCCAGTTCGGTGACCTCGAGCTTGTGTTTCGCGATCAGCGACAGCAAGAGGTCGAAGGGGCCTTCGAAGTCCCCGACTTTCAGAGAGAAACCGCCCGCGGGTGAGGGCGCGCCAGGATCGGCATCTGCAAGCGCGACCGACTCCCCGGGATTGTCCGTGGAGATCGTCACCGGGCGAGGACTTCCCTCGCCAGTCGACGGTACGCCTCGGCACCGGAACTACTCGACGCGAAGGACGTGATCGGCTCACCCGCGACAGCAGCGTCTGGGAACCTCACCGTGCGATGAATAACGGTGCTGAACACGTGATCCCCGAAGGCTTTGGTGACGGTCTCCAGCACCTCGCGGCTGTGCAACGTCCGCGGGTCATACATCGTGGCGAGCACGCCGAGAATGCGCAGGTCCGGATTCAATCGACCCATCACCTTGCTGATGGTGTCCTGCAGCAAGGCAACGCCGCGCAGAGCGAAGTACTCGGTCTCCATCGGGATAATGACGTCGCTACTAGCCGTCAAAGCGTTGATGGTCAACAGACCCAACGACGGCTGGCAGTCGATCAGCACGATGTCGTAGTCGGCCACCACCGGCTCCAACGCTCGCTGGAGGGCGTTCTCCCGGCCCACTTCCGACACCAGTTGGATCTCAGCCGCCGACAGGTCAATGTTGCTGGGTACGAGGTCCATGCCTGCGACGTCGGTTTGCACGAGCACATCACCGAGATGGCAATTGGGGTCGGTCAACAGGTTGTAGACGGTCAATTCCATCTCGTTCGGGTTGTAGCCCAGGGCGACCGAGAGCGCACCCTGCGGGTCGAAGTCGACGAGAAGTACCCGGCGTCCATAGCCAGCCAGTGCCGCACCCAGGCTCACCGTCGAGGTGGTCTTCCCCACCCCGCCCTTTTGGTTCACCATCGAGATAACGCGCGCCGGGCCGTGCGAGGTGACCGGATCCGGCGCCGGGGGCTCGCCACCGGAGCCAACGGTGGTCGAAGGTTCCTGATCGTCAGTCATCGACGTCCTTCCATCTCGCCGTGAGCCTACTGCGCGCGAGGGTGGCTGGCGGCGTACACCTCGCGCAGCGAGTCGGCCGTCACCAGCGTGTAAATCTGGGTCGTGGTCACCGACGCGTGACCGAGGAGCTCCTGCACCACCCGGACGTCGGCCCCACCCTCCATTAGGTGGGTGGCGTAGGAGTGACGCAGCGTGTGGGGGCCCACCTCATCGGTGATCCCCGCGGCCTGCGCACTCGCCCGAACCACCCCCCAGGCCGCCTGGCGGGACATCCGGGCTCCCCGCACGCCGAGAAACAACGCCGCGCCCGGTTGGCGCTTGGCAGAACCGGCGGCGGCCAGGGCCGGCCGGCCTCGGGTCAGGTAGGCCTCGAGGGAGGCGAGGGCGGCCTCACCGAACGGCAAGCGTCGCTGCCTACTGCCCTTGCCCGTGACGACAACGGTGCTGGCGTCGAGGTCCACGTCGTCCACGTCCAGGCCGACCACTTCGGATATTCGCGTCCCGGTCCCGTACAGAACCTCCAACAGTGCGCGATCCCTCGACCCGACGGCGGTGGCCGGGTCCTGCGTGGCGTCGATCATGGCTTCGATGCTCGCGTAGGGAAGGGCTTTAGGTAAGCGTCGAGGGATGGAGGGCGGTGCCACCTCGGCTGCGGGATCCCACGGGGACCATCCCTCGAGGACCGCGAACTTGTGGAAGGAACGCACCGCGACGACCACCCGAGCGGCGCTCGAGGCGCTGAGGGTCGACTCCTCGGCCACGCCGTTGGCGTTCGGGTTTCGTAGGGACGCCGCGAATCGCGCGACGTCGTGAGAGTCGACCTCCTCGACGAGGGCGATCTCGATGGACCGACACCAGCGTGAGTAGCGAGCCAAGTCACGCTTGTACGCGGCGACGGTATTCGCGGACAGTCCCCGTTCCACGCTCACGTGGTCGATGTACCCGGCGATGGCGTCATCAACAGAGATTGCCGTCATAGGGGTCGCCGCAGACTAGGCCAGCACCTCGGCTACCGGAACGTACGGAAGGTCGAAGGCCTCGGCCACTGCTTCGTACGTCAAGGAACCTTCGTGCACATTCAGCCCAAGCGCGAGGGCTGCGTCATCGGCCAGGGCCTGCCTCCAGCCTTTGTCGGCGAGTGCGACGGCGTACGGGAGGGTCACGTTGGTGAGCGCATAGGTGGAGGTGTGCGGAACGGCACCCGGCATGTTCGCGACGCAGTAGAAGACCGAATCGTGTACCCGGTACGTCGGGTCGTCGTGCGTGGTCGGGCGAGAGTCCTCAAAGCACCCGCCCTGGTCGATGGCAATGTTGACGAGCACAGATCCAGGCTTCATGCGCGAGACCAACTCGTTCGAGACCAGCGTCGGCGCCTTCGCGCCCGGAACCAGTACGGCCCCGATCACCATGTCTGCGTCAAGCACGGCGCGCTCGATCTCGAAAGCGTTAGACGCCACGGTTTGCATGTGCCCCTGGTAGATGGCATCCATCTGCCGCAGTCGCGCGATGTTCTTGTCCAGCAGCAGAATCTCGGCCTGCATGCCGAGCGCTATCGCGGCGGCGTTCATTCCCGACACACCCGCACCGATCACGACCACTTTCGCGGCGTACACACCCGAGACGCCACCCATCAGCACTCCACGCCCACCGTGGGCGCGCATCAGAGCGTGCGAGCCGACCTGAGGTGCCAGTCGTCCGGCCACCTCACTCATCGGCGCCAACAGCGGAAGACTCCCGTCGGGCAATTCGACCGTCTCGTACGCGATCGCGGTGGCGCCGGCGCGCAATATCGCGTCGGCGCACTCGCGCGAGGCCGCCAAATGCAGGTAGGTGAACACCACCTGCCCGGCGCGGATCCGGTGGTACTCCTCGGCGACGGGCTCCTTAACCTTCAACACCATCTCGGCGTCGCCCCAGACCTCGTCGGCCGTGTCACGTAACTGAGCGCCGGCGGCGACGTACTCCGCGTCGGATATCGAGGACCCCAGGCCGGCACCGGACTGCACGAGGACGTCGTGACCATGCCGGGTGAGTTCCATCGCACCCGCCGGGGTGATGGCGACCCGGAATTCGTTGTTCTTCACCTCCGTGGGAACACCGATACGCATGCCGCCTCCTTATGCGTCAGGGCCGGCCACACCGCCCCTGCCCCTTGTCGTCCAGGATCAGATTAGACCCGGCGAACCCGGGAATTGGCCTCAAGCCAGGCACGGGCACCCCACGGATCATTCGCCGGCCGGAGGTCCCCCTCGTCTCGGCTGGGAAGCGCCGCGAGGGCCAAGATCCCCGCCACCGCAGACGGACTGCCCACCCGGCCGTGCAGCACCAGGTCCACCGCCTCGGCCAAGGGGACCCACGCTTGCGGCAGGTGCGCCTCCTCGGCTTCTCCCGTGTGCGGGCGACCGGCCGGCAGGGATTCCAGGCCGCGGGCGAGGAAGACCCGGATCGCTTCACTGGAGCCGCCCGGTGAGTTGAACAGGTCCACCAGGACGTTCCACTGCGACGCCCGCACGCCTGCCTCCTCGGCTAGTTCGCGCTTGGCTGTCTCCAGCGGCAACTCCCCCGCCGTGTCGAGCAGGCCCGCCGGTGGCTCGAACATGTACATGGCGACGGGATGGCGATACTGACGAATCAGCAGAATCCGATCTTCATCGTCGATCGCGATGACCGCGACCGCCCCCGGATGGATGATGACGTCGCGCGTCGCCTCGTGGTGACCGAACCCGACACGGTCACGGACAACGGACCACACGCGACCCTCGAACTCCTCGGTGCGCTCGCTGATGGGATGCGAATCATCCGACGCATCGGCGACATCGCCCGACCACATCTCCTCGGGTCGAGGAAGACCTTCCGGTGGCATCGTGGGTTACGACACCGGTGCTTGCGAATGATCCTCGGCCGACACCGATGCACCCTTATGGCGCACTTTTGCGGCCTCGATCAAGGCGGCGAACAACGGGTGCGCCCGGGTCGGGCGAGAACGAAACTCCGGGTGGGCCTGGGTGCCGACGTAGAAGGGGTGCGTGTCCGCGGGTAACTCGACGTACTCGACCAAGCGCCCATCAGGTGACGTACCGGAGAAGACCAGGCCGGCTTCTTCCAAAGCGGGGCGGTAGGAGTTCGCGACCTCGTACCGGTGGCGGTGCCTTTCATCAACGTACGGTTGACCGTAGGCAGCCTCCGCTTGACTTCCCGCCAGCAACTTCGCCGGATACAAGCCCAGTCGCATCGTTCCGCCCATGTCGCGATCACCCGAGACCACATCACGCTGATCGGCCAGCGTGGAGACGACCGGGTGGGGTGTGGACTCGTCGAACTCCAAGGAGTTCGCTCCCTCGAGACCCGCCATGGTGCGGGCGAATTCGATCACCATGCACTGCAGACCCAAGCACAATCCCAAGGTCGGCACACCGTTCTCTCGGGCGTAGGTAAGTGCCCCGAGTTTGCCTTCGATGCCCCGCACCCCGAAACCGCCGGGAACGCAGATGCCATCGAGGTCGGCCAGGTTGCGCGCTGCACCCTCGGGCGTCGCACACTCGTCGCTGGACACCCACCGCAGGTGCACTCTGCAATCGTTCTGGAAGCCGCCCGCGCGAATGGCTTCGGTGACGGACAGGTACGCGTCCGGCAAATCGATGTATTTGCCGACCAAACCGATCGTGACTTCACTCGACGGGTTGTGCACGCGGCCCAGCAGGTCATCCCAACCCGTCCAGTCCACATCGCGGAACGGCAGATCGAGGCGGCGCACCACGTATGCGTCGAGGCCTTCACTGTGCAGAACCTTCGGGATGTCGTAAATGCTCGGGGCGTCAACGGCGGCCACCACCGCTTCGGCGTCGACGTCGCACATCATCGAGATCTTCCGCTTGATGCTCGTCGGAACCGGACGATCCGCCCGCAGGACAATCGCATCGGGCTGGATGCCGATATTTCGCAAGGACGCGACCGAATGCTGCGTCGGCTTCGTCTTCAACTCCCCCGACGGACCGATGTAGGGCAGCAAGGACACGTGCAGGAAGAAGACATTGTCACGACCCACCTCGTGACGGATCTGCCGAACCGCCTCGAGGAACGGCAACGACTCGATATCTCCGACGGTGCCCCCGACCTCGGTGATGACGACGTCCACGTCCGATCCGGCCATCCGGCGAATCCGTGCTTTGATCTCGTTCGTGATGTGCGGAATCACCTGCACGGTGTCGCCGAGGTACTCGCCGCGACGTTCCTTCGCGATGACGGTGGAGTACACCTGACCCGTGGTGACGTTCGCCGATCCCAGCAGGTCGGTATCCAAGAAGCGTTCGTAGTGCCCGATGTCCAGGTCTGTTTCCGAACCGTCGTCGGTGACGAAAACCTCTCCGTGCTGGAACGGGTTCATGGTCCCGGGATCGACGTTGAGATAGGGATCAAGCTTTTGCATCGTGACGCGCAGACCGCGCGCTTTCAGGAGATTTCCCAGCGACGACGCCGTCAGCCCTTTGCCCAGCGATGACGCCACACCACCGGTGACGAAGAGATGTTTGGTTTCCGAGGAGGAGGAACGGGGCATATCCACGGAAGACCAGACTACCGCGCCCGTTACGTCGGCGCTGCCACACCTCGCGGCGCGCCGCCCTCCCGCTCGCGTTTGGCTACCTCCAGCAGTTCTTGTGCGTGCGCCGCGCCGGTGGACGACCCCTCGAGTCCGCTCAGCATCCGGACCAGCTCGGCGACCCGCTCGTCGCCGTCGACGCCGCGCACACTCGCCGCTGTCACGGCACCGTTCGAGCCCTTCTCCACCACAAGATGATGATCGGCAAACGCCGCGACTTGCGGAAGATGGGTCACCACGACCACCTGCGTGGACGCCGCCAGGCGCGCTAGTCGCCGACCCACTTCGACCGCAACCGCGCCGCCCACTCCCGCGTCGACCTCGTCGAAGATCATCGTGGGCGTCGGGGCGTTGTCGGCCAGAGCAACTTCGAACGCGAGCGCCAAGCGCGACAGTTCACCACCTGAGGCACCCTTGCCGATGGGGCGTGGATCGGCTCCCGGGTGCGGAGCGAGCACGATGCGCACGTCGTCTGCGCCGTGCGGGTGCAGATCGGCAACATCGGTGGACACCTCTGCATGGATGCGGGCTTGTGGCATCGCGAGATCGTGCAGTTCTGTTTCGACGCGGCCAGCCATCGTAGCGGCGGCGTCCCGACGGCACTGGGACAGAGCGTCTGCCGCTTCCCGCGCCTGCTCGGCGAGGAGTTCCTCGTGCCCGGCGAGTTCCTCGACGCGATGCGACCCACCGTCGACGGCGTTCACCCGGGCTTCTGCCTCGGCTCGCCACTGCAACACGTCCTCCACCGTCGCGCCATAGGACTTACACAGGGCCTTGAGTCGAGACCGCCTCTCCTCCACCCAGGCCTGACGCGCCGGATCCGCGTCCAGGTTGCGCCGGTAATCGCTGAGTTCGGCATCGATGTCGGCGATCTCGGTGGCTGCGTGCGACAGGCGCACCCCGAGCTCGCGGAGGCGATCGTCGACGTCGGCCATCAACGCGAGGTGCTCCCCGGCGCGGGAGATCATGCTGATCACCGACGAGGTGTCGACGTCTTCTCCCTGACCACTCAGCAGGCTGCGCGCGCTGACGGCAGCGTCACGAAGCCCGCCGGCGTGCTCCAGCACCGCCGCCTCCGCGTTTAACGCATCGTCCTCGCCGCGTTCTGGCGCCACCTCGTCGATTTCCGCGATCCCCAAGCGAAGCAGGGTCGATGTCCTTTCACTTTCCGACAACGACGCCCGCAGCTGTGACAGCTCTTGTTCGACGTCTTTCCACTCCTGCCACACCGCTTGGTACGTCGTGAGGGCCTCGCGCACCCGGACGCCGCCGAACCGATCCACAAGGTCACGCTGCGCAGCGGCCTGTCGCAGACGCGCCTGATCAGCCTGTCCGTGCACCGAGACAAGAACAGACCACACCTGCGTCAGGGCGGAGACGGGCACCGGACGACCCGAGAGATGCGCCCGCGACCTGCCGTTTCCCGACACTGTGCGACGAGCGATAAGGGCGTCGTCTTCGATGTGGACACCGAGGTCCTCGAGCACGTCACCGAGCAGCTGCTGACGTTCCTCATCAACTGTCACGACGGCGTCGACTTCGGCCTGCTCGCCGGATTCCCGCAACTGTCCTGACTCCGCTCGGGCGCCGCGCAGCAGTTCGATACCCGACAGGATCATCGTCTTGCCGGCCCCGGTCTCACCGGTGATCACCGTCAACCCGGGACCGAGGTCTACCTGGGCATCGGCGATGACCCCGATGCCCTGGATGCGCAGCTGTTCGATCATTCGCTACTGCTCACGGGCGCTGACGCCCACGCCAACCGTCGACCGGCAGATCGAACTTCGCCACCAGACGATCGGTGAAGGGGGCCGGTGCCAGGCGGGCGAAGCGCACCGGTTGCTCATCGGCGGAGACGACGAGCCGATCACCGGGAAGAACATCGATGGTCCGGCGTCCGTCGGCCCACAAGACGGCCTGCGACTCCGGCTCGAGATCGAGGACGATGGAACTGCTCGGGGACACCACCAGCGGCCGCGCGAAGAGTGCATGGGCGCTCAGGGGCACCACGAGAAGAGCGGCAACCTCCGGCCACACCACCGGCCCACCCGCGGAGAACGCGTACGCGGTGGATCCCGTGGGTGTCGCGCACACAACACCGTCGCACCCCCACCGGGATAACGGTCGACCATCAACTTCGACCAAGACGTTGATCATGCGCTCCCGAGTGCCCTTCTCCAGGCTCACCTCGTTCACCGCCCACGTTCCCCCGACACGGGTGCCATCGCGAAGAACCGACACGTTCAATCGCGTGCGCTCCTCGACGGACCACCGGCGTTCGATCAACGACTCAACGACGAACGTGACGTCCTCGGGTTCCGCCTCGGCGAGAAAACCGACATGGCCGAGATTGACCCCCAGCAATGGTGTTCCGGGTTCCGCGAGTTCTGCGGCCCGCAGGATGGTTCCGTCCCCGCCAAAGACCACGACCACATCGGCCCCCACCCGACCCCCGGAGGGATCGGCAGCCAGATCCGACGCAAGTAGTTCAATCCCCGCGGTGGACGTCATGTCGAGTGCCTCGATGTCCTCCGTCACGCCGCTGATGTGGGCACCGGACTCGACGAGCGCCTCGACGACCGAGCGGGCCACGGGGCGTGCGTCGGCGTTCGCCGTGTTGACCACCACGAAGACGCGCACCGGCGCGGATGCCGTCATTGCGGACCCTCCTGCACTGCCCGGGCGATCGCCGACTCAATCTCGGCTGCTGACAAGCCCGCGGGCAAGCCAGCAGACAACCCGGTCGACAGGCCGGCTGAGACTCGATCCTCGCGCTCCATAGCGCCATCATGCTCGCTCGGCTCGGCCGCGTCACCGCCGACCTTGCCCATCCACAGGAAGTACTCGACATTTCCTTTGGGGCCCGGAAGCGGACTCGCGGCCACCCCGAAGATCGCCAGTTTCTCGGCCTGGGCGGCCGTGACCACGCGGGCCACTGCCTCGCGTCGAAGGTCCGGGCTGGTCACCACTCCCGAGCCAACTCGTTCCTTGCCCACCTCGAACTGCGGCTTGACCATCAGGACGAGGTTCGCCGCGGGTGCGGCCACAGTGACCAGAGCCGGCAGGACGGCGGTGAGCGAAATGAACGACAGGTCAGCCACCACGAGATCCGGCAGGTAGGGCAACTCATCACGCGAGGCGTCGAGGTGTCGAACGTTCGTGCGCTCGAGGACCGTGACCCGATCGTCAGATCGCAACGACCACGCCAACTGCCCGTACCCGACATCGACGGCGATCACGTGGCGAGCACCCCGCTGGAGGAGAACCTGGGTGAAGCCACCGGTCGAGGCTCCGGCGTCCAGCGCATTCGCATCCCTGACGTCGAGACCTAACGCGTCCAGGCCTCCGATCAACTTGTGGGCGCCTCGGGAGACAAAGTCCGACCCGGGTTCGGCGACCAGTTCGATCGGGGCTGCGTCGTCCACCTGGGTCGCGGCTTTCGTTGCGGTAACTCCCGAGACGCTGACCCGGCCCCCTTCGATCGCGGCACGGCCTTGCTCGCGAGAGGACACGAGACCTCGGCGCACTAACTCGGCGTCTAACCGACGTCGGGTCATGACGGACTCCTACCCGGACGCCTCGTCCTCGGCTACCAAGCCGTTGAGCGTTGCCCGCAGCGCGCTCTCTACTTCTTCGAAGACACCCACGTGCTGTGTCACATCGGTGTCGGCGAGCGCATGCAGGGGATCGAGTGCACCGTCGACGTCGGCGTTGCCGGTGGGCTCCCAGACCGGGAGCACTGCATCGGGAGACGGCGTTACCTCCGGCGCCACTACCTCGTCGACGACGAGAACGTCGTCGATCGAAACGTCATCGCCCGAAACAGCCTCGCTCGAGATACTTTCACCGAAGCCGTCTTGATTAGGAGCCGGATCCCACTCACCCGACGTCATTCAGGGACCACTTTCTTCTTCACCTTCGGCGCGGGCGTCTCGTCCCCGCCGGCGGACGGTGCATCAGACGCGGTCGAAGGTGCGTCGGCTCCGCTCTCCAAACGCTCCACGCGAGCCCGCAGTGCGGCGAGTTCGTCTTCGCGGACGAAACCCAGACGGCCGACCGCCCGATCCACCTCGGTGCGGATCATCTCCATGAGCGCTTCGCGGTTTTGCTGCGATGTCACCAGGAGATCATCGGCGATGTCCTGCACCGACTCCATGGCATCGGAGGACTTACCGGTCCATTGCATGCCCTGGTTGACCAACGCCGACGCCGCATCGCGCGCCTTCGCCGCGGTCACCTCGGTCAAACCGGTGGCTAATTGCACGTAGCCCTTCAACGCATCCATCACCATTGCCGCCTCCTCGCGCTCCACCCTAGTGCGCCAGCAACGCCCGTCCGTGGCATCGATCGTTCCCTGGTGAAACAGTTACGGGTGACGCAGGTCCTCGGCAAGCGCGCTGCACGCACTGACCAGCGCCGGATCACTCTCTGACAGCGGCTCGATACCTGCCCAACTCCGAGCCAGCAGCCGCCGCACCTCCCCCAGAGCCCCGCCACCCGACGCCTCGGTGTCGGCGATGCGGGCACCGTCCACGCTGTCGGCCAGGGCCCGAAGATCCGCCGCGAGGTACGTGGGTCGAAACTCTGGGTCGACCGACACCAACGTTGAGAGGTCTCGCGCCTGCACCACTCCGGTGAGAACCAACACGGACTCCATGCCCGCTCGATTCGCCCCGCGAATATCGGTATCGACGCGATCACCGATAACGAGCGGCGTGCCCGCCCCCAATCGCTGGGCCGCTACCTCGAAGAGCAACGGTTCTGGCTTTCCCGTAACGGCGTCGGGTTGTCGACCGAGGGTGGCACTCAGCGCGGCAACGAGTGCCCCGTTTCCCGGCGCCAGCCCCCGCTCGGTCGGCAGGCTCGTATCCGGGTTCGTGGCCACCCAGAGCGCTCCGGATTGGATCACGTACCCGGCGTTGGCGAGGTCACTCCAACACACCTCCATGCCCAAGCCTTGAACGACGGCCACCGCACTGGGGTCTGGTTCACGAACGGGGACAAACCCCGCCTCGAGCAAAGCGTGGTCGATCCCCGCTCCACCCACGACGAAGACGTGGGCCGATGCAGCGATGTCGTGCTGGGTGAGGAATACGGCGGCGCCCTGCGGAGAGGTCACCACGTTGTCATCGTCGGCAACCAGGCCCAGACCACGAAGTTTCTCCGCGACGACCCCGGGTGCGTTCGCGGCGTTGTTCGTCACGACGCACCATGGCCGAGACTGCGCCACTTCGGTCATCGCGTCGATGGCGTACGGCACGGGCGCGGATCCGCGATACAGGACACCGTCGGCATCGACGATGAAGCCGTCGAAAGCGTCAATGAAGGTGCCCGGTACGGTCATGCCTACACCGACCCGGGCGACCCGGGCGACCCGGGATCATCCAGCGGGTTCGCCCCGTCGGCGGCGGAGATAGGTCCGATGAGAGGCAACCCCGCTTCGGATCGTGCCCGCAACGTCGCTTTGACTTGACCGAGCGCCTGCCCGTACTCCGCACGATCGGGCCGCATGACAAATGCCATCGACAGGTGATCGCGGGCGGAGGGGAATTGTTGTCGGCGCCACAGGGCCATGCCGAGAGCGTAGTGCGCGTAATCGTCGTTCGGTGATTGCTCGACGAGCTCGGTCAGTACTTCAATGGCTTCGTCGTAGCGACGTGCTTCGAACAACGCCCGACCCAGCGTCTCGGCGACCGCCGGCGTCGCGTCGGTGCGTTGCACCCGCTCGAGGAGGACTACGGCGGCGTCAGGGTTGCCCTCGGACAACAGACGCTTCGCGCGGTGGAACCACTCATAGATGTCCCCTTCCGGTGCTCCTGTGTGCGAGGGGCCGACGTCCACCACCGAATGGTCGCATGTCGATCTACCCACCGACTCGATGAACCAACACGGCTACCAGCAACTACCTCGTGGTCGCGGCTTGGAATTCGGCCGGTGTTGCCGACAACCGACCGAGTGTCCCGCCACAATGGCGATGTGGACGATCACACCCCGGCACCAATCATTTCCGACCTCGGCGATGACGTGTACTCGATCGACACTCAGATGGCAGGGCACACCGGCATCACCGCGAGTTACCTCATCCGCGGGTCCCGCCCGTGCCTGGTGGAGACCGGGACGGCCCTGTCCGCGCCGACGGTCGTGTCCGCCCTAGCCGAACTTGGAGTGAGTGCCAACGATCTNGCGACGGTCGTGGTGACGCATATCCATCTGGACCATGCCGGTGGCGTGGGTGACATCGCCGCCGCCTTCCCCCAGGCCCAGGTCGTCGTGCACGAGCGCGGTGCGCGCCATCTGGCCGACCCCACCAAACTCGTGGCCAGCGCCATGCGGGTCTTCGGCCCCGACATGGACCGGCTCTTCGGTCCGCTGATCGCCACACCCGCGGAGCGTTTGACGACATTGAGCGACACCGGAGAGGTCGATCTCGGTGACGGTCGTCGCTTAGAGTCCTTTCACAACCCGGGACACGCGTCTCACCACGTGGCCCTCGTTGATTCTCAGACCGGAGACCTCTACACGGGCGATGCTGCCGGCGTCTTCGTGCCGGATACCGAGGAGATCCGACCGGCAACACCCCCGCCGGATTTCGACCTTGACCTTGCGCTGTCGTCTCTGCACCGGATGCACGATGCTTCTCCCACCCGGCTGCTCTTCAGTCATTTCGGCCCAGTCACCGACATCGATCGCGTCTTCGAAGAATCCGAGGCGGAACTGCACTACTGGGTGGAGCAGGTGTCGCAGGCGTATCACGCAGGGCTCGACTTGGAGCACGCCGTGGCGATGGTCCACGAAAAGGATCGAGAGCGGCATCACGACTTCTACTCAGATCACGAGCGCGTTGCCAAGTTCGAGGAGCTCTCGAGTACGCAGGCTCAAGTGTCCGGCATCTGGAGATGGCTCGAGAAGAGCACGGCCTCGACGTAACCCTGGACCCGTTCCTTACCGATTGCTACCGATCGGGCCCGGACCGCCCGTTCGTGGGGTTCACGCCGTGGTTCGCGTGTGTGCGTCGGTGAGTTGGTCCACGTCTTCCCGCGCCACCGTGGCGAACCACTGGTCGGCCTCCTCGTGTCGCCCGAGCGCCTCGAGCGTTGCCGCGTAGGCGTAGCGAAGTCGCAGTCGCTCCGCAGTGTCCGGGCCGTTCACCAACTCCGGAACGTCTAGCATCACCAAGGCCGCTTCATGCTGACCCGCATCTCCGCGGGCACCGGCACCGACAATGATCGCTTCAATCTTCAGTGCCGGGTCCGAGGGTCGAAAGCCTTTCAGTACCTCGAGCGCTCGCTCGGGGCGACCGAGCCCCCGCTCACAATCAGCCATCATCGGAATGAAGGAGTCGTCGCCGGTCATCCGTCGCACGGCTCGGAACTCGGACAACGCGTCCGCGTAACGTGCCTTGCGATACGACGTGATTCCGTGGGCTTCTCGGACGCACGCCACGCGACCCGCCAGACGTTTGGCCTCCTTGGTGAACCCCAGAGCCGACTCGGGCTCATCATCTTCTAGCGCCCACTCGGCGGCCACAAGAAGGCAACCGACACGGTCGCGCATGTCTTCCGGCAAGGTGCGCAACTCGTTGATCACCGACGGATCGAGCTCGGCGGGATCGACCCCCTCGGGAATGCGGGGCCCGCGCGGCTGGCTGGGTTCCTGCGGACCNCGATCACCGCGCTGATCACGGTGACTTCGCTTGTCGTGATGTCGCTTGTCCCGGTGTTGTGGCTGACGTCGCCGATTGCCCGGACCCCGCGCTGGANGCTGTTGGCTCGCGCCTGATCCGTTCGTCACCGTCCTAGCCTCCTACAAACGTATGCGGAACAAACAAAGGCCACCCGAAGGTGGCCTTTGTGAAAAATGTCCGGCGGCGTCCTACTCTCCCACGAGGTCCCCCTCGCAGTACCATCGGCGCAGAAGGGCTTAGCTTCCGGGTTCGGAATGGAGCCGGGCGTTTCCCCTTCGCCATGACCGCCGAAACTCTATTGAGATGTGGTGGTTTCCCGACCGAATCTCGGGAACCGCACAGTGGACGCGAGTGTGTGAAGTAAGCAAGTCCTCGGACTATTAGTACCGGTCAGCTCCACACATTGCTGTGCTTCCACATCCGGCCTATCAACCCAGTCGTCTAGCTGGGGTCCTTACCTGGTAAACCAGTGAGAGCCCTCATCTTGGAGTGGGCTTCCCGCTTAGATGCTTTCAGCGGTTATCCCTTCCGAACGTAGCTAACCAGCCGTGCCCTTGGCAGGACAACTGGCACACCAGAGGTTCGTCCGTCCCGGTCCTCTCGTACTAGGGACAGATCTCCTCAAGACTCTTACGCGCGTGGCGGATAGGGACCGAACTGTCTCACGACGTTCTAAACCCAGCTCGCGTGCCGCTTTAATGGGCGAACAGCCCAACCCTTGGGACCGACTCCAGCCCCAGGATGCGACGAGCCGACATCGAGGTGCCAAACCATGCCGTCGATATGGACTCTTGGGCAAGATCAGCCTGTTATCCCCGGGGTACCTTTTATCCGTTGAGCGACGCCGCTTCCACATGCCGGCGCCGGATCACTAGTTCCGACTTTCGTCCCTGCTCGACCTGTCAGTCTCACAGTCAAGCTCCCTTGTGCACTTACACTCGACACCTGATTGCCAACCAGGCTGAGGGAACCTTTGAGCGCCTCCGTTACTCTTTGGGAGGCAACCGCCCCAGTTAAACTACCCACCAGGCACTGTCCCTAATCCGGATCACGGATCGAGGTTAGACAGCCAATACGATCAGAGTGGTATTTCAACGATGACTCCACCCGAACTGGCGTCCGGGCTTCCAAGTCTCCCACCTATGCTACACAAATCGAACCGACCACCAATACCAAGCTGTAGTAAAGGTCCCGGGGTCTTTCCGTCCTGCCACGCGTAACGAGCATCTTTACTCGTAGTGCAATTTCGCCGAGTCTGCGGTTGAGACAGCGTGGAAGTCGTTACGCCATTCGTGCAGGTCGGAACTTACCCGACAAGGAATTTCGCTACCTTAGGATGGTTATAGTTACCACCGCCGTTTACTGGCGCTTAAGTTCTCAGCTTCGCTCCGAAGAACTAACTGGTCCCCTTAACGTTCCAGCACCGGGCAGGCGTCAGTCCATATACGTCGTCTTGCGACTTTGCATGGACCTGTGTTTTTAGTAAACAGTCGCTTCCACCTGGTCTCTGCGGCCGTAGCCAGCTCAGGGAGCAAGTCCCATCACCAGCCGCGGCCCCCCTTCTCCCGAAGTTACGGGGGCAATTTGCCGAGTTCCTTAACCACAGTTCACTCGATCGCCTCGGTATTCTCTACCTGACCACCTGTGTCGGTTTGGGGTACGGGCGGCTTACACACTCGCTAGAGGCTTTTCTCGGCAGCATAGGATCACTCACTTCGCCTAAGTCGGCTCCCCGTCAGTTCTCAGGCACATGAGATGCGGATTTGCCTACATCTCGCCCTACAACCTTGGCCGCGGTCTACCATCGCCGCGGTTGAGCTACCTTCCTGCGTCACCCCATTGCTTGACTACTACCAGTTCGGTTCGCGCACTCCACCGATTCCCTCCGAAGAGTTCCTCGACTTTGTGGGCTTAGCATCACTGGGCTCGTCATGGTCGCGTGTAAACCGGTACGGGAATATCAACCCGTTGTCCATCGACTACGCCTGTC
>FUFK010040679.1_pt1:27500-45563 | contig 45563 bp, 42 predicted proteins | sample 1021851 | NCBI WGS metagenome assembly FUFK01 (sample SAMEA51879418, study PRJEB19060) | metagenome
CATCGCGCCCGTGATCACGGTCGCTGGCATCATGCGCGCGTGGCGTACTCCCGGGCCAGGATGCGTAAGGCCGCGTCCTTCATCGTCGACACCGACCCGGCCTTCGCCGACATCGTCNNGGCTTCTCCGGTGTGCTCAATCGGCAACGGGGCTCGGACATCGCTCAACCCTTTCGAATCGCTGGTGGGATCGGTGATCGCGCAGCAGGTTTCGGTGAAGGCCGCGGACTCCATCACGGCACGAGTCACCGACTATCTCGACGGAGACGTGAGCCCGGAGAACATCGTCAACTCCAGCGTGGAAGGCCTCAGGTCAGCCGGCCTCTCCGGTGCGAAGACCAAGACCGTCAAAGGAATAGCCGACGCCATCCATACCGGCGTTCTCGACCTTGATGAGGCACTGACGCATCCCGACGACTCGGCCGTCGTGGCGGAACTGACGAAGTTGTGGGGCGTTGGTCGTTGGACTGCCGAAATGTTCTTGATGTTCACCATGCACCGACTGGACGTTTGGCCGACCGGAGACCTTGCGATGCGCAAAGGGTGGAACATCGTGCACGGCGAGTCAGGAGACATCGATCCGCGAATTCTGGAGCCGTTGGGGGATCCGCTGCGTCCCTATCGAAGCGTGGTCGCCTGGTACTGCTGGCGCGCGGTCGAAGGCGACGACTCAAGTTGGTAGCTCGAGCGCTCCCGCCGCTGGTACGTCAGGCTCAGTAGTCACTGCTCGCGCGCGTCAGATCTCACCTACCGGCTGCGCAGCGAGGCTCCGCCTCCACCAACAGAAGGCACCGCCGATCGCGGCACCGGTCGCATTCGCCACCACGTCGATCACCGATGCGCTCCGATCCCCGGTGAACGATTGAAGAATCTCCAGCACCAGTCCCAATGCCACCACTGCTCCCCCGGTTACCCAGATGCGGGGATGGCGTTGGGAAAGCACGAGGAGCACCGTCAACGCCGCATAGCCAAAGGCATGGAGAACGAAATCCCCGAAGACGTAAGCGCCCTGCACGTCATCGGCCGGGGCCAGTGATCCATAAACCAATGCCGCGATCCAACAGGCACTGATCAGGCGGACAACGATGAAGCGCACGCCGTCAGGCCCAACGTGTTCGTGCCCGGCTTACGTCTTCTGCCAGTGCATTCAATTGTTCGGCCACGCGCACCGGTGCCGTGCCCGCGAAAGCATCGCGGGAAGCCAACGCCCCCTGCACCGTCAACACGCTTTGCACGTCGGGAGTCAACGCGGCATCGATGCCCGCGAACTCGTCGTCGGTGAGATCACTGAGCTCCACGCCCCGCGCCTCGGCCGCTCGAACGCACGCGCCGGCGATCTCGTGCGCCTGCCGGAACGCGATTCCCTGCCGCACCAACCACTCGGCGATATCCGTGGCCAAAGTGAAGCCTTCCGGGGCCGATGCAGCCATGCGATCAAGATCGAAGGTCAGCGTCCGGATCATCCCGGTCATCGCCGGCAGCACGAGGAGCAGTTGATCGACCGTGTCGAAGGCCGGCTCCTTGTCTTCCTGCAGGTCTCGGTTATAGCCGAAGGGCAAGGCCTTGAGTGTGGCCAAGAGCCCTGTCAGGTTGCCGATCAGTCTCCCGGCTTTGCCGCGTGCGAGTTCGGCGATGTCCGGGTTCTTCTTCTGAGGCATGATCGACGAGCCGGTGGACCACTCGTCGTGCAACGTGACCCACGCGAATTCGCGACTGGCCATCACAATGACTTCCTCGCCGATGCGCGATAGGTGCACCGCCAGCATGGCGCCGACGAAACAAAACTCCGCGACGAAATCCCGATCACTGACCGCATCAATCGAGTTGTCGAGGGCGGATGTGAATCCCAACTCTGCCGCAACGAGTTGCGGATCCAATCCCAGTGATGACCCAGCGAGCGCCCCCGCCCCCAAGGGTGATCGCGCAGTGCGATCGTCCCAATCGGCGAGCCGATCCACGTCTCGCAGGAGCGCGTGCGAGTGCTTGGCCAATTCGTGTCCGAAAGACACCGGTTGTGCGTGCTGCAAGTGCGTGAATCCTGGAGACACCGTGGAGATGTGCTGCGTTGCCTGGGCGTTCAACGCTTCGACCAGATCCACGGTCGCCTGAGCGATGGCACGTGCCGCATCNCGNAGATANAGGCGGAAATCGGTCGCTACCTGATCATTCCTGCTTCGTCCGGCGCGCAAAGCACCGCCCAAGTCTCCGAGCTTGTCCATCAACAGACGTTCAATGGCGGTGTGCACGTCTTCATCCGCCGCAATTGGCGCCGCGGTGCCGTCGACCACCTCNGCGCTCAATTNATCGATAGCACCCACGATTCGGGACAGGTGGCTATCACTGATCAGACCAGCGCGTGCGAGCACGTGCGCATGGACTCGTGTTTGCGCGAGGTCGTATGGCGCGAGTCGCCAGTCGAAGTGNGTCGACAGGCTCAGGGCAGCCATCGCGTCCGACGGCCCCTCGGCGAACCGCCCACCCCACAGGCGTGTTGAGTCTGCTGGGTTTGCCATGACCTAACCCTTCTCCGACAAGTTCACCAGCGTTTCACACAAATCGTGAGCCGCTAAGTCTGAACGCATCACGATGACGACCGTGTCATCTCCCGCAACAGAGCCCACCGACTCGAACAAGCCGCTGCGATCGATGTGTCCAGCGAGGTATTGAGCCGCCCCCGGGGGCGTATGCACAACGGCGATGTTCTGCGCCGCCTCAGCCTTCAGCAGAGTTTCGTGAAGGATCCGGGGAAGCGCCGCGTCCCCGACGGGCAAGGACGTGTCCCACTCCTGCTGCCCAGGAATGCGGTAGCGCGTCCCGCCATCCGCCGAGACCTCTTTCACCGCACCGAGTGCGTCGAGGTCACGGGACAAGGTCGCCTGGGTGACGCTGATTCCTTCGTCGGCCAGCAGTCGTCCGAGCTCCTCTTGCGAAGCGACGGAGGTCTCCACGACGAGCGTCGCAATACGAGCCCGGCGAGCAACAACAGACGAGGGAAGAGTGCGAGCCGTCATGTCAGCCGCCCCCACGCGTCAATAGCCGCATCAATGTCTTCGTCGGGGATGTTCAATGCGGGCGCCATGCGGATCGCGTCAGGCGACACCGGATTGGCCAGCACACCTTCGCCGCGCAATCCTCGTTCAACCTCAGCCGATGTCCGGTCTGTCAGCGCCGCCGCCAACAGCAGACCCCGGCCCCGAACACCCGTCACCAGGCCACCCGCGGCCTTCATCACACCTGCGGTCAACCGTTCACCGGCTTCGACCGCGCGATCGAGGAGTCCATCGGATTCGATCGCGTCGAGGACGGCCAGCCCAGCCGCTGCGCTGATCGGGTTTCCACCGAAAGTGGTCCCGTGCATTCCTGGCTGCAGAAGCGATGCTGCGGATCCGCACGCAACTACCGCGCCAATCGGAATTCCTCCGCCGAGCCCCTTGGCCAGAGTGATGATGTCAGGAGTCACTCCACACCCCTGATAAGCAAACCATTGCCCGGTGCGTCCGATTCCTGTTTGCACCTCATCAACGACGAGCAGCGCACCGACATCGTCGGTGAGCCGACGTGCGTGCGCGAGGTAATCGTGCGGAGGCACGATGACTCCGCCCTCTCCTTGGATGGGTTCGAGGAACACCGCGGCAGTGCTGGCGTCCACCGCTCCAGCGAGCGCGTCAGCGTCTCCGTACGGCACGACAACCACGTCACCGGGAAGGGGCCGGAATGGATCGACCTTGCTCGGTTGGGCCGTCAGCGCCAACGACCCCATCGTCCGTCCATGGAATGACCCGCTGGCCACGACCACGGTGGAGCGCCCCGTCAATCGCGTCATCTTGAAGGCGGCTTCGTTGGCTTCCGCACCCGAGTTGCAGAAGAAAACCCGCGCGGTGTCATCCCCGACGAGCGAGGCGAGCCGTTCAGCCAACGCCAGTCCTGGCTCGGACGCATACAGGTTGCTCACGTGACCCAACGTTGTGAATTGATCGGACAGCGCAGATGCCATGCGTGGGTCGGCGTGCCCGAGGGCGTTCACCGCGATCCCCGCGATCAGATCGATGTACTCGTTGCTCTCGGTATCCCACACTCGCGAGCCCGCACCCCGGGTCAGCATGACCGCAGGCGTGCCGTAGTTGTTCATCATGACCGCGGTCCAGCGGTCCTGCCACGACATCGACGCGCTCATGCCGACTCCCCGCCTGGAACGACCATGGTGCCCACCCCTCGATCGGTGAACACCTCGACGAGCAGGCTGTGGCGAACACGGCCGTCGATCACGTGCGCTCGGGAGACACCGGCATCGACCGACCGCAGGCACGCTTCCATTTTCGGCACCATTCCCGAGGCCAACGTGGGTAGCAGATCGCGCAGCTCGCTGGCGGTGAGGGACGCGATGACCTCATCGCTGGTCGGCCAGTCGCGGTAAAGGCCCTCGACGTCGGTCAGCATCACCAGCTTGTGCGCACCAAGGGCAACGGCGATCGCCCCCGCCGCCGTGTCGGCATTCACATTCAACGTCTCCCCGTCGGCTCCCCGCGCAACGGTGGAGATCACCGGAATCAATCCCTGGTCGAGCAGCGACAGGACCGGCTCGGGGCGAACCTCGTCGATGTCTCCGACAAGACCAAGGTCCACAAGTGCTCCGTCGACAGTGGCTTTGCGTCGAACCGCATTCAACAGTCCCCCGTCTTCTCCCGACATGCCGACGGCGAGCGGGCCGTGCTCATTGATGTCTCGAACGATCTCTCGTTGCACTTGTCCGGTGAGCACCATCTCGACCACCTGCATCACTTCCGGTGTGGTGACGCGCAGGCCGCCGCGGAATTCGGATTCGATGCCGAGTTGTTCGAGCATCGCATTGATTTGCGGTCCTCCTCCATGGACGACGACAGGACGCAGACCTGCGAGGCGTAAGAAGACGACATCCTCGGCGAAAGCGGCCGTCAGATCCGCGTCGACCATCGCGTTGCCGCCGAATTTCACCACCACCGTTGCCCCATGGAATCGCCGCAACCAGGGAAGGGCGCCGGCGAGAACCGCTGCCTTGTCCTTGGCGTCGTCGATGGATCGATTCGTCATTATCCGCTCCTAGGTGGAATACGCCGAGTTCTCATGGACGTAATCGGCCGTCAGGTCGTTCGTCCATACCGTGACCGTCGATGTGCCTGCCTTCAGATGAACGTCGATGACGACATCGCGTTGGCTCATGTCGACTCCTTCACGCGGATCGCCGACTCCGCCACCTCGGCACACGGTGACACCGTTGATCGCGACATCGACATGATCGGACTCGAAGGCGGCCGTGGTGGTTCCCAAAGCAGACAGGACCCTGCCCCAATTCGGATCTTCTCCGTGGATGGCGCACTTGAGCAGATTGCTCCGCGCAATAGTCCGAGCAGCCTCAAGAGCGTCGCTCTCACTCGCTGCTTCATGCACGGTGATGGCAATGTCCTTGGAGGCTCCCTCAGCGTCCGCGATCAACTGCTGCGCAAGGTCGACACAGAGATCTGTCAGGACTGTGGTGAATTCGTCGATGTCCGGCGCCATCTCGGCGGAGCCACTGGCCATCACGATCACGGCGTCGTTCGTGGACATGCATCCATCAGAATCGATTCGGTCGAAACTCACCGATGTCGCGTGCCGCAGAGCTGCATCGAGCGCCGCGTCGGGAACATCCGCATCGGTGGTGATGAAAACGAGCATCGTCGCCAGGCCGGGAGCGAGCATGCCGGCGCCCTTGGCCATGCCACCCACGACGTAACCGTCGCCTTCGCGTACCGCGGTTTTGGGAACGGTGTCGGTCGTCATGATCGCCTCGGCCGCGCTCTGGCTGGCCATCGACGACCCGTCGCCCGACATGGATCCCGACGACGGATCAGCGGCAGCACCTGGTGCCCCAACGTCGACAACGACGGTGTCGATGCCGGCATTCACCAGGTCCATCGGGAGAAGTTCACCGATCAAACCCGTCGAGCACACCAGGACGTCACCGGCGCCGATGTCCCGGCCACCTGCCTGCAGTGCGGCAGCGGTGCGCTCGGCCATGGTGTGGCTATCGGCGAACCCTTGAGGTCCGGTGCACGCGTTCGCTCCCCCGGAATTCACAATCACCGCGCGAGCGCTGCCGTCGGTGATGACCTGACGCGACCACAGCACCGGAGCCGCAGGAAAGCGGTTGCTGGTGAACACAGCCGCCACAGCATCCGATGGTCCATCGTTGACGATGATCGCGAGGTCTCGCCGTCCCGACGGCTTGATGCCCGCGGCTATTCCCTGCGCCCGGAACCCTTGCGCGGCGGTCACACTCATGGCGCAATCCCGATGAGATCAAGTCCGCACGCCTCGTCGAGACCGAGCATGAGATTGGCATTCTGAATTGCTTGACCGGCGGCTCCCTTACCGAGGTTATCGATAACCGAAACGACGATGACCCGACCGGCGTGCTCGTCTACCGATACCTGCAACTGGACTCCGTTGGTGCCGAGCACCGCACCGGTCGCCGGCCACTGCCCCTCGCCAAGCACCGTGACGAACTGCTCGTCGGAGTAGGCGGCGCGGATGATCGCGCCGGGATCGTTTCCCGGCAAAACCGGAGCAGAGCACGTCGCGACGATTCCTCGAGGCATCGGGGCGAGCAACGGTGTGAAAGACACGCGAACAGCAGAAGGATCCTCGCCAGCTGCCGCCCCGATGGACTGCTCCATCTCCGGGGTGTGCTGATGGATGCCGCCAACTTTGTAGGCCGACATCGAACCCATCACCGATGTGGCGAGCAGTGAGTCGCTGGCTTTACGTCCGGCGCCGGAGGTGCCCGATGCGGCAACGACAACGATGTCTGTTGAATCGATGGCCGCCGCGTGTGCCAACGGTGCGAGAGCGAGTGCTACCGCCGTCGGGTAGCAGCCCGGGTTGGCGACGCGGGTGCTTGTGGCTATCTGGCCGCGAACTCCCGGGAGTTCGGCAAGGCCGTACGTCCAGGATCCGGCGTGCGTGCCGCCGTAGAACGCCGTCCAGGCGTCGGAGGAGACCAACCGGAAGTCCGCACCCAGATCCACCACCAATGTTTCTGCGGGCAGTTGTTCGACCAGAGCGGCTGACTCCCCGTGGGGCAGCGCCGCGAAGACCAGGTCGGCTTGCCCAAGGACCGACGGGGTTGTTTCGTCGAGGATCAAATCGGACCAGGGCGTTGCCGAGAATTGCGGGTGGACCGTCCCGAGGGCCTCGCCGGCCCTGCCTGCAGCGCATGCAGCGATGAGGTCAAAGGTGGGGTGCTGCGCCAGATAGCGCAGGAGTTCGCCCCCTGCGTACCCCGAGGCGCCGGCTACCGCGACAGTGGTCATGGGAAAAGTATACGCATATGCACATAATATCTACCACCGGGACCATGTCCGGTGCCTGATCAGCGCCCGTTACCGCAACCGCGCCCCCACGTCCGCGGCCGTGCTCTCCACGATCGATTCGCGAATACCGGCCAACTCCTCGGCACTGAGCGTTCGATCCGGCGCCCGGAAACGAAGGGCGAATGCCACCGACTTATGTCCGTCGGGCACCTGGTCGCCCTCGTAGACATCGAACAGTGACAGGCTCTCGAGTAGCTCGCCGGCTCCGCTTGTGATCGACGCCGCCACGTCACGCGCGGAGACATCACCGGCCACCACCAAGGCGATGTCCTCCTTGGCGATCGGATGAGAGGAGAAATCCGGTGCGGGCCGAACCTCGGGGCTGGACTCGATGGCGCGGGATACGTCGAGCTCCAGCGCACACGAACGAGGCGGCAGCCCCCAGGCCTCGGTGACACCGGGATGAAGCTCACCGGCGATCGCCACCGGCTCACCGTCTACTATCACTTGGGCGCACCGACCTGGGTGAAAGGACGGATCGTCGCCTCGCTCGACAACGCATTCCACGCCGAGTACCCGGCAGACATCCTGAGCAACCGATAGGGCATCGGCCCAGGTGAAGGCCTTGGCATCATCAGCCCAGGTCTTCGCCACTCGATTTCCCGTGAACACAGCACCCAGATGCGTCGGTTGATCGGGAAGAAGGTCCTGCAACTGCTGCCACTCTTCGTCGCTGGGGCGCTGGTCGACTCCAGGTCGCGGGGCATGCTGCGATCCCGCAGGTCCGCGGAATACCGCACCCATCTCGAATATTGCTGTGTCGTCAAAACCCCGACTGATGTTTCGTTGCGCCGCCACAAGCAATGTCGGAAGAATCGCTGCACGAAGCTTCGGCTGTTCGTCGGAGAGCGGGTTCGCCAAACGCGGTGACACGCGTCGTTCATCATCGTCGGGCCAGCGCAGAGCATCGGAGTCCGCATCCGATGTGAACGGGTACGTCAGCACCTCCACCAAACCACGGGCGGCGAGCACCGTGCCGATGTGCCGCCGCAATCGCTGAGCGTGCGTCAGACCATGTCCGGCTGGAGCCGTGGGAAGGGTGGACGGCAGTTTCGCGTACCCCACGAGGCGCACAACTTCCTCGACGAGATCGGCGGGGTCGGTGAGGTCCGGACGCCAAGGGGGCGGGGCAACGGTCAACTCGCCACCGTCGACGGTTATCGAGCACCCGATAGCTTCCAGTGTGGCGATCACGCCGTCGACCAGAATGTCCATTCCTGCAACCTGCGAGGGCAAGTCACCCGAGATGCGAATGAATCGCTCCTCCATGGGCGCTTCCACCGCGGTCATTCCCTGATACGTCCCGCCCGCGAGATCCACCAGCAGCTCACTGGCCCGGGCCGATGCAATAGGGGCGAGCACACGATCGATTCCTCGTTCGAACCGACGACTGGCTTCACTCGTGAGTCGGTGGCGGCGCCCCATCCTCGCCACGACCTCCGCGCCAAAGAAGGCCGCCTCGAGTGCGATGTTCACGGTGTCGTCGGCAATCTCTGTCGTGGCCCCACCCATCGTTCCTGCCAGACCAATGGGTCCACGATCGTCACGGATCGTCAGGTCGTCGACCGACAGCGTGCGCTCGACATGGTCAATCGTCTCCAGCGACTCGCCCGGCTGCGCCCGACCGGCACGCACCGTCCCCTGCAACGCGTCGAGATCAAAAGCGTGGAGCGGCTGCCCTAGTTCGAGCATCACGTAGTTGGTGATGTCGACCGCAAGCGACACCGATCGCATGCCGCAATCCCGGAGGCGATTGCGCATCCATTGCGGCGTGGGTGTGTGCGGATCGATGCCTGTGATGGTGCGCAAGGTGAACAACGGGCACGCGTCGAGATCATCAGAGGCGCACGCCGCGGGTGCGCGGTCGTCCGCAGGCCCCGGGAGGGTTTCGGCGCGGTCCACGGGATCGTGGAAGTCCACGCCGTAGGCGATCGCGACTTCGCGCCCGATTCCGCGCAGGGATAGCGCGTACCCGCGGTCGGGAGTGATGGCAATGTCCAGAACATCGTCTCCCACGCCGAGAATCTGCGACGCGTCGGCGCCGGCCTCCGCCGTGCCCTCGGGCAGCACGATGATGCCCGCGTGATCATCACCGAGACCGAGTTCGCGTTCGGAGCAAATCATTCCGTTCGAGACGTGACCGTAGGTCTCGCGAGCCGTGATCGTGAAGTCGCCCGGCAGCGTTGTTCCGGGGGGAGCGACCACCACGAGATCGCCCTCGGTGAAGTTCTGGGCTCCGCAGATGATCCCGCTCGGCTCACTGGCCCCGATGTCGACCTGACACCACCGGATTGGCTTCTTGAACTCGGTGAGTTCCTCGATTTCCCGCACGTGACCGACGACGATCGGTCCCTGAAGGCCAGCACCGACGGTGTCGACGGTTTCGACCTCGAGTCCGGCAGAAATCAAGCGCTCGGCAACATCGCGTCCTGATTGGTCGGCCGGAACATCAGCGACCTCCCGAATCCACGACAAGGGAATACGCATCAGGCATCCACCCCGAATGCGGTCGTGAAGCGCACGTCACCTTCGACCATGTCGCGCATGTCGGTCACGGAGTTCCGGAACATCAAGGTGCGCTCGATTCCCATGCCGAAGGCAAAGCCCCGATACACGTCGGTGTCGATTCCGACCGCCGCCAAGACTCGAGGATTGACCATGCCGCAGCCGCCCCACTCGATCCACCCCTCGCTCCCGCAGGTCCGGCAGGCCCGCGAGGTGTCACCGGCGGAGGCACCGCGACACACGAAGCATTCGAGATCGACCTCGGCGCTCGGCTCGGTGAACGGGAAGTACGAAGGGCGAAGTCGGGTCACAATGCCCTCACCGAACATCTGCCGAGCCAGGTGATCCAACGTTCCCTTGAGGTCACCCATGGTCAGGCCTTCGTCCACCGCCAAGCCTTCGATCTGGTGGAACACCGGGGTGTGGGTCGCGTCGAGTTCGTCCGTCCGGTAAACCCGTCCGGGCGCCACGACGTAGATGGGCAGCGGACGCTCGAGCATCGCGCGAATCTGAATGGGTGACGTCTGCGTTCGGAGCACCACACCGCTGTCGGCTGACTCGACGTAGAAGGTGTCCTGCATCGTGCGCGCCGGATGATCCGGTGGGACGTTGAGCGCATCGAAGTTCGCCCACTCGGCCTCGGCCTCTGGTCCTTCGGCGATGTCGTACCCCATGGAGATGAAGACATCGGCCATGCGTTCCATGAGCGTGGTGAGCGGATGTCGACCTCCGATGGCGGCACGACCCACCGGCAGGGTGATGTCGACTGCTTCGGACTCAAGCACCCGCGCATCCCGCTCCCGCGTGAGAACCACCTCGCGTTCTTCTAGCGCGCTCTTCACGGCAGCACGGGCTTGCCCCACCCGCTTTCCGGCGTCGGCTTTCGCGGCCGGGGGCAGCGCTCCGATCTCCCGGTTGGCCAGAGCTAAGGGCGAACGGTCCCCCGCATGCGCCAGGCGAGCCGCCTTCAGGGCTTCCAGATCGTCGGCCGCAGCGAAAGCCGCGCGAGCGTCCGCCACCATCGCTTCGACCGCATCAACGTCGAGGGACGCGACCTGCTTGGGATCGAAATTCGTGTTGGGACCAGACATGGGACGGTCAGTATCCCAGGAACGCTCTATTCGCCGAGGACGGCCCGCGCCAGCGTGTCCACCTGGGTGTCGAGGTCACCAGCACCGTCCAGGACGACGTCGGCGTTCTCCGGAGCTTCGTAGCTTTGACCCATACCCGTCATGTTCGGCAGATTCCCCGCCGCTGCCTTCGCGTACAGGCCCTTCGGGTCGCGCTCAGCACACACCTCCATCGGAGTGTCGACGAACACTTCGAGGAAGTCACCCTCGTCAAACAACGCAGCCGCGGCCTCACGATCGGCTCGATACGGCGACACCAGCGCGACGAACACCACGAGCCCGGCGTCGCTCATCAACTTGGCGACTTCCGCGACGCGGCGAACATTCTCCGCCCGGTCTTCGGCGGTGAATCCGAGATCCTTGTTGAGCCCCGTACGAACGTTGTCGCCGTCGAGAACGTATGTATGGACGCCCAGGGCATGCAATCGTCGAACGGTCGAATCTGCAATCGTCGACTTGCCCGAGCCCGGTAGTCCGGTCAGCCAGACCACGCGACTGGGGTGTCCCATCAAGGCGGTGCGGGCCTGATCCGTGACGTCATACTCATGGGGAACCACGTTGAAGGCGCGACGCATGGCGTGCCGCACCAGCCCAGCCGCCACGGTGTCCGCCGTCACTCGATCCACCAGCAGGAAGCCACCGGTGTCCCGGCACCTGTCGTAGGCATCCATCGGGATGGGACGGTCCGTGGCAACTTCAACTCGACCGATGTCGTTCATCTCGAGTACTCGGGCGGCGCTCTCGTGCCCGGAGACGACATCGAGCCGGTGGCGAACGTTCGTTACCGTGGCNGGAACCGAGCGGGAGCCCGACACCAGCAGGTAGGACCGACCATGGGCCAGAGGCTCTTCACCAATCCACACCATGTCGGCGGAGTAACGGTCTGCCGGTTGCAGGGTCGCGCCATCGGGATCTTTTCCAGCGAGCACATCTCCGCGGGTGACGTCAACCTCGTGATCGAGGGTGATCGTCACCGCCTGGCCGGTGACGGCTGATGTCGCACCGCCCGAGCGGTCCCCGTCGTAGGTGACGATCCGGTCCACTCGCGCCGTTCGCCCCGAATCAGCGACGGTGACCTCATCGCCAGAGGAAATGGAGCCCGAGACAACCGTTCCCGCGTAGCCGCGGAAGTTGCCCTCCGCGCGAACGATGAATTGCACGGGGAAGCGAAAGCCGGCCGTCTCCTGCGCAGTCGCCGGCTCCCAATCGGACAAGAACTCCAGCAGGGTGGGGCCGGAGTACCACGGCATGCTCTCCGAACCGCCGGTGACGTTATCTCCGGCGAACGCACTCATCGGGATGGCGGCCACGTGTGCAACACCCAGTCGATTCGCGGTCGCCTGCACCGTGGCGACGATGTCGTCGAAAGCGGCCTGTTCGTAGTCGACCAAATCCATCTTGTTCACCGCGATGATGACCGTCGTAACTCCCATCAGGGCGCAGACGGTCAGGTGCCGGTGTGTTTGCGGGCGAACACCACGAGCGGCGTCGACGAGCAGAATCGCGACGTCGCCGTTGGAAGCAGCCACCGCCATGTTCCGGGTGTATTGCTCGTGCCCCGGCGCATCGGCGATGAGCACCCGCCGACCGTTGGGGAGATTCATGTGTCGGTAGGCCACGTCGATGGTGATGCCTTGTTCACGCTCGGCTTCCAGGCCATCGGTCANTAAGGAGAAGTCGACCTCGCCGATCGGGATCGTCGAACCTCCCCGACGAGTCGTGCGCGCGTATTCGAGTTGGTCGACCGGAACAGAGTCGGTTTCGGCGAGCAGACGGCCGATCAGCGTCGACTTCCCGTCGTCGACGGAGCCGCAGGTCACCAGGTGCAGGACCGGAGTCGCCTCCATTAGAAATACCCCTCGGCCTTCTTGGATTCCATCGATCCGCCACCTTCGCCGTCGATGAGTCGACCGGCCCGCTCGGAGATTTTCGACTCCTCCATCTCCGCGATCAGGGTTGGCAGATCGTCGGCGGTGGACTCGACCGCTCCCGTCAGCGGATAGCAGCCAAGGGTGCGAAAACGCACCGATTTCATCTCTGGCGTCTCGCCTTGCTCCAGCGGGTAACGATCGTCGTCGACCATGATCCAGGTGCCATCTCGTTGCACGACGGGGCGTTCTTTGGCGAAATACAGAGCCGGAATCTCAATGCCTTCGCGCTCGATGTATCGCCACACGTCCAGTTCCGTCCAATTCGAAAGAGGGAACGCGCGCATGGTTTGACCCTCGGCCAAAGCCGTGTTCGCGGTCCTCCAGAACTCGGGGCGTTGCTTTCGCGGATCCCACCGGTGCCCCGGCTCCCGCAGGCTAAAGATTCTCTCTTTGGCTCGGCTGCGCTCTTCATCCCGCCGCGCTCCGCCGATGGCCGCATCGAATCCGTAGTGGTCCAGCCCCTCACGAAGGGCAACCGTCTTCATGATGCGCGTGTACTCGTGCGTTCCATGACTGAAGGGGCTCACTCCATCCGCTACCGCCTGCTCGTTCGTGGCGATGCGAAGATCGAGGTTGAGTTCTTGCGCACGTCGATCGCGAAACTCGATCATCTCGCGAAACTTCCACGTTGTATCGATGTGCATGACGGGAAAAGGCAGTGGAGCGGGGTGAAAAGCCTTCAGTGCTAGATGAAGGAGCACCGAGGAGTCTTTGCCGATGCTGTAGAGGAGAACGGGGTTGCGAAATGCGGCCGCCGTTTCTCGATAGATGTGGATCGCCTCCGATTCCAATTCATCGAGAACCGCGCTATAGGCGACCACTGCGACTCCTCCCACTTGTGTGCACGCGTCCACGCCAGCACGCGCGGGGCTCGATGGTAATCCCGAACTCTTCGACCAGGCTCAGGCCTCGGACAAGACTTCCTTCTCTTCCTGGACGGCCATGCTGCCATCACCGAAGCGCGGGTCCTCACCCTTGGCAGCTAACGCCGCAGCCCGAGCCTGTCGCTTGGATTCCGCCAGTGCCTCGCCTTCTGCCGCAACATCCGCATCGATCGGATGGTTATCGATGCTCGTACGGGGATGCCTCGCCGCGATCCACTCATCAAGCTCAGGGCTCGACTCATAGGACGTGATCAGGCAGTACCTCGGCTCGCTGCCCGGATGCCACACCGCGTGGTAGAAGCTTTGGGTGTCGATGACGACCTGCTGCCCGGCCGGCATCGGAATGCGCACCTCCGTCGTCGGGTCGTCCTTGTCTGAGCGCAAGATCATGACGGACTCGGCGTCATCGGTGAGATTGAAGAAGGCGCGCACGATCCATCCCGTTCCTTCGGGATTGAGACGGTTGTTGTCGTCTCTGTGCAGGTTGTAGAGGGCTTCGCCATAGGTGTTCGGCTGCAGCTCGATTACGCGGCAGCGCCCGACATTGGCTCCGGGTTCGAGCGCACGCCGGGTGAGGATCGGTGCGATCTCCACGTTCTCGGTGACCCACACGCCGTCCTTGTCTGTCTTCGGAGGTGTGTGATTCCAGAACCCGTTGCACTCCATGTCGCCGTAGGCGCTGGCGAGGGGCGCGAAACGCGTATCGCCGGAGGACTTCCAATCGACGTAGACAAGGTCTTCCCACTCTCGCGGATCGGATGCCTGGTCGTAACTGTCCACGACCACGTATCCGGATTCCTCCATGACGGGGAGTACTCGGTATCCGTCCTTATCCATCGCGTCGTTCCCTTCCATCCGACAGCATGTCCGCCAGGCCGGCTACATCCTCGCACCCGATCTCGGCGGACTCAGGGACGCAACCGGGTGTGTCAGAACGGGCTAGATCACACCATCCCCTGCATACAAGGCGATGGCGACAGAGATGGCGGCGTTCAGAGACTCCACCGAAGCAGCCATGGGAATCCGCGCCGTCCACTCGACGGCCTGGAGAAGTTCGGTCGAAACGCCGTGAGCCTCCGAGCCGACGATCCACACCCAATCGTCTCGGGTGATGCCACGGTCCGCGCCCGACGTCACCGCCGCGACCACATCGACCTGCGCTGCTCCATCGAGTGCTATCGGCGTCCGCCCGCGGGCAATAACGTCGATCACCCCATGTTCGTCCAGGCCTGTCACCACAGGCAGGCGAAAGATCGACCCAGCACTCGCGCGAACCACCTTGGGGTTCCAGGCGTCCACCGACCCCTCCGTCGTTGCGACCCCGGCCGCCCCGACCGCCTCCGCCGTTCGAATGATGGTGCCGAGGTTTCCGGGGTCGGAGATGCGATCACACGCAACGATGGGGCCACGCCGCGCGACAATGCTGTCGGCAGTCGTCGCGGGAAGCGTGCACTGCGCGACGATTCCCTGTGGTGTCGCTGCATCCCCGATCGCAGCCACGACCCGCTGGGTCGCTGCGTGGAAAGGAATACCGAGATCGAGAACTCGATCCATCAGGGAATGGTCCTCGACTCCGACGACCTCAACGACCTCAATCCCGAGACCTGCCTCGAGGGCCGCCGTTACGCAATCCGGACCCTCGGCTAGAAAAGATCCCGACCGCAGTCGACCTTTGCGTTCGTGAAGACGACGAAGCCGGGCGACGTGCTCGGACCTAGTACTGGTCAGCACACGTCCTCCCGGCTTCGGCAGGTGCTTGATTACATGTGGTTGGTTACANGTGGCTGGTTACGCCGCGGTCGCGGGAAGGGCTCCCTTGGCGACGTCGACGAGAGCTGCGAACGCGTCTGGATCATTCACCGCCATTTCGGCGAGCATGCGACGATCCACTTCCACATCCGCGGCCTTCAAACCTTGAATGAATCGGTTGTACGTCATCCCGTTGGCACGAGCTGCCGCATTGATGCGTTGGATCCACAGTCGCCGGAAATCACCCTTGCGGGTGCGACGGTCTGCGTAGGCGTAGACCATCGAATGGGTGACCTGCTCCTTGGCCTTGCGGTACAGCCGTGAGCGCTGACCCCGATACCCCGAAGCCCGCTCGAGAACCTCGCGACGCTTCTTTTGTGCGTTAACCGAACGCTTGACGCGTGCCATGGCGTCCTCCTAATCCTGGTTGAACGGTGCGCTTTAGCGACCGAGGAGCTTGTTGACCTTCTTGGTGTCTGCCTTGGAGACGGGATCGTCAGCCATCAGCCGACGGGTGCGCTTGCTGGACTTGCTCTCCAGCAGGTGTCGCCGGTTGGCCTGCTCGTGGGTGAGCTTGCCTGATCCGGTGACCTTGAATCGCTTCTTGGCACCGCTGTGCGTCTTCTGCTTGGGCATGAGGCCCTCCTCCTTCTTCGCGAGCCTGCTGGTGACTCGTTGCCTTCTTCTTGACTTAGGTCTGTTCTTTTCGGTCTTTGCTCGTCAGTCCGTTGACGCTCTAGGCGTCTACGTCCACGTCGTCATCGACCTCCGACTCTGCTTTCGCTTTGCGCGATGCATCCGACTTCCGCCTGTGTGGCGCGAGAACCATCAGCATGTTTCGACCATCCTGCTTGGGATTGGCCTCCACGTACCCCAACTCCTCCACGTCTTCGGCGAGACGGGCGAGCAGTCGAAGCCCCAACTCCGGTCGACTCTGCTCCCGACCGCGGAACATGATGGTGATCTTGACCTTGTCGCCTGCCTTGAGGAAGCGCTCTACGTGACCCTTCTTGGTCTCGTAGTCGTGCTGGTCGATCTTTGGTCGAAGCTTCATCTCCTTGATGATGGTGTGCGTCTGGTTCTTGCGGGATTCGCGTTCCTTCAGTGCTGCCTCGTACTTGAACTTGCCGAAGTCCATCAACTTGCACACCGGCGGCTTTGCCATGGGTGCTACTTCGACGAGATCAAGATCGGCTTCCACCGCGAGACGGAGGGCGTCTTCGATGCGAACGATGCCCACCTGCTCACCGTTGGGTCCGACGAGGCGAACCTCGGGTACGCGGATCCGGTCGTTAATGCGTGTTTCGACGCTGATAGCGCCTCCTTGCGTCATTCGTCGGGCTGCTGCGCCGGTTGGCGAAGCCGTCACCACCGCGCAGAGACGACGAAACCTCCGCTGCAGCGCAGACGGAGGCCCGGTGAACCGTCGGTGGGCACACAGCCACCGATGGTGGGACCCGATCGACCAGAAGTCGTCAGGTGGGAGACGGGCTCCGCTTGCGCGATCCTGGGCAAGGCCCCGAATCGTGGAGGTGACAGAGTATCAGCCGTGCCCGATCGCGCCTCCGCCTCCTCGAATGACGAGCCGCCCGAGCAGGCGTCCCCTGAGGAGATGTCCGCAGGGTCGGCGGCCGGCCTGGATATCGCCGATGTTCCCGCCGTGGAGGTCGTGCTCACGGTTGCCATGCACCTGTTGACCGCATCCGCCGTCGCCTGCGGTTTGGCAACCAACGACGACGGCTCCCCGCGGGAGGCAGATCTGGCCGAGGCACGGGTTCTGATCAATGCTTTGGCCGCATTGGTCACCGCGAGCGCACCGGATCTCGGTTCTATGCACGCCGCGCCGCTGCGAGACGGGCTCACCGCCGTGCAGCGGGCCTTCCGTGAGGCTTCGTCGCTTCCCGATCCTCCCGGTGAAGGTCCCGGTGAACGGTGGACGGGCCCGATCACGTAACCGCATCACCGCTCGCTACTCATCCGCGGTGATGATCTCAATGCCCGCCGGCACCAGGGCGAGAACCCGAGCCGGGATCGACCTCGCGTACTCATCTGCTCTCTGCGCGGGAAGCGTGACGCGGACGGTCCCCGATGACGCATCGACGGACACATCCGGCATGGACGCCTCCCCCGATGCTGACGCCCATGCCTCCGTGAGTAGTGCGGCCGCGTGATCGAGCGGGTCCCGGTTCGCCANTTCCACAAGATCNGGTTCGGCCACGACNGCCGATGACGGTCCCGCAACATCAATCACCACCGCTTCGCATCCGTCATCCAACGCCGCCTGGGCCACCTCCGGGCCCGATACGGGCACTGGCCGGGCGTGCGGATTCCATCGATGCATCGCGTCCAGACCTGTGAACGCCAACAGGCCCCGTCGTCCGTCGGCCGCAACCATCGACACGACAGACATCTGCGATCCGCCAGATTCGCCAGATTCGCCAGATTCGCCAGATTCGCCAGATTCGCCAGATTCGCCA
>FUFK010044944.1_pt1 | contig 45455 bp, 43 predicted proteins | sample 1021851 | NCBI WGS metagenome assembly FUFK01 (sample SAMEA51879418, study PRJEB19060) | metagenome
AAAAGTGAGATTGCTGCACTTAAAGTGCAGCAATCAGATAGATTTTATTCTTCAGGTTGAATATCCTGAGCGTATTGTTGAAAATTTTGAATCTTTCCATCGATATCAAAATAAAACCACTCAACTAATCTCTTTTCCCAAACTGAACCATCTTTACCAACTCTCTTCTCAGTTGAATAGACAGTTACAGCAGCTAATGGATCTGTATCATATATCTTTAATGGAGCAACCAACCAAGGTTTCCATTCAATTGTCTCAGTTTCATCAAACCATTCTTGCATTCTTTCTCTTGCATCAGCTTTGTTTCTTGTTTCAGTATTTCCTTCCAGATCGGTTGCTTGCCATTCATCAGCAAAATGCTTTAGAAATCCTTCAACATCTTTGTTGTTATATGCTTCAACTACTTCTTCAATAACTTCTGTTTCGCCTCTGTTTGAAAAAACAAGTGGACGACCATAATATTCGCTTTCTTCGTCTCCACCTAGCCATTTACCTCCATAACTCAAACCAAATTCGTTTGAAGGTCTGTTTCTTCTCCACTGAGAAAATCCATTGATTTTTCCATCGTCTCCAACTGGAAAAACTTCGAACAAATCTTGGGTTTGCTTAGAACCATTTTTCCACACTCTATCTTCAACAGACCAAACTAATACTAAGTCTCTGTCATCACCCTGAAGTCTTACAGGAATAACAGCCCAAGGTTGCATATTTAGTGATTCCATTGATTCATGCCATTCTTTCATGCCAGCCATTCTTTCTTCTGTTACAAAATCATCAGAATAAAATGACAATTCTTTTTCAGCATCTAAAGAATTGTATGCAGCAACTGCATCCATAACAGTCTCTACGGATTCATCACTTCCTAAAACGTATGTGTTTCCGTAAAGTTCATTATTTTCATTACCTAATCTTTTTCCAGCTGACTCAACTTCGTCATAATTGACAGTTGGCGGTGATGCAAACATCACAAATAGTCCAGCTGCAACAAGCATTAATGTAGGTAATGAATCGTAATCTAATTTCATATTTTTACCCCCTTTTTTTGTTAATAATTACAAAAATAGAGATTTTTTTGTTGAATTGTAAAATGAATTTTTTTTATTTGATGGATTTTGTGGAGCCGGACGGGATCGAACCGACGACCTCGTGAATGCCATCCACGCGCTCTCCCAACTGAGCTACGGCCCCAAAACAAAAAAGGGCTAATTTTAATAGCCCTTTTTCATGAAAATTATAAATTAATTAACCTCGAGTTCCTTCATCTCCTTCAGTCTCTTCATCTCCATCTCTTTTGCAATTTTCTTTCCAAGCTTGCTTCATTTCTTCTGGAGAATTTACCGTTAATGAAGAACCATCTTCAAACATTAAATCAACTGGGAAAACGACTTCAGGTCTTTTCTTTTCTCCCGTATATGATTCATAGAAAGCTCCCATTTTTTCCTCCAAATCTTTTTCATCTTCTGCAGTTAAAACAGATCCATCAGGCATAGTAAAACTTACAGGAAAGCCAAAGGTGAAACATTTTTTGTCATCTTCTTCGCCTCTACAAGCTTGAAATGCTTCTTTAAGCTCATCATCTGAATTGATAGTAACTGTTTCTACTTCATCGCCTTCACCAAATTCAATTTGAATTGGAAATACAAATACAGGCTTTTGCTTTTCACCAGTTTCTTCATAATTGGCTTTCATNGCGTCTCTNAACTCTTGATAGTCATTGGCAGTNTATGATGTTTCTCCAAGTGAGAAAGTCAATGGAAATACAAATTTGAAGCATCTTTTATTATGTCTTTTTCGTTCTTCCATGCCATCTCTACCACCCAACTTTCTACCATCCTTAGCAAAGAAAATTTCTGTCATATCACCTGCATCTAAAGCCATATCTCCAAGAGATATTTGATAACCATATTCTGGAGAAATTTCTGCTTTATACATCATATAATCATAGTATTCTTCACCAATAGCATATAATGACATTGAAGGAACATCAGCTTCTTCAATTTCAAATTTGTTTGGGTCAGAAATAATTGCTTCGATAAGTTGCGTATCAGACATTTCTTGCTTGTAAGACATATTGTCATCACAAGAAGTGACCATAAAAATTAGTGTAAATATTAGTAAAAGTTTTCTCATTACAATCCTTTATTTTGTTGAATATAATTTATTTTAATTTTTTCTTTCTGTCAAAATTTCTTTTTGACATATCTGAACCACGCTCAGCCATTCTNTTTGCAGCTTCANATNTAAGTTTTTCTTCTTGATAAACTAATCTAGCTCTTTGTTCATTACTTAAAACACTTGAAGTATTTTTCAAAAACTCAGATTCTAATTTAGCCACTTCTTTTTTCATTTCAAGCTGATACTCTATTGCAGTATCTACGTCAAAGTTTGATACATCCTTTGCTTTAGAACGTAGCTTACTAACCTTTTCGCGATATTGTTTTTGAGCTTCACGTACCAGGTCTTTATACTCTTTTTGCATTGGAAAAAACTTTTGCGCCTGCTCAGGAGATAAGTCTAAATAATTGGTTTGAACCCCAATCATTGTTGACTCTTTTTGATCTTGTAATTGCTCCATGCGTTTTTTACGCATTTCCATTTTTTTCATATCATCTGCATTTTTTCGTTGCATCTGACTTTGAGCAAAAATACTTGTTAAAAATATTGATAAAATAAGTAATTGTTTCATGATATCTCCTGGTTATTAATTATCTTGTTAAATATTAAACTTTATCAATAGAAAAAAGTTTCAACTAACCTCTTCTAGCATTAATAAACGACTGAACTGATAATATAAATCCAACAAGACACAAAATAAATGTAGTAAATTGTTCGATGGTTGCTAAAGGTCTTTCTAATTCATTCCCGCCAAGCAAAAAGCCCGCTAAATCAGAAACAGAACCAAAAGTAGCTCCAATACCAAGAATAAGAATTAAAACATTTACATGAGCGAAATGCTTATGAAATTTTGGGAAAATTCTTCCAAAGAATAAAACAACCTGCATCAAAAAACCTAATATTGAAGGAATAAGTGCAGTGAAAGTCATTGCAAACGCATAAAATGCTATCCCTAAAACAATTAAACTAATACTAATTTTGTTAAAAATATTATCCATATATACCCCCTTATTTTTCTATAATTTCGCTAATTTTTTCGAAACTTTCATTTAATTCCGAAATCATTTTTTCAGTAAAAGGATTAAAATTTTGAATATCCTCAAATAATTCCCAAGTATCATTACAAGTTTGATTTACAAGTTTATGTAAAGCTTTATAACCTTCCGTGTCAATTCTTGTTTGATTAGTTCCAAAATCATCTATTACTCTTCCAACAAAATGAGTTAAACCTTGTGATCTGGCAGCCATCATATCATGCTCTTCAGCAGAAATTTCTTCAATTGAAATGTTTTGGCTTTCAAAATAATTTTTCCAAAAATCATATCTTCCAAAAGTATTTCGTACGGATTCCATTGTCATTACCGAACCACTATCTTTCAAGGAATCAGGACCAAATAAAGGATGGGTAGCAATAATATCAGTTTCATTTGATAAATTGTCTAACATGACCTTTTTAGGAAATACTTTTACAGAGCAAACATCAATTACTGTTTTTCCGCTTGAAATTTTTTTAGATATATCTTTAACTAAGTTCTCAAAGTCTCTTATCGGAACAGCAATAAAAATAGTTTCATTTTGCAATGCATCTTCAAGTGAAACCTCATTGACATCTGAATTATCAATTGAATTTTTATCGAAAACATCAACCTCAAAACCTTTTGATAGCAAAGAATGGAGCATTGCTCCGAACCTNCCAAAACCTATAATGCTAACTCTATTCATGATTCCAACCTTTTAACAGCCAAAAATAGAGTTAGATTTTTCTTAAGATCGTGTATGTCATAATCAAGAATGTTAAGTCCATATTTCTTCGCAGAAAATTTACTTGCAATAACTGCGACTTGTTTGGGCAATTTCCCTTCTGCTAAATCCTGAGCAGCCTTAGCAGTATCATCCTGCTCAACAAGCTTTTTTGACCAGAATTTTTCAGCTAAATAATCTTTACATTGTTTTAGCGCCTGCTCATGAGAGTGGATTTCTTCGATATCTCCAACTGAAACTCCATCAATTGCTAATAAATTTTGACTAATTTCGACATAAAACATATCAATAATTTCACATTGATTTTTTGCTAAAGCCTCTACACTTTCAATTACAACTCCCCCTTGAGCATTTTCCATAGCAAAGATTCCTGTATCTATTAAATTATTTGATAAGTTGTCAAGAACATTCATTGAACTAACAAGGTATTTCAATTCAAAATTTTCAATTCCAAATTTTTTACAATATGATTTTGCAGCCTCCTCACTAAAACTTCCTTCGATCCCTTGAATACCTACTCTCATTCTTTTATCTCCAAAATATGTTTTATACCATTAATATAACTTTGTTTTCCTTCGCCAAAAAACTGTCCGATACAAACATTTTTTATAACAGAGGTTTTTCTAAAATTTTCTCTCTTGTGAATATTTGATAAGTGTACTTCAACTGTGGGAATTTGTGCACCAACTATAGCGTCCCTTAAAGCATAAGAATAATGTGTTAACGCACCAGCATTTAAAATACAATAATCTACTTTTCCTCTTTTAGAATGCAAAAAATCAATTATTTCACCTTCAGAATTGGACTGAAAAAATTCAAATTCTAAATTCTTACATGATTCATGATTCTGAATCCATTCATTGATTTGATTCAAAGACTCGCTACCATAGATTTCAGGCTCTCTTTCTCCAAGCAAATTAAGGTTTGGTCCATTAATAACAATTAATTTCATAAAACGCCCAAACTTTCTTCAATTTGATCAAAAGTGATGTCTTCACTTATTCTTGATTTACCAATCTCATCTAACAAAATAAACCTAATTTTTTTTTCTCTGAACTTTTTATCATTCTTGACAAAATTAATAAAAATCTTTCTGTTATTAATATCAAGTTTTGGTAATTCAAATTTAGATATCAACCGGGTTGATATATCGTATTCCTCATTTGATAAACTTCCAAATTTGTTTGAAAGATATAATGCACACTTCATACCATAAAAAATTGCTTCTCCATGTAATAAATTTTTGTAATCAGTGAATGATTCAATTGCATGCCCAACAGTATGACCAAAATTTAAAATCATTCTAAGTTCATTCTCATTTTCATCTTCACTTACAATATCACTTTTTATTTCGCAACATTGGATAATTATTTTTTGTAAAACATCTATATCTTTATTTTGAATTTCAGTTGAATTAGCAACTACAAAATCAAAAAATTCTCTGTCATAAATAAAACCATATTTTACAACCTCTGCAAGAGCAGCTTGCAGTTCCCTGTCTGGTAAAGTTGATAAAAAATTGGTATCAATTTCTACAGCTATAGGTTGATAAATTCTTCCAACCAAATTTTTACCATCTTTTAAGTTTATTCCTGTCTTTCCACCAATAGCAGAGTCAACCATTGCAAGTAAAGTAGTTGGATATTGAATATATTTAATTCCTCGCATAAAAATTGATGATGCAAACCCTCCAACATCTCCGACGACACCTCCACCAACCGCAAAAACTAATGACGATCTATCAAAATGCTTTTTAGACATCTCATTGACTATTAAAGATATGGATTCAAATGATTTTGCTTTTTCACCTTGATCAATCAAAAAGATGTTTACATTGGGTAAATTAGATAGCCCATCTATTTCATCTTTGTAAAGATTTAAAATTTCTTGTTGGGTAATTAGCATGCATTGAGATTTTGTTGAAGAAGCAAACTTTACAACTGAATTTTTGAAACTTTCAATCAAACTGACATTGTAGCTATTATTTCCTAAATCAACTTTGATTTTATTGGACATTTATTATCTCCAAAATTTGGTTACAATTATCCTGAATAGTCTGATTATCAGTCAAAACTTCACTTTTACACAACGCTTTATACTTTTGCTCTCTTTTGAGCATAATTTCTTCAATTACCTTATCTTTATTTTGAACATTTAATAATGGCCTTGAGTTATCATCTTTAAGACGATCTAATAGGATATTTTTAGATGTTTTTAAATAAATGCAATGTTTTGAGCTTAACAATTCATAACTATCTTTGTGAGTAACTGCTCCACCACCAACAGCAATAACAGTATTTTCATTTAAAATATGTTTTTGTAATTCAGCAAATTCTAACATTCTAAATTTGTTTTCTCCTTCCATAAATAAATCATTAATAGACATATCAAATGACTTAGTTAGTTCATTATCGATATCAATAAAATTCCATCCTAAGCTTAAGGAAAGAGCTTTTGCAGTGGATGATTTTCCAGAACCCATCATTCCAATTAGATATATTTGATTAGTATTTTCCACTGCTCTCTATGTGTTTTTTTAATTGCTTTATACTATCTCCACCAAACTTTTCAAGCAAAGCATCGGCAAGTACAATTGCCAACATACTTTCCCCAATTATTGATGCTGCAGGAACCGCACAAGAATCTGTTCTTTCTTTGTGAGCAAGCTTGGGCTCCATTGTATTTAAATCTATCGATCTTAAAGGCTTTATCAGCGTTGAAATAGGTTTCATGCTCACCTTTACATGTATTGGTTGGGCATTACTCATTCCACCTTCAATTCCACCTGCATTATTTCTTGAACGAGTGATTTTTTCATTTTCAAATAATATTTCATCATGGAGTTCGCTTCCAAATGCCGCAGATGATGCAAAACCAGCTCCAACCTCCACTCCTTTAAATGCATTAACAGACATCATTGCTTGGGAAATTCTTGCCTGAAGCTTTCCATCAGCATTGATATAACTTCCTAAACCATAAGGCATTCCCTTAGCAATTACCTCAAANGAACCTCCAACNGAATCTCCATTACTTTTTGCTTCATCAATAACATTNATCATTCTTTNTTCCGCATCTTTATCTAAACANCTTACTGAAGATTTATCAGCTAAATCGTTTAATTTTAACATAGTTAAAGTATGATCAACTTCTTTATTATCAACAACATCATGAATTTGATATACCCTACTACCAATAGTTATTCCTACCTCATCTAATAGTTTTCTGCAAATGGCACCAATAGCAACTCTCATTGCAGTTTCTCTTGCGGAAGATCTCTCCAAAACATTTCTAATATCATCAAAATCATATTTCATCATTCCTGCTAAGTCTGCATGTCCAGGGCGTGGCATTGTTACTTTTTTATGCTCTTTTTTAGGTTTACCTACTGCCATTCTATCTTCCCAGTTCACCCAATCTAAATTTTTAATTATAAGAGAAATCGGAGATCCAAGAGTATGTTCATGTCGCACTCCAGAAAAAATTTCTGCGAAATCTTTTTCAATTTTCATTCTTTTTCCTCTTCCATGACCTTGCATTCTTCTTAATAAATCAACTGCTATGTATTCTTCAGTTAGCTGGAGACCTGCAGGTATACCCTCAATTATACCTATCAATCCTTTTCCATGCGATTCACCAGCGGTCATGTATGATATTTTTTTTAGCATTTTACTTTCTCCAATTGTTTTCTTACAGATTCAATTTGTGAATCCAAATTATAATTAGTTTCTCTCCAAATTTCAATAGACTTCAAGGCTTGAAAAATAAACATATCAAGGCCATTAATCCTTTTAGAGCATTTATCAAATTTTTTTAAAAATAAAGTTTCCCTAGCAGTATAAATAAGATCAATTAATATTGTACTTTCATTAACAGGAATATTAAAAAAATCTTCACTGTCTTCCTTATACATACCTAACGGAGTTGTATTAATTACAAGATCTAAATTTGTAAAATCAGAATTAAATAATTCAATATTATTAAAACCTAAAGTGCGAGCAAAATTTTGAAGATTATGAGCATTTTCGATAGATCTATTTTTTATAATAATGCTACCAGCTCCTAGATCAATTAAACATTTTACTACAGTTTTTGCAGATGATCCAGCGCCAAGAACTACACAGTTTCTTCCCTTAATATTTACTCCATTTTTAATTAGCAGCATATCAAAACCATGCTTATCAGTATTAAACCCACAAATCATATTATTTAATTTTGTAATACAATTTACATTACCTAAGATTTTTGCCTCATCGTCCATAATATCTAAAAATTTCACTACTTTACTTTTAAAAGGTATAGTGACATTAATACCATTAAATTGACTGAAATCATTATTAAAAAAATCATCTAGCTCGTTACTTTCTAAGCAAATTTTTTCAAAAGAACAGTTCGAAATGTTTAATTTTTCATAAAGAATATTATGTAGTTGAGGACTTAAACTTTTATCTATTGGGTTTCCTATGACTGCAAATTTCATTTGGTTATCTCACTGAAATATTTGAAGAAATTTGGTAATGATATATCAACACATTTTGCGTTATCGAGATCATATTTTTTAAAAGCAGCAAGGCTCAAAATCGTGAATGCCATCGCAATTCTATGATCATCAAATGTAGTAATCTGTGACATTTTTTTTACCTTTCCTCCCTCAACGTATAAGTTATTATTATTTTCATATGCCTTAATTCCAAATGCCTGCAGATTATGTATAATAGCACCCAGTCTATCACATTCTTTATACTTTAATTCTTCAACATTTTTGAAAACAGTAACACCGCTTGAAAAAGCTGCAACAACTGCTAATATTGGTATTTCATCAATAATTGAGGGTATGATTTCGGGTTCAACTTCTACAGCTTTAATGCTTGATGAACTAAATGTTAAATCTCCTACTTTTTCGCCATTATGAATTGACTCATTTGATTGTATAATCAAGCAATTCATTCTTCTTAAAACTTCTACAAATCCAATTCTTGATTCATTAAGTAATACATTTGTCAATTTTAATTTTGAATTATTACTAATAACTGCTAGTCCAGCAAAAAAAGCAGATGAAGATGGATCAGATGGTACAGAAATGTCAATTGCTTTTAATTTTGATTCAAGAGGATGAACGAAAATTTTAGTTCCTTGTGTTTCAATCGATGCACCCATGTTTTTTAACATAATTTCTGAATGATTTCTTGTTGGAATTACCTCATTAATACTTGATACATTATTTCCACCTAAAGCTGAAAAAAGTATGCTTGATTTGACTTGTGCGCTTGCAATTTCCATATCATAATCTATGGCGCTAATTCCATTGGAGGCATCTACATACAATGGCAATAATCCTTTGTTTGAAGACATTATACAACCCATTTTTTTTAAAGGCTGAATTATTCTGTTCATTGGTCTTTNAGATAATGATTCATCTCCAATTAATGTGAATATTAATTTTTGTGAAGATAACAGGCCTGCAATAAGCCTAGTAGTGGTTCCTGAATTCCCACAATCAAGTTCTGTTTTTGGGGAATGAAGTTTTCTTCCATTAATTATTATTTTTTCGTTTCTTTGTTCAATTAAAGCACCGCAATCTTTCAAAATATTTATTGTGGACTGAAGATCGGCTCCATCATTTAAATTTTTTACACAGCTTTCCCCATCAGCAATGGCAGAAAGCATTATAGCCCTGTGTGAAATAGATTTATCACCTGGAAGTTGCAATGTTCCTTGGAATCTCATTTTACTTTTTTAATTCCTCAGCAATATTGAANGATAGTTCTAATGCTTGATTAGCATTTAATCTTGGATCACANTGNGTGTGATACCTTGAATTTAAATCCTCATCACTCAATTTATAAATGCCACCAGTACATTCAGTAACATTTTGTCCTGTCATTTCTAGATGAATTCCACCCAAATGACATCCTTTATCCTTGAGAATGCTTATAGCCTGAGAAGTTTCGTTCAATAAAGAACTAAAATCTCTTGTTTTCAAACCCGAGGAAGATTTCACTGTATTACCATGCATTGGATCTGAAATCCATAAAACTTTTTTTCCATTTTTAATTATTTCGTCAATCAAGCTTGGAAGATGTTCTTGGACTTTGTTTTCACCATACCTAAAGATCAATGAAATTTTTCCAACCTCATTATCTGGATTAATTTTATCAATTATTTTTATGAGCTCAACCGGATCTAAACTTGGTCCACATTTGATACCAATTGGATTATCAATTCCAGAACAATATTCAACATGGGCACTATCTAAAAATCTTGTTCTGTCTCCAATCCAGACCATATGGGATGATGTAGCAAAAGTTTTACCAGAAATTGAATCCGTTCTTGTAAGTGCAGATTCAAATGGTAAATGCAATGCTTCATGACTTGTGTAAAAATCTACAGAATTTAGATAATCTACAGAGGAAGTATTTACTCCAATAGCTTCAATGAAATCAAGATATTCATTTATTTGGTTTGCTATTTTTTCATATTTCCTTCCTTCTGGTGTAGCTTTTACAAAACCCATATTCCAGGAATTAACTTTTCTNAAGTTTGCAAATCCTCCTTGTGCAAAAGACCTAATAAGATTAAGNGTAGATGCTGATTGTGAATATGCTCTTAAAAGCCTTGAAGGATTAGGCTCTCTTTTTTCNTCAGAAAATTCAATACTATTTATAGAATCTCCAAAATAACTTGGTAATGTTTTATNATTAACTGTTTCAAAGTCAGATGACCTNGGCTTAGCAAATTGACCNGCAATCCTTCCTACTTTTATNATTGGAACCTTCATTTTTGCAGTAAAAATGGCACTCATTTGTAAAATGACTCTAAAAGTATCTCTAATATTATTTGCATTAAACTCCTTAAAACTTTCAGCGCAATCTCCTCCTTGAATTAAAAAAGCTTTACCTTCAACAGCTGAAGCAAGTTTTTGTTTAAGACTATTACATTCACCAGCAAAAACTAATGGTGGAAATTTTTCAATCTTTTTTAACGCTTTTTTTAAAGCATCCTTATCTTTGTATTCAGGTATATGTTTTACAGTAAAATTTTCCCAAGAATTTTTAGTCCACTTACTCATAATTCATTCCCTTCAACTTTTTTAGAAGCAGATATTACACTTTGATATATTTCTTTTAAATATTTTGCCTCTTTTTCAGAAAATCTTGCATCNATTCTAGCATAAATGGAATTTTCTCGCTTTGAATCTTCAATTGGCATATTGTTCTTAGATTTGATTTCACCAATCTTCATAACAGGATCTAACCTATCTACTAAAAGATCAAAAATCATATTATCAATGTTATCAATATTTTCTCTTTCATNATTTATTTCAATCATAATTCCTCCAAAAAAAAACCCTAACATTTTTTTGCTAGGGTTTCTATAGTTTGTGATATAATTATTCTATCAGGCGCCTATAGTCCCCCTGCATCTAAAATAGAAATAATAGTTGTTAAAATTTTTCATCANANCATATTAGTGATAAAAATCTAATTGAGAAACAAAAATTATTTTTTTAGGTTTTTTACAAAATTTTCAACAACACCCTTTTTTGTATCTTTGAGAACTTTTTTTATAACTGCAGATCCAACTACAGCTCCATCTGAAAAACTATTAAACCAATTAACATCATCATTTGAGCTTATACCAAAACCTACCATAAATGGCGTTTCGCTATTTTCTCTTACTTTTGCTAAGTAGTTCTCCAAATTATTTTTTGAACTCAAGTCATTACCAGTAATACCTAAAATGCTTACAGCATATATTAAATCTCCTGCAAGTTTTGAAATTTTCTTAATTCTTTTTTCGGAAGTGTTTGGAGCTACAAGAAGTATTGGAGAAATATTTTTATTCTTTAAATTATTACAAAATTCAACAGATTCATCAAGAGGTAAATCTGGAAGAATAACCCCATCGATTTCTGCATCATTACATTTTTTTATGAAATCCTTTGTACCCATCCTAAGAATTGGATTATAATAACCCATTAGCGCAATGGGGACGTCAGTTTCCTTTCTAATCTCCTTTACTTGTTCAAAAATTTCAATTAGTGTAATTCCATTGTTTAAAGCTACTTCGTTTGCTTCCTGAATAACTGGTCCATCTGCTTGAGGATCCGAAAAAGGAATACCTATCTCAATCATATCAGCTCCTCCCTTAATAGCTTCCAAAACTAAATCCTTTGTACTATCTTTATTTGGAAAACCTGCAGTAATAAATACTATTAATTTTTTAGAATCTGTTGCNAAAAGTTCTTTTATTCTNTTCATAATTCAATACCCAATTCCTTTGCAATAGTATTTATATCNTTATCTCCTCTTCCAGATAAATTCAAAATAACATGTTCATTTTTTTTGATATTATTATTTTTATTTTTTAAATAAGCAACAGCATGTGCAGTTTCTAAAGCTGGAATTATTCCCTCTTTTTCAGACAACCACTTGAATGCTTCTAACGCTTCATTATCCGTTGCTGATGAATATTCAACTCTTTTGGTTTTTTGAAGATAACTGTGTTCTGGACCAATTCCTGGATAATCCAAACCTGCAGATAAAGAATAAGGTAAAGCAATTTGACCATCCATACTTTGGAGNAACATTGATGCTGCACCATGCAATACACCAAATTCACCCTTTGTAAGAGTNGCAGCATGCTGATTTGTATCAATCCCCTTTCCTGCAGCTTCAACTCCAATTATTTTTACATTATCATCAATGAAAGGATAAAATAATCCAAGAGCATTAGACCCACCACCAACACACGCTATAAGTCTATCAGGTAATTTTTTATTTGTAATATCTGTAAATTGTTTTTTTGTTTCAGTACCAATTACAGATTGAAAATCACGAACAAGCATTGGGTATGGGTGAGGTCCAACAGAAGAACCAATAATGTAAAATGTATCTTCTACATTTGTTACCCAATCCCTAATTGCTTCATTTGTAGCATCTTTTAAAGTTTTAGATCCTGAAGTAACAGGAATAACTTTTGCACCCATTAAATTAATTTTAAACACATTTAGCTTTTGGCGCTCAATATCTTCCTCACCCATGTAAACAATACATTCTAAACCAAATTTAGCAGCTGCTGCTGCAGTAGCTACACCATGTTGCCCTGCTCCTGTTTCAGCTATGATTCTTTTCTTTCCCATTCTATGTGCCAATAAAATTTGACCAAGAGCATTGTTTATTTTATGTGCACCGGTATGATTTAGATCTTCCCTTTTAAGCCATACATTGAAACCTAATTCTTCAGAAATATTTTTAGCTAAATATAATGGAGTTGGTCTACCTCCATAATGTTTAAGCAAANTAAAAAATTCTTTTTGGAAATTTTTATCTTTCTTGCTCTTTAAATATTCCTGCTCCAATTCATCCAATGCAGGAATAAGAGTTTCAGGAACATATTTTCCACCAAATTCTTCAAAATGCCCATGCTTATCAGGCATATTATATTTTTTAACTAAACTATCCAAAACTAAACTCCTTCTTTTTTGTTTGTTTTAAAATTTTGACCATCCTAAAGATTTTTGACTTACTTTTTAATCCAGGACTTTTTTCAACACCACTATTTATGTCAACTGCATGAGGATTGATCTGATTAATACCATCCAAAATATTTTTCTCATTTAAACCCCCTGATAGTATGATTGGAAGATTGAATTTTACATNTTCAATCATTTTCCAATTAAAAATTTTACCAGTACCTCCAAATTGATTTTTTGTTCTATTATCAAGCAAAATTGCGTGCACATCATAATTATTTATTACAGTTAAATCACCTTTTTTTGAAACAGATAAAGCTTTTATGACTGGAACTTTGAAATTATTACAAAATTCAGGTGTTTCATCTCCGTGTAGCTGAATTGCATCAAGATTTAATTCATTTATGATTTCATTAATAATATCTTTTTTCTCATTTACAAAAATGCCAATTTTTTTTAACCCAGAAGAACTCATGCTGATTTTTTTTGCATTTTCTATATCAACATATCTTGGGCTTTTACTGTAAAATATCATNCCAATAGCAGTTGCTCCTGCATTTTTTGCATGNAAAGCGTCTTTGTAATTAGTTATACCGCAAATTTTCAAATCTATCATANCTGTTTAATAATTCNTTCAAGTTTTTTTCCAGGATTTTNACTTTTCATCAAAGATGTTCCCATAAGTATGGCATCATATCCCAGTTGTTCAACAATTTTTATTTTTTCAGTATTTTTAAAACCACTTTCTGCAACTTTAAGAGAATCTTTAGGTAGTTTTGGAAAAAATCTCTCAAATCTTGAAAAATCAAGTTCCATTTTTTTTAAATTTCTACAATTAACGCCGACAATTGTTGGACTAAGCTCATTAATAGTTAAAAGGTTTTTTCTGTCGTGAATTTCTACTAATGTTTCCAATTTNTCATTTAATCCAAGGTTATAAAGGTCTGCCAAATCATTATAGTTCAAGGCTTCAGCAATTAATAAAAAAGCGTCAGAACCATGGCTCATTCCTTGTAAAATTTGTTTTTTACTTATGATAAAATCTTTTTGCATAACAGGAATGTTNACTGCATTTTTAATATCCTTTAAAAATTTAATATCACCATTAAAAAATCGTCTATCAGTTAGAACAGAAATAGCTGNAGCGCCAGCATTTTCATAATCTTTAGCAATTTGAANATGTTCACCCTTTTTAAGAATTATTCCNTCACTTGGTGATGCAAATTTTATTTCTGCAATTATAGATATTTTGTCTTTTTTTAAAGCTTTTTTTAGACTGAGTCTTTTAAAGTTGGAGCTTTCTAAATGTATTTCAGAAATATTCTCAATTTCTGTTTTTTTATGATTCAAAATCTTATCTAAAATATTCACTTTTGTATACCTTTCAATACCCTGAGAGCCGATAACGAATCGACTGATTCTTCTGCTAAGGAATAACCTTCTCTTAAAGACTTTGCTTTACCTCCAACCATGATTCCTGCGGCGGCATTCAACAAAACTATATCTCTGTTAGGACCTTTTTTTCCATTTAAAATATCCAAAATAATTTTTGCATTAATATCTGAAGTCCCTCCTTTTAAATCTTCATGATTGGATAATGAAATTCCTATAGACTTTGGATCGAATTTTAAGTTGATAATTTTACTATCATTTAAAAAATAAGAAATATTAGAATCACAAGTTGTAGTAAGCTCGTCAAGACCATCATCTCCGTTAAAAACCATAACATTCTTTGAACCTAAATTTTTTAAAACTTGTGCTTGAATTTTAGTCAATGATGGTTCAAAAACTCCCATAGCTTGATTTTTAACATTTGCAGGATTNCATAATGGACCTAAAATATTGAAAACTGTTTTAATTTTTAATTTACTTCTAACATTCATAGCATTTTTTACAGCTGGATGAAAATTGGGAGCAAACATGAAGCATATATTATTTTTTTCTAAACTTCGAATACAATTTTCATTTGATTTATTTATATCTACGTTCAATGCTTCNAGAACATCAGCTGAACCTGATTTTGATGTCATAGATCTATTACCGTGTTTAGCTACCTTTATTCCTGCTCCAGCTACAACAATTGATGATGCAGTTGAAATATTAAATGTTCCAGAATAATCTCCGCCTGTACCACACATATCAATAGCAGGAAAATTAAGATCTAATTCAATCATAGTTTGTCGCATAGCTTTTGCAAAACCAGTTATTTCATCTACTGTTTCTCCTTTTGACCTTAAACCAACTAATAAAGCTGCAATTTGAATATCATCTAGATTTCCTTTCATTAATTCTAGCATAATTTCAAAAGCTTCATTCTCGTTGAGGTTTTCTTTTTTTACAACTTTTTTTATTGATTCAATCATCTATATTTCCAAAAAATTTTTAATTATGACTTTACCATCTTTTGTAGCAATCGATTCAGGATGAAATTGAACTCCATAAAGATTTGAAGTCTTGTGTTTAAGTCCCATGATGGTTTTATTATCAGTTTCAGCAATTACTTCTAAGCAAGTAGGTAAAGAGNCTTTATCGACAATTAGCGAATGATATCTAGTGGCATTAAAGCTATCATTTATACCTTTGAATAATTTTGAACCAAAATGATTAACATTCGAGACTTTACCATGCATAATTTTTTTCGCTTGAACTATTTCACCACCAAAAGCATATCCAATTGCCTGATGTCCTAGNCAAACACCTAATATTGGAACTTTTTGATAAAAATGTTGAATGACTTCAACAATATTTCCTGCGTTTTCAGGTTTTCCCGGCCCAGGAGAAATAACTATATGGGAAGGATTAATTTCTTTAACATTTTTTAAGGANGTTTCATCATTTCTTTTGGTAACAATATCTTTTTTTATATCACCAATATATTGCACAAGATTATAAGTAAAGCTATCGTAGTTATCAATAACAAGTATCATTTTATCAATCCATTTTCAGCAAGATCAATTGCAGCATTCATGACTTTTGCTTTATTTACAGTTTCATCATACTCTTTTGATGGAATCGAATCATAAACAATACCAGCTCCAGCTTGAAAGTATGCAATTTCGTTTTTTAAAATCATAGTTCTTATTGAGATGCAAGTGTTTAAGTTTCCGTTAAAATCTATAAAACCAATCGCTCCTGAGAAAATACCCCTACTATCATTTTCTAATTCATTAATTATTTCCATTGCTCTTATCTTTGGTGCTCCAGAAACTGTCCCGGCAGGAAAACCACTTTTTAAAGCATCAAAAATGTTTTTATCTTTCATAAGTTTTCCTCTGACATCTGAAACGATATGCATCACATGTGAATACATCTCAATATTCATTTTTTCTTTAATTTTGACACTATCAAATTCAGAAACTCTTCCAACATCATTTCTTCCTAAATCAAGCAACATCAAGTGTTCAGCTAATTCCTTTTTATCGTTTAACAAATCTTGAGCATTTCTTTCATCTTCAGTTGCATTTTTACCCCTCAATCTAGTACCAGCTATTGGACGAATTTCAACTTCACCTTCTTGAACTTTAATCATAAGCTCAGGAGAAGCACCAATAACATCAAATGAATCAATTTTTAAATGAAACATATATGGTGAAGGATTAATAGACCTTAATGCTCTGTAAACATTCAAAGGTTCTGATAAGGTTTTTCGCTCAAATCTTTGACTCAAAACAACTTGAAAAATATCGCCAGACTTAACATATTTTTTTGCTTTATTTACAATTTTTTCAAATTCACTTTTTTTAAAGTTAGAGATTGTAGGAAATGATTTTGTGACTAATGGAGTTCTAAATTCGTGATTTGAATGTAATAAATTTCCAATAGAATCAACTCTAGAATTAGCCTCAACAAAAAGTTCATTTAAATTTTCACTTTTTTCAAGATTGACGTTTGATACTACAATGGCGTCACCATTTAAGTGATCAAAAACTATTATGTCTTCAAAAAGCATAAATTTTGAATCAGGTATTTGTAAATATTTCGTTTTTTTAACTGGAACATTTTCGAAAAAATCAATCATTTCATATCCAAAGTAACCAACAATTCCTCCTGTAAAATGTGGAAGTTGATCTAGTTTTTGNCTTTTATNTGAATCATTTAAATTTTTCAAAAAATCAAANAANTTAGCATCTATTTTTTTTCGTTTACCATTAATAACCTCAAATAAAGACCTCTGGTCATATTCAAAAATCCTTGATGGATTTATGCCAACATAAGAATATCTACCATTTTTTTTTGCTTTCTCCACAGATTCAAGAATGAATCCGTAATCGGAGTGCATTGATAAATTTGCCCAAGCTGCAGTAGGTGTAATCGTATCTGCCATTATTCTTTTGAAAAAAGGCACAACTTTTCTTCCATCTTTTGCAAGCAAGTTAAATTCTTTTTTTGATAATTTATTTTTCATTTTATATAAAAAAAAACCCCGATAAACGGGGTTTCAAAATCTTGTTAACATGAACTTGGCTTACAAGACAGATCCCCCGACTTGAAAATACCATTTCCATGTTTTTGAGTTATTTTTCACGAGAAAATATTAAAACATAAAATAAAATTTTGCAAATACTTATTTTGATTTGAATACTAATTTTGATGATTTTGAAGAATTTATAGCATCATAAGTAAACATAAATGGCTTGAATTCTCCTCTATTATACATCTCTGTTTGATCACGATAATGTTTGGATCTAAATAATCCAGATTGCCCAGTTGGAAGTATGCTAAAACCATTATCAAAATCAGAAAAATCAATTATTCTTCTCATTGAGGAACCTGCTCGAACATCAAAAGGCTTGCTAACAGAATAGCTTGCAGCTCTAGGAGTCATTTCTGAACCTGCCATTGGAAATGGTCCAACACTAAAATTTATTAATCTTTGAACCAGAGGATCTGCATCTAAATTATGTTCATAAGTAACTTGATGAACATCTCCCCATAAAAGTTCTGATGGATTTCCATATTTATCTTTAAGAAAAATAAATGCGTCTTCAAAAGACTTGTTCACAATATCGTTAAGGGTCTCTTTTTTGATTGTTTTTACATTATCAACCCAAAGATTAGTCTCACCATCAAAAATGCTTCTAATTGCTTGCGTTCTTATATATTTAAGGCTATAAAATGTATCAAATGAACCATCACCAAAGCTCTGTAACTCATCTTGAAATATATTTTGAACAAGGTGAATATAAATTGCATGAAATGCAACAGCCCCTTTTGAATCTAATGATTCAACACCATCCCAATCTTTTAGCATTTCATATATTTTATCTGCGTTATCTGAAAAACCTAACGAATAGTTCTGAACAAAAAGTGGAGCGTATTGTTGGCCAAATGGAGCAGTTACTTCATTAAGAATAGACTTCATATCTTCAGTTGATAATTTTATGTCCGTGTTTAATCTCCTATCAATTTGAGTAGCTCTACTAGGATCAGCCCAATATCTGGATATATAATAAGGATATTCGTTGCCAACAATTTTATTATTTCCGTTTGAAATATATCCTTTTTCAGGATTAAAAGAGAATGGCATTTCATCAAAGGGNATGTATCCTTGCCAATCATACTTCGTTGTAGTTCCATCAAAAGGAACAAGTTTATCAGCATCAAGTCTGATAGGAATTTTTGTACTTGGTCTCCATCCAATATTTCCTTCTTTNTCAGCGTACGTCCAATTTTGTCCAGGAGCTCCAAANAACTTTGAAGCTTCATTAAAATCTTCCCAATTTTTTGCTTTTGCAAGCATAAATAAGCCAGTGGTTTCGTCAAACGCATCAAATTCTGTCCATCTAAATGATATAGCTTTATTCAAAGCTTTTGCGTCTCGATGTATTTCAGATATGATTGGACCTCTATGAGTAGATCTAATAATAATTTTACGCTTAGAACCTGATTTAAGAACCAATTCTTCTTCTTCAATCATTAAATCTCTCCATTCACCATCAACATAATATTGTGTTTGATCTTCGTTTAATGATTCAATATAAAAATCCATATCATCTGTCATGACATTTGTAAAGCCCCATCCTATGTTTTCATTATGTCCTATTACAGGTAAAGGAATACCATACAAACCATAACCTCCAAAATTGTAATTATTACTTTTTAAACGAATTTCATACCACCAAGGAGGTAAATTGTATGCAAGATGTGGATCATTAGCTAGCAAAGGCTTACCAGATTTGGTTTTTGTTCCAGAAACTGCCCATGCATTAGAACCGTAACCATCTCTATCAGTTTTTAATAAATTTCTCAAATTTTCANTATCGCTGGCATACTGCTTAAATGATTTTAGTAACACATCATTTGAAGAAATAGTAACAAAATTTGGATCATAAGATGGTAAAATTTCTGATAAATAATCTGGACCAAGTTGTTCATTAATTGCTCCAAAGAATAGTTCAGAATCCCATCCTCCTTGCAATTCCCAAGCCATCATTGTACTTAATGCAACAATATCAAGAGGTTCAAAAGTAGGAAGTTCATCTATTTGTAATAATTTAAATTCAAGCGGATATTCTGATGGAGATAAACTTTGGACATAGGCATTTATTCCATAGCACGTGTCTTCTAAGTGTGCGAGAATATCTGAAGGTACTTTGTTCAAAGTTTTTTGAGCAATTTTTTCAAAACCAAGTGTTCTTAAAAAACGATCTTCTGTAAAAAGTGTATCATTAACAACAGCACTAAGTTGACCTTTATATGCATATTTTAAAAAGGCCATTTGAAACAATCTATCTCTAGCACCCAAATAACCTGCTACTTTAAACATATCGGAATCGCTGACAGCAAAAACGCTTGGAACACCATAATCATCGAACAATACTTCCACATCATCTGATAATGAAAGCTCTTCATTTATGCCTTCATACGAAACTTCTACTGGACTCAAAAAAACATTTACAGCATAATTTATTATTATGAATAAAGAAATTATTAAAAATAGAATTTTATAGCGCGTCCCCATACTGAAAACTAACAAATAAATTATCTTTTTAAGAGAATTTTTTAAAAAAGTTAATTCATTAGATTTTTGCTAAAAAAATCTGCGGCAAATTTAAATGATTTTTCTCTAGCTTCCTCATTCCCACCCATTGTTGGTCCTCTTCCTGCNCAGGTCAATAATGCCAACTCTTGCATTGTGGGAGAATTAATTGGGATTTTCCAAAATTCACTTAAAAATAAGGTACCTTCATCATTCATTGGAAAGAAACAATCACCAAGTGTATAACCATGCCCAATTGTAGTTAACTCCATTTCTCTATCAAAAGAGTGGTGAGCATCTTCATAAATAGTAATATCTATGTTATGTGATAATCCACTTTCAATCAACTTATCTAAAAAATTCGTACATGCAGAAGCAGGTACCCAATCATCCAACTCGCCAATCAAAATATGCACTGGTGCTTGACTAAAAATCATAGATTCATCAGGATAAGGNTATGCTAAACANCCAGGATANATTGGTAAATGAGCAGCAAATCTAAANTCTCCATTATTGATAGCATTNATTAATGGNATCCAGGCAGAATANAGCGANACAGTGCCTCCNAANCTCCATCCTGTTATTCCANCNNTATTNATATCAATATTTGGATGTGTTGACAANGTTTCAAGCGCNAGNTAACTATCAAGAATCATCATTGCTGAAGTAACTTCTACCTGACTACCAACTGTAGANTGNANATCTCTACTATCNAAACTTTGTAATTGAAACGTAGCAAACCCTAATGAACGATACATTTCTAAATATTTTAAATGATGTGGACCCCAGTTTAAGCTGCCTGCAACTCCAACAATAAGGGGGTATTTTTTTTCTGTATCAAAATCTGCTGGAAATCCTAAGATTCCAGTAACAATTTGTGTTTCTTGATTATCAAGATCAGTAATTACCTCTTCAAAAGAAAATGGATTTCTACTCTCAAAAACAATGGTTTCATTTAACGCTTCCTGAGCTATAATCTGAGAAAAAATTAATAGTAGTAATATTTTTTTCATGATTTCTCCAATAATTGTAAATANGATTTAAATAGTAATCCACCTCCACCGCTATAACCTACAAGCTCTCCATTACTTCCAACAATTCTATGACAAGGAATAATAATAGGTATTTTATTGGATCCNCTNACTCTNCCNACTGCTCTAGCANATTTNGGNTCTTTNATTTTTTCAGCAANCTGNTTATAACTTTTTNTTTTTCCATAAGGAATTTTGGACATTTCCTTAAAAACTTTTAATGAAAACTCTGAACCTTCAATATGAANTGGAATATCAAATTTTTTCAATCTCCTTTGAAAGTAAGCATTCAACTGATTTTGAACTTCTTTAGCAAATTTTGAGGTTGTATTATTTGAAATTTTTAGCGATAGCTGCTTTTCAATTAAATTATTTTTGCTATCTGAGAAAGAAAGATTATATAGTTTGTTTTTACTATAAGTAATTCTAAAATGATAATGAAGATTATCGACCTGAAAAATTTTTTGATTCATGAATTAATTAGTATCTTAAAATAAATCTGCTACCACATTTAGTGCATTTTGCAAGAAAACTAATNTANTCATACCACTTGGTTCTTACCCAAGTATGTTTGCATTTTAAACATTTCATAATTTTTAAAATTTAAGTATTTTCTTCAAAAAAACTATATAATATCAAAAATAATGAACCCTAAAATACTAAAAATTATCATTGCTGGAATGGCCATTTGTNTTGTCTTTTTATCGTACAAATTCAATGAAGTAAATAACGATTTAAAGAAATATAAAGAGTATTATAAAGACTTATCAATTATGTATCTNAATGAAGTAATTGAANCTCCTAAACTTGAAGCGCCATCAGCTGAAGATATGAAAGTNACAACAATAGATTTTGATAGCAANATGNTNCAATTCTCCGATCTTGAAAATAATATTTTNACTNTTCAAAATTTTAAGGGNAAAAATCTTTTTATCAACTATTGGGCAACTTGGTGNAATCCNTGTTTAGCNGAAATGCCNTATATGGCTGAGCTGTATGAAAANTACAAANATGAAGAAGATATTATATTTTTATANTTATCTAGAGAAAAATTAGAGANAATAAAAAANTATNTACCAAAAGANGAAAGTCTTCAANAACTGCCAATTTACAAGATTATCACAGATGATGAATTCTTTGCAACTTCAGGTATTCCTACTACCTTCATTGTTAATTCTGATGGAGAAGTTATAGTAAAGGATCTTGGAAGCGCTTTTTGGAATGATGAATCTGTTTTCAAATTTATTGATAACCTCATTGGTAAAAATGAAATCTGATATTTCAATTAACACAGATGATTCCTTTCCATACCTTGGAAATGGAATTCAGTTTAATGAACATTTATTTGGTCTAGATTTTGATGCAAACTTAATTCAACAAACATCAGAATTGATATGGCAACCTAATTCAACCTTGCCATACTCAACCCTTCAAACACTTCCAGCTCCTTACAACATATTATCAGATATTGCACTTGAAATGACAGTGCACAACAATTCAAAAATAGGTTTAATTGGACAGAATGTACTTTTTGATGAAGTAAAATTAATTGATGATGGATTAATGGATAAATTTATTTTAGATATACAAAATCATATTGCTAATCCAACAAAAGAATCAGCTGAATTAATTGCAAACGTAAGGTGCTGGTCCTCATGGTTAGCAAATGGAATTAAAATTGAGCCAATCTATAACGGTAAAAAGAAAGCATGTTCATTTATTCCATGGCCATTGTCAGGATTGCTTTTACTATCTTCAAGAATTACAGGTCAACAACCTGAATTTGAGTATGCTGCAGATTATGTATTACGTTCTGGAATTCTTCCAGATCAAGAATTAGATAATTATGATGATTTAAGTAAAAATATAGATTATATAAGGTCAATTAAGCCTTTAGTTGCTTTCCATGATTTTGATGGAAATGAACAAGGATTCAGAATGACACATCTCGCGATGGAAAGAACATCTAATATGTTAATTGAAAATGCTCTTTTTGCAGCTGAAGGGGTAGATATTAAAGAAAATCTTGAAAAAATTGAATTAGCTACAATGCAGTCTAATCAATTATTTAATGCGATGTGGAAAGTAAGTGAACCATTACTTTACAACAAAGAAGTAAGGATTTTTATTCAAGGCCTCTTTGGAAATCAAGGAAGTATCTATCCTGAACAGGGTTTATTTTTTGAAAATTGTGGAGATATATTTAACGAAAATTATGACTCTAAAGGTTGCTATTTATCAAATTTACATGGCCAAACTGGTGCAAACAGCTCATATCATCCTATCGCAGATGAAATTACTGGCGTTGGTAATCATACTCACGCATATATCGCAGATGAAATAGTTGATAAATCTATGATCAAAGGAGTGTTAGAGAAAGGATATGTAAGCTCTGACGATTTACCAAAAAATGTTGAAGTTGATTCACTAACAAAATTACTAAAATCATTTAGAGTTGGATACAGACCTCCTGCACATCATGCCATGATTGTTAAAACAAGAAATATTATTCAAAACTCAAATTATTTTTCAAAAATCGAATCTAGTAATGATAATAAAAAAATCTTAGCAAGTGCAGTAAGATGGATTATTCAGCATCGAATAGATCATTATAAAATGGTTGTTAGTTACATTCTTAGAGCACCGGATCCTTATAAACATCAAACAAAAGCCAAAGGTACTGGAGGATCTCCTACTCCTACTTTCCTTCCAAAAATGTTTACTCACAGCATAGATAGATTACAGAGTTTGGTGGAAAATGAAAATTTACCATGGGCAGATAAGCTTATTAATATTACGTCAAATCACGAAACTGCAATGCAAAAATTCCAAAAAATTGCAATGCAATCTAAAAATTAAAAATTATCTGTAACTAAATGCTTCATGAAGAAATCAGCCATCTTCTTATAAAGATGGTATCTATTTTTCCACCCATCAGCTGGATAATCTTCGCTTAAAAAATTGTTATTTGACATTCCATGATTAGCATTTGAATAAATAAACATTTCCATATCTTTACCTTGTTCTGCATACGCTTTAGCAAGCTTTATCGAATGCTGATGATGAACATTATCGTCTGCATTTCCATGTATCTGAAGTAGATGTCCTTTGGCTTTATCTACATGCGTAAATACTGAGGCATTTTTATATCCTTCTGGATTTTCTTCTACTAATCCCATATATCTTTCTGTCCAAATTGTGTCATACAGTAACGGCTCTACATTTGGAGCAATAGATATACCAGCTTTGAAATAATCGCTGGCTAGAGTCATACACATGTTCGTCAAATAACCACCTCCACTCCAGCCCCATATTCCGATATTATCACCGTCAACGTAAGGAAGACCTTGTAAATATTTTGCTGCTTCAATATGATCCTTTACAAGATATTTTCCATAATCACCATAAGCCAAATCTTTAAAAGCTTTTCCTCTTCCGCCTGTACCTCGGTTATCAAATGAAAAGATGATATAATCTCTGCTGGCAAAATATTGATGCAATATATGATTTCCTGCACCCCATCTATTAGATACTAATTGCGATCCTGGCCCTCCATAATTATACAAAATAACTGGGTATTGATTCATTGGATCGAAATTATGAGGATATGTAATTAAAGCATTAAGTCTTGTACCGTCTTCCGTAAAAATATTAATAAGCTGAGGATAAGTTAATCCAAACTCATCAAATTTTGATTTATCAGTATCCCTCAAGAGTCTTACATTTTTTCCATTTTGATCTTTTAAAAAAGTTTTAGGTGGAATAGTAAAGCTTGAATAATTATTAATGAAATAATTTAAAGTTGGAGAAAACGATGATGAATGAGATCCTTTTTCTTTTGTAATTCTTTTGAGTCTAGAACCATTTAATCTTACGGAATATATATGATTTTCTGTTTCGGTCTCTTTTTTAGCAGAAAAATATATAATATTCTTAGCGGTATCAATTGCATTTATACTATTAACTTCCCATTCTCCTCTTGTAATTTGATTTATTGGTCTACCGTCTGACCGATTGCGATAAATATGTTTATAACCATCTTTTTCTGATATCCATATAAGTTCTCCATTTTCCATTATTGCAAAACTAAATCCACCTCTGCTTGCCCAAGTAGCATTATTAGGAGGTGTAAAAAATGATTTTTTATCAATCCATGAATCATTTGAGTCATTTAATATTAATTCGCCACTATTAGTTGCAAAATCATATTTGTATAAATTCCAATCATTTTGCTTCCTATTCAAAGTAGCGAAGTAAAGATTTGATGAATTTGCTTGCCAAATGATATCGGGAATATAATATGCAGTATCTGGTAAATTGATAGATCTGTATTCTTTATTTTTTAAATCTAATATACTAATTGAAACAAGAGGATTATCTTCTCCGGTCTTTGGATACCTGATGTACTTAACAACCGGATATTGTGCTTCATAATCAACCAAAGCATACTCTTTAACGTACGTTTGGTCTTCTCTAATAAACGCAATATATTCACTATTAGGACTCCATTTATATGAATCATAAGTACCAAATTCTTCCTCATAAACCCATCCAAAATGTCCGTTTAAAATATCTTCACTTCCATCATATGTAAGCTGTTCTTCAACTTCATTAATTAAATCAAAAAGGTATAGATTATTATCATTTCGAACGAATGCTAGCTTATTAGAATCTGGAGAAAATTTTACATTTCTTAAACTATCAGGATCAGTAGTGACAGGGGTCAAAGATTCTGACGATATATCGTACACATAATATGAACCATAAGACGAATGTCTCCATAGTTTTACTGAATTCTTTTTCAAAAGTAACTTTGTTTGATCTGGACTAAACGAATACGAAAAATTGCTAATGATATTCTTTTTGACTGTAAAAGCTTTTAAAGTATCATTNGAAGCAAGATTATANTCATAAAATTCTAACCCTTCATCACCTCTTTCCGAAAAATAATATGAATCAGAACTATTCTTCCAATCATATCTTCCAATTGATTCAGTTCTAAATGTACCATCAAGTACACTTTTTAAAGATATTTTATCTTGTGCCAAAAGCGCACTAAACATTAAAATAATAGTTAAGTATTTATATCTCATATTTTTGAATATATAGATTTTTAATGAAAATAATCTAATAGTTTATGGAACAAACCAACCCATCGAATCATAAACTATTCCAACCGAAACGAATCCTTGGATAGCAAAAAGTACTCCTGTTAATACTAAGCCCAATACTGAACCCATAACACCATTGTTTGCAGCATAACCAAAAATAGTAGTTGGTTTATAAATCAACTCTTTATAATTGATAGATTCATCTACTTGCTGCAATAAGGCTTTTGCGCTCGATAAATCGTTAATTCTTTCCTCTCCCTTACCAGCAAGCTTGAGCTCCCAAATTTCTTCTTCAATAATGAAAAGTTCATTTCTGATAAAATCCCTATGCTTTGCGCTAAGAGATTGTAGTTGAATGGCTTTTGAAATTGCAAATAAGCAAATAATTGAAACAGCAACAATTACTGTTCCAATTAAATACACTGTGGAAATATGGTGCTTCATTCCTGTCCATACTATCAGATTTAATATTCCAACACATAACAAGGAATAAAAAATTAAAATTGAAGTATAACCCTGAATTCGAAGATAATATGTTTCACCAAACGATCGTAAAACATTTCTCATGTTCATCCAAGCAAACACATTGACTCTTTTTTGTAAATCGACAAAAATTCTATCTTCTTTTTTATCTTTATAAAAACTTTTAAAAATTGAAGAAAGTTTTAAACCAGGGTAAGACACTAGCTCCCCTAATTTCTTTGATGTAGCATATCTTCTCTCATAGTCTGCTGCACAAACCATTCCAAACATCATAAGTTGAAATCCATTGAAAAGTCCAAGAAGAGTTGCTACTGAAATAATTTTTTCTTGTGGAGTAACTCCAAATAAGTCCATTCCATAAAAATATTTTGACAAGAATGCTGCTGCAGGTAATAATAACATACATAAATATGTCAATTGCTGCATATATTTGAGCGCAGGTAGTCTATAAACTGAATTAATTATATTGTAAAGAATAAACCCGGAAGGAAGTTCATTTTCTTTTGTTGAACTTGTAGAAGATGGAAATAGTTCATTATTTGACTCATTAATTAATTTATCTCTTGTTTCTTTGCTTGGTTCAAATGGAATTCCTTGTAAACAAATATCATTTTCATCCATAGCAATAGTTAATTCATCTTCTATTAATCCTGGAAACTCCCATGGGCGCATCCATCCTTGAGCAATTAATCTTCTGACAGTTTTATTATCATCCCAATCTGGAGCCGGTAAACATAAACGCTCTAAATCTTCCGGTCTAAAATATCCATACTTAGTAGCAATAATTAATCTTCTAAAAAATAAAAGCAAGTAAGCTAGGATCATGTGAAATGGATCAATATTGAGAATCAGCTCTTTTTCTGAAAAAAGTGCTAAAAATAGCCCGATATTCATTAACCAAGATGCAGGATAAATAATCAACCAATTATTACGAATTGTCGTTAAAGAATGGTGTTTTGTGGATATTGCAATTAACTGTCTATTTTGAGAAACATGCCATGCTCTAGAAAGAGATCCTTCAAGGAATATTGCTGCTAATGGAGAAAAAATAACTGGAGGTAAATTTTCATATATCAAAGATTTCCAAAATGCTTTCCATGAAAAGCTTACCGGAGAATGAAATTTATCTACTGTTTTATTTTTTGACGCACTTCTTAATTTTGCAGCTTGATACGGTGAATCTATTCCAGAAATAAATTTTTCATCATCTTCATTTGATGGCTTTCTTAGACTCAAGAATGATTGAATTTTCTGTATTGTTTTACTCATGTTTTTTTGAAAGTGATTCAATTTAAAGTATTTTTCAAAATTCTATTATCAATTTTTTAATAGATTTGCATAAACATTGATGCTGTCATAAATTCGCTTGCTATGGGTCTTATAACAAACATGAGAAGTAGAATGCAAGTAGTAATGTGGACTATTTTAGTCCTCTTTGTTACAAGCATGGCAATTGGCGGTTTAGTCGGTGGTGCAAGCATCACTGACATTTTTAGTGGTCGTCAAGGTAATGAAGTTGGTTCATTAAATGGAAAACCAATATTATTTGAAGATTTTAATCAATTAGTTTCTAACGAAATTAATAGAATGGATCAGCAGTCTGGTCGTTTAATTTCAGATGAGGAAAGAGAATATATAAGAGCTGTAGTTTGGGAAAGATTGATTGCTGATTTAATTATTCAAGAACAAATCGTAGAGAACAAAATTGTGGTTGGCGATGAAGAAGTTCTTTTTCAAATGAAAAACAACCCTCCCCCATTTTTACAGAATTCAGATGCTTTTCAATCATTTGGAAGGTTTGATTTAGAAAAATATTTAGATGCTGTATTAAATCCTGGACAAATCGACTGGAAACCAATTGAAGATTTCATGCAAAATGTCTATTTGCCAAGCTACAAATTACAGCAATATATTACAAATTCAGCTGCTATTTCTTCGAGTGATGTTCTAGAAGATTACAAAAAAAGATTTCTGGATTATAAAATTGAAGTTCTTCACGTNACTGANAAAGCAATCGATCAAGATTTTTATAATGGATTGTTGACAGATAGACCATCTGATGATGAATTAAGAAATATTTATAATGAAAATATTTCTGAATATGAACAACCTGAATTAAGGTATTTAAAATATGTTAAATGGCCAATAACTTCTAATGCAACAGATTCATTACGAGTTAAACTTGAAGCAGAAGATTTAATTTTTAGACTAAATGATGGCGAAGATTTTGCCTTATTAGCCAATACATATACGCAAGATCCTAGTAATAGTGCTGACCCTCAAAACTTAAAAGGCGGAGACCTTGGATGGTTCAATAAAGGTCAGTTGCTGCCTGAATTTGAAATAGCATCCTTTGAAGCTGAAAAAGGTTCAATTGTAGGTCCAATTTTAACTCAATATGGGTATCACGTTATAAAAGTAAATGATAAGCGTACCGTTGAAAGTAACGAGCAGGTTAATGCCTCTCATATTCTTTTAACCATTCAACCTGGAAGAGGTACTGAAAACGAACTCAAAGATATTGCAAGCATTTTTGCGCTTGAAGCAACTGAATTTGGATTTTTTGTGTTAGCTGATTCCTTAGGATTGGAAATTCAAGATTCTAATGGTCTAAGAAAAGAGTCAATTTTTGTTGATAATTTTGGTGTAGGAAGAAGCGCAGTTAATTTTGCATTTAACAATGTTGAAGGTTCAACTTCTGATGCAATTAAAAATGATAATTTCTATGGAGTATTTTTCCTAGATAAAGTTGATAAAGAAACACTTATATCTTTCGAAGATGTTAAAGAAGATTTAAAGAACGAATTTTTATCTGAGTTCAAAAAAAATCACATAAAAACTTTAGCCGAGTCTATTAAAGATGATAATCAGGGCGAAATGAATCTTTCAGAAATATATCAAGAAAATGAAAATTTAGAATACGTTGCTGAAACAAATTCAGCTTTAATTGGTAGCTTTGAATCTATTGGTAAAAGTAACTTCATAGTTGGAGCTCTAGCTGACGCTAAAGAAGGTGATATCCTTGGCCCACTACCAACTTTAAGAGGTCAAGCATTTTTAAGAGTGATTGATATTAGCGACGTTGTAATGAGTGATTTTGAAGAAAAGAAAGATTCTATAAAATTTAGTTTACTTATCGATAGACAAAATGCTATTTGGGGTAATTGGCTGCAAGCATTAAGAGANAATGCTGATCTTAANGATTACAGATACGATTTTTATTAATCTTCTCGAAAAACACCAAGNTTATCATATCTCGAAACTCTAGATTCTAAGAAATCATTGCTCAAGTTTTTTTGCAGTTCTTTTATTTCACTTAAAATTGTTTCCTTAAGAATATCTGCGGTTGAATCAAAATGTCTGTGTGCCCCGCCAGAAGGCTCGTAGACAATCATATTACAAATATCATGTTCCATCAAATCTTTTGGAGTAAGCTTTAGGGATTTAGCAGCTTCTGGTGCTTTTGAGGAATCTTTCCATAAAATAGATGCACAACCTTCTGGACTTATAACAGAAAACCATGTATTCTCAAGCATAATCATCTTATCGCAAAGCCCGATTCCTAATGCACCACCACTAGCTCCTTCTCCAATTACAATTGATAAAATTTGAGTTTTAATTGAAGCCATTTCAAAAAGATTATTTGCTATAGCATACCCTTGTCCCCTTTCTTCAGCTCCAATTCCTGGGTCAGCGCCAGGAGTGTCAATCAAAGTAATGATAGGTAATTTAAATTTCTCAGCTAATTTCATAACTCTCAATGCTTTTCTATAGCCCTCAGGTTTCATCATCCCAAAATTCCTAAAAATATTATCTTTGGTGTTTCTTCCTTTTTGTTGACCAATTATGGCGACCTTCATTTCTTCGATGATTCCAATTCCTGCAACAACAGCGTTATCATCTGAAAAAGCTTTGTCTCCATGCAATTCTGTGAAATTATCGCACCAAGCGTTGATGTAATCAAGGGTATAAGGTCTATTTGGATGTCTGGCTAGTTGGACAGTTTCCCAAGGAGATAAATCTGCAAAAATTTCTTTTTCCAAATTTTCCCTTTCAACAATTAAATCTTTTAATTGTTTTGAATCAGATTCTGATGTTGTCAATCTTTCAATTTCAAAATCTAAATCTTTTAGCGGTTTTTCAAATGGTAAATAATGTCTTTTCATCTTTTTAACCTTAGCAATCTCCATAGACCAAAAATCCAAACCTTAAATACTGCCTCTATCATTACAGCCTTACTCATTTTTGATTCTCCAACTGTTCGNTCTGTAAAAACTATAGGATGCTCAATCAACTTACAACCTTTTTGAAAAGCTCTAAAAGAAGTCTCAATTTGAAAACAATATCCCTGTGAAGAACATTCCTGAAAATTAATTCTATCTAAAGTATCTTTTGTCCAACCCTTGAATCCAGCTGTCAAATCTTTAACAGGAACACCAGTAATTAATCTTGCATAAATATTAGCAAAATAACTGATGTACAACCTTCTGATAGGCCAATTAATTACTCTCAAACCTCCTTCATACCTACTACCAATAACGAGATCATTGCTTTCCAATAAATTCAACATAGGATTAATTTCTTTAGGATCGTGAGATAAGTCTGCATCCATTTGAATTATTTTTTGATAGTTATTTTTTAAGGACCATGAAAAACCTTCAACATATGCTGAGCCCAAACCTTTTTTTGATTCACGCTCAATTATAAAAATTTTTTCATTATTTAAATCTTTAACAATTTTTGCAGTTCCATCAGGAGAATTATCGTCAATAATAAGAATATTTAAATCATCTCTTTGAGCTAAAACTAAATTGATAGTTTTAACAATATTTTTTGATTCATTGTAAGTTGGCAGGATAACTAAGTTTTTCATTTAATTTATATCTATTGTTTTAGCAATCATTTCCATTTGGCGCATATAAAATGCTTTTTTTCCTCCAGGATTAAAAACTATATAACTTATATAAAAGGTTCTATCATTTTCATAATCATAAAAAATATATCCTTGAAAAGGACCACCTTTAGCATCATCAATTGATTCCCATAAACCAAAAACTTTATAAGCTGATTCATTATTGAAATCATCAAATTCAATATTCAAATAATCTTGATTATATCTAATAGAACTAAAATGCTCTTGAGGAAATTCTTGAAGATATTCTAAAGCATCTTCCTTGCTAAAATGATTTCCGTCTCTCCAGTTGACAGCAATCCATCTAAATGGAAGTTCTTGTCCAATCCAAAAAAATGATTTATCACTGTCATTTTTTATCAATTCCCATCCCCATGGAATTTTCATTGTCCAATCATATGAGCTATAGATTTCTGACTCTAGTTCTTCCTGTCTTTCATTTTCTAAGAAATATTGAGCTTGTTTTTTGAAAAAATTTTCATCGAATTGCTGTTTTATAAAAGTGCTATTCTGAACTAGGTAATCGTTTATTTGCTCATAATCATTACCACTTATTATCATAAATAATTGATTTTTAGCGAATTGATTTCTTGATAAAATTAAAGGAATATCATTTAGTGTTTTATTAAATGCGCTTTCTCCTAATAAATCTTTGGTTAGCTTTGTTGCAGGATTTAGCTCATAATCACCAATAGATGCAATTACAAGATTTGTCTGAGTTTTAAGCGCTGAAAAGCTCTCTGGTTCAGCAAATTTAATATTATAGAATAATTCAGGAGATGGTGTTAAAAGAGTGTCATTGAAAACAATGGATAATAAAGAACCTATTTTTTCTCTATCTTCCTTTGCAGCAAGGACAACAATATCATCGTTTCCACCAATAGAATCTCGTTTATAGTCACAGGCTTGTGATGTAAATACAAATATTAAAATAATTAATATTCTATTCATTTCTAATCCTTTGAAACTCATAGATAACAACTAAGATAATTGATAATAGCAAAAAGGCTATCATTGGCTCCCAAGTGATAAAAGGATATCTAACAAATCTATCACTTGCAGTCGGTGGTGGCTGAACCACAGAGTCTTGAGTGCTTATATTTGCGGCATATTCAATTGACGTATTTCCATGTGGATTATAATAACTTAAATCAATCTTTGACGATGATGATTCTGAAAAGTCATTAATAATTCCCTGAAAAAATGTTAGACCATTTTGGTCTCTAACTTTTTCAATAGAAAAACCTTCAGCATTTACAATAAAATCTTCTGAAGCAAAAGGTATTTGAACTCCCAGAATAAAGGTTTTAATTGTTTGATTCGACCCAAAATTATATGAAAATTTTCTTGGACCGGGATCTTTGATAAATCTATCTAAAAATAAATAGATAGTGTGATTTCCATCCTGATTGATAGCTTGTAAAGAATTTTCATTTGTTTTCAAAATTTGTTCAAATTCTAATCCATCTCCAGAAACTGTATAAAGCACAGAATCTATATCTGAAGATACTGGGAATTCAATTACATCACTTCCAAATTTATCAAACTTATATTCTATTGCCACCCCAGGATAAGAGAATTCAGGATAAATTGTAACAGATAACGTATCTATAGTTGTTTGAGCAAAAATTTGGCTTATCACCATCAAATAAAAACATATTTTTTTCATAGGCTAAGTTAATTGAAAAATAACAAATAAATCATAAAATGCATGAGTTAAAGCAACAATACCGAAACCACGGTTTATATATATCAATGATAAATAAACACCTGCAATAAACCTCAAGGTAAATGATAATGGGGTAAATGACTCGATTCCAATATAATGAAATGATGAAAATAGAATTGAACTAAAAATAATTGATAGAATTAAGGAAGAAGATTCATTGGTTTTGAAAATGAATGAAAATGATTTTGTTAAAATAAATAATAGNAAAAAACGGAAAATAAGCTCTTCATACAACCCTGCCCCAATAGATAAAATGATATTATTGATTACATTAATTGTCGAACCCTGAATTAGATAGATATTTTGAAGAACTAACAATAAAATACCTGCATAAAGCAAAGATTCTATAATCATAATTGAAATATATTTTATGGATATATCAAACGTTTTAAAATTTTTTCTTTGATTGAAGAGAATAAAAAAAAGTACAATGATAAAAATAGAACTAGCTGCATAGTATCCGTTCAATCCTAGCATTTTAATAAATTCTTCAATTAAAACATCTGCTCCATTTTTAGAAAGCGATATGTCTGCTTGGAACAAAAAGAAAATCCCAATTTCATAAATTATAAAGAGAGGTAAAGTGACAAGTAAGCTATAAAATAAAGATTTAGATTTAAAAAAATAGTCAGAAAACATACTATATTTTAAGAACTGCCAATAGGGCTTCTTGAGGAACTTCAACCCTTCCAATCATTCGCATTCTTTTTTTACCCTTTTTCTGCTTTTGAAGTAACTTATTTTTTCTAGTAACATCTCCACCATAAAGCTTTTCAGTAACGTTTTTTCTAAATGGAGCAATATTAGTTCTTGCAATAACCCTTGATCCAATTGAAGCTTGAATAGGGATCTGGATTTGATGCCTTGGAATTAACTCCTTTAACTTCTGGCACAAGGCTAAACCTCTATGATAAGAGTCTTTCTTGGCACATATCATTGATAATGCATCAACCGGTTCTTTATTTATTAAAATATCTAGCTTATCGAGCTTGCTAGTTTGATATTCTTTAAATGTGTAGTCAAAAGAAGCGTAACCTTTTGAGCCAGATTTCATTTTATCATAGAAATCAAAAAGAATTTCACCTAAAGGTAGTTCATATATAAGTTGCACCTTTGATTTAGATAAATATTGAGTGGATTTGTATTTCCCTCTTTTCTCTTCACATATCTTCATTACATTGCCTATATAATCAACAGGGGTAAGAATTTCTGCTGTAACAATAGGCTCCATTAAACTTTCAAGGAATTTCGGTTCAGGCAATAAAGCAGGACGTTGAACCTCAACTTGAGAACCGTCTTTTAGATTAGCCAAATATTTTACATTTGGACTGGTTGTAACAATTGAAAGATCAAACTCTCTTTCCAATCTTTCTTGAATGATTTCCATNTGAAGNAACCCAAGGAATCCACANCTATAACCAAAACCAAGNGCATCACTTACCTCTGGTTCAAAAGATAACGAAGCATCATTTAGCTTAAGTTTTTCAAGTGCAGTTCGTAAATCGTCATAATCTCCTGCATCCGATGGAAAAAGACCTGAAAAAACCATAGGTTTTATCTTTTGAAATCCAGGTAAAGGGTTTTTACAAGGCTTGTTAAAATTTGTAACTGTGTCTCCAGCCAAAACATGTTCAATATCTCTGACATTCGCTATTATATATCCTACTTCCCCAGCTTTAATGGAATCTGCTTTTTTTCTTTCGATAACAAAATGGCCTACCTCATCTACATCATAGTGTGTGTTATGGGCAAAAAACTTAATTCTACTACCTTTTTTTAATGAACCTTCGTATACCCTTACATAAGCAACAACTCCTCTATATCTATCATATATTGAGTCAAAAATTAAACCTTTAAATTCTTCATTTTTTGGTTCATCTGGAGGAGGAATTTTATTAATAATTGTAGTTAAAATATCTTCTATTCCCTCTCCTGTTTTAGCGCTTGCTAGTAAAATATCATCCTTTGAACAACCAACTAATTCAATAATTTGAGACATAACATTTTCTATGTCGGCATTGGGCAAATCTACTTTGTTTATAACAGGAATAATTTCTAAATCATTATCAATAGCTAGTAAATAATTTGTGACAGTTTGAGCTTCTATGCCTTGAGCTGCATCTACAATCAACAATGCACCTTCACTTGCAGATAATGTTCTTGAAACTTCATAAGTAAAATCAACATGGCCTGGTGTATCAATTAAATTTAAAATATGTCCATTATAATCAATTCGAATTGAATGACTTTTAATGGTAATACCTCTTTCTCTCTCAAGTTCCATATTATCTAAAACTTGATTTTGCATCTTTTTCTTTGAAATGGTTCCAGTATGCTCAAGAAGTCTATCGGCAAGTGTGGACTTACCATGATCTATATGTGCAATAATGCAGAAATTTCTTATAGGTTTTGTCGTACTACTCATTAAAATGATTTACAATTGGAATTCGTCTTCCAATACCGAAAGCTTTTTTACTTACTCTTAGAACGGGAGCAGCTTGTCTTCTTTTATGTTCATTAATATCTATCTTCTTTTTCAGACTTAAATATTGTTCATTTTGCTCATTTTCATCTCCGAAAATAATTTTATCAACAATTGGACTAATTAAATCATAATCAAATGGATCAACCTGATTGGGGGCAAGCTCTGCTGATGGTTCTTTATCTATAATATTTTTAGGAATAATTTCATTGTCTTTATTAATCCACTTCGAAAGCTCATATACTTCAGTTTTATTTAAATCTCCGATAGCTGATAACCCACCACTCATATCTCCGTATAAAGTACAATATCCAAGCGCCAATTCTGTTTTATTTCCTGTTGATAAAACTAAGGATCCAAACTTATTTGAAAATGCCATTAAAATATTACCTCTAATTCTTGATTGAATATTTTCTTCAGCTACATTTGGATTTGACCCATCAAAATGTACATTCATAACATCTAAATAGGCTTGAAATAAGCTATCAATATCTACTGTTTTAAAATTTGTATCAAGATTTTTAGCTAATTGTTTCGCATCACTTTTACTATGATCACTTGAAAACCTTGAAGGCATTGAAATCAAAGATACATTTTCTGAACCAAGAGCATCTACAGCAAGACAAGCTACTAGAGCCGAATCAATACCTCCACTTAGTCCAATAACAGCTTTTTCATGTCCTGTTTTTATGAAATAATCCTTTATTCCTAAAGATAATGCCTTAAATAACTGTTCATTTGGAGAAATTTTTTCAATCGATTCTTTTGAATTGAGATCAGTTATTAGAATTTGTTCTTCAAAACCATTAGCAATATCAATTAATTCCGATTCGCTGTTAAAAACCATCGAGAAACCATCAAAAATCAATTCATCTTGGCCACCAACAAGATTGCAATAAATAAATGGACAATTTGCATCCTTATATTTGGTTTGAATTAATTTCATTCTGTCATTTTTTCTATCTTTTGCAAAAGGAGAAGCTGAAATATTGATAATTAAATCAGGATTATTTTCTATAATCTCCTCTGATATTTTTCTTTCATATTCATCTTCCCATAAATCTTCACAAATTTGTAACGCAATTTTGTAATCAGAATTATTTACTTTTAAGTCAAATATTCCAATAGAATCACCGCTATGAAAATATCTTCTTTCATCAAATACATCATAATTTGGTAAATGAATTTTATGATATTTATAAACTATTTCTCCACCTTGGCACACAGCAGCTGCATTGAATTTTTTATTATCCTCAAAATCAACATAACCAAAAATGCATGGAATGGTTGTTGACTTAGTAAGCTCATTCAAGCAAGAAATATTTTGACTAATAAATTCTTTATTATTGAGTAGATCTTGAGGAGGATAACCTGTTATGGACATTTCTGGAAAGACCACTAGGTCTGCACCTTTCTCTACTGCGTATTTATAGTTTTTAGAAATTATATCAATATTTTTTTGAAAATTTCCTAATGTAGGGTTTATTTGACAAACTGCAACATTTAATGCTTTAGACACTTATCTACTTCCTCAATTAAAGAATCTATAGTTTTAACTTGAATTGATTTTGGAATATCCCAACTATTATAAGCAATTAATTGCTTTTCTTGAGCTAATGTGAAGGCTATTTCACTAAGTGTTCCATAGGCTCCAGAAATTGCAACACCTAAATCGCAATTATAGCTAATTAAGGCATTTCTAGTTATATCCAATCCAGTTGAAATTGGAATACTGAGATATTCATTTCCAGTTTTAAAATCTTTGTCTTTTAAAATTCCAATACATGTTCCACCACCGAGTGATACGCCTTTAGCAATAGCTTCCATTACACCTTCACCGCCACCGCAGAAAACTAACCAATTTTTTTCGGCCATTCGTTTCCCAATTTCTAAGGTATCATTATAAATTTCTTCTGTAATAAACCTTCCTCCAAAAACAGCAATTCTTCCATCAAATTTCATTATGGCTCCAGTCTTCCCATTGTTCTTGGAAAAGGAATGGTTTGTCTTACATGATCTATTCCACATATCCATGAAACTGTTCTTTCAAGCCCCAATCCAAATCCGGAATGAGTAACTGAACCATATTTTCTTAAGTCTAAATACCACTTAAATGCGCTTAAAGGCAGTCCATGATCTTCTATTCTCTTAACCAAAGTGTCGTGATCATCTTCTCTTTGTCCCCCACCAACTATTTCACCATAACCTTCTGGCGCAATAACATCTACCCCTAAAGCAAGTTTGTCAGAATCNTCTCTTTTCATATAAAAAGCTTTAGTTTCATGAGGCCAACTATGTATCATCACAGGGCTATCAAACTTTGAGGCAATCAATTCTTCATCCGGTGCTCCAAAATCACTTCCGTACTTAAATTCTTGGCCATTATCATGTAAGAGCTTAACAGCTTCATCATAGGTTATTCTAGGAAATGGGGATTTTACTTTTTCGAGCAATGTAATATCTCTTTCCAAAATTTTTAATTCTTCTTTACAATTTTCAATACTTTGAGAAACAATATGAACAATAAATTCCTCAATCAAATCCATATTATCTTGTAAATCATAAAATGCCATCTCAGGTTCTACCATCCAAAATTCTGTTAAATGTTTTCTCGTTTTTGATTTTTCAGCTCTAAAACATGGACCAAAACAATATGTTTTTCCAAAGGCCATTGCCCCGGCTTCCTGATATAGTTGTCCACTTTGAGTTAAATAAGCTGTTCTATTAAAATATTCAGTTTCAAATAAAGTAGTAGTGCCTTCAACGGCATTTCCAGTAAACATAGGTGAGTCAATTAACACAAAATCTCTTGCATCAAAAAAATCTCTAATTGATTTAATTACGTTTTGACGAACTTTCATGATAGCGTATTGCTTCTTTGATCGTAACCAAAGGTGTCTATTATCCATTAAAAAGCTAACTCCGTGCTCTTTCAAAGCGATCGGATATTCTTCAGCAATATGAATTACTTCCATATCTTTTACTAGAATCTCAACCCCCAAATCAGAACGAGAATCCTCTTGAACAATTCCCTTAACAGTTACAGATGATTCTTGAGTAAGACTAGATTCAAGTTCAAAAACATCAGAAGAAACATCATTGCTTGTAATAACGCATTGGACAAAACCTGTACCATCTCTAACGATTGCAAACCAAATTTTTCCAACTGATCTGAGATTGTAAATCCATCCATTTAGCTGAACTTGTTTTCCTATTAAATCTTTTAATTTATTAATTGATATATCTTTCATTTTCTTTACCACGTAGAGAGGATTGAATTTACAACATCTGATGCAATTTTGTTAATGGCAATATTAATTGCCAACTCTCTTGAATCTCCAAATTCATCATCATCATTTTCATCAAGAATCCCGTCGTTATCATTATCTATTCCATCNGAAGAAGGATCATTATTTANACTATAATTTCCNAAACCTGTAAAAGTTTTTTCAATTAAATTTTTTTCATTTTCATTATCAACCCANAAAATTTTTAAAGANATTGAAAATCGATACTCATCTACCTGTTCNTTACTATCAAANGTAAAAGGTCCATCGGTAGCACTGGTTATCACTCCCANAATAGTACTATCACTATTNCTATTATCTGTAATTTTTAAAATATTTTGAANAGCAATTTCTTGGGTTATTTTTGAAGTTAAATTNTCNGAAATCTCAAATTCNGCAGTATCATTTTCTATTAATGGGATANANACNTTATTTATATTNGCNGGNATNGATCCTGCCATGGAATAATAACTACATCCAACAANCANGAAAATTGATANAGAATTAACTATCTTTTTTAATTTTCTTTTCAATNCCATAATCATTTATTTTTCTATAAAGAGTTCTTTCACTCATATCAAGTGATTTAGCTGCNGCTCTTCTGTTGTTATTAAAATGCTCTAAAGTTCTTATAATCATTTCTTTTTCAAGATCCCTGGTGTTAAAAGCTCCAATCATCTTACCTTTAATAAGATTTTCATTTTCATCAAATATTTCATTATTCTGAATTGCTGAACCAAATGATTGATTAATGCTTCTCGATGAATTTAATTCAGAAAAACTAGATTCTTTCATCATTAATTTTAAATCTTCAATGTCTTGTCTTAAGAAAAGTAGTTGACGTAGAATTAGCTCTCTTTCTGCTTGATCAGGATCCCTATTTAAAACTACAGGTAACGAGGTATTATTTTCCATAGGCTCAATTTTGTCTCCAATTAATTGATTAGCAACCATATCTGCAGTAATTCTTTCTCCTTTCTGCAAGATTAAAATACTTTCTACAAAGTTTCTCAATTCTCTTACATTTCCTGGCCAATGATAATCCTGCATTTCTTTAATTGATTCAGGCGTAAAGCCTTTATACTTAATATCATTTGTTCTGCTAAATTGCAATGCAAACCTATCCACTAGTAGCCTAATATCATTTGCTCTTTTCCTCAATGGTGGAATATTGATTGTTACGGTTTTCAATCTATAATACAAATCTTGCCTAAACTTCCCTTCTTGGACCAGTTTTGCCAAATCCTTGTTCGTTGCAGCAATAACTCTTACATCTGTTTTCTTTGTTACAGAATCACCCACTCTCATAAACTCACCTGATTCTAAGACTCGAAGAACTTTAACCTGAGTCTCCAATGGCATATCACCAATTTCATCTAAAAAAATTGTTCCCTTATTAGCTGTTTCGAAGTATCCTTTTCTGGAGTCTGCAGCATCTGTATAAGCACCTTTTTTATGTCCAAAAAGCTCACTTTCTATGATTCCTTCTGGAATAGCTCCACAATTAACAATTACAAGCTCACTTGATGCACGCTTACTGCCTAAATGTAATGCTTTGCTTACTAATTCTTTTCCAGTTCCTGATTCTCCATTAATTAAAACTGAAATATCTACATTTGCTACTTGGGCAACCATTTCTAAAACCTGACTAATAGCATCGCTTTCTCCAATAATACCAGCTTTTTGTTTAATTAAATCTATATTCATAATATCTCCGTTGATTATAACTTAATTTCTTTTTCTAGTTTGTTCATTTCATCTCTTAGCTTGGCTGCTTTTTCAAATTCTAAATTTTCAGCTGCTTCAAGCATCTCTTCTCTAATCATTTCNACAACAATTTTTTTATCCTCCAGTAAAAACTTATCCGTCGCAACATCTCTTTTAACTTCAATTTCACTATCTCTGTAAGATTCAGCGACTCTAGTTGATTGCATAATTTCTTCAACTGATTTTTTAACAGTTTTTGGAGTAATGTTGTTTTCTTTATTGAATTTCATNTGAATTTTTCTTCTTCGATCAGTTTCATCAATCAAATATTTCATCGAATCTGTTATTTTATCAGCATATAAAATTACTTTACCTTGCTCATGTCGAGCTGCCCTACCTGCTGTTTGAACCAATGAACTTTTAGATCTAAGAAATCCCTCCTTATCAGCATCTAAAATTGCGACCAATGATACTTCAGGAAGATCTAATCCTTCTCTTAATAGATTGATTCCAACTAAAACATCAAAATCACCTAATCTTAAATCTCTTAAAATTTTAACTCTTTCAATAGTTTTCACTTCTGAATGAAGATATCGAACTCTNAAACCGACAGAACTTAAATACTCGGATAGATCTTCAGCCATTTTCTTAGTTAATGTAGTAACTAAACATCTTTCATCTTTTGACGACCTAATCTTTATCTCTGAAATAAGATCATCAATTTGACCAGCAGAAGGTCTAATCATCAACTCAGGATCTACCAATCCAGTAGGCCTATTAATTAATTCAGTAATTGCCCCCTGAGATAGTTCTAACTCTCTATGAGATGGAGTTGCAGATGCGTAAATAACTTGATTTTGAAGTGTTGAAAATTCATCTGATTTTAATGGTCTATTATCATATGCTGAGGGTAATCTAAANCCATAATCAATCAAATTATCTTTACGCTTTCTATCTCCACCATACATAGCCTGGATTTGAGGTAAAGTAACGTGAGACTCATCTATTACAGTTAAAAAATCTTCAGGAAAAAAATCAATCAATGTAAAAGGTCTTTCGCCTTCATTTCTTCCATCAAAATATCTTGAATAATTTTCAATACCAGAACAATATCCAATCTCTTGAATCATTTCAATATCAAAATTAGTTCTTTGACTAATTCTTTGTTCTTCTAAAAACTTTTCGTTTTCATTAAAGAACTTAGTCCTCTCAATTAAGTCTCTTTTTATCTCTTTAATAACCGAATCATTTTTATCTTTATCAGAAATGAAATGTCTTGCTGGATATAGATAAAATTCATCATGCTCAGAATGTTCTTCTCCTGTTAGAGGATCAAATGATACTATCGATTGAATAATATTGTCAAAAATATCAACTCTGATAGCCTTATCCTCATACGCTGGAAAGATTTCAAAAATATCTCCTAAAATTCTAAAATTACATCTCTCTAAAACTTGATCATTTCTTTGATAATAAATATCGACNAGGTATTCAGTTAAGCTAGACCTGCTAATAGAATCATCAAGCTTTAAATGAACCACTTGCTTCTTCCATTCTTTGGGATTACCTAAACCATATATACATGAAACAGAGCTAACGACAATGACATCTTTTCGTTGAAGTAAAGAGCTGGTTGCTTTTAACCTTAAACGATCTATTTCTTCATTCATTGAAAAGTCTTTTTCTATGAATGTATCAGTTACTGGCATATATGATTCAGGCTGATAATAATCGTAATAGCTAATAAAGTATTCAACAGCATTATTTGGAAATAAGTTTTTGAATTCTCCGTAAAGCTGAGCTGCTAAAGTTTTATTATGAGAAATAACTAAAGTTGGCTTTTGAACTTCCTCAATTACCTTTGCAATTGTATATGTTTTTCCTGAACCTGTCACACCAAGCAATGTCTGATGAGAAGAATTTTCCTTCAATCCATCTGACAATTCAGATATAGCTGTTGGCTGGTCTCCTGCTGGAGAAAATTTTGATTCTACTTTAAAGTCTGCCATAATGACCAGTAATTTAAATATTATTAACGATAAAGTAAAATAATATGTATGACAATTATGTAGATTTTTTATTTTATTTTAAGGAAAAATCTCAGATAATCAAGAAGACTAATAAATAGTAAAATAGCGGCAATATTTAATAATACAGGCGTAATATAATATATACTCTGAATCTTAAATGCAAAAATACATAATGCAGCTCCTAAAAAACATACTCCTGTTTTGCCTAAAATATTGGAGCCATAAACTGTTTTTAATTTTGGTAAATACCATAATGAAAATATTAAAATTGTTAATTGTCTTAAAAAATAAAAGATCATAAACCAAGTTGAGATTAGACCTTCTTGATNAAAAAGGATTATAAAAGCAAATAGCGTAATTCCATCTGCAATTGGATCAAGTGTCTTGCCAAGCTCTGATTTCTGGTCAAGAATTCTAGCAGCAATTCCATCTAGAAAATCCGATAATAATGATATAAAAAGTATTATTAAGAAATACGATTGCATTCCATTCTTGTAAGTTATAATCATTGGAGCAATAAGAAAAAATCTCAGAATTGTAATTAGATTAGGAANNAGAAATATATCGCTAANTTTGAACAANTTACTCATATAATTCCTTTAAAATTTTTTCNGTGGAGCCNGAATTTTCAGTNACAAAAGTTTTACAATTTTTTGATGAATTATTGTAATTATTTTTATCTAAAAGCCAATTTATTTTTTCAGNAAATAGCTCATAAGAATCNACGGAAAAACCNCCTGAAACATCTATTAAACCNTCAGCNTCAGATTTATTAGAATTCAGAAAATTAGAACCAAAAATAACTGGATTTGAAGCAGCTGCNGGCTCAATGATATTATGTATTCCCGATTTAGAAAAGCCTCCNCCAACATACGCAATAGTNCTTTGAGCGTATAATTTTGAAAGAAAACCTACTTTATTGANAATAATATACTNTTCNTCAAATTGGTTAAAATTTTGATATTGATTTATTTTTTTGAATGAAAAATCATTATCCTCGAGAANAGANCAATAGTAATTCANATAGTAATCANTTACTTCATGAGGAACAATTATCACTTTTTCAAAANNATTAACTAATGGGGAATTAATAAACTTTTCAAAAATAATTTTATTATCTTCATCCCACATACTTGCAAAAATCAATATATTACCTTCATCTTTTAAAGAAAGATCAAGTTTGTATTCCACATTTTCTAAATTATTTAATATTCTATCATATCGAGGATTTCCAATTTTATAAATTTTATCATTTGAAATATTCATTTTTATTTGACGATAATCATTATCACTTACACAAAATATCTTATTAAACATTTTCAAAAATATGTTATATGATTTTCTATATCTTGCTGAGGTTAAAACTGTTGTAATATTTAACTTATTTGCAGCAAATAAAAAACTTGGCCAAAAATCACTTGAAGTAAAGAATATCTTTCTAGGTTTTACTATCCTTAAAGCCCTAAATGACGAAAAAATAAAATCAAATGGTAAATAAATTTTCAGATCAATATTTCTATCATTGACATTTTCAAATCCTGATGGTGAAAAAAAAGAGGTTATAATTCCTATACCTTGATCTCTTTTTTTTATTTGCTCAATTAATGTCTCAACTTGTTGATATTCTCCAAAAGATGCGCAATGAAACCAATAAATCTGTGAAAACTTGTTCGTTGGGAATGATTTGAGTGCTGAAAAAGAATTAAATCTTCCGATTAATCCTTTTCTTATTTTTGTGTTAAAAATTGAAAAAATAATTGATAAAAGTAAAAGTATTGGAAGAGCTAAAATATTATATAAAAATATTAGAGTAATCATAATGTTAAAGCCCTACTTACATTGCTATACACTTTTTCGCTATCAATTTCAGTTAAGCAGTATTGTTCTTTTCTATAACAAGGTCTGCTACCATTTTGTGAGCATGGCCTACACCATAAATCTTTATTTTCAATAACTTTTGATTCACTTAATGTTACTCTGGCACCAGTTTCTCTAGATGTAGGACCTAAAATCATTGTTACTGGTGTCCCCATTGCTTCAGAAATATGTAAAAGACCAGTATCACTTCCTAAAGTATGCTGCGCATATTTAACTACACCCATTGCCATTCTTAAAGATGTTTTATCTTTTAAGTTTATGATTTTGTCATGTTTAATAATTTTATCACAAATAACATCATTTGTAGATCCAAGAATAACAATTGTTGAATTAAACGAACGAATTAACTTTTTTATTAAATTATTATAATTGTCAATCGACCATTGCTTTTGACTCCACGCAGCACCTGGGACAATAGCTATATAATTATTTCCAATGTTATTTTCTCTTAAAAACTGTTTAGTTTTATCTTCCTCAA